>Ga0137415_10004974_pt1 | contig 13140 bp, 9 predicted proteins | sample CZODoug3_1_1_16f_FD_183082 | JGI IMG/M metagenome (GOLD analysis project Ga0137415, IMG submission 183082) | Vadose zone soil fungal communities from Angelo Coast Range Reserve, California, USA - CZODoug3_1_1_16fungal (Hybrid Assembly) | ecosystem: Environmental > Terrestrial > Soil > Vadose... | reverse complement strand
GTTCCTGTGCGGAAAAGGTTGTGGGGAAACAAGCCGCCGCTGGCAATGCAAGCAAAGCCAGCAGGAGACCTTTCCTGCTAAGTGCGTTCATACTGTCCTCCCAAAGAGACTGCTGGATACTACGAGTCAACTGGAGACATTCGTAGAGTCCAGGTATTCATCCTGTCCTTTACGTGCTCAAGCATTGCCCGGTTCAAAAAGCCAAACTACTCAGCGTACACCAAAAATATTTTCAATACACGCGAAAAATAAATTTAATAGTGGGTTATTTTTGCTCAGATGAAACAAACCACCTATAGTGGCTAAAGCCAACTGATTCTATGAGCCTTACGTGCCTTTTGGCTACGCTGAGGGGAGGCTCCATCACACAGAGGCTGTATCCTTCAAAACCTACATTTCTATAGGCTTTAAAGCCTTGCTCTTCCCAAAGAAAATTCAAGCTAACCCAATACCAGAAAAATTGCGCAAACAATATTGCTGTTTACTGTATCACAACCTTATGAATCCTTGATTCCTATTTGGTTATTCAGGTTTTAGAACATTCCCACGTGCGGCTTTTTGCCCTTCTTTTTCCGCTGCTGCGGCAGCTACCTGGTCGCCGTTCAGTCGATAGGCGCTTGCAAGAGCCTGGTATGCCTCGGCATTGGATGGATCTGTTTGCACAGCCTGCTTGAGATATTCAGCCGCCAATGGCGCGTTCTTTTGAGCCAAAGCACAGATTCCACGCCGGTACAGGCTTACTTTGGAATCGGAATAAGATGGGCTGATCACTGTCCAGAGCGGATAGCTGTCCGTGGTTGAGAGTTGGAAGTTTAAGGCTTCTGAAGCAGTCTCGTGCGTCTCCGGGTCGGTAGCCGTGATCACCAACCGATAGTTACCAGGATGCAACTGTATCGTGGACAAATCCTTGCCCATCAGCAGGTTGCCCTCGCGATTGAAAGAGCTGCGCGCGACGGCCTGCTCCTCCTTCTGCTTGGTAGGCAAGCCTAGCTGCCCAATCAAATAGGAGACTTCGATGGTCTTGTCCTTCAGAGACTCGGGTTCTGCCGGAGAATCCCACATCTGATAAATCAACCTGAGCGGCGCGCCGGGTGCAATCACCGTATTTTCAGAGCCGATGGCCGGCAGCTTCACTCCGGAGAAACTATAAGGCTTGATGCCGGATGGGTCACGCTCCGGATTTGCAACTGCGGCGAAAAATGCCTGGCTTAGTCCGAGAGCGCGATCAAATCCAGGAACCAGCACTGCGCGCGTTTGCGTGAAACTCTGGCGTGTAACCTTATTTGTCACTTCCAAATGAAGCTGATATTTACCGGGCGCAATGGGCAGCCGCCCTTCGATGCCGAAGCACTTTGCCTTGACATCGGCAAACTCCTGGCTGCTCAGGTATCCGGCGATCTCCTGGCTGTCCGTATACACAGGCTTGCTGTCTGGCCCGAGCACTTCGGCCTTGGCGGTCAGGGCATAGTAGTAACGGCCGTCGGGCTGCTGCGTGAGGCTGAAATCCTGCGGATGCAGGAAGCGGAACAGGTAATGCAGGCTTGCCTGGTGTTCTCCGTCGCGCGTGGCGAGGACAAACATGTCGCTGAAATCTTCGCCTAGCAGGACGCGATGGCTGACGCCTTCGAGCGATCTGCGCGCATCGAGCAACTCGCGGTTGGCCGGCAGATTGCGGTAATTGCGGATATTGCCCAGCAGAACATCCGACTGAAGGCTGGGATAGGCCTCTTTTACGTCGACCGGCTCATCGGGCAGCAGCGACAGAGATAGGCGGGCGACTTCTGCACCCAGGTCCGTGTCGATAATGTGCACGGCCTTCGCCTGATCGTTGATGGCATTGGTGCTGGCAATCAGCTTCTCTGGGCGGTCTCCGTAAGGAGAGTAGAGGCGATAATCTTCTCCGGCGCTAGGCTTATAGAAGATGACCGAGAAGTATGGCGCGAGTCCTGGACCTGGGCTTTGGTAAAACCATATCTCCATTTGTCGGAGATATTTTGTATTGGGATACTTGGCGCGTTGCTGCGGCGGTCCCAGCGTGATGTAGACCATACCGCGATCCGTATGCCAGCCATCATGCGCGAAGGGGTTTCCGAAGTTTGCATTGGCATATTCCAGGCGGCTGTAATGCTCTTCCTTGACGGTGTTGGTTGGCGCGTCCGGATCGGGATTGCGAATCTTCCAGAAGTTCTGGATAAAGGTCTCGCGATCCTCGTCTGTTGTTAGATCGAGAAAGGCTTCTTTTTCCTGGTCGGCGATGAGATAGTTCACCTCCTCATTCAGCCAGTGCGTATATTTAGGCGGCACTTGAGGGCGCTTCGCGGCGAACGAAGCCAGATTTCCCACGGTGAAGAGACATATCAAAAAGAAAAACCAGCGTTTCGCCTGCTTGTGTTGCTTCAACAAAAACCGTTACCTCTTAAGGCCACTGTATAAGTAGCCGTTCATTCACATAGCATTGTATCGCTATCGCCTATTTGGTCAGACATAGAGACTTGACTGTAAGACACTAAGAATTTGTGACAAAATCATACTTGGAGCGTCTCTATCTATAGCAGAGACAACTGAAATGAATACTTTCAAGACCGCTTTTCTTCTCACCGCACTCACCTTGCTGCTGGTCTTTCTCGGCGGCCATTTTGGTGGACGCAATGGCATGGTGCTGGCCTTCATCTTTGCGGCGGGGATGAACTTCTTCAGCTACTTCTATTCGGACAAGATTGCGCTGGCAATGTATCGCGCACAGCCTGTCACGCGTGAGGAACTGCCGCGGGTCTATCAGGTTGTCGAACGCATGACGCAGCGTATCAACCTGCCGATGCCGAAGATCTATGTCATCCCGACGGATTCGCCGAATGCGTTTGCCACGGGCCGGAATCCGAAACATGCTTCGGTGGCTGTTACGAATGGCATTTTGAACTTGCTCAATGACGATGAGCTTGAGGGAGTTCTGGCGCACGAACTGGGACATGTGCAGAATCGCGACATTCTCACCAGCTCGATTGCCGCGACATTGGCCGGAGCTATCACCATGCTCGCGCGCATGGGTTACTGGGCTTCCCTCTTTGGCGGTTATGGCGGCGGAGACCGTGATCGCGAACGTGGTGGCGGAGGTATTGGCGCGCTGTTCATGCTGATCCTCGCGCCTATCGCAGCGACACTGATCCAATTGGCTGTCTCGCGCTCGCGCGAATACGAGGCAGACGCTACGGGTGCGCATATCACAGGAAATCCCTACGCGCTGGCAAGCGCGCTTGAGAAGCTCGATGCATACTCAAAACGTTTGCCCATGGCAGCTTCACCGTCGAATGCACATCTTTTCATCGTGCAGCCGCTGTTGAGCCGCGGTGACTTCGCGAATCTGTTCTCGACACATCCGCCAATTTCCAAGAGAATTGAGCGGCTGATCGGACGATCCAGCGTTTATGGCGCTCAAAATCAATAAGCTGTACAGTTGAATTCCGAAGTTGAATTCCGGCAGCTCAAGGATTTGCCATGAAGACGCTTTTGCGCGCATTGGTTTTTCTGCTGGTAGTGCTGTGGTTGGGCGGAGTGATGTTCTTTCCCGTCGTGGCTTCATCAGCCTTTGCGTCGTTGCCCGACACGCACGCTGCTGGAACAGTCGTCGCGCAATGCCTTCGCGTGCTGCACTATGAAGGACTCTTTGGCGGAACGCTGCTGGTGATCCTCCTGCTGGTGAGTTGGCGCGTGGGAGCTTTCAAGTGGCATGTTAGTGGAGCCATCGTATTAGCCCTCATCATGCTGGGGTTGACGGCATTTTCGCAGTTCTCGATCATTCCCAAGATGGACGGCTACCGGCTTGCCGCTGGTGGTGCCATCGACGCAGCGCCTCCGGGCGATCCAAATCGCGTAGCCTTCAATGCCCTGCACCACACCTCTGAGCATGTAGAAGAAGGCGTATTGATCGCCGGCATTGTGCTGGTGATCATATTGGCATGGGAAGGATCGACTCCCAGACCAAGCACTCTTCAAAAATAAGTCGGCAGATGATCTTCCATCTGCCGACTTTCCTATTTTTAGCTGTTATAGAGATCTACTTCTTCCCTGCAGCAGCAGTAATGAATGCCCAGCCATTGGGAACGCCCCATCCGGTCACGTTATCCCATCCTGGGGTAACCATCAGAGACGAATCCGTACCGAAGCTCAGGTCAACATATTCGCCACCACCCAGATCCCATAGCGAGCTGTAGTACTGAGTAGTTGTATCGAGAGGCGCAAGTAGTGTGTCTGAAGAGTAGAACGTAGCCCCGGTTGAATCGAAGATGACACCTGCCGGATTCGTAGGACTGATGAAAGGAACGACATCGCTGATCGCAGTCGAAGATAGTTTTGAAATCAGCGGAGCCGCTTCACCAAGTGGTTTGCCGGCCTGTTGATCGGCCAATGCCCAGATAGCCGAAAATGCCGGGCAGGACAGACTAGTTCCACCTACTGAGAAGATGAATCCCTGTGAGACGACGATCGCTCCGGTATAAGGATCGGCGAAGGCCGAAATATCAGGCGTTTGCCGGCCCGAGCCAGAGATCGACTTCTGCCACGACGGCTTTGAGATAAATGTACTTTCTCCTCCACCCGCACCGCCAAGATACCCCAGATTCAATGGAGGATCGAGAACGGAATCGAGAGAAAACGAGAGATAAGTACCGTTATTGCCCCAGCCTACTTCCGCGCCACTGCTGCTTCCATTGGGAATGCCGATGCTCGTGCCGCCAATGGAAGTGACATAGGCCGAAGTAGAAGGATAGGAGGCGCCGCCACCGCTAGGTGAACCAGTTCCTTCGTCGCCGCCATCGCCACTGGAGAAGTTGACAGCAATACCGGCAGCCGCTGCTTTCTTGAGCACCTGATCAAAACCTTTGAGCGTGTAGGCACCCCATGCTGCTTCGGGGTAACCATAGCTGTTGGAGATAACGTGACCTAATTTATGATCCTGCGCGTACTGGATGGCATATTCGAACTCCGTCCAGTCTTGGGTCGGCGTAATCAGTAGGATGATCTTTGCCTTCGGAGCGATAGAGTGTGCCCACTCAATATCCAGATCGGTCTCTCCATCCCAGTTCGTGATGTTGTTCAACGTGAACTGAGTAGGCGGGCCATCTGGGTAGATGATTTGAAAGTTGGAAGAAGTGATCGCGGGAAGACCAGCGAGCTGAGTAAAGGCTATGAGATCGTCCTTCACCGTCGGATCGCTTGGCCCATCGACGATGACGATCGTCTGCCCGCCGCCATCGATACCCTTTTTATAGGCATCTGTTAAGCCATAGTGCGCCTGCGCCTGTGCCGGAGTCCAGCCACAAGTAAGCGTTCCCTGGTCATAAACATTTCCGTAGTACTGGCCAACCGGCAATGAAGACCCGGCAGTCGTAAGGGAAACAGCCTTCGGATCCTTGAAGCAGTCATTGGTGAAATACTGGCCGATTCCACCCGAGGTTGCTTTAGCCAGCGGAACCTTTGGCCGCTGTTTGCCTGTCCTCGGATCGACCTGGAACTTCACCATCGGCTTTAGGCTGAAGCTGCTCAATCCAGATACGCTCTTTACCAGATTGCCCGCGGAACCCGTCAATGCGGCTGGAGTCACATTTGCCTGGAATGTCTTGCCTTCCCGTTCGAACTGATGGATCTGCGTATGGAAAGTGTCTTCAAGCGAAGATACTGAACCGCGCGCCCGAATGGAGAGATTATCAGAACCCGTCGAAACGATAGAGAGACCGTGCGATGTCAATTCTTTCTTTACCGTTTCTACTTCGTCCTGGGTGGGTGCGTACTTGGCTAAATCGGTCGAGGTCATCCACTGGTGATACGTAGAAGAACCAGGTGTGTACAAAGCCTCAAGCGCTTTATCGAAGGCTTCTTCGTTGTGCATCTTCATATGCACGGTAATGGTGGATTGTTTCAGAGGTTGTGCTGGTCCATGATCCGCGGACATTTGAGTAATCCTCGGCGGCTCAATCTCTTTTTGCGCGTGAAGGACTGGCGAAGCCAGCAAAGCACTGGCAAGGAAAGTAAAACCAAGAGACAGCTTATTATTTTGCAGGCTATTTCCGAAAAACATTTGCATCTCCTTTACGTGGATCGGTCAATGCACACGTTCGCTCATCTAGCGACGAACGCCAGCTCGGTAACAGTTCGGCAGATATAGCTACAGATGGATCAACTAGATCGAACGGGGAGTTTGTCAAGAGTGAAAGCTGGCAACAGGAGCGGGGAAATGAATTGCAGCATAGACGTGCACGTTTTCTTCGTGTGTTATTGCTTGCTGAGGCGTAACTATGTCACAGGAGAATCGTCGAGTCAACATCAAAAACGCGTGCGATATTGAGCGAAGTTTCTTCTGGCTACCGGGCCACGCATATGAGTGCTGTATCAGAAAATCATCGCAAGTATTTCTGTCTTTCCATCCAATGATGGATTGCGTTCCTGAACGCATCCGGCTACACTCGCGCCCATGGCGATTCTCACCGAACCAATCGGCAGCATTCCACGCCCGTTGGAGTTGATCGAGGCTATCCAGTCCTTCGCGGTAGGACGACTATCGCGCGAAGCGCTCGAAGAAGCCTACGAAAAAGCTACGTTCGATACGATCCGGCGCTTTGAAGAAACCGGCTCGCCTGTCATTACAGACGGTGAACAGAGAAAATCGAGCTTTGCAACCTATCCATTGGATGGCATAGAAAATCTTGCGCCAGACGGAGCCGTCATCCCCTTCGCCGATGGCCACACACGTCAACTGCCCAGGCTTGCTCGTGGTCCGTTCCGCTACAGCAAGTATGCTGGCAGCTTTGTACAAAAGGCACGACCGCATACCAAAAAACCGCTCAAGCAAGCCGTCATATCGGCTTCAGCGTTAAGCCTTCTCTACCCTGCAAGCGGAATCGAAGCCTATCCGCGAGAAGCATTCCTGTCAGACCTCATCCGCGAATCTGTTGCCGATATCCGTTCCGCCTTCGATGCAGGCGCTGAAGTGGTGCAGATCGACTTCACTGAAGGAAGGCTCTCACTCAAGCTCGATCCCTCCGGCGGATTGCTCAAAAGTTTTATTGACCTGAACAATCGCGTACTCGATCACTTTTCGGCCGCAGAACAACTGCATATCGGTGTCCACGTCTGCCCCGGCGGCGATCACGACTCAACGCACTCGGCTGACGTGGATTATTCCGCGCTGTTGCCGGCGCTCTTCGATCTCAAAGTAAATCGCTTCTATTTCCAGATGGCAAGCGAGCAAAATCCAAAGCGCGTGCTGCGCCACATAAGCCAGCTCATCAAGCCGGTGCAACGCATTTTCATCGGGGTTACGGATCCTCTCAACCCAATCATCGAATCCGCACAGCAGGTGTGCGAACGAGTCGTCGAAGCGGCATTCTTCATCCCCGTACAACAACTCGGTACCACCGACGACTGTGGCTTCTCACCCTTCGCCGATGACACATCTACGGCGCGAGATGTGGCCTTCAAAAAAATCAGTGCGCGCATAAAGGGCACTGCACTTGCCGCAGAACAGTTGGGGTTTTAAAAAAACGTCCCAAATCCCAAAGCCATTTTGAGCCGATACACTCATCGAAAAGTAGACGAGTAATATGAGTCTGACATTATTCACCACTTCCCGCGGCAGATAGACCCGTGAATCAATATTCACCAATCATTTCCCTGCATATTCAGCCCAAATTAAGGAAACAGAAATAGAGTCAACAGCTGAGATTGTGTTTGGTCTGAAAAGGAACAGAAATGCGGAAACAGGCAAAGTGGCGTTTAGCAGGAGCGATTGGTGGTATAGCGCTGACGTTGACAATCAATATCACAGCGCGTGCAGAAGGCCCCTATCATGTGCAGAACATATTCCACATTGGCGGAGACGGCAGCTGGGACTATCTCACAGTAGATGCCGCGACGCACAGACTCTTTGTTCCTCGCTCCACACACACCATGGTCGTCGATGCCGATTCAGGCAAGGTGTTGGGAGACATCCCGGGACAAACAATCGCGCATGGAGTAGCGATCGTTCCAAGCGCTGATCGCGGCTTTATTACGGACGGAGGCGGCGGAGGCGCCATCGTGGTCTTCGACCTGAAAACCTACGCTGTGCTCGGTAGAATCGCAACCGTACCGGACTCCGATGGCATTATCTACGACACGAAGCTGAATCAGGTGTTGGCTGTCTCCGGCGATGGTGGAGTGCTGATGACCTTTAAGCCCGACATTGATCCTAAAAACGGCAAGATCGATCCCCCTATAGAACTCGGCGGAGCGCCTGAGTTCCTCGCTTCCGACGGTAGTGGCAAGGTCTACATTAACCTCGAAGATAAAGACACTGTCGCCGTCGTCGATCTACATTCTCGTAAAGTCACTGCACGCTGGCCTGTCGCTCCTGGCGGACAGCCCGTCGGCATGGCTTTGGATGCCAAAATGCACCGGCTTTTTATCGGCTGCCGTAAACCGCAAAAGCTAGTTGTGATGAATGCTGAAAACGGCAAAGTGGAAGCATCGTTACCAATCGGGGCAGGCGTCGATGCCACAAAAATCATAGATGGCAAAGCTTTCGCAAGCTGCCGCGACGGATCACTCACTGTAGCGTCCGAGAAGGCCGGCAAGTTCGATGTAGAACAGGTTGTGAAAACGCCGGAAGGTGCGCGGACGATGGGTGTAGATGAGACCTCGCATCTCATCTACTTGCCAACCGCGGAACTCGAGCCTGCAACCACCGGACGTCCCAAGGCAAAACCGGGAACCTTCATGATCGTTGTTGCCGGACGCCAATAAACACGCAAGAGGGGGGCGCTGTTCTGCGGTTGATACATACCAGAGCGGTTTTTCTCTAGCTATGGAATGGCGAGATTTTTCCAGTGCAGTCGTTCTTCAAAGGAACGACTGCGCCGAGTATAGCTTTTCCCTATATACCCGGAGGAAAACCGCTCTATGGCGTGAGACGGCGCTCCGCTGGTGCGAGCACGATCAATGCAATCCCAATGACCACGAGAACAGCCACACCTATCAGTTCTCCATGCGCGATCATGTTGCGCATTGCCTGATAACCCATAACAGCAGCATGAGCGAAGCTGGACCATGCCGTAAAAGCGATCAGGCTGCGATTCGCCAACGGGTTGCGGATGGCCAGAAGCAGGAAAACACCGAGCGTCACATAAAGACTGAGCATCATAGACAACGCAGGCTCCTGCTTCATAAACACAGCCATGGGATACACCAAAGCCAAGAAGAGTAATCCCACCAACGTCAACACCATCTTCAAAGCCCGTTCTCGACGCATGTAAGCCCCTCCCGATTACATGGAATCCTGCTTCATCTCCGATTCCGAGCACGTGAAAGCAGATGAACAGTGTGATAGAGAGTGTAGCGCGGCATTTAAACTCGAGAGAATATAGCTTCAGCGGCTGGAAAGATCACGTATCCAGATATCTTTGAACTCCATATTGCCAAGGCCTCCCGCATGAAGCTGCAAAGCGATCTTGCCATCGGGTGAACTTGGCTTTGGATCTGTGAAGTCCACCATGGGCACACCGTTCAGGCGAGACTTGTAGCGGTTGCCAACGACCTCCACAAGATAATCGTTCCATTCACCCATGCGCACCACGCCTTCGTTTTCCGGTGCCGGCCAAACCACCCATCCTCGACCGTCCTCTGCATAGACGCCTGCGGTGTGATGCATCATCTTGCAATCGATCTCGAACTGCATGCCCTGCGTAGTGTCTACCGACCCTGGCTTGAATCCGGTGTGAAAAAATACGCCACTGTTGCCATCGCCCACGCACTTGAAACGCAGGGACAACTGGAAATCTTTATAATTTTTGTTTGTTTCCAGATAGCCGTATTCTTTTGTGACACCCTTGCCATGAATGACTCCGTTTTCTACGGTCCAGCTTTCCGCTCCGACTTTGGTCCAACCAGTCAGATCGGCCCCATTGAATAGCGAAAGCCAATCTTCGCCAGGAAGATAAGCTTTTTCCTGAGCTACCAGAACAAAGCCGCCACTCAGGATCGCAGCTATAACAATGGCGCCAATGACAATCAATCTACGCATCTTGAACTGCTCGCTCTTTAAGCGCACTTCTGAGACATTCTCGATGCAGGACGGAAGTGTTTTATGAATGTTCATACACATATTCTCCAATGCGGGATCGGTCAGAACATATCTAGAATAGGTACCCAACCCCAATTCACTGTTATGATGAAAAATTGACGTTTAAGCCAATTTCCATCAAGCATTACCCGTCGGGGAAAGAGCCGTTGACTCATTTGACTGCTTTTTAGCTGACCGAATCATAGCTAATCGGACTTTAGCTAACCGCTTTTTAGCTGAACTTATGTTTCTCTCCCTCATTCTCGGGGCAGTTGCTGGAGTTGCCGACATCTTCGGCGGTCTGCTACTCGTTCGCTCTAATTGGGAGAAGCGCTATCTGCGCTACTTCATAGCCCTGGGCGCAGGATTCATGATGGCCGTAGCCTTGCTGGACATGCTGCCCGAGAGCATTCATTTCTCGCCGCGCTGGGCACCCGCACTCGTCCTCATTGGATACTGTGCCATCCATTTGTTAGAACACACCATCACGCCGCACTTTCACTTTGGCGAAGAGACACACCACGACGAATTCGTCCACGCACATACGGGATATTCCATCCTCGCAGGACTCGCCGTGCATGCTCTCTTCGATGGAGTGGCCATTGCATCGGGCTTTGTTCTCTCCTCATCGCTGGGCTGGCTGATCTTCATGGCCATCTTCTTCCATAAAATCCCCGAAGGCTTCACCGTGGCCTCTGTCATGCTGGCCTCCGGACAAAGCCGCCGCGCAGCCGTCATTTCCGCCATCGTGCTGGCAACCGCAACTGTATTAGGGGTGCTGGTCATCAACTTTCTCCCCTCATGGACACACGTCGGCCTGCCCCTCTCCGCAGGCGTGGCAATCTATGTAGCGGCAACCGATCTCGTACCCGAAGTCAATCGCGAACCAGGCATCCGCATGGCGCTGATCTTCTTCGCCGGAGTCGCCATCTTCCTGTTGCTTCGCATGATCGCGCCTGTGTAGGCATCACCACATTATCCTCACAGTTTTGGCTACATATCCATCTCCACGAGGAAATGTAACGGTGACGGTGCGCATACCATTCTGCAATGCATCCAATACGGCATCCTGCGAATGAACTTTTAAACCTGCTGCATTTTCTCGCAGCGTGAGCACTTGCCGGCTTCCACCCTGCGCGGCAAGGGTCAACTTCAGCATGTGTGCTTCAGCTTGCTCATCCAGCACTTTCATCTGCTTTGTTTCCGCCCCAAATGCGGGTAAGGCATGAGCAATCGATGCCTCTACCGCTGGCAACGGAATGTGCAGCACACTGCCCTGCAGCCGGGCTCCTGGCGTTCTCGATTGAAGATGAACACCGCCCGTAGCCTCGACCAACAACTCCTGCCCGTGCCTCGTGAACTTAAGATCGACTCGGCTATCGCCCATGGGAACATTGTGCAGCGCAGCCGTATCCCAATCCGCTGGAAGATGAGGAGTGACACTCAAGATATGCTTGGCAGCATCCCACCCCACTCCAAACATGCCGCGCACGATTGGCGAGATGACCATTGCCGAAGACCATAGTTGATGAGCAGTGCTACGGCCCAACACTTGAAAGAATTGCCCCGATAAGAGCTCCGTGGTTGCGCCCAGATCCTGCACCCATGTCAAATCAGCGTTCTGCATCAAGTGAGCATATCCGGCAAGTGGCCGGCCCGAACGGTATTCTGCCACCGAAACCCAGCCGGTAAACAACGGCCAGACAGTTCCCTGGTGATAGCTGATGGGATCATAAAAGCTGGTCTTGTCACTCAAGAGCCGTGTTCCCCAATCGGTAGAGAACTCGCTCGATGCCCAGCGCTGCATCATCATATCCGCTTGGTTGAGTTGATACGTCCCATCCCACCATGCAACCGAGGGAAAGATAGTTGCCGTATTGTCGGTCGTACCATTCGCATTCCTGCTGAAGGTGTAGAAGCTTGCGTTTGGAAGGAGATATTCTTTCTCGATCTGCTGCCGGATGTGTGCTGCGCGCATCTCGGCCTGTCGCGCAAGATCATCATGCCCCGTCGCACGGGCAAGATTGGCAAAGGCACCGCTCGCCTGTTGATCGAGCGCAGCCAGATAGATCTCCTGATGCGGCATGCTGGGTATCCACGACTCCACCCATCCCGTACCCTCAGTGTTTTCGTAGATGCCGTCGCCGTCGGAATCATGCGAAGTCTCAAATTGCCATGCCTTCGCGAGCGCATCCCAATGCTCGTTGATGAAGACAAGATCGCCACTGATCTTGAGATAGTCGTTCATCGCCATCGGCAACAACTCTGTCGCGTCGGCGGAGGCATATTCGTATGGCAAGCTCTTCCAATCCACGAGATTCGCTGTCTGCGACCACTCGTGCATCACCTTGCCATCGTCACGCTGGCGGTGCAGGAGGAATTCAATCTCCTGCTTTGTGGTCTCAAAATCACCATAACTGTTGATGGCGTACAACGACCACAGAGAGTCGCGCCCGAAGAACCATCCAAAACCAGGACGCGCCGAATCACCTGAACCGACGAATCCTGCGGTCAATGCCTGCTCTTTTCGATCAGGAGCCGTCTCAACACGCAATTGATCGATCGATATCTCAGCCCAGGAGAATGCCTCGTTCAAAGACTTGTCTGGTGTATCGATACTCATGCGCTTCGCAAGAAGCGATTGGTAATAGTTCTGGTTATCGCGATATAAGGATGCAACTGAAGTATCAAGAACAGACAGACTCTTCGCCAATGCCTGCGTGGTAGAAGTCTCAGGCGTGTCACCCATCGCCACCAGCAAAGGGAAGAATGTTTGACGATCTTTGACCGGATCGAAGTGCAGAACAAATTGGAGAGGATAGGTCTTTGCACGCTCCTGATAAGGAGCAAGAATGCCAGGTTCAGCTCCTGGTATCGCCATCGCCGCAGCTCTTCCGGGCAAATTCAAATGCAGTATGTAGAAACCCGAACCATCCGGCATCTTCACCCACTCCGGCGAAACAACACCTTCAGACTGAGCGGGCCACATGCGCTCCATCACCGGATCGAAGCTGAAAGTCAGCGTCATAGGACGCATGGCTTCTATCTGATAA
>Ga0137415_10004973_pt1 | contig 13141 bp, 9 predicted proteins | sample CZODoug3_1_1_16f_FD_183082 | JGI IMG/M metagenome (GOLD analysis project Ga0137415, IMG submission 183082) | Vadose zone soil fungal communities from Angelo Coast Range Reserve, California, USA - CZODoug3_1_1_16fungal (Hybrid Assembly) | ecosystem: Environmental > Terrestrial > Soil > Vadose... | reverse complement strand
CACGCGCGCTTTTGCGGATTGCGGTTTTGTGCTTCCAGCGGCAGCGCTGCTGCGTAAAAGTAATTCGCGGCCCTACGGACTGGAAGTCCGCGACAGCCAAACTGGCAGGTCGAACCTGCATGCAATCTATGACGGCGTGGTCGTTATCAACGAGTCTGCAGTCTTGGATTTCAATTTAGTCGATGACTCGATCACCTTAGCAACGCTCCGTAACTATGTCCCCGTCCGGGCAGGCCAAATGGTGGCGACCATCAAAGTAATTCCATTTGCGGTTCCGGCGGCGGTGGTGCAAACATTGTTGAGCCAATGTAAAGACTCGCCAGAATGCCTTGTTCAGGTTCGGCCCTACGTGCGAACGCGAGTAGGTCTGATTCAAACACAATTGCCGGATACACGTGACGTGGTTTTGGACAAGACTGCAGCAACCCTGATCCAGCGGCTCGCATATCTGGGCGGGAATATGCATCTTGTGACGGAGCGTCGATGCATCCATAGCACAGTTGAACTTGCACGTGCGCTCAGGGAGTTACTCACAGAGAAGGTGTGTGACCTGATCGCAGTTTCTGCGGCTTCGGCTACCGTAGATTCTGCCGACGTTGTTCCGCAAGCAATACGCAATGCCGGAGGAAAGGTTGAGCGTGTCGGAATGCCAGTCGACCCTGGGAACCTATTGGTACTTGGATCTGAAGGCGCCCCCGTCCGCAGCTTCGCGAAGGCAACAGCTCGCAGAACTCACACGACATTACTGCCGTCATTCTCGCGGCTGGACTCAGCCGACGTATGGGAACGCAAAATAAATTGTTGCTTCCTTTTGACGGGGAACCGATGCTGCGTCGAACAGTTCGGTCTGCCTTGAACTCTCGATGCCGACGGGTAGTGGTTGTCGTTGGTCATGACGCAAAAGATGTTCGTGGTGTACTGGACGATTTCCACGTGGATTTCGTATTAAACCCGGCCTTTGAGGAAGGACTTAGTTCTTCCGTACGCACCGGTGTTCTTGCCGCTGCGAATAGCGCGGCAGTAGTGATGTGTCTTGGGGACATGCCTTTGGTGACTACGGACGTCATCAACCAACTTATTGCAGCGTATGACCCAACGGATAGCGCGGCAGTGTGCCAGCCCACTTATGGCGGTAAGCGCGGCAATCCGGTGCTGTGGGGATCTGCCCATTTTCCAGCTTTGCGCCAGTTGCGAGGAGACGAGGGTGGCCGGGCCCTGTTGATGCAGCATTCCGAGGCGGTAGTGTATGTCGACGTCGGTGACCCCGGAGTGCTTCTTGACCTCGATAGTCCCGACGATTTTATGAAATTGCGGACCAAAGCTCCGTGACGGGCACCCAGACTTGGCTATTTGAAAGCGGCCGGACGTACCGCGAACCGTCGATTTTGGCTCAGTTATTCTGAGCCCCTTCAAGCACCCATGTACGGATGACATCTATCGTCTCTTTGTCTAGCGGAGCACCAGGCGGCATCTGGCTACCTTGCCCTCCAGCCTTGATATGTAAACCTGCGATCTTGAGAAGCAGATAGCTTTGTTCAGGTTTCCCTGGGTCGATCCTGACCAATTTACTTTCCGTACTGGCCACCGATACGATGGCCTTGTAGGAAGCGCCCGCTTCCAGCGTGAGGCCGGCTTGTGCTGCGCCCGGCATGTGGCAGACAACGCAATTCTCGTCAAGGATTGGCTGGATATCCCGGGAAAATCTAACGCTCCTATCTTTCGACACGGAATGAACCTCGCGTTTCAAAGGGTTCGATTCCTCCGCTTTACCTATCGGAGCAAATATCGCCGCCGTCAGTGCAACACCGTGTAAAAGCAGTATGGTTATGTTCTTCAGGATAATTATCCTCTCAAGCTATCCACCGCCATCAGATCGCAGATCCGGCAGCATGCGAACCCGCCAGATAGCCGAACGTCATCGCCAAACCAATCGTTGCGCCACCACCAAAATAGGATCCACCTCCTGGGGAGGCTATACAGTTTCCTGCGCCATATAGCCCGGCAATTGGCTGATTATTGGAGTCGAGAACTTGCCCATGCTCATTAATAATCGGCCCCCCATTTGTATCAAGAGTGCCTGCCGCAAAAATGATCGCGTAATAGGGGCCTTGCGGCTGAAAAGGATGCATCACGATAGTCGGCATGGTTCCGGTTTTCCACGTAGTGTCCTTCCTAGGTATAGAAAAATAAACTGAGTGCCAATCAGCGTCATATGGGCCGATTCCCCGCTGAAACTCCTCGTCCAAACCGCTGCTCGCATATTTATCGAACTTGGAGACGGTCTCGTGGAGGTTTTTCGCAAAACCTTTGTCCAAGCGCACTACACCTAGTCGAGATTCGTATTTCTCGAGCCGTTGCTGAATTGCCTGTCCCAAATCATCCAATGTCTGCGCGCTTATCACATAAGGCAGGGTGTCTCCAGGAGCCGGTAACGGATAATTTCCCGCGAAAAGCTCGGCGGTACGCCTGTCATAAATCATGAATAAATATTGGTTGATGAATTCGCTTTTGTTCGGATCCCATTGGAAATGAACCTTTGACCGTTCGTTGTAGTTTCGCTTTTCACCAACTACCCTTTTTCCATACTTGTTGACGAGCACCATACTATCCCCGGGCGGCTGCCAGACTCCTTGAGGGACGCTGGGCGTTTCCAATGCCTGTTCCAGAACAATCTGGTCGCGCCAAGCACTGGCCATGTTGCCTAGTTTTGCGCCTACAGACTCACCAATCGCAATGAAGTCGCCCTCGCAGGAAGATGTTGCACAGCCGCCGGCGATTGGACCAGGCTGGAAGTTGCGTATCAACTCGGCATTGTGAGTGTAGCCACCGCTGCCGAAAACTACCGCCTTGCGCGCACGCAAATGGACAGTGGTGCCGTCGGAGGTGGTTGCTTTGACCCCGATTACCTTCCGCTGCTCGTCGGAAAGAACGGTTTGCACGCGATGATTGAGCAGGACTGGAATGTTGTTGGCGTCAATCCATGCTCTTAGTTGCCGAATGAGCTCTTTTCCACGCCCAGGACTTCCATCTGGGCGTTCGGAATTAAGCATACGATCTCGAGGCACCTTATTCTCTTTTGCAGAATCGATATAGTCATACGCGCGAAGATAATGTATGTATTTTAGTGCGCCGACTTTCTCGAGAAATTCTACTGCCGGAGCCGCATTGTCGTAGAAGGCCGCCAGCAGGTTATATTCCAACTTCGGCAAACCCAGAAGATGCTCCCCAGGACGATAGAGCTGAACATACGCACAGCGAGCCATGTAACGGATGGCATCATCACGGGGATCCTCAATGCCTTGTTCCCGAAGGAATCGGTGGTTCGGAATCCAAAAAGCACCCTCAGATTTAGCGGTTGTTCCGCCGTAGATTGGCGCCTTCTCGACAATAATGACCGAGTTTTTAGCATGCGCAGCGGCGATAGCGCTTACGGACGCGGCGGCACCACTGCCGACGACAACGATATCTGCTTCGCGATCCCATTTGATATTTGAGCGAGAGTCAGTAACGGCAAACGATGTTGTAGTTACCCCAAGGCCAGCAATGCTGCCAACAGCGGTGGTTTGCAGGAATTTCCGGCGGTCCATCTTCCCAATAGCTTGCGTTGCGCCGATTTTCTTGTCGGTCATGTGCTCTCTCCATCATTCACGGAAAAATGAAGGTCACTCCGGTTTCGGCACCTTCAGATTGCGTAGTGAAGCGACAACAAGCATCGCTACTCCCCCCTGGACCACCGATTCATCGTCCGTCGGTCGTTCCATCAGGGCGAAGAATAATAGATAACAATAAATCGGTCAATCTTGTAGTATGACCATCGCGGCAAAGTACCCAACCCTCCCGTCGCCTTCGGGGAAGAATTCCCGCATCGCCCGGGCAAGTATCCTCTCGTCGTCATTGACCGCCAGCAGATAATCACCGCCTTGATTGATGATCTTCTGCGCAATCTCGCGCCCCTTACCCCCGGGTTCCTTTCTGACCCAGACACGGGCCGCTGCGGCGGCAAAGGCGCCGATCACGTGCAACGCGGTGTTCTCCCCATCCCGGGGGCCGCAGATCGGATTCCTGACTATTGCCCTTCATTGCAGGGCCTGACTCCTCTCGTCCAAATGCGACGGCCTTACTACAAGATTGACCGATTTCTTTTTATCTATTATTCTTTGTTCCGACGGAACGACCGGCGGGGCGATGAATCGGTAGTCCGGAGGGGGGGAACGGTGATGCTTGCTGTCGCTTCACCGCGCAGTCTGAAGGTGCCGAAATCGGAGTCACCTTCATTTTTTCATATCTGACTTAACTATCTACCTCGTGTTTACGAGGGACGAACAAGCAAACAGTCATTGGGAAGAACGTGGGATTTTTTATCGGCACAGACGTCGGCGGAACATTCACCGACATGTGGGTTGCGGAGAGCGGTGGCCGCGCTCGTGTTTTCAAGTCCCCCACGACGAAAGACGTCATGGGCGGCGTCATCAACTGCGCGCATTTGGCCGCGGAGCAGCTCGGACTGACATTCGAGGAATTTTGTGCGCGCATAGAACGGTTTGGGCATGGGACGACTGTTGGACTGAATGCGCTCTTAACGGGTGGCGCGGCGAAAACGGTCGTCATCACGACGACAGGGTTCGGGGATACGCTTGAAATCGGGCGAATGAAGAGGCAGACCGCCGAACTTTCCGAAATGGAAGTCTGCGACTGGTCCTTGCACAACCGATTCGCACCATTGGTGGCGCGCGAGTTCATTTTTGAAGTTAACGAGCGAATCGACACCAACGGCAAAGTGATCAAGGCACTCGACTTGGCCGCCACACAGGCCCTAGTGTCACGTCTGCGCGGAAGGGGAATTGAAGCGGTAGCTGTATGCACGCTTTGGGCGTGCGCTAACCCGGCTCATGAACTCGCCATCAAGAATATCCTCGAAAAGGGACTTCCTGACGCGTTCATCACGCTATCGCATGAAATCTCCCCCGTCGTTGGTGAATACGCCCGGATGTGCACGACGGTGGCCAACGCGCTCCTCGGTCCAATCGCCGGAAGGTATCTAAGCGCACTCGAGTCGACGCTACGCGCAGCGGGAATGAAGGTGCCAATTCTCATGATGACAAGCGCGGGTGGCGTGTTGCCCACGAAGGTGCTTAACGAGAGACCTGCGGTGGCAATATTCTCCGGCCCCGCTGCCGGTGTAATGGGTTCGATCGCCACTGGGCAACAACGCAACGAACGGAATATTCTGACAGTCGACATTGGCGGGACGAGCTTTGACGTCGGTGTCATTGTCGACCAACAGCCCATGATGCGTTCGTCGATCAGCCTGGCGGGAGCTGACATCAGCGTGCCTTCCATTGACGTTGCTTCCATTGGGGCTGGTGGAGGTAGCATTGCCTCGGTTCGATTCGGCGATCTGACCGTCGGACCCAAGAGCGCAGGGGCAAACCCCGGCCCAGCTTGTTATGGCCGCGGGGGAACCGAACCTACGTCCACAGACGCAGATCTCGTTTTGGGTGTCCTGGATCTTGACTATTTTATCGGCGGAAGGATGAAGCTTGACTTGGCTGCCGCTAGGACTGCCATCGAAAACGTCGTGGCCAAGCCCCTTCAGCTCGATGTTGTATCCGCTGCGTGGGGCATTCGCGAAGTTCTCGACAGCAAGATGGCCGACCTCTTGAGACGCGTGACGATCGAACGCGGGCATGATCCCCGCGACTTCGTGATGTACGCCAACGGCGGCGCAGGACCATCGCACGCCTGGGTTTTGGCTCGTGAACTCGGACTCAAGGGATTCATCGTGCCCGCTGCCGCTACGGTTCAATCCGCGTTTGGAACTGCAAACGCCGACATCGCTTATACCGTCACCAAGCCTGTCTACATCCGCATTCCAGGTGGAGCGGCTCCATCTGGCGGCGACTTGGCGCGGCTGACAGTAGCTCTTCACGAGTCTCTTGCTGCGGCCAATGAGACGCTTTCACTGACGACGATAGGCAATATTGGCTTCGACGCGTCAATGGCGATTCGCTACCGTGGACAGGCACACCATCTTGACGTGGCGCTTCCCTCCGTCATGCAAGAAAAAACAGTCGACTCCCGGGTTTATGAAGATGCAATCAGTCGGTTTGAGTCTGCATATGAGAGTCATTTCGGGCGCGGAGCCGGCTCTGCCAAAGCGGGGTTCGAGGTGTTATCCATTCGCACCGTCGGCCGTGGCTCTCTTCCGGCCCCATCGCTCGTGAGCGGAATGGAGCCGATGGAGCGTGCGGGAAGTCGTTTGGTCGTGTTTGACAACCCCAAGGAGCCAATCAGTACAACGATCTACAGAACCACGCAGCCGCCCGCCGGGCAGTCGGTGGAGGGGCCCTGCATCATCGAGTTCCCTGGACAGAGCGTGGTGGTTCCTCCCGGGGCTCGCGCAGTTGCGGACAAATTTGGTAACATTGAAGTGAGCTTCTAATGACTAAATTAAATCCAATTACCTATGAAGTGATCCGCAACCGGATGATCGCAATGACCGAGGACATGCGTGTCGCCCTGCAAAGTGCGTCAGGCTCACCAACCGTGACCGAGGCGTCAGACTTCTTTACAGGCATCTACCTGCCCGACGGTTCCTTTGCTTCCATGGGTTTTCAGGTCACATTTCAAGCGCCGGTCGTTGGGACGCTCATTCAGGCGATCAACTCCCGGTCGTACTTCAAAGTTTCCGACGGCGACATGTTCATTGGCAACGACCCCTACATTGGCGCACTTCACCAGAACGATGTTCAACTCACAGGCCCGATCTTCGTTGATGGAGAGCTGATCGCGTGGGCCGGTGTCGAGGCCCACGAGACCGATGTTGGAGGGATGGACTTCGCCAGCTGGTCGCCAAAGGCTCGCAGCGTCTACCAGGAAGGCATGAGGATTCCATGCGTCAAACTCGTCGATAAGGGCGAAGTGCGCGAGGACGTCATGGAAATGATCCTGACCGCATCTCGCCTGCCGGCGCAACTCAACCTGGACATTCGAGCCTTCATTGCTACTGTTAACGTGGCTAGGGAGCGAATGACCTCACTTGTTCGCCGTTACGGTGCGCAAACTGTCGTCAGCGTAATGCGGCGGATGATCGAGGCCTCAGGAACGCGTCTGCGTGCACGGTTGAAGGAATTGCCTGATGGCGTTTTCAGAGCGGTCGATTTTCTTGAGCACGATGGTCACGAGAACACCCTATACAAGATTGATTTGGAGCTGACAAAGAAGGACGATCGGCTTCGCTTCGACTTCAGTGGTTCGTCCAAACAAGCTCCTGGTTTCATCAACTGCACGCGTGCGGGATTGATCGGCGGAGTCACCGGCGGACTGCTTCCCACCCTGGCCTATGACATTCCTTGGAACCAAGGTTTACTCGATTGCTGCGACATCGTCGCGCCGGACGGACTGATCTGCACTGCGCAGTTTCCCGCTCCAGTGGGGTCTGCAACCGTCGAGTCCATTTGGGTCGTTTCGAATGCCGTCAATGCCGCGCTGAACAAACTACTTGCCGCGTCCGACCGCTACCGTGCACGGGCCCAAGCAGTGAACGACGGAACGATGGCCACGTTCAACTTAGGAGGAACGAACCAATTCGGCGAGGTATTCGGTCTTCACCTGATGGATCCTTTGGCTGGCGGGTCAGCGGCATTTGCGAGTAAGGATGGCGTTTGTGCAGGAGGTCCCATCAACGCGCCGGTTCCTTCGATCGCGGACGTAGAGCGCAACGAGCAGGTGGCCCCGCTGTTCTATCTTTACAGGCGCCTCGCGCAAGACACCGGCGGCGCCGGGAAGTACAGAGGTGGACGTTCCGCTGAGGTGGCTTTGACGCTGGGAGGGATCGATGCAGCCGACTCCTTGATCATGACCCATGGCGCGGAAGTCCCAAACACTGCGGGCCTGGCAGGCGGGTGGCCCGGTGCCACTGTCGTCCAGCGGTTTGGATCGTCGGCTATTAAGGATGGCGTTCAAGCCGAAGACGGCACATGGGAGACATTTGGGCCCAAGCCCGGAATGAGACGGATGACCAATCGGGACATCTTTGCGGTTTCGTGGCAAGGCGGCGGCGGTTGGGGTGACCCACTCGAGAGGGATCCGAACGCCGTCGCGGCGGATGTTCGTACCGGTGCAATCTCGCGCGGTGCCGCAGAACTCGTCTACGGGGTGAAGTTGCAAAGCGATGACTTGATAAACGCTGCAGCGACGTCCGGAGCCCGCAATCGCAGACGCTTGGAAAGAGCTAGCAACGTCCCGGCAAAGCACAAACTGAGCGCCGACGCCGAGCGCGTGGGCGGACTTGGGGAGAATTTGGAGTTGTGGAGGGAGCACGAAAGAGTTCATGTCGTCACCACGGCAGGCCACGTACTCTCGTCGAACTCGACCCGATGGCGTCAAGGTGCCGTCAAGTCGACCTCATTCAAGCTTCCCGACGAGTACAAGATCGTCTTACATGAGAACCTGGCGGTCACCGCCTGGTATTGCCCCGCGAGTGGTGCTCAAATAGCTGTTGATGTGCACCAAAGAGGGGTCGAACCGCAGGACGATGTCGTGTTGGATCTCGCCGCGTTTCAAGTGGCCGAAGGTGCCGTTGCGCCACACTGAGGTTTTGATCACAGGAACCAACCATGTCTCTCCGATTCGCCCTTCTTGGTTTTCTCAGCACGACTCCTGCATCAGGCTATACGCTGGGGCGTAAGTTTGCAGACGGCGCAGGCGCGATGTGGGAGGCTCTGCCAAGCCAGATCTACCCCGAGCTTGGTAAGCTGGAAAAACTCGGCTGGATTCACGGCACCACCGACGCGAGCGACAAACTCAACCGGCGCGTCTACGAAGTGACGCCGGAAGGCATGATGGCATTGCTGAAGTGGGTTGGCGGTGAAGAGGCCGAACATCCGCCGGAGCGAGACGCCGAGCGCGTGCGCTTCCTATTCCTCGAACGCTCTAGCCTGAAGACGATCCGCGTGCACGTTATGCGCCACCGCGCCCACTATGTCGATCGACTAGAAAAATGGCAGGAGGAGCGCGACACCGTTGCAGCCGGTACACACGAACGAATCATCGACCGGCTAAGGGCGTGCAAGCCCGGCGAACGCGACTTCATAATGCACATGAAGTGGTTCGCGTTTGAAGGGTTGGTACAGCGCGCCGAGATGGAGATCGGGTGGGCGAACGATATTCTTGCGTGGCTGGATGAACTCGGTGAAGTCAAAACAAACAGTCCAGTTCCAAAAGCGTGGACGTCTATAGTCAGCAAGCCGCGTTCCGTCACCGCTGTTTCTGCTGCGGTCGCACAATCATCGACCAGTCAGTCAGCGAAGAGAGTCAGGAAGAGCACGCTGCGAAAGAAGAGCACGCGACGGAGTCGCCACCGCTAACGGGCTTGTCTGCCCTGGCCATTGTTGCGGGCGACGCGGCCACGGATAAAATTTCATCATCGTCAGTGCCTGACCATTCCACCGTCGACTGCCAACGTCTGGCCGGTCATGAACGCAGCATCGTCGCTGGCAAGGAAGGTTGCCGTACCGGTCAAGTCATCAGGCACCTGCGTGCGCGGAATGGATTGCAGCATTTGCGGCAACGCGTCGAACATTGACGACAACGGCGAAGTTTCGGTAGTTGCCGTGCGCACCAGACTAGGCGCGATGGCATTGACCGTGATGCCATGAGGGCCCAACTCGCTTGCCAAAGCGCGTGTAAATCCGATGTTGGCAGCCTTGGAGCTGATGTAGTGGGTGAAGGCCTCGATCTTTAGCCAGTACACGGTCGATGTCATGCTGATGATGCGGCCCCAACAGCGCTGCTTCATCCCAGGTACAAATGCCTTGCTCATCAAGAACTGCGAATCGACATTGATCTCGAAGGTTCGCTTCCAATCTTCGAACTTCAACTCATCAAATGGGATCAGCGGATAGATGCCGACATTGTTGACAAGAATGTCGCAACGGCCAAACGTAGCGTGCACTTGATCGGCAAAGGCCTGCACTTCGGCCGGCTTTGAGGCATCGCATTTCACCGAAAGCACCTGCCGCCCCGCGGCCTTCACAAGATCTTCCGTGTCGGCTGTAGAGGCGATGTCGGCAATCGCAATGTCGGCACCTTCTTTCGCGAACCGCGTTGCGATCGCCTGGCCGATGCCGGCAGCGCCGCCTGTGATCACTGCAATCTTGCCTTCCAATCGTGCGCTCATGTCAGTTCCTGTATCGTGTGCGATATCGAGACTACGACCCCAGTCGCTGGAGCGCATCGATGGTTAGATATTTCTCGTAGATGCTTTGATCGTTGACCCGCATGGCATGGCCGCCGGCGACCTCGCGCACCTGCTCGATACGAGTCATGCGATTGGTCTGCACGTTGTAGGCATGCAGTGTCGCCCACGACCAATAGGGATTCTTGCCGTCCATCACCCGGGATTTTCCGTCGTCGTAGACAGAGAACGTGCCATCAAAAAAACGGAACGGCTGGCCGCGCCTGTCATAAGACACCATCGCCAATGGAAGCAGTGTGCGAGCATCAAACCATACCCGCTTCTTGCTCACCGGAGCACGAGGGAACATTGTTGGCTCCGCTTCAATGACGATCGCTTCGGGTACCAATTCGACCGTGGTGTCCCAAAACAGCATACCGTGCCGCCCCCCGTGCGTCTTGTGCTCCCAGTTCGGATGGTCTGAATTCCATCCCCCGGACACCGCAGCCAGATATGGCCCACGATTGACGATGCGGTAATTGCCCCACGTCAGGAAAGGATCGCCGGCGGCCCATGCGTCGGACAGATAGAGTTCCGATCCCGGGATCAAGGGCTCGAAGCGCTGGTTGGTGGGAAAGCGCCTGACGCGTTTGAAGGCCGGCACATAGCCATACAGTTCGGGAAACTGGGTTTGATCGTAGGCCCAGATGTTGAGATACGCTACCCCTCGGGAATCGGATGGCTCGACAAAAAAGACCGATTGATAGCGAACCTTGTTCTCATGGCCCGTGAAGTAGGGTTTTGGATCAAGCGTGGTGCGTCCAATTGCCGCCATTTCGGCCCAGCCGGACGCATAGCGATAGAGGACATTGCCTGCCTCGTCGAGATCGTATTCCTTTGCGGCATAGAAGGAGGCATCGTGCCGGCCCCAGCTCAACGTATGGGCGGCAAACACTTCGGCCGCCGACTGCGGCTCGGGGAACGGATTGCCGCCTATCCAGGGACGTCCGTCGCGGGTCACGACGTTGCCTTTGGCGTCGAACACCGCGCATCCCCGATTGCGCAATGTGGCTTCGATGTACGGAGGCGGATTGAGCCGATAGGGGTCGGTGGTCGTAGGCGCCAATGTCAACCGACGGCCCATGTCGACGATCTGCCGGTAGCGCACCGGGTCGAGCAAATCCGTGACCAGGTCCACGTTGTCGCGGCTGATGATGTCACCCGCCTTAAGCCGGCCGCGTGAGTATTCCTCAATCGAATTCAACTCATCCGGATACGCGCTAGCCATATCCCCGCTGCGCGCAAAGGCTGACCATGCCGAGCCGATAACCCCGGCCGCCAATATGCCCTTGCTGGTGTTCGCCAAGAACGTCCTGCGTGAGTAGTCCGCTCCGAATCGCTTGATAAAAGCCATGAAGCTCTTAAACCTTCACCTGCGGGTTGCGGCAAACAGAGAAACTCAACTCGTGGTTGAACGAACACCACGAGTTGAGGACGGAGGAGACGAGATCAGAAGAAATACGTAGCGCGGATGAAGGCTTCCCTAGCGTATTGCAGATCCTGCGCAAAGTTTGTCTTCGTCTGGCTCGAGCTGGTGGAACCTAAAACGTTGACATAGAAATCGAACTGCAGGTCCTTGTTGGGCTTCCAGCGCGTTCCGGGTTGGACTAGCCAGCCGCCCTTCAAATCAGTCAGTGCGGTAAAGTCGAAGCGCCAGGCGAGTGTCGGCGAAGGCTGCTGCAACGCCAATGCAATGTAGTTAGACCCGCCGCGAATGCCACCCGGGCGCGAACCCGGAGTGTTGTCGTTGCCCTCCAGCGCACGCCCGAAGATATCGCTCGCCGACTTGTGCATCCATTGCAAGACAAAGTAGGTGGCGGGCACATCGCGGCCGAACTTGTAGTACTTCTCGGCGACGAACGCGAACTGGGTCTCGTTATGCTGGATGTAGTTGCTCGACAGCGTCGGATTGGTGAACTGTTTGTTCGGCGTATACGACAGCTCGAAGCGACCGATCAACTGATCCATCAGGCCGTCGGTTTCGCCCGTGAAGACATGATTCACACTGCCGCCGAACACGTTTTCCTTGAGGTATTCGCGCTTGATCCAGCCGTTGAGATCGCCCCCCCCGAAGAAGGTATCGAGGATGCAGGAAGCCGAGGCCTGATCGACCCGGTAGCTGCCCGGCGTTGCGTTGGGCGCGCCGCAGCCTGCGACGAGGCCACCGACGTTGGCGCCGATCGGGAATTGGTTCAACGCGCTTTCCAGAGTGCCCAAGCCATCCAGGCGAGAATGCGCGGCATAGCTGAAGAACTCCTGGGCGTTGAACACGCCGCTCCCGTCTATGGCTCCGGAGAACGCCGATCCAGGGATTGCGGTGGGGCCCTGCGCTAACGTCCACTTGAAAACGCCGTCCGGGTTATCGCGGCGGATGGCGAAGAACGAAACGCCGTAGTCGCCGAATGTGCCGCGCAATTTTGCGCCAACATCCCAATGGTCCTTGGAAGCATCATAGCCGGTCTTTTCCTCAACGATGAATTGCGAGGGAATCACGCTGTACGGCGAGTCCCGATTACCCAGAAGCGTGGGCTGAAAGCGATGGGTATAGCCTTCCAGTTCCCAGCCTTCGTTCAGGCGATAGCTGCCGCGCAGGCCGAGCGAAGGCACGCGACTGTCGGAAAATTCCTCAGCGGCCACCCCCAGCACCGAATGGCGCCGCAGGTCGAGACCATTGACCTGATCGGAAACGCGGAAAAAGATGGCCTCGCCCCAGGCGATCTGCTGGTTGCCGAGGCGCAGCCAGAGCGGGCCGTGGTTGTAGTCGACGTAGGCGATGGGCAGATCGGCCATCCAATCCTTGCCCGCCACTTCGAGCGGCGTGGCGCCATGGCTGGAACCGGCGTAGGGCTGTTCATAGAGATCGACGTCGCGGAAAGCACTTTCCACCCGGCCGATCTCGTCGAC
>Ga0137415_10004972_pt1 | contig 13143 bp, 17 predicted proteins | sample CZODoug3_1_1_16f_FD_183082 | JGI IMG/M metagenome (GOLD analysis project Ga0137415, IMG submission 183082) | Vadose zone soil fungal communities from Angelo Coast Range Reserve, California, USA - CZODoug3_1_1_16fungal (Hybrid Assembly) | ecosystem: Environmental > Terrestrial > Soil > Vadose... | reverse complement strand
GGCTCGGGCGTGTTCCTGGCGATCAGCCTGGCCGCGTCGTTGTCCGAGGACGTGTTGCAGCACTTCGACCTGGTCGGCTTCGACCCGCGTGGCGTGGGCCTGTCCACGCCGATCAAGTGCCAGACCGATGCCGAGGAGACCAAGGCCCTGGCCTTCGACGCCGACGTGCGCACCGCCGCCGGGCAGAAGGCGGCCAAGCGCCAGGCGGCGACCTTCGCCAGTAGCTGCACGAAGAAGTACGGCAGCGCCCTCGCGCACTACAACACCGTCGAGACCGCGCGCGACATGGATCGCATCCGGGCCGCGGTCGGCGACCAGAAACTGAACTACCTCGGCTTCTCTTACGGCACGGAACTCGGCGCGGTCTACGCGCACCTGTTCCCGACGCGGATCCGAGTGGCCGTGCTGGACGGAGCGGTCGATCCGGTCACGACCGGCAACGCCATCACGTCCAACGAGCAGCAACTGGGCGGATTCGAGGACGCGTTCGACCAGTTCGCGGCCGACTGCCGCAAACGCACCGCCTGCAAGGCACTCGGCGATCCGCGCAAGGCGGTCGCCGCGCTGCAGAAGAGGGCGGACGCGACGCCGATTCCGTCCTCGAAGCGCACCGAGAAACGACGGGCCAGCGGCGGCAACGTCCTCTACGCCGTCGTGTCCGCGCTCTACAGCCAGGAGCTATGGCCGAGCCTCGGCACCGCCCTCATCGACGCCCAGCACGGCGACGCCGAGGGGCTGCTCGAGCTCAACGACCGGTACAGCGAACGCGGTGACGACGGCCACTACTCGAACCTGCTCGACGTGTTCCAGGTGGTCACCTGCAACGACCAGAAGACCGATCCGAGCGACGCCGTCATCAAGGCGACCACGGTGAAGTGGGCCAAGAAGTACCCACTGTTCGGTCTCTGGTCCGCGCCGACGTTGTACCAATGCCAGGCGTGGCAGAAGAGCCGCCACCCGGTACCGACCGAGACCGCCGCCGGCTCGGCGCCCATCCTGGTCGTCGGCAACCTGCACGACCCGGCCACGCCCTATTCCGGGGCGGTGCACCTGGCCTCGACGCTTCGCACCGGGGTACTGCTGACCTGGGACGGTCAGGGCCACACGTCCTACGGCCAGAGCAGCTGCATCGACGCGAAGGTCAACGCCTATCTGATCCAGGCCGCGATACCCGCAGCCCACACGACCTGCCCTCGCTAGGGAGCGCAGAGTTGTGCGCGATCTTCCTGCATCTGTTGCCTCCAGGGGCCGTCCGCGCAGGAAGATCGCAAGCTGGGGCCGATCTTCCTGCACATGCTGCCGCCAAGGCCCTTCCGCGCAGGAAGATCGCGCGTGACCTCCCGAGGCCGCGTCGGCGGTCCGTGGCTGCGGGTGCGGGAGTCGCGTACGCCGCCGCGGGCCGTCGTGCTGGTGCTACACGGCGGTAAGGCCCGTAGCGAACGTCCGACCGGCCCGCGGAACGGCGCGGTGCTGCGCATGGTCCCGTTCGCCTGGGCGCTGGCCCGCTACGACGGCCTCGCGATCGCCCGGCTGCGCTACCGCGTCCGGGGCTGGAACGGCCGCCAGCAGTCGCCCGTCGCTGACGCTCGGTGGGCGCTCGACGAGTTGCGCCGCCGCTTTCCGGACCTACCGATCGCGCTGATCGGTCACTCGATGGGGGGACGGGTGGCGCTCACCGTCGCTGATGATCCGGGCGTACGCGTGGTCGTCGCGCTGGCGCCGTGGATCGAGCAATACGACCGCACCGAGCCTGTCACGGGGCGCCGCCTGCTGATCGTGCACGGTGATCGTGATCGCATCACCGACCCCGCGGCATCGGCAGCATTCGCCGAGCGGGCGTGCTCGGTGGCCGACGTGAGCTACGTCAGCGTTCACGGCTCCGCGCACGCCATGCTGCGTCGAGCCCGGCTCTGGCACGGGCTGGCCGCTATGTTCACCGCAGCGGCGCTGCTCGACCGGCCGCCGATGGGTAAGGACGACGTGACGAATGTCGTCAACCGGGTACTTGCCGGGGAGGCGTCGCTCGTCGTCTGATGTCACCAGACGAGGGAAGGAGGCTCGGACATGACGATCACCGAGACCGCGCCGGAACGCAACATCGATCCCGCGCGCTGGCCCGATGTGGCTACCGTTCCGCACTCACCGGTGCGGGCCGCCGTCGCCCGGCGCATCTTCCGGCACGCGGTTGCCCGGTTGCCGCTGCGCGTCGTGGAGCCCGGCGGACGCTGCTACGGCGGCGGCACCGGTGCCGACCCGCTCATGAACCTCGTGCGGCCGAGGTCCTTCTTCCACCGCGTCGGGGACACCGGCACGATCGGCTTCGGCGAGGCCTACATGGCCGGTGACTGGACCACCGACGACCTCACCGGCGTCCTGACCGCGTTCGCGGCCCACGTGCGCGAACTCGTCCCGGCCGTGTTGCAGCGACTGCGCGGGGTGGTGCTGCGCCGGCAGCCCGTCGCCGAGGACAACACCGTCGAGGGCGCGCAGCGCAACATCGAGCGGCACTACGACCTGTCCAACGAGATGTTCCGGCTCTTCCTCGACCCGTCGATGACGTATTCCAGCGCGCTCTACCAGGGCGATCCGGCCAACGCGGACGAGCAGCTGGTCGACGCGCAGCATCGCAAGATCGACCGCCTGCTCGACTGTGCCGGTGTCGGGGCCGGCACCCGGGTGCTCGAGATCGGCACCGGTTGGGGCGAGCTGGCAATCCGCGCAGCGCACCGCGGCGCCCGCGTCACCTCGCTCACGATCTCGACCGAGCAGGCCGAACTCGCCCGGGTGCGGATCGCCGACGCCGGGCTGAGCGATCGCGTCGACGTGCTGCTGCAGGATTACCGGGCGACGACGGGCCGCTACGACGCGGTGGTCAGCGTCGAGATGATCGAGGCCGTCGGCGCCAATCACTGGCCCGACTACTTCCGGACCGTCGACTGCGCGCTGGTGCCCGGCGGCCGGTTCGGGCTGCAGGCGATCCTGCAGGACGACGCCAACGTGCGCCGGGTCGGTGAGACCTACACCTGGATCCGCAAGTACATCTTCCCGGGCGGCCAGCTGTCCTCCGTCGAGTCCATCGAGCAGAACGTGCAGCTGCACACGTCGTTGCGGATCACCGACCGGCTCAGCTTCGGCCGCCACTACGCCGAGACGCTGCGCCGTTGGCGGGATCGCTTCGAGGCGCGCGCGGCCGAGCTCGCCCGGCTCGGCTTCGACGAGACGTTCCGGCGCATGTGGTCGCTCTACCTCGCCTACTCCGAGGCGGGATTTCGCACCGGCTACCTCGACGTCAACCAGATCACCCTGGTCAAGCCCGGCGCGCCCGCCCCCGCGTAGCGCTCAGGCCGACGCGGCGATACCCAGGAAGACGACGACCGCCCGGTTCAGTCGCAGCACGTCGGCGTCGTCCAGTACTCCGACCCGGGTTCCGAGCTTGGCCCTGCGCACGGTAGTGATCTTGTCGACCATGATCCGGCTCTCGTCGCTCAGGCCATTGCCTTCGCTCGGGTCGACGAGCAGGCGGAACAGCGGCGCGTCGGTCGGGTCGGTCGTGAACGGGCATACGGTGACCGACTCGGTGTCGAAAAGGTCGTCTTGCAGAATCACCGCAGGTCGTGGTTTACCCGCGTAGTCCGGACCGCCCGAGACGGTCCAGATCTCCGCCCGCCTCACTCCTGCGGCCAGTCAGACACCGAGTCGACGAAGTCCTGGTCGTCCTGCGCGGCCGCGCTGTCAGCCACTGCCCGCGACTGGCGATGTGCCTCGTCGGCGAACCCCGGCGAACGGACATCCGGCACCCAAATCTGTAGCGGTCGCAGCCCCTGGGCCCGGAGCCGAGCTCGATGAGCGCGCACCCTGCTTCGCGTATCCGACATGCAGCACCTCCGTCCGCGTTACATGTAACGGTACCTCCTCAGAAGCCGAACGTCGTGACCGCGGGCAAGGTGGCGGCAGCCAGATGATCGAGCACGTAGCGCTCGTGCGGCACGACGGGTTCCGGTAGAGCGTTCAGGTCGAACCACTGCAGGTCGGCCGCCTTGGTCGGCTCGATCACTCGGGGGTCGCCCTGCCAGCGCCGGCATTCGAAAAAGAAGTCGACTCGTTCGTCGATCGACTTGTGGTTTCCGCCCGTCCGATGCATGACGGTGGCCGGGGCCAGGTCGGTCGCGGCGATGACGAGCCCGACCTCCTCGGCCGCTTCCCGGCAGGCGGCGTCGAACACCGACTCCCCCTCCTCGACGTGCCCAGCGGCTGCCATCGCCCAGTGGCCGTCCATGTAGCCAGTACCGCTGCGCAACTGCAGCAACACCTGCTCGCGCCGTCGGAAGATCAGGTAAGCGGCGGGCACGACCCGGAAGCGATCCACACAGGTGGACGGTAGTGCCGGACGGCCGGGATTAAGCATTTCGGTATCCGGACTACAGTCCGATACGGTCGACACGTGGTCGTCGTCTTCGCGTTGCTCGCCGCCGTTATCTACGGGACGAGTGACTTCGCCGGCGGATTCGCATCCAGGCACCGACCGGCAATTGCCGTCCTGCTGTACGAATACCCGATCGGGGCGGCGCTGATGCTGGCCCTGCTGCCAGTGTTTCCCGGCACGCTGGACCTGCGGACCACGCTGCTGGGCATCGGCGGCGGCATCAGCGGAATGGTCGGCATCATCGTCATGTACAGCCTGATGGCCCGGGCCCCGATGAACGTCATCTCGCCGGTGACCGCCGTTCTTGCCGCCGTCGTCCCGGTGGGATTCGGCGTGATCCTCGGCGAACGACCACACGTCAGCGCCTGGTTCGGCATCGTGCTCGGCCTGATCGGCGTGGTGCTGGTGAGCCACACGTCCGATGACCACCCGCACGGTCAGGTGGGGCTGCGTATCTTGGCGCTGGCGTGCCTGTCCGGGATCGGCTTCGGCGTCTACTTCATCTGTCTGGCGCGGGCCGATCACGATTCGGGGTTGTGGCCGCTGCTCATCTCGCGGCTCACCGACGCCGCGCTCATCGTTCCGCTGGCCCGCGGCCGGCGGGTGGCTCAGGTGCTCACCGGACGGATCCTCGGTCTGGCCATTCTCGCTGGCATCCTCGACGCCGGCGCCAACCTGTTCTTCCTGCTGGCGTCCCGGCACGGGTTGCTGTCGCTGGCCAGCGTGATCACGTCGCTCTACCCGGCGGTGACCGTGCTGCTCGCGGTGTTGTTGCTGCACGAGCACACCGGACGGCTGCAACGCGTCGGGCTCGCGTTGGCGGCCGCGTCGATCGTGCTGATCACCTACTGAGCGGCGGCCGGGTCGCTCAGTCGACCCACGACCGCACCGGACTCGGACGACACCGGGTCGGCGTGCCGGTGTACGACCTTCCATTCGCCTTCCTCGCGGCGGAAGATCGTCGTCGCGCGGAGCACGTACGGCTTCGGCGCGGCACCGGCGATCGACGCGGTCGTGTGCTCCAGCGCCACGGTGTAGGCGAGGTCGCCACGGGCCTCGGCGGCGACGATCTCGTTCTCGTAGGCCGCGCAGTTCGAGAACTGCTGGCCGAGCACCTCGAACGTCGGGCCGATCTCGGCCCAGCCGCGCCCGGACATCGCGGCGCCCAACAGCGTCAGCGGGTCGGTACGCGACCACATCGCGATTCGTGGAGCGGGATCACCGTTGTGCAGGGCGATCTCCGCCTTGGTCAGCTGCGGCATCGTCGTCGCGAGGAACTGCTCGGTCTCAGTCATGGCCCACCCCCTATTAGACTCATGATCTATTTGAATAGACTCGTAGTATGATTGCGGCCATGGCGAGTGTCAAGAGGCGCACCTACCGCTCGAGCATCCGCCGCGGCGACGCACCGCGGCTCGTGTGCGCCGCCGCCCACCAGCTGTTCTCCACGAAGGGCTATCTCGCGACGTCGATCGACGACATCGCGGCCGAGGCGGGCGTCGCGCGGCCGACGGTGTTCACGGCCGTGGGGACCAAGCCGGTCATCCTCAAGGCGGTCCTCGACCAGGCGATGGCCGGCGACGAAGCCCCGGTGCCGGTGGCGGACCGCCCATGGTTCACCGAAGCGCTCGACGAGCCCGACCCGACCCGAGCAGTGCAGCTACACGCGCGCAACCTGTGCCGGATTCTCGAACGGGTGGCGCCGCTCATGCGAGCGGTCGAAACCGCAGCGACCGTCGACGCCGACGCCGCGACCCTCTGGGCGGACCTGAACCGCCAACGGCGCACCGGCACCTCCGCCGTCGCGGCCAACCTCGCCGCCAAGACCACCCTGCGCTGCGACGAACGCACCGTCGCCGACACCCTGTGGGCCCTGCCCCCGCAGACCTACCTCAGACTGGTGATCGATGGAGGCTGGACGATCGAGACGTTCCAGGCGTGGCTCGCCGACCTGTTCCAACGCCTGTTCCTACCCTGATTCCTCCGACCGGACGTTCCGGATCAGCTCGGCCGGCACCTGCGACGTCTACCACTGGTAGGGCAGGAACTTCCCGTCGAACGTGACCACCACGCGATCTCCGCCCGGATCGGGCCGACGGTCGACGGTCATGGAGAAGTTGATCGCGCTCATGATCCCGTCACCGAACTCCTCGTGGATGAGCTCTTTCATCGCCTGGCCGTACACGTGCAGCGCCTCGTGAAAGCGGTAGATCGTCGGATCCGTGGACACCGCATCGTCGGTCACTCGATACGGCTGTACCTGAAGTGCTTCCACGACGTCGTCGCCGAGCTCGAGCAGCTCCCCGATCACTCGCGCGTCCTCGGCGGGCACGGGGTGCTTGCCGAGCAGCGCGGCAACGGTCCAGACGGGCGGCTTGCCGATGGCGCTGGCCAGCTGATTCCACGAGATCCCCGCTCGGATACGCGCTCGGGCGAGGATCCGGCCGGCCGCGGCCTTGTCCAATACGACGGTCACGAGAACTCCTCTGCCCGGGGACGAACGTTACGTCCGACCCGATCCAAGCAGCGTTCGGTGGCCCTCGCTAGGCAGCCACGCAGTGCGCGCCCGGCCTATGAGCGGCCGTCCGCGATCCGATAGCTCTGGCGACGGGGTTCGGTGTCCGGAGCAGGTCGCCGCGGACGGCGCCGTGCACGGTGCGGACCGCGACGACGATCCAGGCGAGCACCAGACCGACGTAGAGGACGGCCGCGGCGATCCGGAACATGGTGGCGCCGGTGTGCAGCGCGAGCGCGCTGGTTCCGGTGACGCAGGTGCCGACCGGGAAGGTGAACGACCACCAGGTCAGGCTGAACGGCAGGTGCTCACGGGCGATGCGCACGGTGATCGCCGTCGCGAGCACACCCCACAGGACGGCGAATCCCCACACCGGCACGCCGAAGACCACCCCGAACACCTGCAGACCGTCCGCGTACGGCGCCGGCATCGTCTGATGGGCCACGCCACCGAGCTGGTTCGCCGCTGTGACCGATTGACCGAGCGGGCCGAGCACGATCCACAGCGTGGGCACCATCCGCGCCGGCCCCACCTTGTTGATCGCGAGCCGGTACCAGAGCAGCGTGATCACGATCATCGAGGCGAACAGGCTGACCCCGAACATCGCGTAGCAGCACAGCAGCAGGCTCAGCCGCACCTGCCCGGCCGGCGCGTACGGGACGAGGAGCGCGCCGGTGGCCGCTGACACCATCGGCGGGACGATCGGCATCAGCCAACCGCCGAACACGCTGTCGGGTTGGATCTCGTGCCGGGTGAACATCAGGTACGGGATGGCCGTGGCGCACGCCAACCCGAGAACCGTGCCGATCAGCCATAGCGTCCAGTCGGCGTCCACGGCGGCGCGCGGCCCGATCACGTCACGTCCGAGCAATAGCGTTCCCGCGCCGACGGTGAGGATCGCCATGGGAACCGCACCGTAGAAGTGGGCCATCACCGGGTCGTCGAGGTACCCGCGTGCGTTCCGGCTCCACTGCCGCGCGGTCACCCCTGTGAGCACGATCAGGAGCGCGGCCGCCACAGCCCACACCGCGGTCGCGGCGGTGTGCAGACCGGGGAACTGCTCAGGTAGGGAGACCGCGGCGACAGCGACGATCCCGGTACCCATCACCGACGCGAACCAGTTCGGGGTCAGATTCGCCACGATCCGGCGCGGGGGCTCGAGATCGGTCATCGAAACTAGGCTGGCGGTCATATACCAAGCGTTTCGCTCGACCCGATCGCCCGGTAGGCGGCTCAGGCTTGCTTACTTACAAGGCAGGCTTGTAGCTCCTGGCATACGATGTCGGCTGTGCCACTCAGCGCCCACGTTCCCGAACTGACCGCACTGGAGGTCCTGCTCGCCGTCGCGCGCACGGGCAGCCTCAATGCCGCAGCCGCGGAGATCGGCGTGAGCCAGCAGGCAATCTCGTCCCGGATCCGCTCGCTGGAGGCGCAGACCGGCGTCGTCGTCCTGCGCCGCGGCGCGCGGGGATCACAGCTGACTAGCGACGGGGTCGTCGTAGCGGAATGGGCCGCGCGGCTGCTCGAGGTCGCGTCCGAGTTCGACGCCGGGCTGGCGTCGCTGCGCCAGGACCGCCGTGAACGGCTGCGGGTCAGCGCCAGCCTCACCATTGCCGAGCAGCTGCTGCCCGGCTGGCTGGTCTCCTTCCAGACGCTCGAACGGCGCCACACCGGCCACCCGACCGACATCGAACTCACCGCGGAGAACAGCGACACCGTTATCGCGCACGTGCGTGACGGTGCGGCTGACATCGGCTTCATCGAAGGCCCCCACGTCTCCTCGATGCTGCGCAGCCGAGTCATCGGCCACGATCAACTCGTCGTGGTCGTCGCGGCCGGCCATCCGTGGGCTCGGCGACGCAGCCCGGTGACTCCGGCCGAGCTCGCCGCGACGCCGCTGGTGACCCGGGAGCACGGGTCGGGCACCCGCGACGCCCTCACCGCGGCGTTGCGCAGCCGCCTCGGGCCCGCGGTTGTGCAGGCCGACCCGGTGTTGTCGCTGTCGATCACCGCGGCCGTCCGGGCGGCGGTGGTGGCCGGGGCCGGGCCGGCCGTCCTCAGCGAGCTGGTGGTGCGCGAAGACCTCGAACGCGGACAGCTCATCGCGATCGAGGTGGACGGGCTCGACCTGCACCGGACCCTGCGGGCCATCTGGCAGGGCACTCGCCTGCCCCCCGCCGGCGCGGCCCGAGACCTGATCACCCACATCAGCGCCCGCCGACGATCGTCGCCCAACTCGTGATACGCGCTCGGTATATCCGCCGTGGATATACTGGGTTTCGGCGGAAGCGGAACAAGGAGGATCATGTCCAAGACACTCATCGATGTCGATAACGATCTGCTCGAGCGGGCTCGGGCCATCCTCGGTCCCGGCGTGACGAAGAAGGACGCGGTGAACACGGCCCTGTCGAAGCTGGTGCGCCTGCACGATCAGCGAGCGACGATCGACTGGATCATCGCCACCGATCCGATTGCTGACCTTCGTGATCCCGAGGTCCGGGCCGCCGCGCGCCGGTGACCCGCTACCTCGTCGACAACAGCGTCCTGCAACGCCTCCCCCGTAGCCCCGCCGTCCAGGTTGCGGTCGGCTCGCTGTTGGACGCCGAGCACGAGCTGTGCTGCTGCGCGCTGAGCCTGGACGAGCTCGGGTTCAGCGCACGATCAGCGGCTGAGCACATCGAGGCGAGCCGCCGGCTGCGAACCTCTTTCCTCTACCTTTCCCTGTCCGCCGACATCGACCAGATCATCCTCGATATCCGCGCGGCGCTGTGGAGTGCCGGCACCGGAAGGGCGGCCGGGGTTATCGATGTCGCCCTCGCCGCGACGGCCGTGCACGCCGACGCGACGGTCCTGCACTACGACAGCGACTTCGACCACATCGCCGGGGCTTACCCGCAGCTGCGCGCCGAATGGGTGGTCCCCCGCGGATCGGTTGACTGATCCGTATTTCGCTCGGGTTGTTTAGGCTCAACCGAGGTCTTGCGGCTGCTCGGCGTTACTCGACGGTTCCGTGTCGACCCAGTTGGCTTTGTTCATCCGCGACGGCTGAACGCGTGGCGGCTCACCGTCCTGTTTCGGGAAGTTCGGCGGGTAGGGCACATCGCCCAGCCCGTGGTCGCGCTCGTCGCGATCGGCCCATTCCAACAGCGGCCGCATTGCTACTACAACCAGAACGTGCACCGCAGGCCCGGGACCTAGCGCATCGTCAACTCAGCAGCAGGCCCCAAGACGTATCTGATCGGATACACTGCGGTAGCGATCGGAGGTGATAGCGATGACAGGTGGCTCCCTGTTGGAACGGGCTCGGCGTGCAGCCGGGTTGAGCCAACAAGATCTGGCGCAACGTGCACACACGTCGCGTACCGCGGTGTCGGCCTACGAGAACGACCACAAGTCGCCCTCGCTGGCCACGGCCGAGCGGCTTCTGGCCGAGGCCGGCTACGAACTGGACGCCCGACCCCGCGTCACCTTCCACCGCGTCGCCGGCCCGCGCGGCCACCGCTACGAGGTACCCGACCGGCTCCCTCAACTGCCCGCGGAGCAGGCGCTCGCTACCGTGCAGCTCCCCCTGCGGCTCAACTGGTCCGACACCGGACGGACGTACCGCATGGCCGAGCGCACCGACCGCGCTCGGGTCTACGAGTCGGTCCTGCGCGAGGGCACCGCTGATGATGTGCTCACTTACGTCGACGGCACGTTGCTCGTCGATCTCTGGCCCGAGTTGGTCCTCCCCCGCGACCTACGCGCGGCATGGTCCCACCTCATCGACCAAGCCCTGGCTCGCTAGTGAGCGATGCCTACCACCCCTCGCCGCTCACCGACTTCCAGTTGGAGGTGGCGGCAGTGTTCTTCCAGCTGCCCGCGTCCCGGGGCTTCCTTCTCGTCGGTGGTGCCGCGTTGGCGGCACAGCACCTCACGACCCGGCCGACGCAGGATCTCGACTTCTTCACCAGCCCGGGCCAAGGCGACGTTCCGGCCGCCCGCGACCAGTTCCTCGCCGCCGCGCGGGCCCGCGAATGGGAGCTGCAGGTCCTCAGGGACGAGCTCACCTTCTGCCGCCTACAGATCACCGGCGCCGACGAGCTGCTGGTCGACATCGCTCTGGACGCGACACCAGGACACCCGCCAGTCGCAAGCATCGCCGGACCCACGCTCGACCCGATGGAACTGGCCGGACGCAAAATGATTGCGTTGTTCGACCGAGCAGCAGCCCGGGACTTCGTGGACGTGTTCATGCTCAGCAGTACGTTCGGCAAGGACGAGCTCCTCAGGCTTGCCGCAGAGGTCGACGCCGGCTTCGACCCACAGGTGCTCGCTGACATGTTCAACCTGCTCGCCCGCTACACCGACCGCGACCTATCCCTCGGCAGTGTCGACCTGCCAGCAGTTCGCCGATTCTTCGCCGACTGGGCCGATGAGATCCGAACCGGCCCGGACACCGCGTAGCCGAATTCCAACACCTGGTGGGCACACAACGCCACGGCATCTCGGCCGCGAAAGGTCGCGGCCTCCCCCGCTGGTACAGCGCACGCGGAGAGGCAAGCTCCGTCGATATCGCGCACATCGTCAGTACGCCGCGGTCGCGCATATGGATCGTTCGAGCGTGATCGAGAGATGACTCTCACGCGGATGATCGTATGGACAAGATTGGGCGGGGACGCGGTCAACCGTGCCGCGCGGCAAATGGGGTGACGTCGGTCGTCCATCCCGGCGATCATGGTGGACGTGGAGGAGGTCGAGGTTGTCGTCGCCCATAACGAGCGTGCGACCCTGCGCGTCGGCGATGTGTTCTTGAAGATCGACGCCGATCAAACCCGCACCGACGTCGAGGTCGAGGCCATGGCGATGGCGCCAGTCCCGACCCCGCAGATCCTTTGGCGGAACCCGCCCGTGCTCGCGCTCGCCGCTGTCCCGGGGACGGCACTCGGCCATCTCGGCGAGCCGTCTTCTGCATCCTCGACAGCGTGGGCCGCGGCCGGTGCCGCGGTCCGGGCGCTGCACGACGCGCCGCTGCCACCCTGGCCCGGTCGGAACCTCGATGAGCTTGCGTCGCACCTCGCCCGCGAATGCGAATGGCTCGTCGCCAACGACGTCCTTCCCACCGACGTCGTCACACGCAACCGCCGACTCGCCGAGACAGCGCTGCGGCCATGGACACCGGTGTTCATTCACGGCGACCTGCAGGTTGACCACGTTTTCCTCGCCGGTGACGAGGTCACCGGCATCATCGACTGGTCCGAGGCGTCCCAGGGCGACGCGCTCTTCGACCTCGCCACCCTCACGCTCGGACACGCAGAGCATCTCGCCGACGTCATCGCGGGCTACGGCACCGACGTCGACCGCGACCTCATCCGCGCGTGGTGGTCGTTGCGATGCCTGAGTAACGTCCGCTGGCTGGTCGAGCACGGCTACGGTCCGCCTGAGGCGTATCCCGAGGTCGCCGTGCTGAGATCGACGCTGCACGAGCCGTGCGCGCATAGGGTGTTCAGTACGAGTCACGGCGATGCTCGGGCCCGGAGGGAAGGCCAATGATCGGCGATCGGTGGGGCGTCAGCGCGGAAGAGACCGCCCGCCGCTATCCATGCGATGAGATCGTCTCAGCTCCGGTCGTGCAGGCCTGGCGCGGCGTCACCGTGCACGCCAGCCCTGAGCAGCTGTGGCCCTGGGTCGGCCAGATCCGGCTTGCGCCGTACTCCTACGACTGGATCGACAACCTCGGACATCAGTCACCCCCGCAGTTGCGCGACCTACCCGAGCCTGCGCCCGGTCAGCACTTCACCACCGCAGGTGGGCGCCCGCTCGGGCGAATCCTCACCGTCGAGCCGAATCGGCACCTCACAGCTCAGATCATGGGCGCAGTCATGTCATACGTGCTCGTGCCGACCGACAACGCGACTCGCCTCCTGCTGAAGATCGTCGTGGCCCGCCACCGTTGGCTGATGCCCTTGCTATGCGTCGGTGACCTTGTCATGGCCCGTCGGCAGTTGCTCAACCTCAAACGCCTCGCAGAACAATCCACGTCCCGACCGCGCTTCACCTGATATGTAGGGACCTGTTGTCAAGGGGCAGGGTGAGGCGCCCGCCGGGATTGCTCCGGGCGGGCGCCTCTGCTTCGTCGGTGCGCCTTGGGTGGTGAGCGTGTCGTTGGCGACGCGCGGTCAGACTGATATGCGCGGGTTGGTTACCGCAGGACGGGCTGTTCGGC
>Ga0137415_10004971_pt1 | contig 13144 bp, 13 predicted proteins | sample CZODoug3_1_1_16f_FD_183082 | JGI IMG/M metagenome (GOLD analysis project Ga0137415, IMG submission 183082) | Vadose zone soil fungal communities from Angelo Coast Range Reserve, California, USA - CZODoug3_1_1_16fungal (Hybrid Assembly) | ecosystem: Environmental > Terrestrial > Soil > Vadose... | reverse complement strand
CTCGAGGCTACGGCCCGACATGAACGCGGCGGCGTTCGGCCCGATCACCCGCGCCGTCACCACGACCTCATAGCCCTCTCGCGAAACCTCGAAGGCTTTCACGAGGCGGACTCCCTCGACCGGCAAGTCTCCCTGGAAGGTCGCGATCCGGGCACGCTCGTCCTCGCCGAGCTCGGCGGTGAAGCGCAACCGTTGCAGATCCACGGGCGGCTCCGAGTCGCGAAGGATCAGCCGAATCACCGGCGGGTCGCCCTCGCCGACGAAGCGGACGGACGTCCCGGAACCGGCGTCCGCCCGCGCACAGGACGGATGGCAGGCACGCCACACCACGGGGGTGGCGCCGTCGAGCGCGATCGCGAGGTCGAGGCGCCTGGTCGTCACGCGGACGCTCCCGCCGCCCGCCTCCTCGGCTGAGACGGGCGTGAGCGCCGCGCCCATCGCGCACATCCCGCACAAGAAGAGGACGCCGAGAGGCCTCGCCCTCATTTGTAGAACCGGCTCATCTCCTGCATCGCGGCGCGCAGGGCGTCGCGCGGTGGGGTCTGGGTGCGCGCAAGGCGGTAGCCCGGGCCGCGGACTTCGTAGCCGGCCGGGAACACGACGGTCACGCGCTCGGGCTCGACCACGGCGTACTCGCCATAGCTGGCGACGACGAGCCAGCTCCACTGGGCGTCCGAGAAAAGGCTGGAGCCGCTCGAGTAGTCGGACGGCGGATTCGCGCACCCGAACAGCTCGGTGAGCAAAGTTGGCGCGATGTCGTTGTGAGACGTCCGGCGCGCGACCTTCCCGGGCGAGCGTCCCGGCCAGCGCACCACGAGCGGGGTGTGCGTCTGCGCTTCGCTATAGGCGGTACCGTGGCCCTTGAAGCCGAGCCGGTTCTCGTCGAACTCGATCCCGTGATCGGACGTGACGATGACGACGGTCTGGCCGAGAAGCTTGCGGCGCTCCAGATCGTCGAGCACGCGCCCCAGGAGCGAATCGACGTAGTGCACGGCGGCCAGATACAGCACGTTTTGGGCACGCAGTTGCTCTGACGCGCGCGCGGGAGCCGGAATCGTCGGGTGATAGTCCGGGGGCGGCTCGACCGAGACGGCGGCGTTGTAGTAGAGGAACCCGAAAAAGGGATGCGACGGGTCCCGCTTGCCGAGCCAATCGATCCACTCGGCGGTCAGCACTCGATCTCTCCCGCTCGACCCGTCGCCGGAGGAGGTCTCCATCCGTAGATTGGGTACGCGCGCGAAGGCCGTGCGATCGAGGTCGACCAGGCGGTACATCGGCGAGCTGGCGAATATCCCGAGCTCATAGCCCCGCTGTCGGATCAGGTCCATCAGCACCGGTGGGCGCGCACGGCCCGCGATCGCGTCGAAGTACGTCGCGGGAATCGCGTAGAACAGCGAGAACATCCCGGCCCGCGACCCGGTGCCGCCGCTGTAGTGCCGGTCGAACTGGATCGCGCCGCGCGCGAGCTCGGAGAGCCGCGGCGCGACCTCGGGCATCAAGGCATCGGCGCGCATGGCGTCGATCACGACGAGCAACACGTTGAATTTGGGCGCGCGAGCCTCGCACCGCATCGGGGCTAGTGGATAGTTCAGCTCGCCGGCCGCCGGCCGGTCGAGCGCGGCGCCGACGCCGCGCTCGCGCGCCCGCATCCGATCGATGAGCCCGAGCCGCGCCAGGAGTCCCGCGTTCCTGAGCGGATGGTAGAGCGGCAGGTACCGCGTGAACGCGGTCACGGACATGTCGTAGTGGGCCTCGGCCCACGCGTGGACGAGATGGCCGGCGACGAAGCACGCTCCGAGCGTCAGGCCGACGGACCATCCGATCCGGCGCGTCGGCGGCCGCGCCGTCCGCTGCCACACCCACCCGGCCAGCATCGCCTCGATCGCGAGCGCGACCAGGAGGTAGAGCGCGAGAAACGCCCAGGTCTGCGGCTCGAGCAACGTGAAGGTCAGGACGTCCAGGTGATACCGGTTCTCGGCGAAGACCAGGCTGTCGAGCAGCACGAAGGCAACGCCGGCGCTGCCCACGATCACGCCGAGCGGGAGCACGAGGCGCGGCCGGGGGAGCAGCGCCACGACGGGCACGAGCAGCAGCAGGAGCGGGATGCAGGCGAGGGCGCTCAGGTGGCCGACGTAGGCGACGAGGGCGTAGCTCCAGGAGACGGCGCGACCGAGCGCCGCGTAATGCCAGAGGTAGCGCAAACCGACGAGTGCCAGGAGCGCCGCGTTCACGACCGCGAACCAGCCGACCCAGCGCAGCAGCCGTCGTCGCGGGCTCACGCCTGGCGACCGCGCGCTCCGAGGCCGGCGCGCTCGTCGGCGATGCGGGCAATCTCTCGCGCCCCCACCTCGACGCTGCGGCCGAAGTTGAACACCCATTCCTCCCGCCGGGCCGCGTTGCGCTTGCGAAGCTCGGCCGCCCCGCTGAGCAGCTCGGCCACGTGTCGCGGCGCGTCCGCCACATGGTCGAGCGGCAGGACAGTTCCGAGCTCGCGACGAATCCGCAGCTCCATCGGCTCGAGGCCGAGCTCGGTGTAGCTCGGGTTCCGCACGCGGGGCGGGACGTCGACGAACAGCACCGGCTTGCCGAGCCCCAGGGCGTATTCGATCGCCATCGCCGACCAATCACAGATGAGCACGTCGGACTCGAGCAGCGAAGCGCTCTCTTCCATGCGGATGACGTGACGGAAGCCTGGATCCGAGTCGAATCGAGCCACCAGGCTCTCGACGAGCCGCGGCGCCAGGCGCGTGGTCTGGTGGTGCGGTCTCAAGATCACGCGGACGCCGGCGCCCAGCAAGGCGGCGATCAGCGCCTCGCCGCAGACGTGCAGGATCGATTGCTCGCCCCACGTCGGCGCGAGCAGTACCGTGGTCGGCCCCGCGGGCGCGGGCTCGGCGGCGGCGGCCTGAGCGACGAGACGCTCGAGCCGGGGATAGCCGTGAGCGAAGAGGTGCTTGGGCGCGAGGCGCTGCAGCGCCTCGCGCCGGCGGATCTCGGCGACGTGGTGCGGACCGACGCACAGGAGGCTGTCGTAGTGATCGTACGAGTTCGCGTGGTCGACCATGTGTGTGCTGCCCATGCTGTGGAACACGTAGGCGTAGTGGACGGGATGGACCGAGCGCTTGAGATGGAAGTTCTGCAGATCGAGCATCGTCAGCACCATCACGTCCGCCTTGATCGTCTGGAAGAACCAGGTGCAGAGCGCACCCGGGCTGATGCGGAAGGCGTGCAGACCGGCGCCGGGAATGGCCGGCAGCGGCACGGTACGCTCCGAGGTGACGTGGCACACGGTCCGCGACAGGCGCTCGACCAGGAAGTCGATGAGCGGCTGCAGGTGATGCCAGTCCTGGTGGGTCTCGGAGTAGACGACGATGCTGCGATCGCGCGGGGGAAGCTTTTGGAAGCGGCGGTAGCTCTTCCAGTCCTGCCACATGCTCATGATCGGCGCGACACTCGGCGCGCCACCAGCCGTCGAGTCGGACGCGCTACTTGTCCGCGACGGGCTTCTTGCCGCGGAAGAACCCGATGAGCCGGTACCAGAACATCTTGACCGCGAGCGCCAGGGCTGCCGCCACGCCGAGCACCGCCGAGATCAGCATGCTGCCCGTGCCCGGATCGAGGTAGGCGTCGGCCGGCGAGGCGATCGACAGACAGGCCACGAGGACGAGCGCGATACGAAGGACGCGACTGACGATCATGCCGGGGGTTCCCCCGCGTCGTGACTCAGACACGAAACGTGTAGGTCCGACTGGGATCGCGTTCGATGTCGGGCGGGAAGCTCTTCCGCTTGTCCGCGTAGTAACGCACGCGGTAATCCCCCGCCGATCGGCGGTTGTACGTGATGTAGAGCACGCGCCGGCGCTCGGCGGTGAGATTCGGGCCCGAGGCGTGCGGCGTATAGGAATCGAAGAACACCGCGTCGCCCGGCCGTGTCGGCACCGCGCGGCCGCCGAGTCGCCGCATGTCGTCGTCGGTCAGCGGCTTCCACTCTTCTCCGATGAGCCCGCGCGTGTGATGCCCGGCGCACAGCTCGAGGCAGCCGTTCTCGGCGGTCGTGGAGTCGATGCTGACCATGCCGGTGATGAAGAGGTCGGCGTACGTGCTCCAGCCGGCCTGCTGATCTTGATGTGGCTTGAAGCCGTCGCCCCCGGGCAGCTTGAAGTTGATCTTGTCCTTGAAGAGCACCGCGGGCTCACCGAACAGCCGGGACACGGAGCCGCGGAGCTCGTCGCCGTCGCAGAGATCCGCGAAGCCGTCGTGGAACGGGCAGAAGTTCTCGATCCGCTGCAGCACGCGCTCGCCCGGGCTCAGCAAGCTCGGCTCGTAATATTTCATGGATCGCCCCGGGACCTCGGGGCATCGCTCGAGCTCGTCGGTCCACGCGGAAATCCGCGCGATTTCCTGCTCGTCGAAGAGTTGCGGGATCACCACGAAGCCGTCGCGCTCGAAGGCCTTGTCCATCGTCTGGCTCAAATCCGCGCCGACCTCCCATCGCTGACCGCGGGCCACGCCGTCGCACTTCCGTGTCGATCCGGCGTCAATTCGGTTACGCACAGGATACTATAGGCCCCGATGGCTCCCGAACGAACCTCGGCGATCATTCTGGCCGCCGGTGTCGCCCGCCGGCTCGCGCCGCTGACCGACCACACCCAGAAATCGCTCCTGCCCGTCGGCGGGCGCCCGATCCTCGCCCGGATGCTCGACGCGCTCCACGCGGTGGGCGTGCGGCAGGTCGTGATCATCGTCGGGCACTGCGCCGACCAGGTGAGAGCGCTCGCGGCGTCCGCGCCGAGCGGGATGACGATCGAGTGCGTTCACAATCCGGCCTATCAGAAGGGCTCGTCGATGTCCCTCTACTGCGCGCGCGACGTGATCCGCCGCGAGCCCACGCTGATCATGGACGCCGACGTGGTGTTCCCGCGCGAGTTCCTGCGACGGCTCGTGGGATCGCCGGCAGACCAGGCGTTCCTGATCGACGAGGGCTTCGCCGACACCGGCGAGGAAGTGAAGATCTACGTGCAGAACGACCAGGTCATCGCGCTCGGCAAGAAGGTGGTCCCCCCGGCGTGGGACCGGGTCGGCGAGGGCATCGGCTTCTTCAAGTGCGGGCCGGACGCCGGGCGCGATCTGATCGGCCTGCTCGAGCAGGTCATCGACGAGAGCCAGGGAGTCTGCGAGTACGAGGACGCGCTGCATCTCCTGGTGACCCGCAAGCGCGTGGGGGCCGTGGACGTGACGGGGTTGCCGTGGACCGAGGTGGACTTCGCCGAAGATCTGCACCGGGCGCAGTCCGAGGTCTACCCGGCGATCGCCCGCCTGGAGGGCACATGACCGCGCGAGGAATCCGAGCCGTTCGAGAGCACCTGGCGAAGCTTCCCCCGTCGAGCTCGCTCACCCTGGAGCAGCGCCGCAGCCAGTACGATCGGGCCGAGCGCGTTTTCCCTACCCCGACGGACGTCGCGGTCGAGGTCGTGAAGGCGCCCGAGCGTCCGGCCGAGTGGCTGACGCCGCCCGGTGTCAGAACCGACACGGTCGTTCTCTACTTCCACGGTGGAGGCTACGCGATCGGCTCGCCGCGCTCGCACCGTCATCTCGCCGCGGCGATCGCGCGCGCGGCCGGGTCGCGAGCCTTGCTCCTCGACTACCGGCTGGCGCCGGAGAATCCCTTTCCGGCCGCGCTGGACGACGCGGTCGCGGCGTATCAGTGGCTGCTCGGGCGCGGGATCCCGCCCGGGCGGATCGTCCTCGCCGGCGACTCGGCGGGCGGCGGGCTCACGGTGGCGACGCTGATCGCGCTGCGTGACCGGGGGCTGCCCCGGCCGGCGGGCGGCGTCTGCATCTCGCCCTGGGTCGATCTCACCTGCAGCGGCGCCAGCTACGCCACGAAGGCCGCGTCGGATCCGATCGTCACGCGCGACGGCGTCGAGGCGCTGGCGCAGGCGTACGTCCGCGCCGGCGACCGCAAGGCGCCGCTCGTCTCGCCGCTCTTCGCCGATCTACGAAATTTGCCGCCGCTGCTCGTTCACGTCGGCAGCGAAGAAGTGCTGCTCGACGACGCGGTCGGTCTCGGCGCCCGAGCGCGCGCCGCGGGCCTCGACGTCAAGGTCGAGGAATGGCCCGAGATGGTTCACGTCTGGCACTGGTTCCTGCCGATCCTCGACGAAGCCGAGAAGGCGATCGCGGGCATCGGCGACTTCGTGCGCGCCCGCGTCAGCTAGCGGCTGGACTCGTCTCGGGGCGCGCGATAGAGTTCGGGCCATGCGCGCCGGGACTCCTGGCCAATCGGCGCCCGACGCGGCCGCGGTTGTTGGCCGCGACCGCGCCACGGTGCTGACGACCCTGGTCCTGCTCGTGATCGCCGCGGCGGCGTGGGCTCGCGTGCTGGTCCTGCCGATGGCGGTGGACGACATGGCCGGCATGGAGATGGCCATGAGCCCGACCCTCGTCGACGGGGTGGCCTACGTGACGGCATGGGGCGTGATGATGGCCGCGATGATGCTGCCGAGCGCCCTGCCGATGATCCGGCTTTACGCGGCGACCCTGCGGAAGACAGCCAGCGCCTGGGGAAGGGCCGCCCGGATCGGGCTCTTCACGATCATGTATCTCGGGAGCTGGGCCCTGTCGGGCATTCCGATCTACTTCGCCGGCGTCGGCCTCGGCGCCATCAGCGCTCGAGGCCTGGCCTATGGCATCGCCGGGGTGCTCGTCGTCGCCGGCGTCTTTCAGCTCTCGCCGCTGAAGCACGTGTGCCTGCGGCAGTGCCGGAGCCCACTCGGGTTCCTCCTCGGCCACTGGCGCGAGGGCTGGCGCGGCGGCCTGACGATGGGCGGGGCGCACGCGCTGTATTGTCTGGGCTGTTGCTGGGCGCTGATGCTCGTGCTGGTCGTGGCGGGAGCGATGGGGCTGATCTGGGTCCTGCTCATCGCCGCCGTCGTGGCGGGCGAAAAGCTCCTGCCGCGCGGAGAGTGGATCGCGCGCACGACCGGCGTCGCGCTCGTGCTGCTCGGCGTCGCGGTCGCGGTTCGGCCGAGCCTCGCCGTGGCGTTGCGGGCCGGCGGCCACTCGATGTAACCGAGATCGACGCGTCGACGACGGAGGCTCCTCATGGCGAATGTTCAGTGGCGTATCAACGGCGAATACTTCGAGGCGTGCAGCTGTGACTCGGTCTGCCCGTGCCCGACCTCGGGCCTGGCGGCCCGCCCGACCAAGGGTTTCTGCGACGTGGGGCTCGTGTTCCGGATCGATCGCGGCCAGCACGGCAACACCCCGCTCGACGGCTTGTGCTTCGCCGTCCTGGCCCACACTCCCGGACCCATGGGCCAGGGCAACTGGACCGTCGGCGTGGTCGTCGATGAGCGGGCCTCGGCGGCGCAGCGCGAGGCGCTCACCGCGATCGCGAGCGGTCAAGGCGGCGGCCCGATGGCCGCGCTCGGCCCGCTGATCGGTCGCTTCGGAGGTGTCGAAGCCAAGCCCATCAAGTTCGAGATGAGTGGGATGCGCCGCGCGGTCTCGATTCCGGGCGTGCTCGACCTCGCCGTCGAGGGCATCGCCGGCGCCAACAAGGGCGAGCCGATCTACTTCGAGAACGTCGGCCACCCCGTCGCCACCAAGCTCGCGCTCGCGAAGGCCTCGCGCAGCCACCTGCACGCCTTCGGCATCGACTGGGACGACACCTCGGGCGGCAACAACGGCCACTTCGCGCCGTTCGCCTGGAGCGCGAGCTAGCCGGTCCTCGTTTCCGATCGCGCGCGCGGGAGCAGCTCGCCGACCGCGCGGTGCGCCTGATCGATCGCCGCGTCGGTGTAGGCGTACGCCGCGGCGTCGGTGTTGGCGATGGCGATGCGTCCGAACGTCTTGCGCGCGGCCACGCACGGCAGCGGTCCGCCGGCGATCCAGAACGGATCCCATAGCGAGTTGTACTGATACGCGTAGCCGTGCGGCCAGCGATTCACGGTCAGGGCGAGGACGTCGCGCGCCGCATCGAAGCCCCCGGCTCCGAGCATGCGCGTGAGCTGTTCGCGCACGTTGCGCTCGAACGTGTCGAACGTGGTCGAGAGGAGCTCCACGCGTCCGGCACGGTGCTGGTCGCGCGCCGGCAGTCCAGGCTTGCACGGCGTTCGACTCATGTGCACGACGATCGGCTCGTCGGGCCGGCGTGACGGCCCGTAGCCCGCCACGCGCACCGGCACATCGAGGCTGACCGACGTGAAGAAGCTGCCCGGGCAGTGCGCCTGACTGACGCGGAGAGCCTGGAAGCTGGTCCAGCTCTTCAGCGCCACGTTCGTGTAGACGATGGGAACTTTCGTCGCGTAGGCCAGCGCCTCTCGCTGCGACTGGGGTAGCTCGGGACAGAGATACGGGATCATGCCGTGCCAGCAGGCCAGCACACAGTTTCGGGCACGCACACGTTCCAGCCGTCCGGACCGCACGTAGCTGACCTCGACCTCGGCCCGGTCGTCGGTGTGGCGCGCGCGCACGACCGTGCTGTGCAGGCGCAGGCGCGCCGGTGCCGGCTCGTCGAGCCGCGCGTAGTCGACCTTCGCCATCGCGACGTCCTCGGCGCAGCAGACGGCGACGGCGCGCGGGATCAGCCGACGGACCAGCAGTCTGGCGATCGTCGCGTTGCCGTCGGGGAAATGGAAGAACGGCGAGCGCGGGCCCGGGCGCGCGTCGAGTCCCATGCCGGGTCCGGCGGTGCGCCCGAGCGTCATGCCCGCGAAGCCCGGCAGACCGAGGCCCCATGCATCGAGCGCGGAGACCGCGTCGATGCCGAGGCCGTAGAGCGAATGCGGGCGCGCCTGGAAGAACGGCAGCACGTCGGGATGGCAGCCGGCGCGCCTCATCAGAAAATCGGCGTAGCTCATCCGCGCGAGGCGCGTCTTCTTCGCGCCATCGTCGAGTCCGGGAAGATAGTCGCCCGGGGCCTTGACCAGACGTGCGATGTCTTTCCTGGCCGCCTCCGACAGCGGGGCCTGGGCCAGGAACGCGGGCCACGAGTCGGCCTCGCCCTTCCCCGACGTCTTGCCGCCCGGCTCGCCGCTCTCGGCAGGCACACGGAGCAGCCGGTCGGCTCCGAAGGTCTCGCGGTCGAAGAACACGGACGCGCCCATGCCGAGCCGGGCGTAGAGGCCGCGCTCGAACATGCTCGCCCAGCGCGAGACGACCACGCCCAGCTCGGCCAGCAGTGCCTGTGCCACGCCGCTGTACGGCGCAGGGCTGTCGATCGCGAACGTGCCGCCGTAGCCGATCAGCGTGCGCCCTCTCACCCGAAACTCGTTGCGCCGCGCGTGGCCGCCGAAGTCGTCGTGGTTGTCGAGGATCAAGATGCGGGCGGAGGCGCCGGCGGCCTCGCGGAAGTACCAGGCGGCCGCGAGACCGCTGATGCCGGCGCCCACGACGACGAGATCGTAGCTCTCGCCGGTGTCGGTCGGCGGGCCCGCGGTCGCCCAGAACGCCCCGTCGCGCACAGCGTGGGCGACCTCGAACGAGCCGTCGTGGCTGCCGCGCAGGCCCGTGAGCGCGGGCGGATACGGAGCCGCGTCACGCGCCAGGTCGTCGAGGCTCAGCCCGAACGACTCGAGCGGCGACGCAAGCGCCCCGCCCACGGTGAGCGCGACGCCGTTGAGGAAGTCACGCCGCGCCAGCTGACTCAACGGCCGTGTCGTGTCAGGTGGTCCTGGGCGCCGGTCAGCGTATTTCCGGACCCGGGCCCGAGTCCGATAGGACTCGACTGACAGCGGCATGCGCCATGATCACGTCGGGCGAGTCTTGCAGCGCCAGGTGGTACTTGTCCTGAAAGGCGCCGCCCGCTCCGGACTTCAGCAGCCGGTACGCCTCGCGAAACGCGCCGCGCACGCTCTCGGGCGTGATCGGCTCGTCCGCATCGACGATCTCGTCGATGTTCGCGATCATCGTCGAGAGCGAACGCAGCCAGGAAAAGTGCTCGTCGTGAAGCAAGAGGCGGAGCAGCTCGCGCGAGGCGACGGCCCCATGGCGCTCCTCGTATGCGCGGCGCTCACGGTCCAGGAGAATTCCGTGGAGCCTCAGCAGCCGGGTGCTGAGGTCGCGCAGACGGTCGCGGTCCTGGTCCACGATCTATCCTGCCTCTGAGATACCCATCATGCCCCAATGATGCCGGCCCGCGGCACTGCGCTGGGGCGGGGCACCCTTTGGGACTATTCCGACAGCGTACTGGTAGAGTGGCGCCGGAGTCGCCTGAAGTATTTACCGGGGATTTGGCCCGATGGCTCGCTGACCTGGTACGTGCGCACCTGCGAGCAGGAGGATCGAGCTCTCGAGGGCTCGACACAGCGGATCGCAGCGGGTCGACCCGCTGCCCCTACTAACGTCGATCGCCGTTCATCGAAGCTGCACGTGGCGCCCGCGACTGTGGTGGGAGTTCCGGCTCGCTCGATCTGATCAGATCAAGCATCTCCGGCAGATAGGGAACCTCCTCGGTCAGCTCGATCCGGGTCACGCGCTTCATTCGCATGACGACCTCCTGAATCCGAGAAAGCGCCCCCAAGATCTCGAGTATCTGCCCTCGCCCCTGCGCGTCGACCTTGTCGGCCAGGAGCTGTGTATAGCCCATGATCACCGCCAGCGGATTGTTGATCTCGTGCGCCGCCGCGGCGGCCAGGCTCGCGACATACCGCAGGGTGTCCCGTTCCCGGATCGCCGCCGCGGCCTCCTTGTGGTGGGTGATGTCACGGGCGATCGACGATGCCCCAACCACCCTTCCCTCAGCGTCCCGGATCGGCGACACCGTGACGGACACGTTGATGCGACGTCCATTCTTCCTCACGCCTACGGTCTCGTAGTGGTCGACCCGTTCTCCCCGTCCAACCCGTTCGAGGATCTCTGGCAGCGCATCCTCGATCTCTGGCAGCGCATCCTCGGGAATCGTGATCGCGATCGGCAACCGCCCGATGACCTCGCGGGCCGTGTACCCGTAGAGCCGCTCGGCGCCGGCGTTCCAGCTCGTGATCATGCCGTCGAGGGTCGTACCGACGATCGCATCGTCCGAGAACTCCACGATCCCCGCACCGTTCCCCCGCTCGCGATCGGATGAGAGACGTCGAGCCATCCACTGAAGGATCGTCCAATACAGTTTCTGATGCTGGTCAGAATTGCTCAGGTTTGGAGATTGCTGCGGAATCGCGATTTTGTTCGACCGCCACGACAGATAACCGGTACTTCACCTCGTGTCCCGGCTCGATCCACAGGCTGAGCATGGGCCAGGCGGCATACGCGGTTGGGGGTCGGCTACACTGCACGCGGAAGACGTGGCATCGTTCGTCCGGCGAGGATGCGGTGGAGGCACTCCAAGAGTTCGTCGACAACTTTACGTACATCGGCGTGTTCGGCGCGCTCTTGCTCGGCAGCCTGGGAGTGCCGATCCCGGAGGAAATGCCGATCATCGCGGCCGCCGTGCTGAGCCACGAGGGTATCGTCGTGTGGTGGCTTGCGCTGCCCGTCTGCCTGCTGGGGGTCTTATCCGGCGATATGGTGCTCTACTGGGTCGGCCGGCACTGGGGTGAGCAGGTCCTCAACTGGCGAATGGTCCGGCTCGTACTGACGCCCGCGCGCGAGCAGTGGCTCAAGGTAGCGTATCGACGACACGCACTGAAGACAGTCGTCACGGCGCGGCACGTCATGGGACTCCGCGCCGCCGCGTTTCTGACGGCGGGCATTGCGCGCGTGCCGTTCTGGAAGTTCGTCGTGGCGGACGCGGGTGCCGCCATACTCGGCGTCCCGTTGGTGTTCGGTTTAGCCAATTTCTTCACCGATCAGATCAAAGCCATCGTGGCTGATGTGCACCGGGCAGAGCGCTGGCTTGGTCTCGCCGTCCTGCTGGCTCTTGCGGCGATCCTGGCCGTCGGCGTGTGGCGATGGAATCGTCGCGTGGGGAAGGCGCGTCTCGACGAGGACCAGACCGCGGGACATTCCCCGCCCTGAGAATCATCGCGCAGCCCCCGAGGCGGTCGACGACGCTGAGCCTTCAGCTTGGAGCGACCTGAACTTCGCGACCAAAGCTTCGTACGAGGAGGTCTGGATGATTTTATTGAATTGCGCCCGATAGTTCGCCACGAGGCTGATCCCGTCGACGCTGAGGTCATACACCCGCCAGCGGTCGTCGATGCTGTGCATCCTGTAGTCGATCGGCATCTCCTGCCCTGAGCTGAGCGGGACCGTCGTCCGTACCACGGCGTACTCGCCGTCAACCAGCTCGCCCCGCACGGTCATCTTCCCGGCGCCCCGCTGGTCCACTTTGGAGATGTACGAGTGCTCGACCACTTCGGTGAATAGGCGCACAAACTCTCCGCGTTCGGCGAAGGTCCGCTGCGCCCAGTACTGCCCGAGGGATCCCTTCGCCATCTCGCCAAAGTCGAAAATCTCGCTGGCGACCGTGACGATGGCGGTCCTGCGCTCGCTGAGCTTCGTGTCGCGCTCCAGCTCGGGGTCGCCGAGGATTTTGGACACGCGGTCGATCCCGGCGCGCAGCTGATCGCTAGGTGAGCCGGCCCAAGCGCCGTGAACGGGAGAGAGCACGAACAGGAGAATCAGGATCCGGCAAACGCGCGCATGATGTCTGATCATGGGCGACCCGCCGCCCGCGCAGCCCGGCGATGGCTCGCGCGGCAGAATCGACGTTGCGATTGGATGAGACACGTCACGGCGTATGGTGAAGGATCGCCCAAGCGGGGTCCGATGTCTGGTCAGACTTGCTCACGTGTGGCCATTGCTTGCGGTAACGCGGTTCGTCCGACCGTCAGGGACGAAGAGGCGGCGTCAGGCGGTACTCGGAGATCTTCTTGAGCAGCGTCTGGTAGCTGACCTTGAGCATCCGCGCGGCCTCGGTACGGTTCCAGCTCACGCGAGCGAGCACTTCCAGGAGCGCTTTGCACTCGGCCTCTCGCGCCCCGCGGCGCCTTCTCAGCGTGGGGTGGTCTTTAAGCGTTCTGTCCTAGCCGGCTGGAGTTGGCGGACACCCTCCCGAGCGACATCGATGCACCCCCGCCGAAATAGTCGATGGCGTCGTCGATCCGTTTCTTGCGGTCGGCATCGACGTCGAACAGCTGTGCGCGCGCTCTTTCGGCGGCCGTGATGCGTCCGGACGATTCGGCGCCGGCATATGCGAGGG
>Ga0137415_10004968_pt1 | contig 13145 bp, 5 predicted proteins | sample CZODoug3_1_1_16f_FD_183082 | JGI IMG/M metagenome (GOLD analysis project Ga0137415, IMG submission 183082) | Vadose zone soil fungal communities from Angelo Coast Range Reserve, California, USA - CZODoug3_1_1_16fungal (Hybrid Assembly) | ecosystem: Environmental > Terrestrial > Soil > Vadose... | reverse complement strand
GATCTCAAGGCGTCTCGCATTCTCGTTTGTCCAATCATTGCTGATTGTCAGGTTGGCTGCAGACGGGACCGGCAAAGAGGGAAGTGTCTGGTCATTTGCCGGCTTTGGCGGATCGAAGATTCTGTCTGAGTTGCCCCAGATGGGGGTTCGGGCCCTCGAAGGCGAGGTCTCCCAGGTGTCGTCCCAGATCTGCGCCTGCTCGCTCAAGAGCTGATAGAGGCGACCCATGTTTTGAGCACCAGGTCCATAGAACAAATTGTAGAATGAATTCATGAGCTCCGCGGGGCTCGCCGATGCAGGGTGCCAGGCAGTGGCAGGACCTGTCGCGTATCCCAGCCAAAACGTTTCAGGGTGCAGGCCAGCGTCGGCCCATCCGGCCACGAACGCTCCCATCAAGTCGGCGTTTTGGCGCGCCGGGGTAAACGATATGAGGTTGAACATGTCGGTGACACGCCCATTCCTAGCGGACTTCGCGTGCAGACGGCGAGTCGAAGGCAGGATGTAATAATTGGGGAACAGCGGCTCCTCGCCCTGAGTCGAGGTATAAACGAGCTGACGAATTCCGTGCTTCTTGTAGACAGAATCAAATTCGGGACCATAGACCTCACCGTTGACCAGATGACTCGGAAGTGCGTTAATCTCCTCAGATTTCAGAGGGTATTCCCCCCAGAACGAGACCGTGCGGCCGCGGTCATGGAGATAGTCAGCGCTCTTGGTGATGAATTCCGCCAGTAGTCTTCCGACGGACCCGAGTGTGTGCGCACGCGTCACTTCGTCGCACTGGGAGTTCCCAGCTAAGCCAACGTAATAGGGCTCATCGGTGGATAGCACGAAATACTTGCTTCCCTTCGTAGCTTCAAGGAGATCGTCATACAAGCCGAACAGTAGCTTGTAGGTTTCGGGATTTGTCACACAGAATTCGTAATTGCTGCTGGGGAAGGCCCGAAGCGGGACATATTGCGGGTGCTTCAGAGCGAAGGCGACATGCGACGGCGCGTCCAGGTAGGGGATAAGCTGCACGTGAGAGCGCAGCGCAAAGTTAGTGAGCTCTTGTAGCTCGGAGCGCGCCAGCGCATAAGGTTCAACGATGGCCGAGGCGCTCTTGTACTGAAAGTGCCCCTCAAGCTTGAGGGCGAAACCGTTGATCTTAAAAGATGCCGCTTGCCGCAGAGCGTTCTTCAGCGCTTCCAGGTGCTCGAGATGATGGGCGTCGTCCCAATATATGACGCGCAGTTCAACATCGGGCCAGTCTGTTATCTCGCCTTCGGGAAGCCAGAGACGACCGTCTCGAGGACGAACGAGTTGGAGGAGAGTTTGCACACCGTAAAAGAGTCCTGGAGGAGCGTTGGCAGCGATCTTCAAATTCCTCGGGCCCAGGGTCAGGCGATATGCCTGTTCGGCTAGCGCAGGCTTGTTCCTATCAATGGCCTGACCGATTGAAACCGATTTCGGCCTTAAATCCAACTGGATTACTCCGGACGCCAACCGGCTGGAACCGGTCTCAGCGAGGCTCAGATGGAACCTCGATGCCAAACTGGCCTTCAGACTTTCGACGGCTACGTCATTCTCTTTCACGTCCCCTTCGAGCTCCAGCTTCCAGCGGCCGTCGAACGCAAAGTCGTTACCGGTCAATGTCACCTGTTGCGGAACAGGCAGAACGGCATAACCTTTAGATACGAGTGGGGATGAGCTCTGACTGAGGACTGGCGCCCCGGTGAACAGCAAGGCGCATATGAGGAGGACAAAACCGCGGCAAAGAGATTTCTTGCTGACGACCGGCGTGGACTCAAGCCCCATTGTTTGATGACAAGGCTGGTATCCTATCATGCCAGGCGAGAGCCGGCTTTGGAAAGCATATCCGGCGCGGAGACTTGATACCGGCTCGAATTTGACATAGACCTTGTGACACTTGTAGTTGCAGCTGTAACTTGAATCAGCACAAGTGGGTGTCAAGGGGGCGAAATGATCAGACCGGTGCACACTCCTATCGGCCGCGCGTCAACGGCATGCATCGTTTTTTCCGTCCTGGTTTTATTCACGCTAGAAGTGACGCCGGCGCCGACCCCTCTCGCCCAACTGATTCAAGCGATCCATCTCGAAATACAGCCCGAACAGGCAATGAACTTCATGCGGCAAGTGTATTCGACTGACCGCTGGTTCACATTTCCAAAATTTCAAGAGACCGCGGAATATCTGAAACAATCCATGAAAGGAATTGGTCTGGAAGACGTCGAGCTTTCGGGAGTGCCGGCGGACGGTTCAAGCCAGTTCGGTTTCTGGACGATGCCCCTGGCCTGGGACGTGAAGTCTGCGCGTCTAGAGATTGTTGATCCGCCGGTCCCCAGTGACATCGCCACACTGGCGGACTATCAGAAAATTCCCGCATCGCTTGGAATGTGGAGTGGGGCAACGCCTCCTGAAGGCGTCATGGCGGAGGTAGTGAGCCTTCCCGATGCGGATCTGCCGAGGCTTGGCGAGATGCATCTCACGGGCAAGCTCGTGCTCATGAATCAAAACCCCGCTGGCTTCAAGTGGGTACTTGTAAAGTCTGGAGCCCTCGGCGCGATCAATACCTTCAGCGAGAATCCGAGCCTTGAAAATGGCCGTCAATGGATCAATGCATGGGGCGATCATGGGTGGGGTTTCACCAAAGGAAGCACACCGCTGCTTTCGTTTTCGATAAGTCCACGGGAAGCTGCGATGGTCCGCAAACTCCTGGCCGAGCGTAGCATCGTCCGAGTCAAGGCTACGGTCGATAGCCATTATTATTCCGGGACATATCCTTACGTGACCGGTCTGATCCGAGGATCGGGGCCTGAGGAAATATTGACTCTTGGGCATTCATTCGAGCAGGGAGCCCAGGACAATGCAACGGGCGTCGCCGCAATGTTGGAGTCCCTCGCAACTCTCAATCGCCTCATCCTTTCCGGTAAGTTACCCCGGCCCAAGAGGAGCATCCGTCTTTTGACCATGGGTGAGCTCTACGGATCAATGTATTACATTGAGGCGCATCCAGACCGCATTCGTCGCACGGTTGCAGCACTGTGTATGGATACACCGGCTGCCTCGTACGACCTGGCGGGGACAGAGTACACGTTTTACATGAATCCCCATGTGGCAAAGTCCTACACCGATGCGTTCATCTTGCGAATTGCTCAGGAGTACTTTTCCCAAGTGCTTCGGCCCTGGCATGAGCACCAATCCATGAGCGGCACGGACACTTACTTGAGCGAACCTATGATTAATGTCCCCACGGTGTGGGCATACAGCGGCAGCGGAGTGGAAACTCACCATAACAGCGAGGACACCCCTGATCGTGTAGACCCTCGCTCGCTGCGGGACGTCGCCACCGTAAATGCCGCTTATCTCTATTATCTGGCCAACGCGAGTGAGTCCGAGGCGATGTGGCTTGCGGAGCTCAGCCAAACACGAGGCTACGAGAAGATTCTGCAGTCCTCTGCGCCGTTCCTGGAACACGTCGCCACTGCAAATGACCCTCAAGAGCTAGGACGGCTGCTCCAGGATGCAGTCGATCATGTCACCTATTCCGTTGGACGGGAGTCGCAGGCCGTTCTCTCGGTCCTTCGCCTGGTCCCGGAATCGAATCAGAAGGATGCAGCAGCGAGTCTCGCTCCGATGATTGAGGGTTTGCGTCGCTTCGGGGAAGAGCAGACGAGCAGAGTGCGCCGTGCCATTGATCGTCGCGCCCGGGAGCTTGGACTCCAGGCGCCTGTGCAACCGAATGCGGTCCTCGATACTCGGCGGGACAAGGCAGCAAGAATCGTTGTGAAGCGAAAACGCTTCGGAACCCTGCCTTTGGACGACATGCCAACCGACCAGCGCGAAGCGTATCCTTCGGGGGCTTGGGAGAGTATTCCCATAACGGCTCTTTACTGGTGCGACGGGCATCGAAACCTTGCCGAGGTTATCCACTTGACGCGCATGGAACTTGGCCCCACGGATTTCGATTTTGTTGGCTATTTCCGCTTCCTAAGAAAGCACGGGTATGTGGACTTCTTGTCGGAATGAGATGCCCTGGCAAATCCGCTCACCGCGAACCAGAAAAGTAGTTCCTCTCAATAAAGACAGAGGCAATCGGCGTGCCGACTTAGTCGGGCGTCAGAGTAAAGGAAATCTCCTGCGCATTCGGGCGAATGTACTTGCCGCCCTTTGCGCCAAGTTTCAGGGGCACCGAAACAACACCAACCGCGTGCTCCAGCGCGGTCTCAGGAGCATCCGCGTAAGGGTTATGAGGATAGACTGGCCAGGTCAGCCGTGCCATCGGGTCTGTCTTCAACCGCCACCCATGATGGTGGATCCAACCTCCCAACTCATCTGGTCCCAGTTCAACCCGCTCGGTTCCTAGCACGATCCTTCGCCCTGCGGCGGTTTCCAGCGTTTCTCCCGCTTTCAGGCAGAGTTGCAGGTTCAGTTGCGCTTCCGGAGGAGGTTCTCCTCTCCCCGTCATGACGAAGCGCAACTGCAGATGATCTTCAGAAGGACGCGGAACGTAGAGGTCTGTGAAAAACGTATTGTAAGCGAGTGAAAGTCGGTCACCGCTGTTGTCACTCATCTGAAGACGGCTGCTGATCGGCATGTGAAAGGTCTGCCCCTGCAGTTTCTCGAAAAAGGTTGCCAGGTCTGGCTGCCGTTTTGACCCTGCCCCGGTGACAATTAACCCGAGCTTGTTATGAAAAACAGATAGGTTTCCTTGGCGATCAAGATAAAACCGACTGTTGACTGCCTGGGTGCTGATAAGGCCGGACAAGCAGACCACCCAGGGCCCCGTCTTGCGGATTCCTGCCGGAACGCTCATCTGATACGAATAGTGCGGCTGGTCCTGAGGGATGGGCTCTGTAGGTCCTTCGTGGTAGTACAGTGCGTCCTGAGCTAGTCGTCCGAGATCGTCCATTGTTAAGTCGTCCCCATGGAAAAAACCGGTCAGGAATTCTGCGTATCGCCGGCCGTCAGGGAAATGTGAAAACCCAAAATGGCCCCAGGAGTCCACTCTCCAGTAGCGGTTGCGATCATTGATGGTTTCTACTGGCGCGCCGTCAGGATAGGTAAAGTGTTCGTGGAAATCTGTTGCACGGCGCAGAGCTTCGAGAGCCGCAGGGTCCTTGGAGTATTCCCAGTAGAACGCTACCTGCGTAAAGGTGATGTGGTTATACCCCGTGGTTGGACCGCTGCGGCTGTGTTCACCCCAATATCCGTCAGGTGCCTGCTCTTCGGCAGCGAAACGATGTAGAATCCGCGCCCCAAGATTTTCCCAATCCTTGTTTCCGAACACACGACCGGAAAGCAACATAAGAGCGGCCCACGAGGCAAAGTGGTTCGGCGAGGTTCCAATATAAGGTGTGTTGTACCAGGGAAAGTCTTGCCGCTTCATTGCATCGGAAACAAGCGGCGCAACCTCCGCTTCAATGGAACGCCTCCAGCGCCTACGGCGCTCCTCTCCGAGCTCTGGAGCGAGAAGCCGGTACGCTTCGAGCCACATGTGCGCGTCCCATTCCTCCTCAAAACATGTTTCGGAGTGATTTTTCTCGCATTCGGTCGCCAGCAGGTCGCCGATGCGAATCGCCAGGCTCAACATCTTCGGATCCCGATAGTGGGCGTTCGCGGGGTGTTGCTTTGCATACAAAACGGCCGCCGCCAAGATGGATTGGGGAAAACGCTTCCATCCGGGACGAGCCGTCAGGGCTTCGAGATTCGGAGCAGGCTGGGTGTCCATTTGTTTGCCAACCTGCGCGATTCCCGCTTCCAGCAGCCGGAAGTATTGAGCGGGAAGTTGCTTTGACCACGCTGCCGTCGCGAATGTTAATTCAAGCAACAACCAGAACATGGAGAAGAGCACGAACCGGGGGCGCCCGAAATGTTTTGTACTAACCCAATGCTGATAAGCGGGAGCATCAAGAATCGCGGAAGGAAAGAACGATTTCTCGATCATCATTCAGGCTCACTGGGACTGAGGCTTTCCGCCAACCTGGAGAAGGCGTTGGCGCAAATCGGCGCGCTCTGGAGCGAGGCGGACAGCTTCTTCATACTCCTTGAGTGCCTTATCTTTTTCACCGAGTTCCGCATAAATTTCGCCTAACAGAGCTCGAACTTCAGAGTTGGCGGGCCGGCTCAGCTTTACCTTTTCTGCGTACAACCGGGCCTTATCATAGTCCTTTTGCTGGAACCAGTATCGCGCCATCAAGAAATTTCCCGCGGCGGAGTCGGGGTCGATTTCCCCCAACTTCTTCAAGTGGGAGTAGGCCGCTGCCATGTCACCGGCATCAAGGTGCATCTCCGCCAGATAGGCGTGCGATTCCCATTGATTGGGATCAACCTGCAGGGCCTTCTCAAACAGGACGCGAGCCGCGTGGGGATTGCCGTGGTCCAACTGCCTTTGAGCCTGAGCGATCGGCCGCTCCGCATCTAGCTTGCGTGCTTCGCGGTCCTGCTCGGCAGAGGTCGCCTGCTGAAAATTCTGCATGTACGCGCTGGAGCGAGCAGCGTCGCCTTTACTGCGGTAAGCGCGCGCCAAAATATAGTAGTAGCTCGCTGGCATGCCGAGGCCTGTTGCTTCCAGACTCTTTAGAGATTCGATCGCAGCGTCCGCGTCGCCCATCGCCAAGTAGACGGAGGCGAGCTTCGCGCGGTACTCGGGATTATTCGCGTCTTCGCGAACCGCGCTGAGGAGTGCGTCCTTCGCTAGTGGAAGCTGATTCTTTTCGTAGAGGATTTTGCCCATCTCGAAATGGGCTTGGGGATTATTGGTTGATTTTTCCAAGCTACCCCGAAAACAGCTCAGGGCCACGTCCGGCTGTGCCTTCAGCACGTATACCTGCCCCCGATACAGGTCGATGCGAGCATCGGTCGGGTCATGCCTGGCCCAAAGATCGAGAATCTGGAGCGCCTGATCGGTCATTTGCAGGCGGTAATAGACATCGGCCAGCAATCGCAGCCAAGCTGGGTCAAGATGCTCAAGCGTCTGTCCGTTCTGAAACGCGGCCACAGCTTCTTGGGCAGCGGCCGCTTGCTTGAGCTGCTCGAGCACGTGGGCCTGAAAAACACGATAATGAAGTTGCGCAGGTGCCAAGTGGACCGCTTCCCCCAGTTCGGAGGCGGCGTCGCGCATACGCCCTGCCTGAGCCAAGGCCATGCCGCAATAGAAATATGGCCGTGCGTCCTGTGGGGCACTCTGTTTGGCGCTATTGAGGACCGTTACTGCTTCGAGAAGACGCCCCTCTCCCAAGAGCTTGACACCCTGCGCCAACCCGGTTTCGAGGTCAGCGCTCGATTGGCCCGCGCTGCACGCCGGACTTGTCGCGAGCAGACAGACGGACAAAATCAACAGAAGCGCGAGCTTCTCCCGGCGCTTTCCCTGTGCTTGAAAGAAAAACCTCGACATCCCAGCTTCACTCTTCGCGGCTAGGCGACGTGTTCAGCGACCGATGTTAGCCCTACGCGGCTCAGAACAGCAAGGTTGCGACGCAAGTCGTGCACAAAGCGCGACCTCGGTCTAGGAAAGGGGCGTGCTAAAATTGCGCGCGCAGCGAGAATTGTATGATCCGTGGTTGAATGCCTATATCTGGGTTGTTCACTTGGAGTCCTAAGTTTTGGAAGCCACTGCCCGTATCAGGCGGTACGTCGTTCGAATGGTTGAAGGCATTGAAGAAGTCGGCGGCAAAGCGAATGTCAAGCCGCTCCCTGACCTTGAAGTGCTTGTAAATCGAGAGGTCGTCGTTCCACCCGCCTGGCCCGATGAAGTTCACGCGAGAATCGGGGTTGTAGAACCCGCTGAATGGGGCGTTGTAACACGATCCATTATTGAGCGTCACAGCAAGCTGGCCATTAAACAGTCCTGAACAGTTCGGCCCCGCTTTTCGAACTGCAGGGGCAACCAGAGTGCCGCTGACGGTGGTGACACTCGTCGGGTTGAAATTGCCGGCGGAACCATTGACGGAATAGATCGGTGCCGCCCATGGCGACTATAGCGCGCTTATCGCTAGAAATGCGGATTTTGCCTGTTTGGACTAAACCAGGATTTACGCCCATCCACAAGCCGCTATTCCAAGTGCCAATAACAGCCACTTGCCAGCCCCCGATCGCGTAGTTGAGTGGCGTGGAAACGTTGTTGCCAAACCGTTTGCCTTTTCCGAAGGGAAGTTCATAGATGCCATTGAAAGTAACGCGATGCGGAGGGATGGTCGTATTGTTGAAGTAAACGAGCCGCAGCCGTTGGTTGTAGCTAAGTTTTGGTTCACCGAGCAGTTCGATGTTCTCGGGCACGGTCGCCCCACCGCTTCCGCCTAACTTTCCGTTTCCGCCGCCACCATTGACGGAGGTATTCCCATCGCTGAAGCCGCCTGGATCGGTGGTGGTGAGCGCTCGAACATAGGTGTAAAACCACTGGAAGCTCATCCCATTGGCAAATTTCCGCCGGATTTCAATCTGCGCTGAATGGTCGTGCGAAAATCCCGTATGGTTTATGCCAATCAATCCCCACTGCGGCACCGCGCGCAATAGGTTGCTTTGGCCCGGCGGCTGAAGCCCAGTGCGCTTCGCATAGCTATACTTCGGCTCTTGGGGATCGATGGAGAACTGCTGCTCCAGGTTTCCACCATACGTTCCGATGTAGCTCAGCCGCAATCCTATTTGCGCGGGCAGCTCATGCTCGACAGTAAGGTTCCAGGTTTGCTGATGCTCGTCGTTCCACGCACGCGGATCCCAATACGTCGCGGCATTCCCAAACGGGTTAAGTCCCTGGGGCGTATTAATGTCCACTGTAGCGTTAGGGAGGTAGTCGGTCGATGCGGGGGCCACAATAAAGGGGTAATTGCCATAGTTGGGCCCTGTCGCACCGCCGGGAACGTGAGGATTATTGAAAGGATTATCAGAGAACCGCAAATTGAGTGGCGGAGTGTTGCGGGTGGATTGCAGGATGAGAGACAGCGGCATCCCGACGTAATACACGCCGTAAGAGCCGCGGATCACTGTGTTCCGGTTGATCTGATAAGCGACGCCGAGGCGAGGACCGAAGTCATGCGGAATAGACCGAAAGAGGTTGGAGGGGTATCCAACGGAGTTCGCCGTCGCCCAAGTCAACCCCAAATTCGCCCAGGACGTGAGCACAGCGGGCGGGATTCCCGGGATTTGGTCCACACTGACATTCCCTGGCGAAATTACCTCGAAGGTGCTTTCGGGGTTGTATGGGACTACAAGCCGGTTTTTAGCCTCGCTGTATGGTGTCCAATAGTCCCAGCGAAGGCCCAAGCTGACAGTCAGCCTTGGCGTAACCCTGAACCGGTCGTTGGCGTAGAGTCCTAACTGGGTCTGACGGAAGTAGAAGTATCCACGGTTGTACTGATTGGAAAGATAATCCGGTAAACCCAGCAGTAGCTCGGCAAATCCACTGCCCGTATCGGGCATTGGGGCGGAAGTGCCGTCCCAATCCGTGGTGTACGCCGGGTCCCACTCGTGACTACCTTGGGCTTGCTGACTCTCGCGCACATTGTTCTGCTCTCGGCGTCCCCGGAATCCAAACTGAACTGTATGTTTGCCGTGGGTCCAGGTCGCGTTGTCATCGATGGTCTCGCTGGTCAGATTCTGATTGTGCACGTTGTCCGAGTCCCAGCCAAAGAACGCCGAGCAATCCGCCGCCGACAATTCACACGTGTACATCGTTGGCCAGCCTGTTGCGTTGAAGGGGTTGGGCAGCGCGAGCTTGGAAGGCCAGTTGGTGGAGTCCGCGCTGGTCCCATAGTGGACGGCGGAGCGGCTCACGCCGACCAGCAATTCGTTGAGCCAGGTCGTCGAGATGGTGCGGGTATAGTTCACCTCCACGTTGTGGATGTAGTAGTCGTTGGCGCTCGTTCCCATGCCGGAAGACGTGTCAATAGGATTGGCGAAATATCCACCCTCGCGTGCGGCATTCAGCCAGCTTTTTGTGTAGCGCACGGAGAGCCGGTTCTTGTCGTTGAAGTTCTGATCCACTTTGGCGGTGTACGTGTTGCTGCGCTTGACCTGGGGATACGTAGAGGTAAAGTTCGGAGTATTGAAGTTAAACGGGTTGTTGTTATTTGTGGGAAGCGCCGTCAGCGATTTCAAAACGCTTGCCGTTTGGTTCAATGGCCCTGGGATCTGATTGTTGGTGAACGGTTGCCGCTGAAAGGTGTTAGGGTCAGTGGTCTTCGGATCGTAAATGATGATGGGCGTGTATCCCGCCGGCGTGCAATTCGGTCCCGACGGATTGCATGGGGTTTCGAAATCGATGGCATTGCTCAAATCACCATTCCACATGGCCGCCGTCGGGACGAAGGGGAAACGCGGGTCAGTGCGCTCATGGTCCCGCAAGCCTTCATAGTCGAAGAACCAGAAGGTTTTGTCGCGCCCATGGTACTTTTTTGGGAGCACACCTGGACCGCCGAGAAACCCTCCGAACTCATTGCGGATGACCTGGGGCACTTGAACATTCACAGGGTCGGAGCGCAATCGTGTGGGAGCGACGACGGTATTGTCCCGATTATATTCGTAAGCGGCGCCGTGCAGTTGGTTTGTGCCGCTGCGCGTAGCCATGATTACGGTTGCCGGCTGGGCGAAGCTCGCGTCAGATCCCACAGTTTCAATTCGAAACTCCTCGATTGTTTCAATTCCCGGTCGCACGCGGACGATCCCGCCGCCGAAACGATCGACCTGTGTGACACCGTCCAGATTGATATCCAGAGATCCGACCTTCATGCCATTGACCCGTGCGCCGCCCGCACCGCTCTCTACGCCCGCGGTCAGGCCAAAAAGCAAGCCGACATCGCGGCCGTTCAGCGGTAGGTCCCGTATCTGGCTGGACTCTCTCACATCGCCAATCACGCCGCGTGTGGTCTCAATCGGTGCTGTAATGTCCTTAACCTCGACCACGGTTTTCACACTTCCGATCCGCAGCGTCGCGTTGACCGTCACGCTCTGCCCTACATCCAGTGTCAATGGTCCCCCCCAAGTCTCAAAGCCTTCCTTCTCCACGGTCAGCCGGTAGGGACCAATCGGCAAGGCGGGGAAGAAATACAAGCCCTCCGAGGAGGTCACCGCCTGCCTCGAAATCCGCGTCTCGGTGTTCGTGATTGTGACTTTTGCTCCAGACACAAAAGCCTCCGCACTGTCCCGCACCGTTCCTGACACAGTTCCGGCACCTGTCTGTGCGATTGCTGGCAAGGCCGTTAATCCGAGGACAACTAAAACGATTAAGCCAAACCGAACTACATTATGAATCCTGCGCAGGTAAAGCTCACGAGATTCCATGTCTACCTCCACGGCTGACACGCGAGCGTCCGGCAAATTGCAGCATCGAGGCAACCCCCGGCTGGCTCGCTCGATACCACCATTCAAGGGGCGTGTCAAGCGATCTGTCGCTGCGTCGCTGCGTGTCGCTGCGTACCTGGCGCCGTACAAAAAGGGGAGTTCTTCAACGCATCAAGACATTCGAGTTAAGCACGGAGCGTAAACTCCGTTTGCTCAACTCGACCGGTTATGAGGTCGTGAGAATTTATTTTCCAGCGCCCTTCGGGGTCACTGTAAGCAAGGTGGAAAGGCTCCAGATGAGGTGTGGATTCAACCCGCACATTTCGCGCATAGAAGTCATAAGGTTCGCCCTCGGGGTTCACGAATTCGAGCCGAACGATTCGAAAAGTTCCTTCCGGCAATGGCGACTCGTTCCGGAGCGTGACAATCAACGGGCTGCGCGGATCGGCCTCCGCGATAGGCTCGACGCGCAGTCCTGGAATGGGCTTAGGGGCGCGCGTCAGGACCAGGGGACTCCAGGGGCTAAGATTCATTTGGATTTTGGCAATTGTGCCGAGGTCGCGTCTGCCGCGGATGTCGTACGTCGCCATCGCAGCAGACCAGGAGAGCGTGACCTGAACCTCCTTCTCGAGCAGCGAATTGTCGATTGGTCCAGCCCATTCGCGCTCCGGTTGCGTCGGTAAGTTTCCCCACCCGCCGTCATCGAACTGCGGATTGCGAAAGACCGCAACGTGCTCATAGGCGCCGTTCGCAAACCGCACAACCTCCGTCCCAGGCAGGCGCTTACCGGCCGCGTCCAACACGCGCACTTGTGGTTCAATTCGCGCCAGCCCAAAGACCTGCTCCATGATTTCCGGCAGACTCGTTGTTGAACTCGGCGTCAGCCGGTCGTAGGGATAACTGGCCAGCTCAACATTCAAAAAGACCGCTTTCCCCTGTCCAAAATCATTCACGACAATGAGTGGGACCTGGGCGCTCTGTGCGAGCGGTTTCCCGGTCGTAGTACTTATGCTTTCATCTCCGATCGTGAGATCGAGTTTTTTACCTTGCAGCCGCAGTGACGCGTAGTTCTCAATGCCGGTGACCGCAGATCCTTTGACTTGGCCTTTCACGTGCCTGACGCCGAAGATGCTGTCCAGCTGACCGCGCCCGAGGTCACGTCCGTGCTCGTTCATGGTTGCAGCACGGTAGTCCGCGATCAGGACGCCGCCAGCTTGAACAAATTGCCGGATCTGCTCGACTTCGCGCGAACTCACGGCTAGCGATTGCGGCAGGATGAGCACCCGATATTCGTTTCGCGTCAACTTGCCTTCCTCGATCTGACGCGCACCGACAAACTCGTACTGCAGGCCAAGATCCTCAATCAGCTTGGTCCAGCCGTTGCGAACGCCTGTGAAATGGCTGCCACGATCCCCGCCGCTGTGCAGCATCCATTTCCGCGCATACTGGAGGTTGTCCAGCAGCCAATGGACCTGAATCGAGGGCTGGGAATAATGGACGGCAATTCCATCGTGGAGTCGGCGACTGTTAATAATGAGCTTCGCTATGCCTTTATGGAGTTCCTGGAACGTATCGGCGAAGGTCAGGGCCGCAGGAGTAAGCTGCCGGGTCTCTTCGTCAACGAAATGGTAATCAGGTAAGTTGGCGTCCCAGATGATTGATCCACGATGGCCGTGGAATAATCCCCACCAGATAGGCTGCGGCGCGCGCTTCTGGTAAAGGCGCTCTTCCTCCGTCAGCGGCGCCCCGGCCTTGTGCTGGAAGCCGTGCGTGGAAACCATAATCACGTCCCGATTAAGCGAGCGAATCACTTCCACGTTGTTGCCGATGTTATATGGCTCAATTACATTTAATTGCTTGACGACGTT
>Ga0137415_10004967_pt1 | contig 13146 bp, 13 predicted proteins | sample CZODoug3_1_1_16f_FD_183082 | JGI IMG/M metagenome (GOLD analysis project Ga0137415, IMG submission 183082) | Vadose zone soil fungal communities from Angelo Coast Range Reserve, California, USA - CZODoug3_1_1_16fungal (Hybrid Assembly) | ecosystem: Environmental > Terrestrial > Soil > Vadose... | reverse complement strand
CTCACACGGTTACCTCTACCGCGTGCGAGTCGATGTGCCGGGCGCCGGCTGTCCCTGACGTCGATCAGCGGTGCCACCGGCGGGAGTGCGGGCAGCCGTAGGCCGTGTCCACTGAGTCACGCGGGCCAGCCGCCCTCGATGCGGCGGGTGAATTGCGCAATGGCCGCGCCGCCGTAGGGGTAGTCGACCTGGGGTTCGCTGACCTTGTCGAGCAGCTCGGTTTCTTCCGCGCTCAGCCGCGGGCCGGTCGCGAGGCTGGCGAGGAGTTGGTCCAGTGTGCGGGCGCCGAGGATCACCGAGGTGACTGCCGGGCGCGCGACCAGCCACGCGAGTGCGACCTGGGACATGGTGGCCTCCGTGTGGCCGGCGATCTGCTCGATCACGTCGAGCACGGCCTGGGTCCGTTGCTCCTGAGCCCGGCCGAGGAAGTAGGGGCCCATCCGAGGGTCGGCCATTCGGCTGTCGGTGGCCGGTGCGGTGTGCTGCTGGTACTTGCCGGTGAGGATGCCCGCTGCCAGCGGCGAGAAGGTCAGCACTCCGAGACCCGTGGACCGGCAGGCGGGAATGATCTCCCATTCGACCTGGCGGGACAGCAGGCTGTATCCGCACTGCAGGGTCACCGGGCGGGCGAAGCGCCGAAATTCGGCCAGGTCGACGGCTTTCTGGAGCTGCCAGCCGTGGCAGTTGGAGAGTCCGGCGTACCGGATTTTGCCGGCGCGCGTCGCGTCGTCGAGGAACGACAGCGTCTCCTCGAGGGGGGTGAGCGGGTCCCAGGAATGGACTTGGTAGAGGTCGATGGTGTCGACGCCGAGGCGGCCCAGCGATGCGTTCAGTGCCCGGTCCAGGTGGCGGCGGGAGAGTCCAGCCGCGTTGGGCTCGCCGCTGGTCGGGAACCGGCCCTTGGTCGCCAGGACCATCCGTTCGGTGACGTCGGTGGACCGGTCGGAGAGCCAGCGGCCGATGATCGTCTCCGAAGCGCCGCCGACATAGACATCCGCGGTGTCGATGAGCGTGCCGCCGGCTCCGGCGAACGCGTCGAGCTGGGCGAAGGCGCCAACCTGGTCGGTGGTGTTGCCGAAGGTCATGGTGCCCAGCGCGAACGCCGACACGGCGCAGCCGCTGGCACCGAGAGTCCGATATTCCATGGTGCGTCCTCGTGATTGGTTTTCGAGCGGCGGAGGGCGGAGATGAGCTATTCGGCGGATGACAGGATTCCGTCGAGGAGGGTGGCCGTGGTGTCCCATAGTTCGGCCTGGATTTCCTTGGCTCGGCCCGGCTCCGGGCAGACCAGCGGGTTGGCGTCCTTGACCGAGAAATAACCGCCGGTGGTGTCGGCGAGCGCGGTGTCGGTGGCGAGCCGCACGATTATTCCGGCGCCGCGGCGCGGGTCTCCGATGTGCAGGGTCTTGAGGATTCGTTCGAGTATTCCGGCCATGGGCAGTTCCCGGCCGAGGCCACTGGTGTTGAAGCCGGGATCGCAGCAGTTCGCCGTGACGCCGGTGCCGGCCAGTCGCCTTCCGAGCTCCTGGGTAAACATGATGTCCATCAGTTTCGAGCGGCCGTACAGCGCGGCCGACTCGCGCCGGTTGTATTCGGCGGTAGTCGTAATGTCATGGGCGGGGTCGATGCTTCCGGCGTGCCGCGACGCTTCGGAGGCGACGTTCACGACCCGCGCCGGGGCCGAGGCGACGAGCTTGTCGCACAGGGTTGTGGTGAGGACCCAGGGCGCGAGGTAGTTCACCGCCGTCATCTCGGCGAAGCCGTCCGCGGTGATGCGCTGGGAGAACGCGTGCAGCCCGGCGTTGTTGACCAGCACGGCGATCCGCGCGTAGCGCGCTTCGATCTCTTTGCCGACCCGCCGAACGTCGCGCAATGAGGTCAGGTCGGCGATGAACGCGTCGACCGAGGTGCCCGGGGCGAGCTGGCCGATCTCCTGCCGCAGGTCGTCCACCTTCGCCTGGCTGCGGGCGACGATGCCGAGGTGGAAGCCGCGCTGGGCGAGGTCGAGGGCGGCGAGCCTGCCCAGGCCGTTGGTGGCCCCGGTGACGACGGCGACCGGTCGGGTGTCCATGGGTCGGCTCCGCTCAGCACTAGTAGTGAGTAGTGAGGTACCTCAGCACTCTATCACTGAGGTGCCTCATCAATTAGTTCAACGCTAAAGAGGCGACGCCTGGGGATGATCCGAGGTCAGGTCGCGCCCGTTGCCTCGTCGATGCCGGTGAGCAGTTCGTCCAGCTGTGCCAACTGTTTCCGGTCGAGGGTGCCGAAGATCTTCTGGAGCGCCTGGTTGCCCGCGTCGGTGCTCGCCGCGAGTGCGGCGGCCCCCTCGGTGGTGAGCGTGACGAGTTTGGCGCGCCCGTCGGTCGGGTCGGACTCGCGCGCGACCAGCCCGTCCCGCTCCAGGCTCTCGACCGCCTGGGTGACGGAACGCTGGGCGAACCCCAGTTCCTGGGCCAGCGAGGTCTGTCGGATCGACGCGTTCCGCTCGAGCACCTGCAGCACCTTCGCGCGCGCCAGTGACAGGCCGCTGGTGGTCATCTGCTCGTTGAGCACCTTGCGCACTCGGTAGGCCACGGACAGGTACCGCAGGCCCACCTGCTCCGGCCGGCTGTGGTCGGCCATGATCACTGACTCCAGCCGCTGCACGGATCGCGAGAACGCCGCGATCGTACAGCGCTGAGGCACCTCATCAATGGCACGTCGAGCGCGCCCCGGCCAGTCGGGGTGTGCGCAGCGCTTCCAGGGTCGCGCTGGCGAAGGCGTCGATCACGTCGGTGTGTTGGGTGGGTATCCAGACCACGGAAGTTGACCAGGTCAGGCGGTGTTCGTCGACGGGGCGCCAGGTCAGGCCGCCGGTCAGTTCGCCGCTCGGTTGCTGGTTCAGGTGCACGCCTCGGCCGGCGAGTACCAGGCCGTGTACGAAATTCGGGTTGCGGGCGTGGCGGATCGCGCTGGGCAGGAAGCCGTTGTCGCGGCAGATTGCCAGGATGTGGTCGTACAGGCGTGGCGCCATCTCTCTGGGGAAGATCACCAGTGGGTGTTCGGCAAGATCACGTAGCCGAACCTCATCGGCGCCGGCCAGCGGGCTCGATGTGGTGAGCACGATGCCGAGTGGCGTGTCGACGACCGGTCCGGATTCGAGGCCGACCGTATCGGCGGGATGGCGGACCACCGCGGCGTCGAGCGTGCCCTCGCGCAGTCTCGTCAGTTGCTCGTCAGTGGTGAGCTCGTGTAGGTCCAGGAGCACATCGGGGATCAGCTCGGAGAACCGCGCTACCAGTGTGCTCAGAGTTCGTGGCGCGGTATCCGGTGGCACGCCCACGCGCAGCAGGCCGGAGGTGCCAGGCCGGATCCGGCGCATCGCTTCGCGTGCCGTGTCCGCGCTCGCCAGGACCGGTCGGGCGTGTTCGAGCAGCAGCGCACCCGCCTCGGTGAGCCGCACTCGGTGGCGGGTCCGGTCGAACAGCTGCACCCCGAGTTCGCGTTCCAGGTCCTTGATGCGTTGTGACAGCGGGGGCTGCGCCATGTGCAGCCGTTGGGCGGCGCGCCCGAAATGTAGTTCCTCACTGAGGGTCACGAAATAGCGAAGATGCCGCAGCTCCACACCGCCGACCATACCGATCCGATATCACCGACGGTCGATAACGGTGTTGGCCATGGAGCCTCCTCAGCTGCTTCCATCGCGTGTCACCAGGACTTTCCGGTCCATCGGCTCTCTCGAGGAGATCTCTTGTCGACAATGGTTCTGTCCGGGAGACACGGCCCGGTCACGGTCATCACACTCAACCGCCCGGACAAGCTGAACGCCTGGACGTCGGCCATGCGCCAGTCCCTCATCGAGCGGATCGACCAGGCGAGCGCCGATGCGGGCTGCCGGGCGATCGTGCTCACCGGCGCCGGTGAGGCGTTCTGCGCGGGCCAGGACTTGGCCGAGACCGCGTCGATCGACGTGAACGACGAGGCGAGTGCGCACGCCTGGATCGACGACTTCGACCGCCTCTTCCGAACGATGCGCGCCGTGGAGAAGCCCATCGTGGCCGCGGTCAACGGGGTTGTCGCCGGGTCCGGCTTCCAGTTCTGTCTGCTGGCCGATCTTCGCATCGGCCACGCCGGCGTCCGGATGGGTCAGCCCGAGGTGTTGTCCGGGATCCCCAGCATTACCGGGATCTGGGCCATGTGGGATGTGCTCGGTCGGGCGAAGACCACGGAGTTCGCCCTGACTGGGAAGTTGGTGGACGGTCGAGAAGCCGCCAGGCTCGGGCTGCTCACCGCACTCGTCGAGCGGCAGGATGTGCTCTCGGCCGCGGTGGAGCAGGCGAAGACACTGGCTGAGTTGCCGCCGGGCGCGGTCCGCCTGACCAAGGCGCGGTTGCATGAACTGGACGAACAGTCCCTCGTCGACTCGATCGCGGCGGCGAAGAACGTCCATGCCACTGCCTACTCGACCGGTGAACCGCAACGTGAGATGGCCAGTTTCCTAGCCGGTAGTCGACGGTGAATGGCGAGCCGGTGGCACTGCAACAGCCTGCCCACGACGCTTACCGGCAGCTGTGTGACCACCATCAGTGGGCGGTCCCCGATCGGTACAACATGGCAGTCGACGTCGCGGACCGGCACGACCGCGACGCAACGGCCCTGATCTTCGAAGACCACACCGGCACGCGGACACGAATGAGTTGGGGTGCGGTGCGGGACCGGTCGAACCGGGTCGCCGCACGGCTGCACGCGCTGGGAGTCCGTCAGGGCGACCGGGTTGCGGTACTGCTCTCCCAACGTCCGGACACCGCGGCGACCTACCTGGGGGTGCTGCGGACCGGCGCGGTTCTAGTCACGATGTCGCCGCTGTGGGCCGATGAGCCGATCCGCTATCGGCTGGCCGACTCGGATACGAGCGTTCTGGTCTCCGAAGCCGCACACACCCGGCGGACCAGCGATTTCGCCGGTATCACCCTCGATGTCGACGATCCCGCCATTGCGGCCGAGGACGCCGGCTTCCGGAGCGTCGACACCGCCGCTGACGATCCCGCCCTGATCTTCTACACCTCAGGTACCACGGGGCCGGCAAAGGGCATCGTGCATGCACACCGCACGCTGCTCGGCCACAACGAGTTCGACGTGTGCCATGACCTGCGGCCGGGCGATGTGTTCTACGGCGCCGGCGAGTGGGCGTGGTCCATGGCCAAGCTGATGGGGCCACTACGCGCCGGCGCGATCCAGTTCGTCTACCGTCCGGCCGCCGGCTTCGACCCGATCGGTCTGCTCGAGGCCACCGCCCGCAATGGTGTCTCAACCGCTTTGGTCAACCCGACCTTCCTACGCAAGCTGCGCGCCGCCGCGCCTGACGCCGGGCGGCGGTATCCGCAGGCGTTTCGGGTGGTGTGTTGTGCCAACGAGCCGCTCACCGTCGACCTGATCGACTGGTTCCGCGACCAGTTCGGTGTGACGGTGCTCGACTACTACGGCTCGACGGAGTCCTATCCGCTGGTTGGCAACTTCCCCGGGGTCCCGGTGAAGCCGGGCTCCATGGGGCAACCACTGCCCGGCTGGGAGGTGGCAGTCCTGGACAGCGCCGGGCGGCGTGTTCCGGTGGGTGAGCCGGGCGAGATTTGCCTGCGTGCGCGGTCGAACCCGCAGTATCCGCTGGGGTACTGGGGTCGGCCGGAGCAGTCCGCGGCGGTATTCGGCGGCGAGTGGTACCACACCAACGACCACGCGACTGTCGACGAGGACGGGTACTTCTGGTTCCAGGGCAGAGCCGACGACGTCATCAAGACCTCCGGCTACCGGGTGGGCCCGTTCGAGATCGAGAGCGCCTTGCGGGAACACCCCGCTGTCGCTGAGGCCGGCGTGGTGGGTATACCCGACTCGGTCCGAGGGCAGGCGATCAAAGCGTGGTTGCGGCTCGCGCCCGGTTATCAGCCGGGAGAGACACTCGCCAGGCAGATCCGCGATCATGTCAAGTTGCATCATTCACGATTCGCCTATCCCCAGCACATCGAGTTCATTTCCGAACTGCCGAAGTCCGCGACCGGTAAGATTCGCCGCTCCGCACTTCGAGACCGTGATGCACGCACCTCGCCAGCGTCCGAGCAGACCACACCGGAGCCCGCGCAGAAAGAGGTCCACCAGTGACCACCGAGAAGCAGGGCAATAAAACCGAAGTGGTACAACGGACGCCGTCGACACGGAGGAAAGTGCTCGCCGCAACGGCAATCGGCAACTTCGTGGAGTGGTTCGACTCCGCCGCATACGCCGTGATGTCCGTGACCATCGCCGGCCTCTTTTTTCCGCGGTACGACAACACCGCGGCGTTGCTCGCCACCTGGGCCGTTTTCGCAGCTGGCTTCATCGCGCGGCCGGTCGGCGCGGCTTTCTTCGGTCACTACGGCGACCGACTCGGCCGCAACCGCATGCTGGCGCTCACCGTGTTGACCATGAGTGGCGCGACCATGTTGCTCGGTCTGTTGCCGACCTACCAGACAATCGGTCTGGCGGCCCCGATCCTGCTCTTCCTGCTGCGCACGGTGCAGGGCTTCTCGACCGGCGGGGAGTACACCGGCGCGTCAGCCTTCATCATGGAGTACGCACCCGACGGCAAAAGAGCCCGATTCGCCAGCGTAGTGCCCACCACGGTCGGCTTGGCGACCGTCGCGGGTGCGCTGATCGGGTTTGCGCTCACCTCCACGCTCACCCCGGAACAGCTCAGCCTCTGGGGTTGGCGGGTGCCGTTCCTACTCGCCGGGCCGCTCGGCATCGTCGGGTTGTACCTCAGATCGAAGGTCGAGGACACGCCTGTGTTCCGTGCGCTCGAGCGCGAGGAGAATGTGCGCACCCAGCCGTTGCGCGACGCGGTACGCCTCTGCCGGCGACAGATCGCGACGTTGTTCGGATACAGCATCACCAACGCAATTGCGTATTACCTCATGAGCAGTTACCTGATCGCCTACGTCTCGGGAGAACTGGGGTACAGCAAGGCGCAGGCAATGCTCACCAGCGTGGTGTCGATGCTCGCATACAGCATTGCGTGCCCATTCCTGGCCAGCGCGAGTGACCGTTACGGCCGCAGACCGATGTTGCTGGCCGCCTGCCTCGGGTTCGTGGTGCTCACCCTGCCTAGCTTTGCGGTCATGTCGGCGGGGATCGGTGGGGCAATGGCAGGTGCCACGGTTCTGGCGCCGGCCTACTACCTGATGGCACTGGCGGTGGTGTCCGCGCTCGTCGTCCTCTTCGCGTTCAAGGAGACCAAGGATCTCTCGCTGCGGCGCGAGACCGTACTGGACGGGTAGCTGCCCAAGTACGGTCAGCTGCCCAGCTTCGTTGGCGTGATGAGCATCGTGATGAGCACCGCCGTGGCGCTACCCGGCCGATCCCGAGTAGACCGGGCGGCGGTTCGCGCGTACCGGCACGGAGCCGCTAACCTGGGATCAGGTTCTCGATTGAGTCCCGCGTTTCGTACAAGAGGGGTGGCCTGTGATCACCAACCAAGGTGGTCGCATGCGTAGCGACACTCGCCGCAACCAGCGCCGGCTGCTCGAGGCGGCCAGTGAGATCGTGCGCGAGTCGCCCGACGACGTGACGATGCAGAAGATCGCGGCGCGCGCCGAGATCGCGGTGGCGACGGCGTACCGGTACTTCTCGTCGGTGGATGAGCTGCTCGCGGCCTACATGGTCAACGTGATCGGCCAGTTGCAGGAGTACTGCGACCACGCGACCGGCCAGGGCCAGGCCCTGTTCGAGGATGTTGTCGGGGAGTGGATCCGGCTCGTTGGGGTGCACGGTCCTGCCCTGGTCCAGCTGCGTTCGCGCCGAGGCTTCCTGGAACGCCTGCAAGCAGAGGATGCCCTGATCACTGCTGTTGCGGGTGTGTGGCGGCGGCCGGTGCGGCAGTTGCTCCGCGACCTGGGCATGTTGGACGCGGAGTTGCCGTACGCGTTGTTCCTCTACAACATGATCTTCGACCCACGGGAGATCCTCGATCTCACCGCCGAGTCCGGCTGGACCGCCGCGAACGTCCAGGCTCGGCTTACCGCCTGCTATCTGGGTGCCCTGCGCGCCTGGCGCCGCGCGGACTGACGCACGTCGAAGGGCGGCCGCCGCCAACGGTCGGGCGGCTGACCAGGGTTGACATGTCTCGGAAAAAACGAGACAGTCCTCTTACTTAAGAGGCATAACCCAGTTTGGTCTGTCGGGCCCGCCTGGCGGCGTGAGGGGTTGCGATGTTCATCGATGTACCGACCGGCAACTGCTCGGTCGAGGTGTGGCGTCGCGCGAGCGCGCAGACGGCGGCGGCCTTCCGCTCCTTCCCCACGGCGAACGTCGGCGACGCCCAGGATCGGTTCGGACTGGTGCACTCGGCGATCCGCGCGCAGTCAGCGGGTGCTCGATGCGTCGGGTCCGCGTTGACCGTGCTCACCAGGGAAGGCGACAACCTGGCCATTCACCGCGCGTTGGACGAGGCGCAGCCGGGCGACGTGCTGGTAGTCAGTGGTCTCGGCGACGAGACACGGGCGTTGTTCGGGGACCTGCTTGCCGAGGTGTGCCTGGTCCGGGGTGTTACCGGGGTGGTCATCGACGGTGTGACGCGCGATGTGGAGGCGATCGCCGCGCTCGGCCTGCCGGTGTGGGCGCGCGGAAGTACCGCCGCCGGTCCGACCAAGACGGGTCCGGGGCGCATCGGCGTTCCGGTGGCAATCGGTGGCGTGGTGGTCAATCCGGGCGACATCGTCGTCGGCGACGGTGATGGTGTCGCGGTGGTGCCCCGCGACCGGGCCGGGGAAACGCTCGACCGGTTGGCCAAGATCGAGAGCTTCGAGGACGCGCTCCGGGAGCGGATTCGGGCGACGCGGGTGGCGGCGTCATGACAGCGCTGCGGCCCTCGGAGGTGGCGGCGCGGTTGGCACGCCATTCCCTTCGGCCGGTTGTCGCGCAACCGCCGGCCGGGACGGTCTCGCTGGCGATCGGCGAGCCCGACTTCGACACTCCGGATGTCATCGTCGCCGCCGCGGTCGAGGCGCTGCGCTGCGGCGAGACGCACTACGTCGATCAGAACGGCCTGCCCGAGCTGCGTACGGTGCTGGCGAGTCAGCTGACGGCGCTCGCCGGAGCCGCCTACGAGCCCAATCAGGTCGCGGTGACGCACGGAGCCACCGCGGCACTGGCGGCCAGCGTGCTGGCGGTGGTCAACGCCGGTGACCGCGTGGTCATCCCTGAGCCGTGCTACTCCCTCTACGGTGACCTCGTTCACCTGGCGGGCGGAGTGCCGATCTTTGTCCCCGCCCGCGATGACCTGCACTGGGACCTCGACGCGCTGCGAGTGGCTACGCGGGGCGCGCGGTTGGTGATCTATTCCAACCCGTGCAACCCGACCGGCGTCGTGCACAGTGCCGTCGAGTTGGCCGTGCTCGGTGAGATGCTGGCCGGCACCGAGACGCTGGTGATCGCCGACGAGGCCTACCACGCGATCGTCTACGACAGGGACACGTTCACCTCCACGCTGTCCATCGAGTCGCTGCGCGACCGGACCGTGTACGTCCAGACCTTGTCGAAGACCTATGCGATGACAGGTTGGCGGATCGGCTACGTCGCCGGGCCAGCGGAAGTGATTGCCGCCGCGAGCCGCATCCACCGCACCTTCAACGGATCACTGAACGCCGCGGTGCAGCGCGCCGGCCTGACCGCGCTATCCCACGGTGTGGCGTTGGCGGCGCCGATGCTCGAGGAGTATCGCAAGCGGCGCGCGGTGTTCTTCGAACGCTTGGCCGAGATTCCCGATTTGGCCGCGCGGATGCCGGACGGCACCTTCTATGCATTCGCCCGGTACCGCCGACAGGTGTCCTCGACCGAATTTGCGCATCGGCTTCGGGACGCCGGAGTACAGGTGCGGGCCGGAATCGAGTACGGGCGCACCGGCGAAGGGCACGTCCGCTTCTCGTTCGCGTCCGATATCGCAACAATCCACCAGGCGATGGATCGCGTTACCAGTTGCTTGGCCACCTGGAGCTGACTGCGTCGAGCAGGCTCTGAGCGCACGCGAGGAGAAGGTCATGGCCACCATCGATCAGGGCTCAGCCACGAACAGCATCGAGCAAGCCACCATTCGGAAAATATCTCGGCGGTTCATGCCAGTCATCATTCTCGCGTACTTCGTGGCCTACGTCGACCGGGTCAACATCGGGATGATAAAGCCGGAACTGTCGGCCGACATCGGGCTCACCGATATCACCTTCGGCCTGGCCAGTGGACTGATCTTCATCGGCCTCATCTTCTTCGAGATCCCCAGCAACAGCCTGGCGTGGCGATTCGGTGCCCGCCGATGGATCGTCCGGGTCATGCTGAGCTGGGGTGTTGTTGTCATCGCCGGATCGTTGATCCAGACCCCGGGGCAGCTCTACCTGATGCGCATCATGCTCGGTCTCGCCGAAGCCGGCATGGCGCCGGCGGTGTTCCTCTTCCTCGCGCAGTGGTTCCCCGGCCGGCATCGAGCACGGGCGCTCAGTGCGTTCTACCTCTCGGTCCCGATCGCACTGGCCTGTGGCAGCCCGCTCACCGGCTGGTTACTCGAAACCATGCACGACACCGTCGGTATGGCCGGCTGGCGGTGGGTACTCGTGATCGAAGGCGCCGCCGCGATCGCTGTTGCCCCAGTTGTGCTGCGGCGACTTTCCGACCGTCCCAGCGCGGCCAACTGGTTGACGCAACCAGAGCGTGCCTGGCTCGAGAGTGCACTTGCCAGCGAGGACACCCACCGCGCCGGACACACAGTCTCCTCGTTCCGCCGATCCCTGATCGACAAGCAGGTCTGGCTCTTCGCCGTCACCTACCTATTGCTGGGGTACGGGACCAATGCACTGGTCTACTGGATGCCCTCCATTGTCAGCGCCGCCACGGTGCACGCACCACCACTTCAGGTTGGCCTGATCTCGGCAATCCCATTCGCCTGCGCCGGCGCCGGCATCTACCTCGTCGGCCGGATCGCCGAACGAACCCGAGCTCGACTATGGAACATGCTGGCGCCGGTGTTGATCTCGGTGCTCGGCTTCGGCGCGGCCTGGTTGTTCGGTGGCCACCGGGTGCTGGCAATCGTCATGCTCTGCGTCGCCCTGACCGGGGCCCTGGCGGCTCAGCCGCAGTTCTGGACGATGCCAACGGCGTATATGCGCGGCGCCGCGGCTGCCGGCGGCATCGCACTGATCAACTCCGTGAACAATATCGGCGGGTTCGCCGGCCCCTACTCCTTCGGCTGGCTCAAGCAAGCCAGCCCATCCGGATCGACGTCGCTCGCCTTCCTGGCCATGACCGCCGCCCAACTTCTCGCGGTTGGCTGCATCCTCATCGCCTATCGGTCGACGGCGGGCCGGGCACTGCGGGCGTCGGTCGACGAGGGAATCGAATCGCCGGCCGCGGCCTGAACTGGGTCGAGGTCGCTGTTACCGGGCAGCGCCGGTGCGGTGGTGCAGGTCTGTGCGGGCGCTGTCGAGGATTTCGTCGGCGAGGGCCGGGTCGGCGTCGGCGACGGCGCGGGACAGCAGCAGTGCGCCGACCATCTCGCTGAACAGCGCGATCGCGCGCGCTCGTCGCTCACCCTCGCCGAGTTCGGGGGTGTCGACGATCTGGGCGAGGCGGTCGAGGTTCTCCGCCAGACCCTTGGCGTAGTGGCCGCGGGCGGCCGGGTCGAGTCGGCGGGCGTCGCCGGCGAAGCTCGCGTTCGGGCAGCCGTGCTCGATGTTGGCGCGGTGTTCGGGGGAGAGGTACCAGTCGATGCGTTCGGTGAGCGGGTCGCTGCCGAGGGCCTGGGCCGCGGTGATGGCCCGGTTGAGGTTGCTCGAACCGATCGCCATGGCCGTGGCAAGAACGGTGTCGACGAGCGCGTCCTTCGAGGCGAAGTGGTTGTAGAAGCCGCCGCGGGTCAGTCCGGCCGCGCCCATCAGCTCGTTGAGGCCGACTGCCTCGACGCCGCGCTCACGGAACAGGCCGTCCGCGGCGCTGACGATCGCGTCGCGGTTCGCCGCGGCCTGCTGCTTCGTGATACCCACTGTCGTCTCCCCATCCCCTGCCTCGCGACGCGACTGTAGCTGGGCTCGACCGAACGCGTCAATGTCGTGTGACATTGACATGGCGGCGCTGTGCGCGTAGAAACGATGACGACCGACATTGTGGCCCGTGTCCGCTCGAGGAGAGGCAAGAAAATGCAGGGAGAACGCGGTCGCGTGATTCGAACCTTCCTGCCGACTTGGCGAGCGGCATTGGGGGACGAATCCGGGGCGACGTTCGGTGATGTGGTCGCGCAGCACGTGAGGTTGGAAGGGAGTATTTTCGCGGCACCGGTCGACGGGCGAGAGAAGGTGTGGACGAGCCTGCGTGCCGCAAGCGGTATTACCGACACATTGCGCTTCACTCATGAGTCGACGGCGCCTGGTCGCAGCTATCTCGAATGGGAGCTCGAGGCCTTGGCGCTGCAGTTCGAGGGAATCACCGTCCTCAGCTTCGACAGCTCCGGACTGGTCGACAATGTGGCAGTTCATCATCGGCCGCTGGGTGCCGTCCTTGCCTTCTCGGCTGAGCTGGGTCGGCGCCTCGGGGACTCGCTCGGCCCAGGCGTGTTCTATCGAGAACCTCAGGACAGTTGATCACGAGATCGCGGGCCAGGGTAGTTCGACTCAGACGAGGAGCGTGCAATGGGCGGGATTGCCGCACATCGGGTGGTGCTCGCCGGGCGGCCGTCCGGGTGGCCGACGCAGGACGATTTCCGGCTGGAGCAGTTCACGCCGTCGCCGGTCCCGGCCGGTGGTCTGCTGTTGCGGGTCCGCTACCTGTCGCTGGACCCCTACATGCGCATGCGGATGGACGAGCACAGCGCTTACGCCGGCTCGGTGGGTGTCGGGGAGACGATGCACGGTCAGGCGGTCGCCGAGGTGCTGCGCTCCGAGCACCCGGACTACGCCGAGGGGGACACGGTGCTGGCCCCGGCCGGCTGGGCCAGCCACGCGGTGTCCGACGGCACCGGCCTGCGCAAACTGGACCCGGCGCTGGCCCCGGTGACCACCGGGCTGGGTGTGCTCGGCATGCCCGGGTTCACCGCGTACGCCGGGCTGATGGTGATCGGCAAGCCGAAGCCGGGGGAGACCGTGGTTGTGTCGCCGGCGAGTG
>Ga0137415_10004966_pt1 | contig 13147 bp, 11 predicted proteins | sample CZODoug3_1_1_16f_FD_183082 | JGI IMG/M metagenome (GOLD analysis project Ga0137415, IMG submission 183082) | Vadose zone soil fungal communities from Angelo Coast Range Reserve, California, USA - CZODoug3_1_1_16fungal (Hybrid Assembly) | ecosystem: Environmental > Terrestrial > Soil > Vadose... | reverse complement strand
CGCAAGGCAAGAGTGTGGGAACGGCCATATACAAAAATGGTAGAGCAAGGAAGAGGCCGAGGCAAATGCGCTAAAGCGCGATTGCGGCAAAGCGCACATGGATCGGGCGGTTGCGAAGCCGGGATGGTAAGGGGTAAAAATGCCGCGCAACCGCACCGTTGGTTGCTTATGAACCCGCATCATTGTGGGAAGTTGCGGTGTGGCTGCAGTTTGCTGGGGTGACCTGATTCGAAAGAGCGTACCGAACCTAAATGAACAGTTCGATATTCACATGAAAAAACTCGGCCAGTTTTCTTGCCTGGGCTTTGCTGATGGCCCGCTTGCCGTGAAACACCTCGGAGGTAATACCCTTTGAGCCGAAAACCTTCCAGAGGTCCTTCTGGGTGAGTTTGCGGGCCTCCATCAAATGCTTTAGTGTCTGTTGCGGACTTGCCTTGCGAATCGGATAGCGGCGCTCTTCATATTCGTCAACAAGGACGGTCAGGAGTTCCGCAAGCTCCTTCTCTTCCGCCGAAAGGCGCTCGCGCTCGTCAAGACGCAGCAGTTCATTGGTCAGGCGCTCGCATTCCTGGTCGGTACGAATGACGTGGGGGAGGGTACGGCCCAGTAATTGCGCGTACGTTTTTTCGTTCAGATCGGTTGTTGTAGTGCTCATTGCTTCCACATTCCTCTGTCATATTCCGCGTGTGTCAACAGATAGAGGACAAATACTCGCTGCGTCTGATAGTTGACCCGCGCAATTAGCCTGTACTTGTTGCCACTGATATTGAAAACCGTCCTTCGCCCGACTAAATCGGCGCTGGGATATATCTGTTTCATTTCCACGGGCGTTTTCCAATCCGCCCTGCGCACCACCCCATACCAGGATTCGAGGTTGGCCTGCGAGTCCGGATGCTTTCGCCAGAACTGCTCCAAGGCGCCTCGCTTGATGATGCGCATCGACTAGTAGGTTCTCACAATGAGAACCTACGGTCAAGCGTCACTATGATTTTGGGGTGGCGTACTCCTCCACGACGATCATAGCCAGACGGCGCTACTTTGAGACGGTGGCGTCGGAGGGGAGCTTGGAGCGGAGGCACCACTTTAGCTCCTGGCTCATTTCGGTGACTTCCATACCGGGCATGACGATGAATTTGCAGGAGAGCATTTCGCGCGGCTCGTCGTCATCGGGAAGCTGGCAGGTGACGCGGCAATACTGGCAATCCTGATTCCAGCAGAAGCGTCCGTAGGGGATGGTTTCCGGGCTGACGAACTGAAAACAGCGCAGCAAAGAGTTGCGTTCCGGCACCTGGAACTTCTTGCCAAAGATGGTGATCTCAACCAGTTTTTCGTACGGACGGAAAGGTTCCGACATGATGGCTCTGTCCTTTGTTGACAGCTTGCAACGCGGCTCAAAGTCCCGTGAGCTGGTAGTGGTGCGGTGCCTAATCAGATTAGTGCGCGGGAATGTGTGGAACAACGAAACGATGAAGTGGGCGTAGCGAAAGCGGCACGGGGTGGGAAGCTCGCATCGCGAGTGGGGGGCGAGGGTAGCGCCGGCATCCTGCCGGCACGCGCTGTGGAATTCTTAGTTCAACGCGATATTGATATATCCACATTCGCCGGCCCGCCAAAAGCCTCCGCCGAGGCATAAACATACGGCCATTCTTTCATCCCAGCTTTCCTCGGGTTTTCGACGGTATAGCGAATAGCCCTCTGCAGCTGTTTTCCGCTGCGTATCAAATGGTCGTAATACTCCTTTTGCCATAGCGCACCGGAGCGCAAGAGGTGCCGATTGATCTCCACACCGGTGAACGATTTCCAGGCATGAAGAATTCCCGCCAAGTCAAATCCCCCCAAGGGCTGAAACACAACATGCACATGATTTGGCATGACGCACCAAGCGAACATCCGGTACCGGGTACCATCGAACTGCTTGAGTGCGGAGGCGACAATGTCCGCAAAGCGAGGCTGGCGCAAAATGCAGCTGCCCGCCCCTTTATCCAGGAAATCTTCAAGTTTTCTGGCCAGTCCTTGTTCCTCTTTGGGTTTAACGAGGTCGCTCCGGCGGAGCTCGCGCAACTCGGATTGGGGGAGCGAGTCGACCAAGCGAAACGTGACAAAATAAATTCCGCCTTCGGATTCCCAGTGAGGCAGATATCCTCGGTTTCGGATTCGAATCCCTGGCATGGGCCGAATGGTAGTGTTGGCTCGGTTTCGGCTCAAGCTAAATATTTCGGAACGCTTGCCGGCAGGATGCCGGCGCTACCCCGGCGATGCGATTAGCCGCCGAGATCGAAGAACTGGCACATATGGCGGAACTTTTGGTAGCGGGCGTGGAGGAGTTCCTTGATGCCCTGGTTGGAGAGGATGAGGAGCTGGCGCTCGAGCGTGTCGCCAAAAATCTTTGCGGCGGCATCGTGGTCGCTGTGGGCGCCGCCGTCGGGTTCGGCGATGATTTCGTCGACGATGCCGAGTTCTTTAAGATCCGTGGACATGATCTTCATGGCGATGGCGGCGGTTTCCGCCTTTGTGGAATCGCGCCAGATGATGGATGCGCAACCTTCCGGTGAGATTACGGAATAGAAGCCGTTTTCGAGGATGTTGACGCGGTCGCCGACAGCAATGGCTAGCGCGCCGCCGGAGCCGCCTTCGCCTGTCACGGTGACGATGATGGGAACGGGAAGCCGCGCCATCTCGCGCAAATTCCGCGCGATGGCTTCGCCCTGGCCGCGTTCTTCGGCGTCAATGCCCGGATACGCGCCGGGCGTGTCAATAAAGGTGAGAACGGGGCGGCCAAATTTCGCGGCGAGTTCCATCACGCGAAGAGCCTTGCGGTAGCCTTCGGGCTTCGGCTGGCCGAAATTGCGGTCGATGCGCTGCTTGGTGTCGCGCCCTTTTTGGTGGCCGACGATCGCGACAGGGCGCCCGCGGAATTTTGCCAGGCCTGTGATCAGAGCTTTATCGTCGCCAAAGCCGCGGTCGCCGTGGAGTTCGACAAAGTCCGTAAACATCAGATTGATCCAGTCGAGAGTGTAAGGCCGCTGGGGATGGCGCGCAATCTGGGCGCGCTGCCAAGGGCCAAGGTGAGTATAAAACTCGCGGCGGAGTTCGAGCACTTCCCTTTTCAGGCGCTCGACCTCGACTTCGCTCTCGTCGGTGGAGGCGAGGCGGCGCAATTCCTCGACGTCCTTTTCGAGGCGCTCGATTTCACGCTGGCGATCAAGCGTCGTCGTAGGGGAGCCCTTTTTTTCTTTTTGCGCAGCGCACATTACGCAACCCTCTGAATCGCCTGCTGACCGCAGATGCGGCGGACGGCCTCCTCAAGCTCCGGCTTCACCCGAATGCGTTTCTGCGACTGGAGGGAGGCCATGGAGCCGTCTGGGGAGACCAATTCAAACACTATCGCAGTTGGGCCCGGCGTGGTTGCAAATAATTGTTCGAGCTGGTTCAAAGTTTCATCATTCAGGAGGCTCATATCGAGGCGCAGGCGAAATTCGCTCGGGCCGGTACGTTCGGCGACGTCTTCCAGACGGCGGGCTTCCTGGAGGGAGAGGCGGGTGCCGGCTTCCTCGATCTGCACGCGAGCTTTCAGGAGCAGCGGCGCGCCCGGCTTCAAAATGTTTTCGAGCCGCGCGAAACTTTCGGGAAACGCGAGGAGTTCCTGCACTCCGGTCATGTCCTGAATCGTGAAGATGGCCCAACGGGCACCCTTCTTGGAGCGCATGGGACGAGTGCCGACGATCAGCGCGGCGACGGTGATTTCCTTGCCGTTGCGCTGGCCTTCAAGCTCGTCGAGCGAGAGTGCGCCCAAGTCCTTGAGGCGCGAGGCGTATTTTTCGAGTGGATGGCCGGAAACGTAAAAACCCAGCATGGCGTATTCGCTGGTGAGGCGCTCTTCTTCGCTCCACGGAGGAGCGTCGCGCAATTCGAAATGAACTTTGGGCTCGGCTGCCGCGCCTCCGAAGAAAAGACCGTGTTGGCCGGATTCCTTGGCACGGGCGGCACGCTGGATGGCATTGATGGCATCATCCACGGAGGCAAGCATGCCCTCGCGAGGGCCGAGGGAGTCCATCGCGCCGGACTTAATGAGGCTTTCGAAAACGCGCTTGTTGAGGAAGCGCGACTCGATGCGCTCGCAGAATTCGTAGAGCGATTTGAATTCTCCCTGACTGAGGCGCGATTCGCGGATGGCCTTGGCGGTGTTTTCGCCGACGTTCTTGATGGCGGCAAAGCCGAAGCGGATGGAGTCCCCGACCGGAGTGAAGTAGAGATCGCTTTCGTTTACGTCGGGTGGAAGGATGGAGATGCTCATGCCGCGGGCTTCGTTGATGTACTTCACCTGCTTTTCCGCGTTGCCAGTTTCGGAGGTGAGGAGCGCGGCCATGAATTCCACCGGGTAGTGTGTCTTCAGGTAGGCGGTTTGATAGGCAAGCAAAGCATAAGCGCAGGAGTGCGACTTGTTGAAGCCGTAGCCGGCGAACTCTTCCATCAGGTCGAAGATGCGCACGGCTTTCTTTTCGGGAATTTTGTTTTTCTCGCAGCCAGCAAGGAATTTGGCGCGCTGCGCGGCCATCTCTTCCTTTTTCTTTTTGCCCATGGCGCGGCGGAGAAGGTCCGCCTCGCCGAGCGAGAAACTGGCCAAGAGGTTGGCGATCTGCATCACCTGTTCCTGATACAGGATGACGCCGTAGGTTTCCTCGAGGATCTCTTTGAGCTGCGGGAGTTCATAGGCGACTTTGGTTTTGCCGTGCTTGCGATTGATGAAGTCGTCGATCATGCCGCCCTGAATGGGGCCGGGGCGATAGAGGGCGTTGAGCGCAGTAAGGTCTTCAATGCGGGTGGGTTGATAGCGGCGAAGAATGTCGCGCATGCCGTGGGATTCAAACTGAAAGATGGCCGTGGTTTCGCCGCGCGAGAAGAGCTTGTAGGTGGCCTCGTCGTCGAGGGTGAGACTATCAAGGTCGAGCTTGACGCCGCGATTCTGCTCCACCATTTTCACCGCGTCGTAGAGAACGGTGAGCGTGGTGAGGCCGAGGAAATCCATCTTCAGCAAGCCGATGCGCTCCAGCGCGTTCATGTCGTACTGCGTGGTAATTTCGTCGCGGTTGGTCTTGTAAACGGGAACCAGCTCAGTGAGCGGCTGTGGCGAGATCACGACGCCGGCGGCGTGCGTGGAGGCGTGGCGCGCGAGGCCTTCGAGGCGCAGGGCGACGGCCATCAGATCCTTGAGCTTTTCGTCGCTGTCCACGGCGGATTTCAACTGCGGCGCTTCTTCGAGCGCGTCCTTGAGTTCGATGCCGAGCGTGGTGGGAATCATTTTGGCGAGACGATCAACCTCGCCGTAAGGGATGTCCATGGCGCGGCCGACGTCTTTCACGGCGGCCTTCGCGGCCATGGTGCCAAAGGTGATGATCTGCGAAACGTTTTCGCGGCCATATTTTCGCGTGACGTAATCAATCAGCTCGCCGCGTCGGCGCATGCAGAAATCAATATCAATATCAGGCATGGAGACGCGTTCAGGATTCAGGAAGCGTTCGAAGAGCAGATTGTATTGAAGCGGGTCAACATCAGTGATGCGCAAAGCGTAGCTGACGAGGCTGCCAGCGGCAGAGCCACGGCCAGGGCCGACGGGAACCTCCTGCGCGCGCGCGTACTGAATGAAATCCCAAACGATCAGGAAGTAACCCTCATAGTGCATCTTCTTGATCATTTCGATTTCGGAAGAAAGCCGGCGCTCGTATTCGGCGAGCGGATGGCGAAGGGCGCCCTGCTGCGAGAGGCGTTCGAGGAACGGCACGCGTTGCGCGAACCCTTCGCGGGCAACCTTTTCGAAATAGCTGCCGGGAGTGTGGCCCTCGGGAACCTTGAATTCGGGGAGCGCGTTCGGAATGCGCTCGATCTTCACGTTGCAGCGCGCGGCGATATCCACGGTGCGGCTGAGCGCGTCGGGAAGCTCGCGAAAGACCCTTGCCATTTCCTCGGCGGTCTTGAAATAAAACTGGTCGGTGGCGAACTTCATGCGATTGGTATCGCTCATGGTCTTGCCGGTCTGGATGCAGAGCAAGACTTCCTGGGCGTGCGCGTCGCTGTGATGCAGATAGTGGCAATCGTTGGTGGCGACGAGGGGGATGCCGGTTTCCTTGGAGAGCCGCACGAGGTCTTTGTTTACGCGCTGCTCAACTTCCAGGCCCTGGTCTTGAATTTCGAGGAAAAAGTTGCCTTTGCCGAAAACGTCGCGGAGGCGATAGGCGTTCTCGCGCGCGAGATCGAATTTTTCTTCCACCACCGGTTCGGTAACCGGGCCGCGAAGGCAGGCGGACAGTGCGATGAGGCCCTTGCTGTGTTTCGAGAGCAGGTCGAGATCAATGCGCGGCTTGTAATAGAAGCCTTCGAGGAAGCCGGCGGAGACCAGCTTGATGAGATTGTGATAGCCCTCGAGATTTTCGCAAAGCAGAACGAGGTGGTTGCTGCCGCGAGAACCCGGCTCCATTTCACCGCGATCGCCGTTGGTCACCGGCGCGGATTTTTCGCCGCGGTCGTGGCGGCTGCCTTTGGCGACGTAGACTTCGCAGCCGATGATGGGCTTGACGTCGCGTTTGCTGGCTTCATAGAAAAAGTTGGCGGCGGCGAACAGATTGCCGTGGTCGGTGATGGCCACGGCGGGCATCTTCTGGCGGGAGGCTTCGTCGAGGAGTTCGCCCGTTTCGCACGCGCCGTCAAGAAGACTGAAGTCCGTATGAACGTGGAGATGAACAAACTGCGGATTGCCCATGGAAGTTGATTGTAAAACGCGGGGATGGGAAATGCGAACGGGAATGTGAGATTTGCACAGGGGCAGCGGAGCGCGCCGGATAGTTCGTGGAGGAACGAGAAGTTGAGGTCCTTCGCGCAGAAGACGCGCTCAGGATGACAATTGTTTTTACCCGCTTCAAGGAGCGTTTGGTTGAATGCGTTTCGGCCGTAAAAGCGAAAGCTTTGCTTTCGCACGCCAAAGTTATTTTTTGCCTTTGTGTTTGGCGGCGGCGGCTTTCATGCCGGCTTTGTGCCGCTCGTGCGTGGCGTGCTTTTCCGCGGCTGCGGCTTTCTTTTCGGCGGGGGTCTCGACGTGCTTTTCGGCTTTGGCCGGCTTTTTCTCTTTTTCTTTCTTCTTGGGAGGTTCCTTGATCCCGGAAAGCTTGCGCAAGATTTTCACGCGCTCCTCGGGAGTTTTCGCGCGGCCATTCAGTTGAATGGCAAAAACATCCTGCACGATCTGGTCGAACTTCGGACCCCGCGGCATGCCGAGGGCTTCAAGTTCGGTGGCCACAATCGGCAAGGCCTGGCGGACCGGGCGCCATTTGTGAAGGAACGCCTTCAGCTTGGACAGCGCGGCGGAGTTGCTGGACTCCGCGAGAAGATACGCCACATATTCCATCGGAATCTTTTCGATGTAGCGATAAGCGTCGATGGGCGTCTTAGTTTTCTTTCCTGCGAGCTCTTTCTGGATGTCGAGGGCCTTCTCCGGAAATTTCTCAATGGCCTCAATTTCAGCGGAGCGGTAGCCAAGCTTGGAAAGCGTGTTGCTCAACTCGCGATCTTTCAGCCGGCTGAAAATGGCCAGCAACATCGGTGTGGCAAGCCGAGGGCGGAATCCGGCCATGTAAAGATCGTCGCGCACTTTGATTAAGCGATTGATCGCGTCGTAGCCTGGATGCTTTTTGGCCAGAATCGGGTGAACGAGCTCAAGCAGATCGCCCTCTTCCCATTCCTTCAGGATCAGTTGCGGGCGCTCTTCGCGGCTGAGGCTGCGCACTTCTTCTCCGGCATCTTCGGGAGTGATCGTGAGCTGCAGTTCGCGCTCAATCGCAAGATTGAACCACTCCTGTGTGCGCGATTCGAGCTTGAATCCCATGCGAGCCGCCAGACGCAGAGCACGCAGGAGACGCACCGGCTGATTCGTGAAACTGTGGATGGAGAGGGCGCGAACTTCGCCGTGCTCGATGTCCGAAAGGCCGTTGGTGGGATCAAGAAGCAGTCCACGCGACGCGGGATTCAGCGAGATAGCGATGGCGTTCAATGAAAAATCGCGCCGGCGCAGGTCCTCCATGATCGTGGACCAGCGGATTTCCGGGCGCGTGCCGGGGCGGACATAGTGTTCATCACGCGCGGCGGAAATGCTGCCCTCGACATCGCCCGCAAATAGGAGTTCGACGTGGCGGAGTTTTTCGTCCTCGGAGAGAACTTTCGCGCCGCCCTTCTCCAGTTCCCGCGCCATCTTGGAGGGATTGCCCTCCACCGTGAAGTCGAGATCGCGCAGGTTCGCGCCGGTGATCAGGTCGCGAACGGTGCCGCCGGTCAGGTAAACGTTGAAGCCCAGGACGGCGGCCAGCTCCTGCACGCGCAACATCGCCGCGCGTTGTTCCGGCGAGAGCCGGCTTTCCAACAGAAACATGTAATCAGGCATTGCGTTCCTTCCGCTGCAAAGTTGGCATTCACGCAGCGAATGCCATACCCGCGATGAGTCCTTTCCCGCGCACTAGGCTCGGGGGTGATGCGCTTTGTAAATCTGCTTCAGGCGTTCTTCCACGACGTGGGTGTAGATTTGCGTCGTGGAGATATCGGAATGCCCCAACATGAGTTGGACGGAGCGCAGATCCGCGCCGCCTTCCAGCAGATGGGTGGCAAAACTGTGCCGCAGCATGTGGGGCGTCAACGGGATGCGCAGTCCCGCCCGGCGTCCATAACCGGAAAGGATTTTCCAGACGCCCACGCGGCTTAGCGAGCTGCCGCGGCGATTGATGAAGAGCGTCGGCGAGTTCACCTGCTTCCCTGCCGGGACGAGCTTGGGGCGAGCGTCGCGAAGATAGCGGTCGACAAGTGCAAGCGCCTTTTTGCCGATCGGAACGATCCGTTCTTTGTCGCCCTTGCCGATGCAGCGCACGCAACCGACCGCGCGGTCGAGATCCATCACCCGGAGGCCGATGAGTTCGGAGACGCGCAATCCTGTGGAATAAAGAACGTCGAGCATGGCATGGTCACGAAGACCGATGGGAGTTTTATCGTCGGGTTGAGCGAGAAGATGCTCGATCTCTTGCAGGCGAAGGTACCCTGGCAACGAGCGACGAATCTTGGGCGATTCAAGATTCAGCGAGGGATCGACAGAAATCAGGTCCTGGGTCCGCGCGAAACGAAAGAAATTGCGCAGCGTGACGAGATGCCGCGCGACCGTGCGGCTCTCCAGCTTCTGCCGGAACAGGCTGGAGAGAAAATCCACCAGGTCGTCCCGCGTGGCGCCTTCGAGGGTCAGCTTTTTCTTTTTGGCATAGGTTTCAAACTTGATCAGATCCCGGCGATACGCCGAAATCGTATTCGCAGACAATCCTTTTTCCACACGAACGTGCGTAAGAAACGATGCGATGGTGTTGGAGATTTCCATCAGGAACCTGCCAATCCTTCCGCGGCACCGGGACGCCGCATGGCGATGCCGTAGACTTCCTCAATTTCGGGGCATTTGAAAAGCCACGTCAGCCCGATATAAACCAGCGTGGCGCCGAGGATCATGGCGATAAATACCACGAGTTGGATAAAAAAGGCAGAGTTGAGGGTGAAGTTGGCGTAATGATTGGCCACCAGGCAGCCGGCGCCCATGATCAGGCTGCAGACGGAGATTTTGCCGAGGGAGCGCAGAATCGCGAAGCTGCCGAGCGATCCATAGCGGAGGCGGAAAACCGCGAACAGTATGACGAAGTCAAACAACGTGGCGATGGCGGTCGCCAGCGCCGGGCCACCATTCTGAAAACGCCGGTACAAGTAAAAGTTCTGAAGGAACACGATGTTGAGAAAAATATTCAGGAAGAAAGAGATGAGGGCGACGATCACCGGCGTCTTCGTGTCTTTCGCGGAATAGAAGGCCGGGACGATCAGCTTCACACAGGCTAGCGCAGGCAGGCCGATGGCGTAATAGAGCAGCGGCCGCGCCGTGAGGCGTGTGGATTCGGCGACGAACTGCCCATGCTGAAACAGCATGCGGATGATCGGTTCGCGCAGGGTCATCAGGCCGATCGCGGCAGGGACGGTGATATACGCGACGATGCGGACGGCAAAGGTGAGCGTTTTCTTCAGACCTTCATAATTGTTGGCCGCGGCCTGGTGGGACATGATCGGCAGAATCGCGGTGGCGACGGCAATGGCATAACCGCCGAGCATCAACTCCATCACGCGGTCCGCCACGTAGAGCGCGGTGAGCGACCCGCGCGGCATGCGTATCGAGTTGGCGAAGTACGTGTCCACGAAGAAATTGATTTGTGAAATGCCAAGCCCGAAAAAGCGCGGAAAGAGCACGCGGGCGACATCCATGATCGCGGGATGAGTAAACGAAACGCCAAAATCGAACCGCATGCCGCGGCGCACCAGTTGCGGAACCAGCATCAGGAACTGCAACGCGCCGCCGACAAGGACTCCCACCGCCAGCGACGTGGCTGGGGACCGAAAATAGTGCCACACGGCTGCCGTGGAGAAAATGATGATGACCACATTCAACAAGACCGTGGTCGCGGCAGGAACAGCGAAATAGTGGAACGAGTTGAGAATGCCAATGCCGATGGCGGCCAGCCCCAAAAAGAAGAGATACGGAAAGATGATGCGGTTCAGTTCGATGGCTTCGTCCCAACCGGCCACCTTATCCTGAGGCGAGGTGAAGGTGTGGATGACGTGAGGGGAAAAGATGACCCCAAAGATGACCACCACCGCCAAGACGAGGGCCACGGTCCAGAAAAGGCGGTTGACGAACTGCCAGAGCTCATCCGGCGAGCGTTCGCGCATGTAGGTGGTGACGACGGGCACGAAGGTGGCGGAGAACGTGCCATCTCCAACTAAACGCCTGAAAAGATTGGGGATACGGTAAGCGAGGACGAAGGAGTCGGCGCTCAAGGTCGTGCCGAGGAGAAGTGTGATACGTTGGTCGCGAACGTAGCCGAGAATGCGGCTAGCGAAGGTGACCAGCGAAATGATAGAGGCGGATTTTAGGATCTGCTTCTTTTCGGACAAAGGCCGGCTCTCAGAGACCTAACCCCATTAAAAACAATGAGTTGACAGGAAAACAGCGATTAACATAACATGAAAGTGCGAGCTTCTGCAACGGTTTCCTACCCCGTAAAGGGTAAATTCACTTGAAAACGCGAGCCCCAGCCTCGACGCACAAAAAAGTTGTGATTGAACTGGACGACAGGACCGCCCTGCGGGGCTTCCTGAATCCAGCCCGCCTGACTGGCGCGGAAACGCTGGATCTGTTGACGCCAAAGGGTGAGCACGAAGAGGTGCCGGTAGCCACGGTGCGGGCGGTCTATTTTGTGAGAGACCTGAACGAGGAATTTGCGCCCGAGCGCAAGGCGTTCCTGAATCGGCCGAAGCTGGACGGCTTGTGGGTGAAGGTGCGGTTTCGCGATGACGCGACACTCGAAGGCGTAATCCCGAACGACCTGTTAACGCTTCTTGACAACGGGCTGCACCTCTCGCCGCCCGACTTCAATTCCAACACCGATCGCATCTATGTTCCCCGCCCCGCCATCGCTGAACTGACGGTGCTCGGCGTAGTGGGAGTTGCGCGGCGCAAGCCCGCGGCTGCCGCTGCTGCCCAGCCTCGCCTGTTCAACGAGTAATCCTCAGAGGTTCAGCGTAGGCGCGGCACGGACATCTCGCAGGCCTGTCCTTTACTCTACGTCAGCGTTAGTTCGAGACGAATCAAGCGGAAGCCGCTCTTGCCGCCGGCCGGGAGCGTTTGGATTCCCACGCCTGGCGCATCTCCTCGCGCCGCGCCAGCACATATTTCTTGGCATCATCGAAGCTTTTGTAAACTCGCGTGCCCTTGATCATGTTGCAGGGGCGGCAGCAAGCTACAAGATTGGCAGGATCCTTCTTCCCGCTGCGAGCGCGCGGTACGACGAAATCAACCGACATTACCAGCGCGTTGTCAAAGCTGGCTCTGCCATCCAGTCCGCAGTACTTGCAACAGAATTGATCGCGTTCCAGAATTTTCAGCCCTTCGGCGAGACTTACCGGCATGTCTATTCTTGAAAGGGTCATCATATTCCAAGGCATGGAGCACCTCCAGGGCGGAAATGCTATTGCAAAGTTATGTGGATGAGAAGAGGCAAAACGGGGCTGAACGCCGAAGACAATGGAGCCATGGTTATGCGATCCGCGTTCTGGAAGAGTTACGCGAATACGGCCGTAGCGGGTTGAATGTTGTGGTTCATGCGGAAAAAGTTTGTCGGGTCGTATTTCGTTTTCAGTGTGACCAGACGATCGTAGTTTGGACCGTATGCTTCACGGGCGATCGCCTCGCCCTCATCAGTGACGTAATTCCCATATGCGCCGCCAGCGAGGAATGGTCGCAGGGCGTCGTAACACTCACGGGTCCACCGCATGTTGATTTCCTTGTCCGCCGGGTTTTCCCACATCGACCAGACAAGTGCGTTCCAGGAATACTGCCTGTGAGGGAAAGCGGTGTCGGCCACCGGGACGCGGGTTGCGGCCCCGTGCCAGTGTTCGAGAAAGGGCGCAAAGGTGTAAGGTGACGGACTTTTGGCCACATATTGCACGATCGTATCCACGGCTTCGTCGCTGAGGTTGCGAATAAAATTCGATTTGGTATAGACCTGCCGACCCGGCGGGAAGAAAGGCTCAAACATCCCTTGTAATTGCGTGTAGCTCATCGGGGCGACGGCATCCGCGATGGGCTTTTCGAACGTCCTTAATGGTTTTAAAACCTTTTCGCCTTCGGCTATCGCCCCACAGTAGCAAACGGCGATGGCGAAGACCGGCGTCCCATCCGGGAGACGGAAGGATCCGCCCTGCGTAACCAACTCGTCCGGGCTGGTGGCAGCGAACTCACGCCAAAAATGCAGCACATCTTTGGCGCTGGCCGCTGGATAGAACACGGCGCCTCCCAATACCTGGCCAACTTCGTGAAGCTGGAATTCGATGGAAGTCACGACTCCAAAATTACCGCTGCCACCGCGCACGCCCCAAAAGAGATCCTGGTTTTCCGTGGCGCTCGCCATTAGCAGCCGCCCATCGGCGGTGACTACGTCTGCGGCAACAACATTGTCGATCGCCAGACCGTACTTAGCATGCAAGTGGCCCCACCCACCGCCAAGCGTTAATCCGGCCATACCAACGGTCGGGA
>Ga0137415_10004965_pt1 | contig 13148 bp, 15 predicted proteins | sample CZODoug3_1_1_16f_FD_183082 | JGI IMG/M metagenome (GOLD analysis project Ga0137415, IMG submission 183082) | Vadose zone soil fungal communities from Angelo Coast Range Reserve, California, USA - CZODoug3_1_1_16fungal (Hybrid Assembly) | ecosystem: Environmental > Terrestrial > Soil > Vadose... | reverse complement strand
CGGGCCTGTAGCTCAGTTGGTTAGAGCATGCGCTTGATAAGCGCAGGGTCACTGGTTCGAGCCCAGTCAGGCCCATTTTTTACGGGTTTTCGCCCTTTCCTCGCGATCAACAGCGCACACCGTTTTTGCATAGGTAAAGCCACGTTGTCAGCACTTCAGGATCCGCTGATTCGCGATTATATTTCGCCCGAAAAATTTGCGCGGCTTTGCAGCCGTCACGGCATCACGCCGGACACCACTTGCATTTTCTACGGCGACGCGTGAGATTCCAAAATACGCGGAGACAAAGCATGCCGTGGAAGACGGCGACAAACGATGATACCACGTTCAAACCAGCCTCGGAACTGTCAAAGATCTATTTCGAGCAGTGCGGCGTCAGCCCTGACAAAGACACAGTCGTCTATTGCCGAATCGGCGAGCGCTCCAGTCACACCTGGTTTGTGCTTACCTACTTGTTAGGTCTGAACAATGTGCGCAGCGGCCCCTTCAGCCGTCTACTATTTTTCACGCGATGACACTCGCCGAGTTTTTTTCCGAATTCGAAACGACGGCTTCGCTGCCACCGGGAACCGTGCAAGGCCAGGAGCGGCTCGATTCCATCGAGCGGTGGGACTCGTTCGCCGTCGTCGAGTTCATGTCGATGGCGGACGCAAAGCTCGGCGTTCAGCTCGAGCCGGCGCAAATAGCCGCCTGCCGTCAGGTCAGCGATCTGGCCGTCCTCTGCGGATTCAAGCCGTAGCGCGCCAATCCGGCCCGGGAGCGTCGTGACTCAGTCGAACCGCGCCGTTCTTCAGGCCATCGAGTATCACCTGCCGGAGGCACGCGTCACGAACGACGCGCTCGCCGAGCAGTTTCCGGAGTGGACGCCCCGCGCGGATTCACGAAATCGTGGGCGTCGACGAGCGGCATGTCGCGGCGAGCGACGAGTGCGCGTCGGACCTCGCGGTCGCGGCGGCCACGAAGCTACTCGCGTCGGGCCGCGCATCGCCCGCCGACATCGACTACGTGATCCACTGCACGCAGGGGCCGGACTACTTTCTGCCGACCACTGCCTGCGTGATCCAGAACCGCCTCGGTCTGCCCAGGCACTGCGGTGCGGTCGACATCAATCTCGGATGCTCGGGCTACGTGTACGGCCTCGGTCTGGCCAAGGGCCTGATCGAATCCGAGCAGGCGAACCGCGTGCTGTTTCTTACAGCGGACACGTACAGCAAGTACCTCAACCCGCGCGATAAGAGGGTTCGGAGCGTGCTCGCCGACGGCGCGGCGGCCACGCTGCTGACGAGCGACGCGTCCGCGACGGGCGGACGGCTGGCCGGCCCGTTCGTGTACGGAACCGATGGGCGCGGCGCGTCGAACCTCATTGTTCCCGCAGGCGGCATGCGACAGGCGTACGACCCGAACGCCCCCGTGCAGATCGACGACAGCGGGAACGAGCACACCGCCAACAACCTGTACATGAACGGCGCCGAGATCTTTGCGTTCACGCCGCGTGAAGTGCCGGCGGTGATCAGCCGCGTGCTCTCAGCGAATGGCCTCTCGGTCGACGACGTGGATCTCTTCGTGCCGCACCAAGCGAACGCGTTCATCCTCGCCCATCTCCAGCGAAAGCTCCGCATTCCGCCCGAGCGATTCGTCATCGACATGGCGGATTGCGGCAACACCGGCTCGTCGACGATCGCGATCGCGCTACGCCGGGCGATGGCGCGGGGCGCGATCCGCGCCGGCATGCGCGTGATGCTCGTCGGCTTCGGAGTCGGCTACTCCTGGGGCGCCACGCTGCTCGAATGGATCTGAGATTCGAGTGGCAAAGTGCAGGTCAACACTGGTTCGAGCCCAGTCAGGCCCACCGTATTTGCGAATTTCGAGTTCCGATTTTCGATCTACCGCGCTTCTTTTTTCTGTCGCATTGTCGCTCTTTAAAACTGAAAATAAACGAAGGGCGCCGGACCGGTTGCGGGAAATAGTTCCAGCGCGAGAAACGCCAAGACGTATGCCGGAATTTGAATACGCGCCGGTTGCAAAGCCAGGCGATCAATAAACTGGCTGCGCTCCTGCGCGACCGCCAGGAACAGAGAAATGAAAATGAGCGCGATCGTGCCAGTGGGGAGCAAGAAGTCCCCGGTTATATGCGTGGACCCAAACAGCGCACCTAAGACATATCCGCTGCTCTGAAGAGTTTTCCCCCGAAAGAAACACGCGCTTGACACGAAGGCCGTAAACATTGCTCCGACGCTAAAAGGTACAAACCAATGCTTCTTCATAACTTTGTCGATCGGCGTGCCTACCGTAGCCCGGTCGAAAAGGCGGTAGCCAACTAACAGAAGCCCATGATAGGCCCCCCATGCTACAAACGTCCAGTTACCTCCATGCCATAGTCCCATAAGCACCATGACAACGACGGTGTTGCGGTATAACACCAATCGGCCTTTCCTTCCCCGACTGAAGGGTATGAACATATAGTCACGCACCCATGTGGAAAGCGTTATATGCCACCGCTGCCAGAGGTCAGGCGGGTTTCTGGCGAAAAATGGGCGCACAAAATTCAGTGGAAACTCAAAGCCCAGCAGCTTTGCGCAGCCACGAGCGATGTCCGTGTAACCTGAGAAATCGAAAAAGACCTGCAAGGTAATGGCGAGACAGCCCGACCATGCAGGCAGCCAACCAGGATGCGCCATCGGGTCACTGAAGTATCCGTCCGACACAGCGGCGAAGCGGTCGGCAAAGACCATTTTTTTTATCAGACCTGCTACGATGAGGATGATGCCACTCTGGACTACAATGGCCGTCGGGCATCGCCACGACCAGATCTGATGAATGAATTGCCGGCCACGAATGATCGGACCGGCAATGAGATGAGGGAAAAATGCTATGAACAATGCGTAGTTAAGGAAGTTCCTCTCAGCCTTCATTTTGCCCCAATAGACATCAAAGGTGTAGGAAAGACTGGCGAAGGTGTAGAAGCTGACGCCGACGGGAAGCACGATTTGCAACACTACTGACGACGGAGGAATGCGAAGCAAAGCAGCGAGCGAGCCCGCGAAGAAGTCGTAGTACTTGAAAAAACCAAGTATTCCGAGATTCACTACGAGACTAACAATAAGCAGAAGCTTCTTACGACGCCCGCTTGCAACCTCAAGCCAAATGCCAAGGCAATAATCAACTACAGTGGAAGTCAGAATCAGAACGATAAATCTTGGATCCCACCACATGTAGAACACGTAGCTGGCCAATAGCAGCAGGATTTTTCCGAAGCGAAACGGCACGCTGTAAAACAGCACCACTACGATCAAAAAAAAGATCCAATACTGAAAGCCGTTAAATAACATTGTAGACAGCTGTGTCTTCAGCTCCGACCGTAGCCACTAACGCGAAGAGGAACAAGCAAATCGCTGCACCGTGTCTCACAACCAACCTCATAATATCCGCCGAATCTTCGCTGTCGGTCAGCGATTCTTCTCAGCGTTCAGTTTTCGATATCCTAAGGGTTCACGAAAGGACAGAAGATGCGGGTTTCGATTTTCGTTCCCCTTTCAGCTTTACCGCGTCCCGCTTTGTTCGCGTGCGGCAGCTTGCTTACAGTTACGGAGCCACGACCTTATCATTCTCTCGACCCACGGCCGCACCGGATTGGTTCACGTCTTCCTGGGCAGCACGGCCGAGCAAGTCGTCCGCCGCGCCGACTGCCACGTGCTCATAGTGCGCGAAAACGAGCGGGAATTTGTCCGCAACACGAAGCGGGCAATTGGTCGTTACCGCAGGTCTCGCAGACGTTGACTGAGGAGTTTAAGGCAAGCGAGTGGAGCTTTCGCCAAGTGCTTTTTAAGCTTTGCAATTGGGGCGCGAGGCTTTCTTCTTGTTCGACCGAATGAGCCAGCCTTCGCCCACGTGGCCCACGTTCAGCCTGTTGTTCTTCGCCAGCGCCCCGGCGGAGTTCGAGCGGAACAAATTCGATCTGTTCCGCCAGAGCACGCGCTTCGCCGATGAACGCGGCTTTGAGGCGGTGTGGATTCCGGAGCGGCATTTCCATGCCTTCGGCGGGATGTTCCCGAATCCGGCGCTCTCGGGCGTGGTGCTGGCGGAGACGACGCGGCGCATCCGCATCCGCGCCGGGAGCGTGGTGATGCCGCTGCATCATCCGGTGCGCGTGGCCGAGGAATGGGCAGTGGTGGACAATCTGTCCCACGGGCGCGTGGACATTTCGTTCGCCGCGGGCTGGAACCCGAATGACTTTCTCTTCGCGCCGCAGGCTTACGCGGAGCGCGCGGCGATCACGTTCGAGGGCATCGAGGCGGTGCGGCGGATGTGGGCGGGCGAGCCTTACGCGGGAGTGAATGGCAAGGGCGAGCGCGTGAGCGTGAGGGTGCATCCGTTGCCGGTGCAGAAGGTGTTGAATGTGTGGCTGACGTGTTCGGGCGGGCGGGAGCGTTTCGTGGAGACCGGGGAGAAGGGTTTCAATGTGTTGACGGCGCTGTTGTTCCAGAGCGTCGAGGATCTCGCGGAGAAAATCGCGGCGTATCGCGCGGCGCGGGCGAAGGCGGGTCATGCGGGTCCGGGGCGGGTGACGTTGATGTTGCACACGTTCGTGGGGCGCGATGAGAAGTCGGTGAAGGAGACGGTGCGGGAGCCGTTCAAGCATTACCTGGAAAGCTCGACGGATTTGTGGCAGGTGGTGAACGAGTGGCATCTCCAGGACATGCCGCCAGGCAAGATGGCGGACATACTGGAATACGCGTTCGAGCGCTATTACCAGAGGACGGCGCTGATGGGCGCGCGGGAATCGACGGCGAAGATGGTGGAGGCTTGCGCGCGCGCGGGTGCGGACGAGATCGCGTGCCTGATCGACTTCGGCCTGCCGACAAAAGTGATTATGGAGGGGATGGAGTGGCTGGATGAGTTGAGGAAGGGATGAAAGTGTTAAGCTCAAGCACGCGTGTTGTTCCAAGTTTTCGATCGAATACACTGACATTGGCAGGAAGTGCTGCCAGAAATCCACAAAAATTCGCAACGCCATTGTATTTGAATGCTGCATGACGCACGGCTTTTGCCGTGAGCGGCCGGCGGGCATTTGCTATTCGTGAATCACGATCTTGAGCAGCGGAGGGTAAGGGCGACGATTCGGAATTCGGAAAAGCAGCAGGCGACGGCAAAGGGGATGAGTCCGAAACGGGCGGCGGCACCGGTACTTGCACTGGTGTTTCATACGGATAGGGACCCGGAACCTTGACGGTCGGGGTTGTCGAGTGACTTCTTTCGGCAGAGAAACCGAGCAAGATCGCTAGTCCTCCAGTAACTCTCAAAATTCCAATCAGTTTTGTAGCAAGGTATTCTTTCCCACCGGCTCCAAGGTTTATCGCTCTGCCACCGCCAAGCTGTCAAATAGCATGCCCAATCGTTAGGTTCGCGACCTAGTTCGCCTCATTTGTTGCTTGCAGTCCGTTCACAGGCAGTCGAACGCCAGAGTTGTCTTGTGCTTTCGAATCACCTGACCTAAGGAGCCCCATTAGCTCCGATACAAGCGTTTCTGTGAATTTTTGGCGGCCCTTGGCGTTCAGGTGGAATGCGTCAAAGTAGTATTCCGGTTTTTCAAGGAACTCGAACGTGCGTTCCGGCAGTGAAAAACTCGTCCTCTCAATAACGGAAGTGGGAAGAACAGATTCATATCCTTTGGAGAATCCACCAAGCTCGAGAAATGGACCGCGAGGAAGAGGCGTAAGCACGATTGCGGTCGGGCTATGGGAATAACGATCCATTATCCGGGGGATCCAATCGCGTTGTAGTTTGAGCGAGTACTCGGTATCCGACTGCGACGGTTGTATCAAGCTCTTCCGAAAAGCCAGCCTTTGCGCTTCGGTTAACTTTGGCGCGAACGTTACCTGCCGTGTCGATGCGTCGTAAGATGTTCCCACCAGATCGTAATCCCGCCCTTTGTACTCCGATCCTGAATGCGGTTTGTCAGCCTGTTGAATGTTCATGATTCGCGCCACAGGGTGCGAAAGAAAATCGACAACATCGTCTTGGTACGCCGAGCCGCGCAGAATGCAGGCGACAAATGCCCTAAACCGGCCAGACCAACGTTGAAAACCAGAAGCAAAATGGAAGGCGTCCCCATATCGCAGTAATGGAGCTGTCATAGAAATTCGCAGCGGATCGGCGCTATCTGGTTCATAGCCGAGGCCATAAGGAACAATGATAGCTGAATAGCGCTGCCTGGTAGGATCTACTTCCCGAACCATGTAATACCAAGTGTTCGCAGATGCGGCGGGATCGCCGAGGCTGACAAACTTGAGCCCGGCGACCGAACCAAGTTCGTTCGCAAGGGTGGCGGAGAATCCTTCAGCGATGCGTGAATCACCAAGAACCAGGACTTCTTTCAGACCTGATGGAGCGCGCTCCTTTTCGGCTAGCGTAATTCTCCAGACACGTCCCGCGTAAGAACTTGGAGCTAAGATCGAGACATACAATCCGCTATGAAAGAGGGCACCGTCGACGCAAAGGAAGGCGGCGATCCCAAAGAAAAGGGTTCGTGCAACGTGGAGCTGTCGAGGCGACGTCGTAGGCTCGGTTGGAAATGTCGTTCGCACCGGTCCAGTCGAACTGAGATAAACTGCAAAGTACAAAACGGCTGCTAATCCAATGATTAGCGCCCAGCGACCGACAACTTGCCATGACAACGTCTGCTGCGGCGATGTGCTCTCCGCAGATCCGAGAACAGTTACTTTAGCGAGCAGTCTCTGCCGCTGATCGTCGCGATAGAGTTCGAAGACATAAGTATGTTTTCCGATCCATGGAGCAACTTCTCTACCTCGCGGACCCTTCGCAAAAAGGACCGGTTTTCCACCGTCCTCAGTGACAAAAACAAAACCCATCGATCCGTCTCCGGTATCCCATTCAATCTTGGTGCTGCCACTTCCTTCGCCGAATGTTACGCGCTCAGGCTTTGCGGTGATGACTGCCGGTCCTGAAACCCTCTCTGAATTGCTGCCGGTTGCATTTTGCTGCAGCTCTCCCCAAACGCTGGACAGCGTTCCCACGTAAAAGACAAGACAGACGGCAACAGCAGACACTCGGACGCGCACGGTCAGAAGCCCTTTAACTTGACAGATTTAAATTGCGAACGAATACCAGCTTTTTTCCCGATTTGCAGTGCGGCAGTGACGGTGATGATCGCGGCTGATTCTCAAGATCGCAGAAGTCCTTGCGTCCCCAGCTCATACTCGCGCATCAACGAATTGGCGCTGAGTGCTGGTTTGAATGTTCTTAGGCCGCCTATTCGCAAAACTCACCGCAACCAACAGTCCAAGGGAGGCTCCTCCAATATCGAGTAACACGTCGCGAACTGACGGAGTACGCGACTTAACAAATGTTTGATGAAATTCGTCGCTCGCGGCAAACAGGGCGCACCCCAGCAAGACTACGCCACACAGAGTCGGCATCCGCATGGACGCGCTCATGCCCCAACGAAGCGCACGCCACATCAGAAGAGCCAGAACCGCATATTCGCCGACGTGCGCGCAGTGGCGCATGAAAACGATGATTACCCAGATGTTCTGCTGCGTCATCCCAGGTTTCAACCAAAGCAAAAACGGAACAATGAATGGCGACGTCTGCTCGACCGACAACACATTCGTCGAACCGACAAAAGTCACTACAAGCCAACCCAACACCGGCAACCAGTATTTTAAAAAGGATTTCATCCAGAGATCAGAACGGAAACGCCGAACATCCATCATCGAACACTGAACGTCCAATGGCAGAAAGAGATTCGGCATCGCCGTTCTGATTGAGAATTGGACGTTGGACGAGGGACGTTGGACGTTTGTGCGACCATGTTGCGAAACGAAGTCATTGCCCCCCTCACCTTTCAACCGATTTTCATCGAGCGAATGTGGGGCGGGCGGCGCCTGGAATCCGAATTTCACAAAAAGCTTCCGCCGCAGAAGCGTATCGGTGAATCGTGGGAAATTGTCGACCGTTCCGAAACGCAAAGCGTCGTGACCGACGGCCCGCTGCGCGGAAGAACTTTGCACGAATTGTGGACGGAACATCGACAGAAAATCTTTGGGGATGTTCCCGAGACTCCACGTTTTCCGTTGCTCATCAAAATTCTCGATGCGCAGGAGAAGCTGTCGCTACAGGTACATCCGTCTGAAAATGTTGCCAGTAGACTGGGAAGCGAGCCAAAGAACGAGTTTTGGTACGTGGCCGCTGCGGATCCGGACGCCGAGCTTTTCCTTGGGTTTCGTAAGGCGATCACGCGCGACAGCTTTGAGCAGAGACTTCGCGAGGGCACCGTGATCGATCGCGTTCACAGAATTGCCGTTCAAGCAGGCGATGCCGTTTTCCTTCCGGCCGGCCGTGTTCATGCCATAGGCGCCGGCAATCTGCTGATCGAAATCCAACAGAATAGCGATACGACTTACCGGGCGTTCGATTGGAACCGAACTGATCCGGCAACCGGCACAAAGCGGGATTTGCACGTTGAGCAGGCGATTCAATGCATCGATTTCGAAGACGTGCAGCCGCAGCTAATCCAATCGGAAGGCGACTTGTTGATCAGCGATCGCTCATTCGAAATCCGGAAGTGGAAGCTTGATAGGGCCCGCGAAGCAGCCCCGCTCGGGCAATTCACGATCGTTTGTTGTCTCACTGGAAATCTGAGCTGTGCCAAGGCTAGCCTTACGCCAGGAGAAATTTTTCTTGTCCCGGCGCATTTGCGGGATCGGCAACTGAAGCCACTCGCGCCGGATACAAGTCTATTGCGCGTGACGATTCCGAAACTCTAAAGTGTTAAACCTGAATCCAGTTCCGTTGGACAAGCTGCCGATTCTTGATGGGCATTAAGTTTATTTTCTGCGGCGATCGTTCGTCGCGTGGCGTAGACACGATGAATGTGCCCGCTCCACATAATGAGAAGCAGACGATGACGATCGCGAGTTTCAGTATCCGGCTCACAGGCGAATTATAGTCAGTCGCTTGAGTTCAATTGGAATACTGCGCTAAACGTCGGAGATAAGTAAAGCTGTAAATACCGCTGCTGTGTCCATCGGCCCATCGGGGCTGCAGGGCATAACCGCCCACCAGATCAAATCCGACGAGCGCAAAGCTCTTGTCGGTGTAACTCACATGCGGCCGCACAACCTGACCGAGCACATCCGGCTCGCCCCCGCAAACCGCGCACGGGCACGCGCGCCGGAGCAGTTCGAATTTGAGAAAGGATTCAGTGCCGTCATTCCACGCAATAGCCAGTTCGTTTCCGATTTGTTGGATGTTCGTTGGCTCAAGTCGCATGTCAGCCTTCGATCCATTATTTAGCCACGGATTCACACGGATGAAACACGGAAACGAAGACGATTGATTTCAGGCTTCTGCAATCCGTGAAAATCCGTGTTCATTTGTGGCTCTCTGTTTCTTCGAGCGCTCTCCAAAAATCGCCGTGCCAACGCGAACCAGTGTGGCGCCTTCCTCAACTGCGACTGCGAAATCTTCCGTCATCCCCATTGAGAGCTGGGCAAGATCGACATGGAATTCTGTTTGCAGTCGATCACGCAACTCGCGCGATTGAACAAAATATTTCCGGGACGTTTCGGCTTCTTTAGCGAGCGGTGGAATTGTCATCAGGCCCAAGATCGATAATCGCGGCAGCGCGAGAAGCTGTTCCATTTGGTCGCGGAGTTTGTCTGGCGAAAATCCGAACTTGCTCCCCTCGGCTGCTACGTTCACTTCGAGCAAAACTCGCGGATGCACCCCCTGCTCTTCTGCGATGCGGTTTATGTCTTGCGCGAGACCGAGCGAGTCAACGCTGTGAATCATTTCAAACAGCGTCAGTGCATGCCGGATTTTGTTCTTCTGAAGATGCCCGACAAAATGCCACCGGATATTCGACGACAGCTCCGGAATCTTAGAGCGCGCTTCTTGTACGCGGCTTTCACCAAAAAGAGTTTGCCCGGCTTCAACCGCCTCGCGCACTTTCTCAGCCGGATGCGTCTTGGTGATGGCGACCAGCTCAACGTCTTTAACATCACGACCAGCCTTCGCAGCCGCTTGCGCAATCTGCTCCCGCACGCGTTCGAGGTTGTCGAGAATTGAGCTCATTGTAGAGGCGCTTGTGCCAAGTGCCTACGCGTTGGCTTCGGTGCTTGACACAAGCACCGCTACAACGGTTCGGCTGCCAATTCAAAATCCCGCATTATTTGCTGGTCAACGAATCAGAAATCACGCAGAACGAGCTGATTATGAAACGCTATTCACTTCTTAGTGCAATAATCATTACCGCCGTAATCTGTGCCAGCTCGTTCGCGCAGGATAAAGCCACCCTGCAGCCTAACGCGACGGTTGTCGGTCTTCTTCAGGGCAGCGCCGGCAAGAGTGTCGAGCTGCACTTGAGATCCGGAGAGAAAATGGGCGGCAAGATCGCGCAAGTAACGGACAACATCGTTCACCTTTCCAATCTTACTGGCGCGGAATATTTCGACGCGTTCGTCGATGTGAAAGACATTTCTGCGGTGGTAGTCCGTATCGCCGGCAAATAACAGATCCTGCGATTCACACCAAAGGCGGCGATATTGACGATTCAAAGCTTCGCGCCGGGATTATCGGGGACGCCGAAGGCCTTCGGGATTGTCAACCATCGGCGCTTGCTCATACTCACCCCATGATTACCAAAAATATCGGAATGCTTTTGCTCGCGATTTATCTGATCGCCGTGGGTATCCTCACCCTCACCGGTCTCGGCATCGGCATTTTGGCGGGCGTGCTCGCACTGTTGGCAGGAATTTTCATCTTGATCGGCCGTTAGAGCGTCTAAGAATCACCGAGTAATTCGATCATCTGTTTCGCGAGCTTCGGCCCGATGCCGCTCTCTTCGTGTTTGAAATAGACGAAGGCGTCAGTCCAGTTTGTGTTCTGTTCGCGCACAAACTCGGACCAGCGTTTCACGTCCTCGTGTGTGTAATCTTCGCGGCGAAGACGAAGATAACCGTAATCGGCGGTAATCTTCTCGGGAGTCACAATTGTGTCCGTATCGGCAATGCAGAGCGCGATATTGCGTGACTTCAACAGATCGAAGGTTTCGTCGTCGAACCACGATTCGTGACGGAATTCGAACGCGGCGCGCATCGAGGGAAGCTCGCGCAAGAATGAGCTCAACACGTCTGCATCTTTTTTGAACGTCGGAGGCAATTGAAACAAGATCGGGCCGAGCCGTTCGCCGAGATCTGTGATGACCTTGCAGAAGTATTCCAGCGTATCGGAACAATCGCGCAGCTTCGACCAGTGCGTGATTTTCTGCGGCGCTTTCAAAGCGAAGCGGAATTTCTCTGGCGTTTGCACTTTCCAGTTTTCGATCGTCTTCTGCGCAGGAATGCGGTGAAACGTGTAGTTGATCTCGGTCGTGGCGAATTGCTCGCTGTAAAACGAAAGCATCTTCGCTGTGGGCAAATCCTCAGGATAAAAGTTCCCCTTCCACTCCGAGTACTGAAATCCAGACGTACCGATCCAGAAGTTCATTGGTTCAGGCTAAGATCGTCCGTTGTGCGAAAGCATGCTTCAAGAGAAAACGCCTCACGCAAACATCCGCAGCACGGCGCGAATCCGAATCGGGTGTAGCAGTCCTTTGAATCGTGAATTTAGACGAAACGAGGGGGAAGATGACTGCGGCAATTCAACTAACAAAGGGGAAAACATGAAAAAAATAGTATTAAGCATTGCTTTGGCGTGTGTAGCGCCATTTGCGTGGGGTCAGGTCTCAGAGACTACCACCACAACAACCACCACAGACGCCACCGGAACGATTACCGAGTTCAGTCCGGGAAGCACGATTGTGCTTAAGGAAACCAGCGGTCCTCGGCATTATCGCTTCGGCAAAAACGTTACCTATGTGACGCGCAGCGGTAAGGTCTTGGATGAAGACGTCGTGAAAACAAGGGTTAAAGTGGGTGTTCCCGTCCGAGTCCATTACACCGGGACCGGCGACGCTATGATGGTGGATCGCGTGATCCTGGACGAAGATTGATTTAGTCTCGTTCGTCTCCAACGCGCCTTTCTGTTCTGCCACGCGCAAACAGCAAAGGCGCGTTTTTTTCTGTTCAGCGGTAGGAGCTGAAAAACGTGAAGTCCAATGGCCGCCTGAAACACGAATTGTCTCTGTTATGAAGCTACAAATGAAGGGGACTTGGAACGAAATAAAAGGGAAGTTAAAGCAGAAATATGGTCAACTGACTGACGACGATCTGGCGTTTGCCGACGGCAAGGAGGACGAGCTTTTGGGTCGCCTCCAAAAGAGAGTGGGCAGAACAAAAGACCAGCTTCGAGCTGAAATTGAGGAAATGTGATTCTATCACAGCGCCCTCGGGCATCCGCTCCAGCGAACTCGAATCGTGAATTAGGACTCTGCGAAAAAAACGCGCGTTTAGACGCCAGAGATTGCCGGCGTGAATCGCTGGTTTAGGCCGGCGGTTTATTTCCCAAGACAACACGCACCTCGTGCCGCAGGCCATCGTCGGATAATGTCACAGTTTTGTCGGCTGCTGAGACTCCATCCAATTCCATCACGATAACACCCCGAGAACAGTGGTCAGGATTCTCGACCTTGATGTGATAAGTGGTGTTTTGGACACGGTATCGCAGACGAAAACCAGGCCAATCTTTCGGTATGACCGGGTTAATCGTGAGGGTATCGCCGCGGCGTTGGAATCCCAGAATTTCTTCAAGCCAGACGCGATAAGTCCAAGCCGCCGCGCCGGTGTACCAAGTCCAACCACCGCGCCCGACATTGCCCACTAACGAGTAGACATCGCCTGGAATGACATACGGCTCGACCTTGTAGCGCTCGCAATCTTTCTCGTCCCGGGCGTGCTCGACAGGATTCAGCATTCGTAAGAGTCGGACGGCTTTATCGCCATCACCTTGGCGGGCAAAAGCCATTGCCACCCAGGTGGCGGCATGCGTGTATTGGCCGCCGTTTTCCCGAACGCCGGGAGGATAACCCTTGATATAGCCAACGTCGGCGGCGGTTTTGTCGAAAGGCGGAGTAAAGAGTAAGATTAAATCGTCGGCGTCACGCACGAGATTTTCCTCCAGCGATCGCAGCGCGACCTCAATGCGACCGGAGTCGCCAGCATCGGAAATCGCGGCCCAGGTTTGTGGGA
>Ga0137415_10004964_pt1 | contig 13148 bp, 10 predicted proteins | sample CZODoug3_1_1_16f_FD_183082 | JGI IMG/M metagenome (GOLD analysis project Ga0137415, IMG submission 183082) | Vadose zone soil fungal communities from Angelo Coast Range Reserve, California, USA - CZODoug3_1_1_16fungal (Hybrid Assembly) | ecosystem: Environmental > Terrestrial > Soil > Vadose... | reverse complement strand
CTCATGACTTGTTGAAGCATCGAGACTCGACTATTCTCGAGACATTCCTACTCTGACGAGGAGGATTCCTGTTCGATAGGATTCGGACTCCTGTAACGTTTCTTCTCCTTCTCAGAATCCGACTCTAGAATATCGCCGAAAGGATTCTCCTCGTCCTCCTTAGCCTGAGCCTTCTCCGCCTCGGTCATGCCAGACTCGACTGTCTCGGATGAGGCTCCAGATTTCTCCAACTCACTGGGTGGGCCAGCCTCTAGCTTGGTTCCTTGTCTCTCAGTTGATCCCTCGGATTGTTGTTCAAAAGTCTCCGAAGGATTCTCTCCATGAACCTCCTGCTCCAGCCTAACAGGTTCCTGAACATCCTCCTCCGCCTCTCCCTCCTCCGCTTCGACTTGTGCTGATGGCGGCCTGTCCCTTGGAATGATCGCTCTAGGATCTTTCACGCCATAGAATCGATCCGTGAAATATGAGTAGACATCGATAGCCTGCGCCTGGGGATGAGCCTGGAATTCATCCTTCAACTGGCAGATAGCACATGCCACAACCGCCTTCCCTGTCGCCTTATCGATCGAGACCCTGACAGCTTCCTCTCCACATCGCGGACATACGAAGACGGTTGGAAGCTTCTTCTTCACGATACGTACTACACGACGTCTTCTACGACCCAAAACCCAATATCTCCTTACTTATCACAGGCTTCAGGTCCGAGATTCGTTATTTACCTTTGGTTCGAGGTTGCGATGGTTTGCTGAGATGAATTTTGATCCGATAACTACGAACGAGCCGACGGCGTCGGTCGCATGACATATTGTTGCAGAACCTTCGTATGTTCCGATCCGTTAGGAAATTGGAACCATGCTACGGCATAACGACTATTATTACTTTCAGCCCGGATGTGGCTAGGTTTGAGTAGGTTGATGCTTGTTGAACTGTGATCATTCCTTGGTAAGTACCGACACACTGAGAGGCCTTTACAAGGCATGATGCTCTTAGAAAGGTCGGGTTCGGAGAACTACCACAGCTCAGGAAGCTCGATGGTTTGGCTGAAAGCGCAACATTGCCCGGCTGACTCGTCTTGGGAATCAAGACCACTCCGCCCGTTGTCGCAGGGCTGCATGTGAATGAGACTGGAGACGGGAGGCTGTGTCCGACACTGGCGGAGAATGTGATCGTGACAGAACTCGGAGACCAGGTGACCTTCGGAGTAGTCGAACTGGTCGGAGCGTAGACGGAAGCACCGTAAGAAGCGGCTAGCATCGTACTCAACGCTAATGCTAGTACGACGTGGGGGGCGTACCGCCCTACCGGCAGCTTCAAAGTTACGCTTCACGCTCGTAACAGGCCATATAACATTTCCCGTGGCAATTCAGTCCTAGTGAGAATTACTGAATTCTTCGGCTAGCCTCATATCACTCATGATATCTCCCTGAATTCAATAACCGAACTTCTTTGTAAATGAGAACAACTTCAAGGACCTTGCGAATTGACAATTATCGCAGTTTCTAGAGCTAGGTCAATAACAATCATGGCTCTGATTGCATCACTGGTTATCATTGAATCAATCACCCTGTTGGATCTAATTCTCTTTCCAAATTATCAAGTGACGTACGGCTCGTTCTTTTTACGGCTGAACAGCGGTCTGTTTGCAGTCCTAGCACCATTCTGCCCTGCCCTTTTTCTTCTAGTGCTCTATACTTCGCCTACGCGATGTCTTCTCAGTATCGCGGGTCGTTATGCCCAGCCTCTGGATAGATTTCTCAAATGGATGTCTCGAGGCCTGACGTGGGGAAAGGAGTGGGTTTCTTTCTGGAAGGAAGGTGGAAGATTCTCTTCACGCTGGTATGTCTCGTTAATTGTTGGATTGTCTTTCTCAACGGCAATCGCTTACCTGCCCTACAGGCGTGACCTCAATCCTCAGGCCACACTTGTAGGAGTCGATGCCCCGATCTACTCTGGATGGGTAGGTAACATGCTGGCCCGATCAATCTATGACGCAATTGCATATGCCTCCATAAGTGCAGACAATGGATCCAGACCCATACCTCTGCTGATTCTTTACGGCGTCGCGGCGATTTCTGGGGCGGGTGCAGATTCCGTTGTCAGAATTGCACCACTAATTCTAGCTCCGCTCTTGGCCGGCACTTCGTTTCTCTTCGTTTGGTATGGGATGGGTGACAAACGGGCAGCGTGCCTGACTGCCATTCTCTCAGCATGTTCTTACCAGCTTACCGTAGGAGTTTGGGCTGGATATTATGCGAACTGGCTGGCACTTGCCGAATCATATACTCTGTTGACAGGTTTCTTACTGTTCTCAAAGAACCAGTCTCGTAAAGCATATCTGCTGATGTTCTCTGGTTCCTTAATTCTACTATTTACACATCCTTGGACCTGGACAATAGTTCTCGTTTTAGTTACTCTTGTTGCGGCTGAGAATTACCTCAACAATCGTAATACTTTGCTTTTGAAACCAATCTTACTGCTGGCCGCCTTTGATGCATCGGTAGACCTAGCTCGTATCTTGATAATAGGGTCTTACGGAGGGGAAAAAGCCGCTTATGACATAGCGACACGAGCGTCTCCATTTGAAATAGCCAATGCTTGGCCAAATTCCGTGTCCGCGTTCCAACACTACGATGGATACTTGGCCAATGCTGTTTACTTTGTTCTTGCGTTGGTTGCTATGATCAGCCTGTATCGAGCGAGGAATGAATTTTCCCGCGTACTTGTGTTGTGGACTACACTCTCGGCCCTTCCATTTGCACTCTTCGATAGCATAGTGCAGTCGCGAGTGATCTATGTGACCCCAGTCCCCATCTTGGCAGTAATAGGACTTCTTAGAATTACGCAAAACTTGCAGGAAAAGATGCAAGTTCTATTGATTCTAACGATAGTGCTCCTCGAGGCAAACGTTGCAGTACTGTCAATGGTTCAACTCGTATCTGTCCCCGGATAGAATTGGGAGGCAGCTTATCCCCCCATTGATGCGAAGATCGAGGGTCTGCACCAAAAAGAGGAATGGATAAATTCGTGCCTGCTTGTCTTTCCATTGTTCTTGAAGGGAAAAAGGCTGGAAGAACCAATACTCATAGGTCCTAGGGAATCACCTGTCCAAGATCGAATGGTTCGGACTGCCGTTCTAATTCCCGCATTCAATGAAGAGCGAACAATAGCCAAGGTAGTCCTGAAGGCCCAGAAGTACGTGGACCATGTAATAGTGTGTGATGACGGTTCCAAAGACATGACTGAGGAAATCGCGAGGTCTTTGGGAGCTGAGGTGATTAGGCACGATCATAATCAAGGATACGGAGCAGCCTTGTCTGCGCTTTTCGCAAGAGTTCGTCAGCTCGGTGTGGAAATTGCAGTCACGCTTGACGGAGACGATCAGCATGACCCTGCCTACATAAGCGACATGATTAGACCGATTGTCTTTAACGAAGCTGATGTAGTAGTCGGAACCAGATTCAAGGGTCGAACGACCTCCAGAGTACCGGTATGGCGGAAAGCTGCGATTCTAAGCATTAACCGTTTGACGCTGGCCGCCTCAGGAAAAAGGTTCAGCGATACTCAATCTGGGATGAGAGCTTACAGGACTAAGATACTCCCAGCCATACTTCCGACAGAGACAGGCATGGGAGCAAGTACTGAAATCCTTGTGCGCGCCTCTGATGCCGGATTGAGAGTCAAAGAGGTCAGTATACCGATTTCGTATGCGGGGGCGGAGTCGACTCACAATCCTATTGTCCAAGGGCTGGACGTCGTCGGCGCAACCCTCAAGCATCTCTCAATAAAGAGCCCCTTGAAATTCTACGGTGTACCTTCTATCCTTTTCTTGGCCAACGGGATATTCTTCGGCATCTGGGCAGTTGACAGCTATATCGCGACGAGGAAACTTATTGTCAATCTCACCGTAATTTCTCTCGCTTCAGCAATAATAGGACTGATTCTCGGGACGACTGCCGTTATACTCTATTCTGTCAGGTCGATAGTCCGGGAACAAATCCAGCAAAGCGTCGGGCTTCGAACTGGTACCTGAGGAGAGTCGATCATCACTTGTGCAATAAGCTATTTTCTAGGCTTAGAAAATCCCTGCTGCCCAAGTCTGACTTCAAAAAGTACGTCCAGCTTCGTCCGACTGCTGCATATTCGCAATCGCCACGAATGACAGATCGCCGACCGATGAAATTTCATCTCTTGACCGGGCGAACTCCCTGCCTGTTAGAAACGCAAGTTAGCCTAACATGTTTTCGTGCCGGGAACTCAAAGGGAGCCGGGAAACCGGTTCTGAGAAAAATGACCAGTTTCTTGTCGGAGCTAGTCCCGGCGTTCAACAATTATCGCATTCTATCATTAAGCCGCTTGTAGGGCATATATTCTAATCCATGAAAATTCTCATACTTTCACAGCTATTTGCACCAGCAATATACGGAGGAGGAGAGGTTGTCTTCTCCTCGATTTGTCAAAATCTCGCTCGTCGAGGCCACTCAGTCACCGTCATCACCCAGAGGTTACTCGGAACACCTGACTATGAAGAGAACAGTTTCGTCAGAATCTTCAGAGTTGGTAAGCCAATCGATTTCCGCGGGACGCTACCGTCGGACCTATCGACAAATCTATCCTTTCTGATTCACGCCACAACTAAAGCAACGAGAATACTGTCAGAAGAGAAGTTTGACATAATACATTCGAACACATATGTCCCCGCCTTAATAGGACAAGCATGTTCTTCGTTGTTTCGAATACCACACATAATCACGGTCCACGACGTATACTTCAACGAAGAGCAAGGGCACTTTTGGGAATCGTGGTCAAAGCAGGTTCAGCTCGGACCAATGGGAGGCCGTGTGGGCCAGATCATGGAGCAGATTGTTATCAGACTCAGGCCAACTCTGTTTCATGCAGTAAGTCACTCTACCCGTTCTGACATGCTTCGGGCAGTTCGACCTAAAATCCCAGTGGCTGTAGTGCCGAATGCAATCAATCTGGAAGAATACCCATTGCCGGTGAACAAGAAGAGCAAATCCGCCCAAGCGATTTACATCGGACGCCTTGTTTTCTACAAGAACTTGGGGACACTTTTGCAAGCATTCCGTGATGTAGCTGCCAAGGTAAAGGATGCCCAACTTGTAATCGTTGGGGATGGTCCCCTCAGACGTTGGCTTGCGGAGGAGATTGGTCGCCTTGGGCTTGCTAATCGGGTACGACTTGCAGGAGTGTTGAAGCAATCTGACAAGTTGGAGTTGTTAAAAGACTCGGATTTTCTCGTCCAACCAAGTCTTATCGAGGGGTTCGGCATGGTTATCTTGGAAGCGTTCGCAACTGGAAGACCGGTCTTGGTAAGTCGTATCCCAGCGCTTGAAGAGATAGTGAATGACGGAGTAGAAGGTTTCACATTTAGTCCGTTCGATGTCGATGAGTTAGCTCTCAAGATGCGCCTCTTATTCGAAAACGAAACTCTTCGCTCGGAGATGGGCAGGTTGGGACGAGACAAGGTAGAGAGATTCTACTCCTCGCCGCTGATAATTTCAAAGATAGAAGATCTCTATCGTGACGCGAACTTTGGCTCCAGAGTCGCGCGATAAACTCATTTGCGAGGAACTGGTGCGTCTCTCTCTTGAGACTAATTCACCTAGTGCGTTCGTTGGAGGGTGGTGGAAAGGAAGTTGCAGTGAAGTGCCTAATCGATGAAATTTCTAGGCTCAGGCCTGACTGGGAACAGATACCCGTAACTACATTTCCAGCCCCTGCGCATTTAGGATTCTACACATTCTCGCCGAATGTAATTAGGAAGATTCGTTCGTTGTCGGTACAAGCTACAAAGGAACACCCCTTGGTCTTTAATGCGCATGGTTACGGAGAGTTTCATGCGGATATTGTGGCTTTTTTCAGGCGAATCTATCCATTACAATTCAAATCGGTCTTAACTACGCACGGCATGGCTGGGTTTCAGAAGGCACTGGGTATCGCTTCAAAGCGGTTTGGTAGCTTCTACAGTCCAACAGAGTCTTTCAGGAGACTACTACATCTATGGTACGACTACACCCTCGGGGCTTTTTCTGTGCGTTCATACGATTTGGTCATAGCCACTTCTGATGAGGAATGCTTTCTGCTCTCCCGCCATCTTGGATTTGAACCGAGCAGGTCAGTCGTTCTTCCGCCGCCCGTGCCTCAAATTTTCTTCCAAGAGTACGCTTCGGAGAACAACACGATAGAGGTTGGCGGAGAGCCTATAGTGCTATACGCAGGAAGAATTGACAAAGACAAGGGTCTTCGCCATCTTCTAGAAGTCCTCTCCCGTCTTAAGGGATCGTACCCGCGAATCAAACTTGTACTCGTTGGTCCAGATTTCGGCTACAAGAAAACTCTTCTTCAGATGATATCCGAAACGCCCGAGATCCAGCAATCAGTCATCTTGGTTAACCATGTTTCGAGGGAGGAGATGGTTACTTACTATCATACAGCGGATTGTCTTGTCTTGCCTTCACTTTCGGAGGGCTTCTCTTTGTCTGTTGCGGAGGCTTTTGCGTCCGGGCTACCTGTGATCTGCTCGAATGTCGGGGCGGCCCCAGAAATCATGGCAGAAAGCAAAGCTGGAATATTAGTTGCCCCTGGTGACGGAGAACAACTGCTCAGAGCATTAGATCTTGTGTTGAGCGATTCTCATCTTAGAAAAGAGCTGGGCGCAAAAGGCAGAGTCTATGCAAAGGACAACTTGACCGCGGAATCGGTCGCACAGCGTTATGTCAGATTATACGAGGGCCTCGTTAATCATAGGTGACCGGCATGAAAAATCAGCAACCCGTTTCAAAGACCTTGGAAACGCTTCTTGCATTACTTGTCTTCGTGGCCGCAGCCTTACCCGTGCTCTTGCTTCTCAAGTCTGCGATCAAGTTCGAACTTTATTGCTACACTGTGCTCTTATGTGCCGTATTGTTTTTGGGCTCAGAAGGATACCTTCCAAGATACAATCTCGCAATACGTTCTCACGCTTTGACACTTCTGATGATAGGCTTATCGGGACTTTGTGTCGGGTTCCAAATTTTTCCTTCCCTTCAACCGATGCTGTTGTTGTTCGTTGTCGTACCTGTAGTTTTTTTTGTCCCAGGTTGGCTTCTTATCAGAGGGCTATTCAAAACCACTGCCCCTCGGCTTGACCTGTTAGTTCTATCCTTTGCGACTAGCTTCCCGCTTAACGCCCTAATCCTAGTCTTTTCCGCTTGGCTTCCTTCGTGGATTAAAGGGCTAGGAGTAGCACTGGTTTACTTTTCGATGGTTGTAGTTGGATCGTTGCTGGCAAGAAGATACCCTTTGGCACATCCCATCAAAGGCGAGTGGGGAGCCGCGTTGATGTTGGGAGCAAGCTTCGCGCTTCCGATCATCTCCATTGTCTCGCTGTACCCTTCCATGGCGCTCGTTCCAGGACTAGATATTGTTCGACATTTTTCATCTGCTTCCGTTCTATTGAACTCTCCGCAATATTACGACGCGATATATCCTCTATTTCACACGCCTGAAGCCATAGTAATCAGTCTCGCTCCTAGTGATTTCCAGGATTTCCAGTTTGTGACCTCCTTCATGACAATTATTCTGCCAGTTGCTTTTTTTGTGATGGTCCGACGGCTAACTTCCTCACAAAATGCTATCATGGCAACAGTCTTCTTTACTGTGGCTTCCGGGTTTGGATGGTTCAGTTTCTTATCCGCTTGGTTGGGTGGAGTTCCCTACACCGGAAGCATGACTTCCTCAGTCGACAACTCGTACTGGGACACACTCTACGGGAACGGGCCATGGATCTGGTTGTGGTTCCGGCCTTTCACTGTCGGCCTAACCCTACTCTTTTCTCTGATTTACCTGCTTCGTGCTAGAGATGTGCCATTACGAGGAATTCTCGTCCTGCTGTGTTCTTTCAGCTTAGCCCTCACACACTTTTCGGAATTCTTTGTGTGGGTTGCGCTGCTGACCAGCTACTCTATCGTCGGAAGGCGTAGAGGGGATATCTTCGCCGGGATTGCCACAGTTGGCTCGACAGTTAGTGCTGGCCTAGCATACCTAATACTTGGCTTAGTGACTCGAATACAAGGTCCCTCTCTCTTTACAATCGGCGTCCTTGCAAGCGTGGCATTGGCCTCATCTCTGCTTACGAGAACAAATGGCATGCCTCATCAAATTTCTATGCGAGTTCTTCGTCTGGTTGGCCTTCTCATCCTAGTTGGGTATGTAGGATACCTAGTCGCGTGGATACTCGATCCTAACCAGTTCAGTGTTTCTTATGTTGGAACAATCTACTCAGTGCCGAACCTGCTCTACCCAGTACTACTGGGACTTCCAGGAATTGTCGCCATCGCATCAGCGACTAGGAGCAATTTCAACAAACAAGGAACGATGTTCTTCGTATTCATTGGAGCAATAGCTTATTCTAGTGGAAAGCTAGTCGGTTTCGTCAATCAGCATCTGTTTACTCAGTACGTCGAGCGACGAGTTGTACCCTTGGTTTATGCAGCTTGTTCAGTGATTGCGGCAGATTTTTTGGATTTGGGGCGAATATCCAGAATCCTTCGAGTCGCGTTCATCTCTATGTTAGTTCTAACCTCCACTTTCTCCACCTTGCTGGCCATCGATGGTTGGAGCGTCAGACTCGGGACACAAAATACTACCCTCAACAACGAACAGATTCGAGTTGTAGGTGAACTAACGCAATTAGCCAGGGAAAACAGCGGTTCAGTCCTTCTAACATATGGAGACAAGTCACGAGGGCTCGGGGAATTTGCACCCTTTGCATGGAACATTGACAAATATCGAACCCCAATATGGTCGTCGAATTATCCCGAGCTTCCGACTACGGTCCTTAGTTCCTTAGGTGGAACAGCTTACGTCCTATTGCAACGATTAGAGATGCCTAGAATCGCCGTGGAACACCCGGACAGCTTCGTCCTTTGGATAATAGCAAGATTGCGGCCACTCTATGAGACTGGAAATTTTGTCATTTTCGAGCTTCCGAGAATGACTCCGCCAGTCGCGGAGAGTGCATCTGTTTTGATGCTTTCCACAACTCAGTCAGACTTGGGAGACACGTATGCTCCTCTTTTGCTAAGCGACTACACCTACACCACGGCACTCCAGAAAGATGTTTCGAGTCTCGAAAGGGCCAGAACTATATTCGTCCCGAGTGAGTATGATCTTTCTGAGGTTCAAGCTCATGCTAATCAAACCATCGTCGTGCTCAATACTGATGGATATGCAGGTCTTGCAGACCGTATTTTCAATGGACCTAGGCTGTCGGTAGATCTTACTCAATCTCCAACAGATTTGAGCATCGAAGGCCGGAACGGTCTTATTGCTAGCCGGAACCTCAACTGGCTGGCTTCTTCAGCAGAATTTGCGATTGTAAATTCTGCCCAGCAACGTAACGCCCTGTTTCTTCAAGCCGGAAGTATTCCAGAGTGGACACCTAGTGTATACGGGTCAGGATCAATAGGTCCACCGCTTTTTTCTTTGAGTAACCAAGGGCCATTTGTGGGAAATGCCTCTCTTGAGACGTTTGTTCCCCAAGGAACCGGTGCTTACTGGAAAGCCACGAGATCTTTCACAACTCCTCTCGACTTGAGAGGCTATGATTTTCTCAGCTTCTATTGGAACGGTAGAGATGATGGAAAATCATACGTAGTCGAACTCTTGGGTCAATCTGGTAAAATCTGGTATTCATTCCAGGACTCTTGGGAGGCTTGGCACAGAGTACTCTTACCCCTTAAGATACAAGACGGAAGTCATAGCGTAGGAGGAGTAAACATTCAAAAAGTCTCAACGCTCTCGACCCTTAACCCCATAGAGGCATTAACGATAGGAAACGAAGCGTCCAATCCTAGCGCACACGGAGTTTTCCTCATTGATGGCATAAGTTTCGACTCAGCACCCGCAGTCGATGTTCGAATTCAAACAACGCTGCCTTCATTCGACATATCTGATGGAAAGACGACGTACGTCGTCTCCGCTAATAATTCAACACTTGAAATGAGTGGCTTAAGAATCAGCTCAGGAGAATCCTTAAGCAACTATTTTGGTAACATCTTGGCCAGGACCAATTATGATGCTGAGAACGGCTCTATCGTCCTCAATGTCTCTTTGAGAATCCCTCCACCGGTCTATCCCTCCACCAATTCCAGCATAAGATTGAGATTGGATCCAATTTATTCGCAAACATCGGATGGTCTTTCGTTTCAGAGTGGTCAGTTTTCATTTGACAAATCGATTCCACTGCCTTCGTTGCAAGCTAGGAATAGTTCCGCAGAGGTCCTAGCATGGTATCAAGGCGGTGTGCCCTACGCACTGCACTTGAGCGAGCGCAATCTGAACATAGTGTACGTGAACGTCTATCCTCTCATCAGAGCTCTGACAGATAAGAGTCTTTCTCAGACAGCTATCGAGGCAATTCATGCCTCTGCCTCTGAAATTAATCTCCCGGTTGGGCACAGATTGGGACTGTATACGGATGTCCTCAACGGTGTAGCACTTTTTTCTTCACTAACGTTGAGCGGCAATCTGAATATCTTCGCACATTCCGGAGTTCTTGAAAGTGTCAAGAATGGAGTAATCTATGTGGATGGCCTCAAATTTGGGCCATTATCAGGGGACTACTCTCTCCCGCTTTCTGACTTTGAGGGATCATCTATCACTGGACGCCTATCAGGGAGCTCCAGCTTGTATGCACACTTAGAGCTAGACAATGGAGCAATAGAAATCACCGGAAGTGATTTGAAGCTCAATCTATCGCAACCTCCTCTAGTTATCACAGACCAGAGTCCGCACAATATTACAATCACGTTCCAAAGGGCAGACGTAGTAGCAAAAAATCTGAGACTGCAATTCCACGGTCTTGGCAGTTTCTCAGATTTTTACCCTTTGGGTAATTTAGCTCCCTACTTCCAGTCTACGGGTCAACTAACAGAATCCAATGGTCAAACTAGTTTCGTCGTGAAAATGGGTGGGACGTACTTAGCAGCTTACAACTTCAACACTAGTAAGTTCTACGAGCCGCTTGACCAACTACAAGTATGGAACGAAATGGGCAGTCTATTGATCAACGCCCGGCTGTTTGCTCTCGTCTATCTCGGTTTATTGGCGGTACAGCTCTCGATTGGACTTTATAGGCGTAAACGGTTGCCTCGGTAGCTCAGCGGCAGAGCGACGGCTTTGTAACCCCTGCCATGATCAGACAGGGCTCAAGAGAGCCGTAGGTCGGGGGTTCAATCCCCCCCCGGGGCTCCAAAATTAATCAATAATTACTCGCTCTGTTCGAATCTCACCTCTCATGGGGTTGCTTTCTAGGAGTGGCCATATTGAAATGGAAAAGCGAATGGGTTGATTATCAAAGCCGGCAATAAATACAGTGTGAGCACAAGAGGTACTAGTGAACCAACCAGCGCGAAGAAACCGAGAATTCCTCTGTGATATTCGCTCATAGAAACGAAAAGAAGCAATATGGAACTGGTGAAAGCAAGGGGACCACCGAAGACTAGGAACACTATGAAATACACGATCGTCGAGGTCACGAAGAAAACGTAGACGAAGAAGAAAGCAAGTAGAATCCCCTCCAAGGAACAACCAGATGCCGGAGAACAGACCCAAGATCGTGATGACTTTGAGGCTCCGCCACAGCTCAGACCATCTTAACCGCAGACCCCAAGCACGTGTTTCAAAGGCCAATCGTGACCTCCTCATATCCAATCTTGGTTCCGAGAAACCTAACGCTATCCGAAAAACCTCTAGGATCTCGTCTGAACCTGGGATTTGACCTTCCTGCCGAGCTTCTCCATCTCTTCCTTCCCAAGCTTCTTTCGATTCGAAAAGTGTCGCCCCCTGGACTTTCCTGAGAGAACCTTGGAATAATGTGGACGTGTACATGGAACACCTCCTGAGACGCTGCCTTGCCGTTGGACTGGCCGATGTTGATCCCATCCGCTCCCACCGCTTCTTTCACACCTTTCATGACCTTGGCAACAGTCGCGAAAAGGAGGCCGACCTCCTCAGGCGGCATCTCGTCTAGCGTAGCATAATGTTTCTTGGAGACAACAAGCGTATGTCCCGGATTCAGAGGGTAAATGTCTAGGAAAGCAATCGAATGCTGATCCTGATAGACGATGTCCGCAGGCGCATGCCGTTCACTAATATTACAGAATATGCAATCCTCCGCACGGATCATCTTCTAGCGACCTATTCGCGGACCCATTCTTCTTCAGAAACGCCATCGAATTTGTTTGCGAGTCTTGCGAGATCGAATAGTAGGGTGGACAGTCTGTTGAGATACCTGATAATTTCGGGATTGACCTCTTCTGATCTGGATAATGCAACAACCGTCCTCTCAGCTCGTCTACACACCGCCCGGGCAACTTGCAACTGAGAACCAGCGATCCCCCCATTTGGGAGAATGAACCGGGTCAGCTTGGGAAGATTTACGAATGCTGAATCCACGATCTTCTCGAGTCTCTCAACATATTCTTTTCTAATCCGGGGGACACTTGTCAATGTCTTGTCCGAGGCGAGGTCACCGCCGAGGACGAATAGATCACTTTGCACTTTTCTGAGATTCTGATCTACAGGACCTCCCTTGTCCTTCAGGAAGGCACGAGCGGCTCCGATCTGACTGTTCAACTCGTCCACCGCCCCGTATGCTTCGACTCTCGCAGACTCTTTGCCAACCCTCTTGCCAGAGTAGAGGCTTGTCTCTCCCTTGTCCCCAGTTCTAGTGTACAATCTTACCTAGCTAAGCTCCTTTTCGGCTCATTGTAAACTGATCCAGCGGCAACTGTCGTTTGTAATGGTTTACAAGCTTACTGGAGACGATCCACGAACGCAATGGAATCCTTAATCTTTGACCAACCTCCGACAACGAGGCTTCTAGGCTGCTCGAGACAATTGGTTGGCCGGACAATGCGCGACGAGCGAGTTCACGGAATCGCCAGACACCGAGAGGTACCCAGTCACGATCAACTTCCAAAAATGCTATCGCCCCGGCCTGTCGATGCTCACGTTTCAAGAATTCTAGGATTGGAAGTTTGACCGCATGATATGCCCAGCGATGTTAGACGGATAGTCCCGTCTCCCAATGTGAGACTCGTGATCACTATAGACTTGTGCCGTGGATCCGGTGAGCCATCCCT
>Ga0137415_10004963_pt1 | contig 13148 bp, 9 predicted proteins | sample CZODoug3_1_1_16f_FD_183082 | JGI IMG/M metagenome (GOLD analysis project Ga0137415, IMG submission 183082) | Vadose zone soil fungal communities from Angelo Coast Range Reserve, California, USA - CZODoug3_1_1_16fungal (Hybrid Assembly) | ecosystem: Environmental > Terrestrial > Soil > Vadose... | reverse complement strand
TTCGCCAGCCGCTTCCCGGTGCGCAAATAAAACGGCACACCCGCCCACCGCCAGTTGTCGATCTGCAGTTCCATCGCGACGAACGTTTCCGTCCGCGAATGCGGATTCACCCCCGGCTCCTGCCGGTATCCCGGCACAGCCTTTCCGTCGATCGCGCCAGGCCCATATTGCCCGCGTACCACCGACTGCGCCACCATTCCCAAATCAAACGGACGAATCGATTGCAATATCTTCAATTTTTCGTTGCGCACCGCCGTCGCATCGAATCGCGCCGGAGGCTCCACCGCCACCAGCGACGTCAGCTGCAGAACGTGGCTCTGGATCATGTCCCGCAGCGCGCCCGCCGTCTCGTAAAATCCGCCGCGCCGCTCTACTCCCAGCGTTTCCGCCGCCGTGATCTCCACGTGGTCCACGTAGTTGCGGTTCCACAGCGGCTCGAATATCCCGTTGCTGAAGCGCAGCACCAATAAGTTCTGCACCGTATCCTTGCCCAGGTAATGATCGATTCGGTAGACCTGCCGCTCATTAAATACGCAGAGCACGATCTTGTTCAGCTCTTTCGCCGAAGCCAGGTCGCGCCCAAACGGCTTCTCAATAATGATGCGCACCCACGCGTCCGGGGAGGACGCCTTCGCTAATCCCGCGCGCCCCAACTGCTCCACGATGTGCGGGTAAACCTCCGGCGGCGTCGAAAGATAAAACAGCCGGTTTCCGCCCAGCTTTTTCTCCGCGCTCAAATCATCCAGGCGCTTGGCCAGCTTCTTGAAATCTTCCGCGCTCCCGTAGTCACCGCCCTGGTAATAAAGGTTCGACGCGAATTCGCTCCACTTCTTCGCATCAATCGGCCCCACCTCGGAGATGCTCTTGGCCGCTTCCCCTGCTGTGCCGCGAAAACTTTCGTCGCTCATCGCCGTTCGCGCGAAGCCCACAATCGCGTAGCGCGGCCCCAGCGAATTGTTGATCGCCAGGTCATACATCGCCGGAATCACTTTGCGCTTCGCCAGGTCGCCCGAAGCTCCAAACAGCACCACGGTGCAAGGCTCGCTCACGCTGGAGCCCACGCTACCCGCCGGACTCGCGTCGACCTCGAGATCTTCCAATGTTGCCGTCTTATTCATCCCATCACCGGTGCACGACACTATACCTCAACACCGCAATTTTTCAGTTCCGCTCGCAGTTGTTCCGCGTTCTGACAATGAATCGTTTTCATCCCCAGCTTCTTTGGATTCTCCAAATTCAGCGGCCGGTCATCGATGAACACGCACTCCTCCGGTGGCCGCTGCGTCACTTCCAGCGCGATGCGGAATATCATCTCTTCCGGCTTCCGGGTGTGCAAATAACACGAGCTGAAAAACACTTGGAAATCCCGCCGCAAATGAAACGCTGCAATCCGGTATTCGTTCAGCTCCAGCGGCTCGTTGTTGATCGACCCGATAAAATATTTTCCCACCCGCGCCGCGCGGTCCAGCACCGCCCGCGATTCCGGAAACTCTCTCGATTGCGCAAACATGAACGCCGTAAACTCCTCGCGCGTGAACGCCCGCGGCCGGTAAAACAGCGTGCGGTTGAGATACTCATTGAGCGAAATATTTCCCGAATCGAACGCTGGAAACGAAAGGTCATGCCGGTCCTGGAACTCATCCCAGTCCAAGTGAAACGTCTCCGCCGCCGCCCGCCGCGACGCGGTGTCCCATCCGTTGGTCAGGATGACCCCGCCAATGTCCCAAAACAGCGTGGTTATTTCAGACAATGCCCCGGCACCTCCGCGCCCGGCTATCATCAGATGCTTTCTTGCGATTGTAAGTTAGGCGCGTATTCTCGCACGTTGCGGTGGCGAACCTTGCGCAGGTTTTCTCAAATCGCTCGAGTGCGCCGCGATTCTACTATCCCGTAACCCGATTCGCTATCGCCGCCACCCATCGCGCACTAGGAATTTTCCCCCCATTGCGGTATCGTCAAAAACGTACTCGACGAGGTGCCTAGTAAATGGCTAACGATTCCTGCGGACCCGCGCCGTCCGCAAATGAGCCGGTCCAGCCCGGCACGCGCATGGTGCACTGCGTAAAATTCGGCCGCGATCTGCCCGGCCTCGACCGCCCGCCCTGGAAAGGCGAGCTCGGCAAGCGCGTCTTCGAAAATGTTTCAAAGGATGCCTGGAAGCTCTGGATCGAACATTCCAAAATGGTGATGAACGAATACCGCCTCAATCCCCTCGACCCCAGCTCCCAAAAAATCATGGAAGAACAAATGGAGCAATTCTTCTTCGGCGAAGGCGCCAAGCTCCCCGAAGGCTACGTCGCCCCCAAAGCCAAAAGCTAATTTTCCGTTCGTCGGCAATTGAATGCGCGCTCGAAGCGTCTCCGCGACCTCTGTGCTTCCTCTGTGTGCTCTGTGTTAAATCTTTTTTCCTATTCGCACCCCAGCTACCCCACCACGCGCCTCGTCGCCGGGTGCTCCACCGCCAACCTCTCCCGAATCGCAAACCGCAACTTCTCATGCGCCGCCCGCAACGCCGCTTCCACTTCTCCCGCCGTCTCCGCCCACGCAAACAGAAATCCCAAATAACTCGAGCCTTCCGGCCAAGCCGCAATGTAATCATGCAACCGCGCCGTAATCTCCAGCCCAACAATATGAGGTACCGCCCGCGCCAATTCCTCCCCCTCCGCGCTCTCCAACACGCCGCTGGCAGGCACTGGAATCATCATCACTCCCGAAGCCGCCGTCTCGCGTTTCCAATCTCCAACGGGCATCTCCACCGCGTGCCGCAACAACAACTCTTCCAACCCCATCACTTCATCGCACTCGTCGCTCACGAACTGCAGCGCCCGCGCGCATAATCCCCCAATCGGCCGCGGCGCCACCTCCAACGGCCACACTCCCTCCTCGTTAATCCGAAACTCCGCATGCACCGGCCCATGCGAAAGTCCCAGCGCCCGCGCCGCATCCACCGCACACTTTTCAATCTCTTTCCGTTGCGCCTCACCCAATCGCGAAGGCGTAACGTAAATCGTCTCCTCGAAAAACGGCCCCTCCAGCGGATCCGCTTTATCAAAAATCGCCAGCACGCGAAGCTCTCCGTCCGTTAGCAAGCCTTCGACCGCCACTTCCCTTCCCGGAATGTACCCCTCCACGAGCATCTGATCCAGATTCGCTTCCCGGCTCGCCAAAATCTCCGGAGACTCCAGCACGCCCCGCACACGCGCCGCCGCTCGCAAGAACTCCTCGCGATTGTTCGCGCGAATCACTCCGGTGCTCGCCGAAAGCGACAGCGGCTTCAGCACGCACGGATACGTAATCCCCAGCAGCGCCGGCTCCGGTGGCGGCTGCAACGCCACCGCGCGAAACCACGGCACGCGCAGCCCCGCATCGCGAAACACCTCGCGCATCCGCAATTTGCTACGGCAAGCTTCCACGGCCAAAGGATGGTTGTATGCCAGTCCCAATCCGCGCGCCACATAAGCCGCCGCAACCGCCGGCCGATCACCCAACGCCAAAATCCCGTCAACGCGTTCGCCGGCACGCGCCACTTCCAACACCGTGTACGCCGCAACCTCCGGCGATTCAAAATGCACCGCAACCGCCCGATCTCCCCACGGATCATCCAACTGATGACACCGATCCGTAACAAACACCAACTCGACGTCAAGCTTCCGCGCAACCGCGTCAAAGCTCCGCGTCTGATACCCCAACTTCCCCGCAAACACCAACAGCCGTTTCACTTTCATCTTACTTTGGAGTGCGGCGGGCTTGCCGCCGCTTTCACGGCTGAAAAAGCGCTGAAGCAGCCGCAATCCGCTCGTACTTCTCCGTGCCCTCCGTGCGGTTTCCTCTGTGTCCTCTGTGTTGAGCTTTTTTCTTCTTTCGCACTAAACAAATCCATCTGCTGCGACAACTTTTTCCGGTGCTCGCGCCACCGCCGCCCCTCCAATCGCCACCAACTGATCCCGCGTAGGCTCCGCGCAGCAATACCAAGGCTCGCTCAAAAACGGCACGCCGCATCCCTCCGTCACGCGCAATTCCGGCGCGACGACGCCCGCCGCCGCATGCGCCGACTCCCAAATTCGCGCAAACGCCGCCACTCGCGATTCCTTCTTCCTATCCGCCTCCGCCGCAATCGATTGCACGGTGTCACTCAACGCATCCACCCGCGCATCCGTATTCCTCCACGGGTACACCAGCGACTCCGCGTCAAACGCCCCCACCCCTCGGCGCACTTCCTCCAATTCCAGCAGCCGCGAACCCTTCGGAATCAGCAGCCGAATCCCCAGTTGAATCGGCGCAACATTCTCAATCAATTCCGCCGCCGCCAAAACGCGCAGCAACTCCAAATACCCCTCCATCGTGGTCCACGGCGTAAACGGCACAAACGTCGGATGCAACGTCATCCCCAGCTCGCGAAATTTTCGCGCCACATACAGAAAATCCTCGCGCGTGTGCCCCTTATCCAGCCGCTCCAAAATTTCTTCGTTCACCGACTCCACCGCGCTTATCACAAACAAGCATCCCGTGTCCCGGAGCCGCGCCAAATGCTGCTCCTGCTTCCGCAAATGCTCAATCTTGATGGTCACGTCGTACGTTACACCGGGGAATTCGCGGTGAAACGCCTCTACCAACTCCATCGCATGCCGTATCCCATTAAAAAAATCCGGATCCCCAAACGAAATATGCTGCGCCCCCGCCGCCACCTGCTGCCGCACATCCGCCAACACCACCTCGCGCTCCACAATGCGAAACACGCCGTTGTAAACCGGCACAATCGGGCAATGCCGGCAAAGATGCTTGCACCCCCGGCTAGACTCCGTGGACCCCACCAAGCGGTACCCGTCGCCAGGCACAATCAGGTGCGCATACTTCGCAATCGGCGCCAGCCCCGTCCGATCCGGCACCTCAAATTTGAGCCGCTCCAGCGATATCATCGGCTCCGTTTGCGACGCTACAAGCGTTGTAGGGATGCGCTTTAGCGCATCCCTGTCCCTGTAGCGCAGGGCGGAGTCTTCGTAGCCCTGCGGCTTTTCGGGCCCCGGCGCCTTTTTGCCGTTCTCCACCCTCGCCGCTTCGCCGTGTCGGGATCGCGTCGCCGCCAGCTGCTCCGCCAACCGCACCAACCCACCCTCAAACTCCCCGCCCAGAATTGTCCCCACGCCCAGCGACTGCAAGTATTCCGCATTCATCGGCGCATACAACCCATAACAACAAATATGCGCCCCACCATTTTGCTCCCGCAACGAAGGAATCAACTTGCAAGCCAGCCGCGTTGCTGTATGCATCGGCAAATAAATCGCCACCAACTCCGCCGAGCCAACCGCCCGCGCATCCAACTCCTGCCGCGTCAAATCAAAACACGTCACCGCATGCCCACGCTTCCTCAGCCAAGCCGCCGGCGACACCAACCCAAAAGGCTGCCGCCCCAACTCATACGTCGAAATCAAAACAATCTTCATCGTCTACCAGTATAGTCGCCCGCGCTCGGTTTCGTTTTCAGCTATGATATAAAGCTGCGCTAGCCCAGGAAAGGAAGCCAGAATGGCCATCCCCGCAGGCAATTCTTTCGGCACGCGCGACAAGCTCAACGTTGGCGCGCAATCCTTTGATATTCATCGCCTCGAAAAGCTGGAAAAGCACGGCATGCACGCCGTCGCTAAGCTGCCGTTTTCCCTCCGCATCCTCCTCGAAAATCTTTTGCGCTGCGAAGATGGCCGCTTCGTTGGCCCCAACGACATTCGCGCCCTCGCCGGCTGGACTCCCAACGCCGCGCAAAAAGAAATCGCCTTCATGCCCGCGCGCGTTTTGCTGCAGGATTTCACCGGCGTTCCCGCCATCGTCGATCTCGCCACGATGCGCGAAGCGGTCAAGCGCATGGGCGGCAATCCCTCGCGCATCAATCCACTATTCCCTGCCGAGCTGGTCATTGACCATTCCGTGCAAGTCGACAAATTCGGCGACGCCAATGCCTTCGGCCTAAACGCCGAGCTGGAATTTCAGCGCAACGTCGAGCGCTATGCGTTCCTGCGCTGGGGCCAAACCGCTTTTAAAAATTTCAAGGTCGTTCCTCCCGACACTGGCATCTGCCACCAGGTGAATCTCGAATATCTCGCACGCGTCGTCTGCGCCGCTCCTTTTGGAACCCGCGTCGAAGCCTATCCCGATTCTGTCGTCGGCACAGATTCCCACACCACCATGGTCAATGCGCTTGGCGTTTTTGGGTGGGGCGTTGGCGGCATCGAAGCAGAAGCCGCCATGCTCGGCCAGCCTTCTTCCATGTTGATTCCCGAAGTCGTCGGCTTCCGTCTGCACGGCAAGCTGCGCGAAGGCGCCACGGCCACCGACCTCGTCCTCACCGTCACCGAAATGCTGCGCAAAAAAGGTGTGGTCGGCAAATTCGTCGAGTTCTACGGCACCGGCCTCTCCACCCTCAGCGTTCCCGATCGCGCCACCATCGCTAACATGGCTCCGGAATATGGCGCGACCATGGGTTTTTTCCCGGTCGATCCCGAAACGCTCGCCTATCTCCAATTCACCGGGCGTGCGCACGAGCAAATCGCGCTCGTCGAAGCCTATTGCAAGGAGCAATCGCTTTTCCGCACTGATTCCACCGCTGATCCGATTTTCAGCGACAAGCTCGAGCTCGACCTCGGCACCGTCGAGCCCACCGTCGCCGGACCCAAGCGCCCGCAAGATCGCGTCGCCCTGCGCAACGCCAAGTCGTCCTTCACAAAAGTTGTCGAAGGCGCCCCGCAAAAACACATCCAGGTTCGCAGCAATGGCGACTCCTTCGATTTTTCCAGCGGCGCAGTGGTCATCGCCGCCATCACCAGTTGCACTAACACCTCGAATCCTTCGTTGATGCTCGGCGCTGGTCTCCTCGCTAAAAAAGCGGTGGAGCGCGGCCTGCAAGTGAAACCTTGGGTCAAGACCAGCCTCGCGCCCGGTTCCAAAGTCGTCACCGACTATCTCGCCGCCGCCGGTCTCACACCGTTTCTCGAAAAACTAAAGTTCCATCTCGTCGGCTACGGCTGCACCACCTGCATCGGCAACAGCGGCCCGCTATCCGATCCCATCAGCGCCGCCATCAAGGAAAACAATCTCGTCGCTGTCGCAGTCCTCAGCGGCAATCGCAATTTCGAAGGACGCATTCATCCGCTCGTGCGCGCCAACTATCTCGCTTCGCCTCCACTCGTGGTCGCCTATGCACTCGCCGGGCGTATGGATCTCGATCTCACCACCGAGCCGCTTGGCTCTGATAAATCCGGCAAGCCCGTTTTCCTTAGCGACATTTGGCCCACGCCGCAGGAAATCGAAACCACCGTGCGCGCCGCCGTTTCCACCAGCATGTACACGAAGCAGTACAGCGAGGTTTATGAGGGCGACGCGCACTGGAAAGGGATGCACGTCCCGCAGGGCGATCTCTATCAGTGGGATCCAAAATCGACGTACATCAAGCTCCCGCCCTACTTCGAAAACATGCCCAAGACTCCGCCGCCCCTCGCGGATGTTCACGCCGCGCGCGTTCTCGCCGTTCTCGGAGACAGCGTCACCACCGATCACATTTCTCCGGCCGGCTCGATTCCCGTCGATTCACCTGCCGGAAAATATCTCATCGCCAACGGCGTAAAGCCTTACGAATTCAATTCCTACGGCGCGCGTCGCGGCAATCACGAAGTCATGTTGCGCGGCACCTTCGCCAACATTCGCCTGCGGAATCAGCTTGCCCCCGGCACGGAAGGCGGTTGGACTTTGTATCTTCCCGGCGGCGAAAAAATGTCAATCTACGAGGCCGCCGTAAAGTATCGCGAAGCCGGCGTCCCGCTCATGGTCATCGCCGGGAAAGAGTACGGCTCCGGCTCCTCGCGCGATTGGGCCGCCAAAGGAACGCGCCTTCTCGGCGTGCGCGCCGTCATCGCGGAAAGTTACGAACGCATCCATCGCAGCAACCTGATCGGCATGGGCGTGATGCCCCTCGAATTTAAAGCCGGCGAAAATCGCGAATCGCTCGGCCTAACCGGCCACGAAATTTTCGACATCGAAGGCATCGCCTCGCTAGCTCCCGGAAAATCGATCAGCGTCCACACTAAATCCGACGGCGGCAAAGTCAAAAAGTTTTCAGTCGTCGCTCGCGTCGATACTCCCGAAGAAGTTTCCTACTACCACCACGGCGGCATTTTGCAGTACGTCCTCCGCCAGATGCTCTAGCACATCTTTTCTCCTCTGCGCTGGCTCTCTCCGCTGGCTCTCTCCGTTCGCGTCGCTGCGTTTCCTCCGCCCACGCGGGCGGGCCGGGCTAAAGCCCGGCTTCTACATTCGACCCGCGCGCTTTTGGGCTACTACCAAGCCGCGCGGGGTCGGCAACAGAACCACGGAGATTAAGCCTTCTCGCTCCATTCGCAGGGCGGCTTCGCGGACGGTTTGCATGGCGGAGCTGGCGTCGTGCATCAGAATCAATCCGTACGGATTTACTTGCGGAAGAAAACGGCGGACTTCCTGGTCACGAATTGGGACGTCGCTGTCGCAAAAGAGTAGATCGATGCGTCCGTCCACTTTCATCTGGAGGCTGGACTCGTTTCGCGCATCGATCCATTCAGCCAGCCCGGAGGCAGCGAAGCGGTCCTTCGCCGCGGCAAACACTTTTGCGTCGTACTCGCAGGTGATTACGCGGCCGAAGCCGTTGGCTTTCAGGCCTTCGGCGATGCGCAGGGTGCTCAAGCCGGAAAACGTTCCGGTCTCGACCACCAACTCGGGTTTGATGGTCGTGACGATCGCCTTCAAGAAATCGAGGACTTCGGCTTCGGCGGTCATGGAGTCATACATGTGCCAGCGCTCCGGGTGCGGGCATTCCGGCGTGGGTTTGTGATATTCCGGTTGCAACACATCGCCGCGCGCGGCGATGTGCTCTACGATGCGGCGCTCTTTTTTGAGCGCATGAAATCGGCTTTTGATACGCCAAAGTAACACCGCGCCGACGAGGATGGACAGCAAGCTTGCCGCCTGCGCATTCGACAAACCGAAAAACGAGCGGGGATTGATGCGGATAAACTCGATGAGAAAGCGCGCGATGCCGGTCAAAATCAAATAATTGCAAAAAATCTCGCCGCGGGCTTTCGGGCCGCGTAGCGATTTGGTTCCCATGTGCCAAAGGAACGCGGCGATGGCGAGCCAGATGAAAAATTCGTAGAGCGGCGTGGGATGGACACGCAGCGTGGTAGGCACGACGCCATTGGGAAAGCTCATGCCCCAGGGCAGCGAAGTGGGAACACCGTAATCGCCATCGCCGGAAAGCAAACAGCCGATGCGTCCGATGGCGTAACCCACGCACGCCGCCGGCGAACAAATATCCAAGAATTCCAGCAGCGGAATTCTTGAGCGCCGCGCCAGAATGACCAGCGCCACGAAGCCGCCGAGGAATCCACCGAACCACGCAAATCCATAGCGGCTGAACAGCAAATTCCATGGGTCCGCAAAAAACTCGCTGGGACTTTCCAGGACATGGTAGAGCCGCGCGCCAAGCAGGCCGGCAATCCCCGCGACGCCAATGATGAGAAAGCCTTCGTCGCGCTGCCCTTTGTACCCCGGGATGCGCTCGAGCTGCGCGCGGCGGCGATTGAAATCCGCTTGCAGCACGTATGCGGAGACGAGCAGGGCGGTGGCCACCATGAGGCCAAAGGTGGGAATCGTAATCGGTCCAAGATGTAAGAAAGGAATCATAAATTGGACATCCGAGTATACACGTCGACGGCCGGAAGCCCGTAAGCCACCGCTGAACCAGATCTTGCGCTGCGATGAATCGCATGGTTATGTGCGCAAGTCGGCGTAGGTGGGCTCGGGCTGGGGCAGATTTTCCGGCTCGGGACCGGGCATGTCGCAGATGATCTCGGGAGGTTGGTTGGGATCTTCTTTGGGATTGAGTTCGCGGTCGATGGCGGGGAGGGTGCGGAGGAGTTGATTGGTGATGTAAGCGAGGACGGCGGCACGACGGGGAGAGATTTTGTTTTCGGCGAGGAGAAGGAGAGGCGGGCGAGGAAGTCGTTGATGGGGATGGCGGAGCGGAATTCCTTGAGGTCGGTGGTGAGGAAGGCGGCAGTGTCGGCGGGCTCGCGCTGGTTCTCGGGGAGACTGGCGTGACTCGGGCAGAAGGCGGAGTCGATGTTGGAGCCGGAGAGGCGGCAGCGCTTGCCGTTGGCGAAACGATAGGTGCAGCGAGCGGAGTTGTTGATGAAGCTGGGTTTAGCCATTTGCTGGGTCATTTTTCTTTCCTTTGTTAGATGGATTGGGGGTAACACCCGGGGCAATTTGCATGGTTGTGAAAACAAGGGAGTTGCGGGAAAAGCAATTCGTAAGAATATGAAAACAAAGGGGCAGTGAGTTAGAGGCTAGAAGTTGGAGGTTGGAAGATCGAAGGAGAGAACAAACGGAAGGCGTGTGGCGAGGATTCAGAAGGCGCTGGGCCGCGATGTTCACGTCCTTGTATAGCACGAAACGGATAGTTTGTCAAGTACTTTATTAATTCGATAGCCGTTCGAACGATTCGGCCCGCGTTAGTGGTTGAAGAAAAAGGATTTAGCGGAGAAGTTGCAACACGTTTGGAACTAAAATTGACCTCATCGCTGGGTAATCCGTTATGAGAATATGTCGGCGTGAAGTAGGCGAGGGGCAAAGGCGGGTTATCCTTCGCTGCTTCGGGAGGACAAGGACATGAAGGCACGCGTGGCGAGATATATAGGTTCTGGACTACTGCTGTGGCTCACTTCGGCGCTTGCCTTCGGACAGACCGCGTTGTCCATCCCAGGTCTTCCGGGCACGCTCAACTGGCAGAACACACCGCACTCCTGGAACATAGACAGCAAGAATGTGCTCACAATCTCCTCGAAGCTGAAGACGGATTGGTTCGTCGACCCATTTGACGGCACGGTGGCTAACAGTGCCCCGATCCTGTTGTTCACGCCAGGCTCCGATTACGTTCTCAGCGCCCGAGTGACAGTGAAGTTCGCCAGCAAGTGGGACGCAGGGGCGCTGATGGTGATGGGCGACGATCACCACTGGGCAAAACTGTCATTCGAGTTCTCACCGGACGGAAAGCCCACACTCGTCACCGTGGTTACCCGAGGGCTCTCCGACGACTGCAATTCCATGAACCTGGCGAAAGATTCGGTATATCTGCGTATCGCGAAGAGCGGCAGGACTTACGTCTTCTACTTCTCAAGGGACGGACAAAATTGGCAAATCCTGCGCACCTTCAGCCTAGACACGGAACTTCCGGTCCGCGTCGGCTTCGAGTCGCAGTCCCCCGCGGGGCCTGGCGCGGTCGCGGAGTTTTCCACCATCACCTACATTCCTCATCGCATCGGCAACATCTACAAATAGCGGCGAATCGAAGAAAGAACCCGGTACGCGAAACGCGCCATCAATGGCGGCTGCCTCGAATGGAGAACTGCCCTCAAAAAGGATTTGACAGGACCGACATTGTCAGAGATGTCCGGTTTGAGCTGCGGGTGTTGATCGTCGTCGAGCTGCACGGCGGCCCGGGAGAAGACACCGGCTTGAAGGTCTCAAGGTTCCCGAAAAATACCGCACGATCCCAGCCGAAGTGCAAGGCGTCGCCGTCAACGTGGGCGAAGCTTATGCTCGCTGCGTACTAGCAAGTTGGCCACATCACTCCATCAAGCGCGTTTCTCGGTACCAATTTGTGCTTCTAATCTCCGCCTCCTTGCGAGTAGCGCGGAACGCGTTCAGAAAGCCGATGGATCCGTCGGCGGAGGAGCAAAGGGACAGGGGCCTGCCCAGACCGTCGCCTTAAAGGAGGAGACGATCCCACACACCGCCATATTTAATTGCACGAACCGTTTCTTTCTCGTAAACACTCTGGGGGAATCCGAGTTCGATTCGGCTTGCTTCATCGAGCGATTTCAGTTGTTCGGTGGAAAGCTTGAAATCCAAACTGGCGAGATTGTCCTGGAGCTGAGATACCTTCCGCGCTCCAATGATCGGGATTACTAGCACCGTTTGCTAACGCAGCGAGGCGAGTGCGACTTGCGCATGCTGCGACCGGCCTGTTCCGAGACTGACTTCTCACAGCCGAGATGATCCGCGCCGCGCGTTGTTCCTCGGAAGGAAGGCTTTCAGTTCCTCATTGGACATCCTCCCGCCATCGGCCTCAAGTTTGATTCCTTGGAATAAACGAAGCTCCCATGTGTTTTAGCTATATGAAAGGGTGATTCGATGAGTTCGCCGTCCAAAACATCTCTTGGCAGTAACGCAAATCCTGAGCCAAACTCTGCGACGATCGATTTCATCGAGCAGGTCCGCGTCAACCAAGAGAAACTCACTACGGCACTGAAGCCACGTTACGACTTCATCGTCTGCGGGTCAGGTTCTTCCGGTTTTGCCCGAACAATAAAAATCTCAACAGCGGAGATTATATGGCCGATATAACCGCAAAGGCACTACAAGAATTTGATCACATAATAGTTGGGGCCGGTTCGGCTGGATGCGTCCTCGCGGGACGCCTCAGCGAGGATCGGAATCTCCGGGTGGCCCTGCTGGAGGCAGGAGGTCTGGACGACGCGCCCGAGATCAGTATGCCCGTCGCCTTTCCCCAATTGTTCAAGACCAAGTACGATTGGGACTTTGCGACCGAGCCGGAACCCAATCTCGCGGGGCGTCGGGTCTATCTGCCTCGCGGTAGAACACTGGGTGGTTGTTCAGCGACGAACGCCATGATCTATATCCGCGGAAACGCAGTTGATTTCGATGGCTGGGCAGACGAGGGCGCACCGGGGTGGTCATACAGACAGATGCTGCCCTATTTCATAAGGTCAGAGGGCAACGAGCGGGGCGACCCACGATACCATGGACATTCAGGGCCTTTGACTGTGCAGGATGGTCGTTCCATGCATCCGCTGGTAGATCACCTGATCGGGGCAGCATTGAGATCGGGCTATCACCCAACCGACGATTTCAACGGAGCCTTGCAGTTGGGAGTCGGGCGCTTTCAGCTCACGCAGCGGAGCGGGGCTCGGTGCAGCGCCGCCTCTGCTTATCTTTACCCCGCGCGCGAACGGACGAACCTGCACGTTTTCACAGACGCCCTCGTGTTGCAGCTACTGTTGGAAGGTCGCCGCACTACTGCCGTCTCAATCCATCGTTATGGCCAGACG
>Ga0137415_10004962_pt1 | contig 13150 bp, 13 predicted proteins | sample CZODoug3_1_1_16f_FD_183082 | JGI IMG/M metagenome (GOLD analysis project Ga0137415, IMG submission 183082) | Vadose zone soil fungal communities from Angelo Coast Range Reserve, California, USA - CZODoug3_1_1_16fungal (Hybrid Assembly) | ecosystem: Environmental > Terrestrial > Soil > Vadose... | reverse complement strand
GCCTACCTTGGCGTTCCCCTGATCGGACTCCTGATCTACGTGAGTGTCAGGTTCTGGATGCGACCGCTGGTGCGCGTCGTGTCGACGCTCGTGCTCGTGCTCGCCGCCCTTTCGCTGGGGACAACGCTCCACATTGCCGGGCAATGGACGGCCGTGCCCGTCGGCGCTCTGGCCCTGACGGCTCCGCTACTCCGGCGAGTTATTCCGGTGCGATTCGCGCTTTATGTCTTTCCAGCGACCTGGGTGGGGTTGGTCGCGGCACCGATCCTGAGCAGCGCCCTTCCCGCGCGCCTCATGCTCTACGTCTTTCTGTTCGCCGGGCTGCTGCTCGCGGTATTCGCGGACACCCCCACCCTGCCGTGCCCCGCAAGCGGGGGAGGGTTAATAGGGCTGAAGGCTGTTCTCATCGCCGTGGCACTGCTGCCCCTTACCCCGCGGCTCCCATTTCCCGCAGAGCCCGTGCAGGTTCCGAGCTTCTTCACGGGCGGCAGCGTGCGGCAACTCCCGCAAGGCAGCGTGGCGTTGGTCCTTCCCTATGCCCGGCTGGCGAACAGTTCAGCCATGTTCTGGCAAGCCGCCGCCGACATGCGGTTCCGGATGCCGGAAGCCTATGCGCTACTTCCCGGCCCGTCATTCAGCAGCCCGCCGACGGCAACCGGCAGCCTGATGAGAATGATCGAGCTGGGCGAGGAGACTCCCGCCCTCAACGACGACCTCCGAGGCCAGGTCCTCAGCGACCTCGCCGCCTGGAAAGTTGAGGCCATAATCGTTGGGCCGATGCCCCAGCGCGAGCGCATGATTGCGTTCTTCACGTGGCTGATAGGCGCCACGCCGCGCCAGGACGGCGGGGTTTACATCTGGAGGCTTCGAGCATGAATCTCGCGTCCGGGGCGTCGACGCTCGAAGTCATGGAGGGCGCCCACCGATACAACCGCTGGATTTACGATCGGGTCCGGGGCGGCTTGGGCCTGCGCGTCCTCGAGATCGGTTGCGGCACCGGCACGATCACCAGCTTCATGGTCGATCGCCAGCTGGTCGTCGGGATCGATGTGGTCGACGACTACGTTCGCTCGACCAGCAACCGCTTTGCGGATCGTCCCAACATCGTGATCCGCCGGCACGACCTGACCGAGTCGATCGACGCGCTGCGCGGCTACCGCTTCGACTCGGCGCTCAGCGTCAACGTCTTCGAGCACATCGCCGACGACGAGGGGGCAATGAAAGCCGTCTGCGCGCTGCTCGAGCCGGGCGGGACGTTCACGCTCCTCGTGCCCTGCCACCCTGCCCTTCTGGGCGGCTTCGACCGCGACATCGGCCATCATCGCCGCTACACCAAAGGCGAGCTACGACGCAAACTCGAGGCGAGCGGCTTTACCGTCGAGCGGATCCGGCGGAGCAATCCGGTGGGCGCGCTCGGATGGTTGGTCAATGTTCGCCTGCTCGGGCTGCGGCGGCTGCGCGGCACGGGTCTGTTCGATCGGTTGGTGCCGGCCTTCGCGGTTCTCGACCGGGTTGAGCTGCCCCTAGGGCTGTCACTGATCGCCGTTGCGCGAAAACCGGCGGCCGGCTGAGCGTCAGGCCGCGCGCTCGTCGGGCAGCTCCGGCAGGCGGGGCCGCAGGGAAAGCTCCTTGAGCCTAAGTCGGTGATAGGGATCCTCGACGCCGAAGAGCCGGCGCTTCGAGGCCAGCCGCAGGTGGAGCAGGGTCCCGAAGGCCCGTGCTCCGTCGACCCAGGTGAGCTTCTTGCCCTCCTCGCGGCTGCGCGCGTAGTACGTGATCGGGACTTCGTGAATGCGATAGCCGAGGCGGAGAATGCGGGCGGTGATCTCGGGCTCGATGTCGAACCGATCTCCATGCAGGCTCAGCCGGCGCATCAGTTCCGTGCGCATCGCCTTGAACCCGGTCTCCATGTCCTGGATGTAGCAATTGAAGAGCACGTTGGTGGCGGTGGTGAGCAGGCGGTTGCCCAGCACGAACCAGTAGGAGTACGCGCTCTGGCCGGCGAAGCCGCGCACGCCATAGACGACATCCGCACGCCCCTGCAGGAGCGGGTTGATCATGATCGGGTACTCGAGCGGGTCGTACTCGAGGTCCGCATCCTGGATGATGACCAGCGGCGCGGTGACTGCGTCGACCGCCGTGCGGATCGCGGCCCCTTTGCCGCGATTCGAGGGGTGGCGGTAGACACTGACCCGTCGATCGCCGAGGAAGCCCTCCGCCACCTGGAAGGTGCCGTCGGCAGAGCCATCATCAACGACCACGAGCTGCTGGACGCACGGTTGTCGCAGGACCCGGCGGAGCACCTGCCCGAGGGTGGGCGCCTCGTTGAAAGCGGGCACGATCACCGCGAGATTCGCTTCCACACTGCTTCAACTGGCGCTCGGACCCAAATTTGCGAGCACAGGTTTGGCCACCTCGTGCCGTTGTCCTTTGGGCACCGTGAACCTTCCACGCCCGAACGACGAAACGGTCATCTCCGGCCCCTGGCCCTGGGTCACGCAGTCTTCCCTTTCCATCGTCCTGCCCGCCTACAACGAGGAGCTGAACATCGAGGGCGCGATCGAGGAGGCTTGCGAGGTCGCTGCCTCCGCAGCGCCGGCATGGGAGGTCATCGTGGTCGACGACGGCAGCCGGGACAGCACCGCGCAACGGGTTGCGCGCATCAGCAAGCGCCAGCCTCGGGTCCACCTGATCAGTTTTCCGGAAAACCGAGGCTACGGCGCTGCGCTACGGGCCGGCTTCCACGCCGCTCGCGGGGATCTGATCTTCTACACGGATAGCGACCGGCAGTTCGACTTGAGCGAGCTCCGGTATTTCCTTCCGGTTATGGACCGTACCGATGTTGCCATCGGCTTTCGGGTCTACCGATACGACTCGGTGCTGCGCTGTCTCCTGTCGTGGGTCTACAACCGCCTGGTGAGCGCCGTCTTTCGGGCGCGGGTCCGCGACGTCGACTGCTCATTCAAGCTGTTTCGCCGCGAGGTGTTGGAAGCGATCGACCTCGAGACGCGCGATTTTTTCATCGACACGGAGATGGTCGCCAAGGTACGGAAGTGGAACTTCCGCATCCTGCAGAAGGGGGTCAAGCACTACCCACGACGGGCGGGCGAGAGCAGCGTCCGAGCGAGTCACATCCCTCGCACCCTGCTCGTGGTGGCGCAGATGTGGCTCCGGATTTATCTCCCGGTGCTGCTCGGTCGGCGCGAACGGATCGAGCCGGTTTGTGCTCGTCGCTTGGCCGGCCAGGATATCGTTCGTCAACAGACCCCCAACTTGGGCGTGGCGCAGAATCGGGACCTGCCCATCGAGCCCCGCGAGGCGCACGGTGGAGAGTAGCCTCTACGACGAGTACGTCCGCATCGAGGACATCCACTGGTGGTTCCGCGGACGCCGAAAGATCATCACCACGGTGTTGCAGCCCTATCTGCGACCGCCCGCACGCATCATCGACGTCGGCTCCGGGGGAGGCGCGGTGGCCCAGGCCCTTCAGCAGTTCGGCCACGTGACCGCGGGTGACATCGACGTACGCTGCGCCGCGAGAGTCGCGCGGCGACCCGGTATGAGTTTCGCCTACGGAACGGCCGAGGCGATCCCCTTTGCCGATGGCCGTTTCGATCTGGTCACGGCCTTCGACGTCCTCGAGCATCTCGACGATGACGTCATCGCGCTCCGCGAAATGGCTCGCGTCGCCTCTCCCACAGGCCTGATCGCGGTAACGGTGCCAGCCTACGGCTGGATGTGGGGCCGCCAGGACGAAGTCAGCCATCACCGCCGCCGCTACACTGGCCGCTCCCTCAGGCGGGCGATCACCGCCGCTGGCCTCAATCCGCGACGACTGACAGCCTTCAATACCATCCTCTTCCCGGGCATTGCGGCACTTCGCCTTACCCGCCGGCTTGCCCGGCGACTTGCCGATAGGGGGCAAACGCCCGATCCCGCCGGCCTGACATCCGATTTCTCCATGACAAAACCCGGACCGTTGAACGACTTGCTGGCGGCCACGTTCAGTGCCGAGGCTGCCGCGCTGCGGGTACTCGACCTCCCGATAGGTGTCTCCCTCCTTGCAATCGCCCAGCGCGCGGCTTCTTAGCTCGAAGCGAGCCCGGGCGGCCGCGCTGGCCGTCGTCCTGGTCCTTTTCGGCTACGACGTCATCCAGTACTTCGGCCTCGTCATCAAAACGCCCTGGCAGCTCGACTTCTCCGACTTCTACTTTGCGGCGCGCACGGGCCTGGCCCATGGCTGGGCCCAGATGTACAACACCTCCGTTTCGATGCCCGCGCTCTTTGCCGCCACCGGAAACTGGTTTCCCTATCAACACTCTCCAGTGCTGGCATGGCTGCTCGTCCCGCTGAGCCTGCTTCCGTATGCGCTCGCGCTCACCATCTGGGACGGTTTCCTGTTTGGCTGCTACCTCCTCTGCTGGCGGATCCTGGCGCCCGGCTCCATGGGCCGGCGCCTTCTTCTCCTGGTCGCCGGCCTCGGCCTCTACCCGGTGGTCCTCGGACTGGCCCTTGGACAGCCCACCATGCTGGTCCTGGCGGGGGTGAGCGTCTCCTTCTGGCTGCTGCGGCGCAACCGGCCCCTCCTTGCCGCGGCCGCACTCGCGCTCATCGCTGTGAAGCCCCAGTCCAGCTTCCTGGTACCGTTTGCGCTCCTGTTCGCCGGGCGCGTCCGCCTCTTCGCCGGATGGGCCTTTATCTCCCTCGCACTCGCGGGCCTGACGGTTCTCGCCCTTGGTCAGCAGGGTATTCAGGATTGGCTGCACGCGATCGCGATCGCCCAGAATCTTCCGGGGATTCGATTCAATAGCGTCGGCTCGGTGATCGGAGCTGGTGTCCTGGCCGCGGCAGTCAGCGTGGCGGCGGCCGGCATCGCGATCGTGATTGGCAGGCTCTCGGCTCGCGAAGGCCCTGAGCTCCCCATCGCGGCCGGCCTATCCGGCTCGGTCCTCGCCTCGCCCTACTTGAGCGTGACCGACCTTTCCGCCCTCGTGATCGCAGCGTGGCTCGTCCTTCGACTCGATCCGCCCGGCTGGCTGAAGGTGTTGATGGTGGTGGCATACGTGCCGTTCTTTTTTGCCAATGCCCTCTTCATGCACGGCCCCTTCCTCGTTCTCGAGTGCGCCTGGCTCCTCGCCCTCCTGGTGTTCGCGATCAGGCGGCGCCGGAAGGGTGATCTCGAAGGTTGGCTCCGGAGCCCGGATTCGAACCGGGAACCGTCGCGTTAACAGCGCGCTGCTCTACCGTTGAGCTACTCCGGAACGCCAGGCGCGATCCAGTATATCCGCCAACCTCCCGCCCCTAACTCGCGATCCGCTCCGGCACCTGCCGGCCGGCGGCCTCCCCCACCCGCTCCTCTTCCTGATACTCGGCGTCGGTGTTCACCAGCCACGGGTCGTAGTGCGCTCCCGTCGCGATATTCCGCGCCACCAGGATCCCCGTCATCATCGAGTGGTCCTGGTTGTTGTAGTGATGCATGCCGTTGCGCCCAACCAGCCACAGATTCGGCAGGGCTCGCTGCAGCCATTCGCGCACGACGGCCACATGCCCCAAATACGCCCCGTCATAGACTGGATAAGCCTTCGGCTGCCGGTAGACCATGCCCGCTTTGACCTCGTCCGCCCGGCAAATCCCCAACGCGACCAGCTCGCGCCGCCCCATGTCCAGTAGCTCGGCATCGGACCAGCGCCAGATCCCGTCCTGCTCGAAGCAGAAATACTCCATGCCCAACCCGGTCAACCCGGCGTCATCGACCATCGCGGCGCTGAAATTCTTGAAATTCGCGATCCGCCCCACCTTGACGCCCGGGTCGTGCACGTAAATCCACTGATCCGGGAATACGTCCGCACGGTCGACCACCACATTGACGGTAATGAAGTCGCGATAGCCGAGCGCGTCGGCTGCGGCGCGCACGACCGAGGGCGCGGCCGGCTGTAACTTCGCGATCAGCTCGCGGATCGGCATGGTGCTGATGAACTCCGTCCCCAGCACATCGAGCGTTCCACCAGCAGCATCCCGCACGACCACCGACAACACGCGCCCGCCCGCGTGACGGACGGCCACCACCTCTTCGCCCAATCGCACCGGGTGGCCGCTCGCCTTCAGTCGTGCCGCCACCGATTCCCACATCTGGCCGGCGCCCAATCGCGGATAGCGGAATGAATCGACCAGCGTCTTGACGATGGCGTGCTCGCCGCCCCGCCATGACGGCGGCAGGACGGCATTGCGAATCACCTCGACCAGGTTCAGGCCGCGGATCCGCTGCCCGGCCCAGTCCGCCGACAGCTCGCTGGTCGGGATCCCCCAGACCTTTTCGGTGTAGGTCTTGAAAAAGATCTCGAACAGGCGCCGGCCAAACTGGTTCGACACCCAATCCTCGAACGACTGCGGCGCCACCACCGGATGCATCCGGGCCTGCGCGTAGCTCACGAGGCAGCGCGCGGTTTCGTACGGCCCCAGGTTGAGGAAGGCATTCGAGGCCCGGATCGGATAGTCGAAGAACTTGCCCCGATACATGATCCGGGTCAGGCGCGACACCGGCCGGATCTCCTTGCCCAGGACCTCGCTCCAGAGCGCCTCGATCTCGGGGCTCTTGGAGAAAAACCGGTGCGGGCCGACGTCGAAGCGGCAGCCCATGAACTCGAGCGTGCGGGCGATCCCGCCCACCTGTCGCGAGTCCTTCTCCACCACCGTGACCGGCGTCCCGTGCCGCGTCAGCTCGTAGGCGGCCGACAGCCCGGCGGGCCCGGCGCCCATGACCACTACGTGGTTCTGCGAACCGGGCGAAGTCGCATCAGCCATCCGCTGAGGGAGCAACTCCCGGTAACGGGCCCCTCTTGCGCCGAATTCGGGCCCTCTACCTTACTATTGCGCTCCGTGGGTCCCGCCTCAGGAAGCAACAAACCCCGCCTCCATCCGTTCCTCGAGCGGCTTCGCCGAGGCCCCCTCCTGGGCGACGGCGCCATGGGCACCCAGCTCCATGCCCGAGGCATCGGCTTCGAGCGCTCCTTCGACGAGCTCAACCTCACGGAGCCCAAACTCGTCGAGGAAATTCACCGAGCGTACATTTTCGCCGGCGCCGAGCTGATCGAAACCAATACCTTCGGTGCCAACCGGATCAAGCTCGCCCGCCACGGCCTGGAAGGGCGGGTGCGGGACATCAACTTCCGGGCCGTCAAGCTGGCGCGCGAGGCGCGCGAGATCTCGGGTGAGCCGGTCTTCCTCGCCGGGTCGGTCGGACCCATCGGCCAGCAGCTCGAGCCGATCGGCCGGATCACGATCGCCCAGGCGACGGCCGCCTTCGAGGAACAGATCGCCGCGCTGCTCGAAGGCGGCGCCGATCTCCTCGTGCTCGAGACCTTCACCAATCTCCCCGAGCTGCTCGCGGCGGTCAGCGCGGCGAAGAAGACGACCGACCTGCCGATCGTCGCCCAGATGACCTTCGCCGAGGATGGCCTCACGTTGAGCGCGGAAGAACCGAGCCAGGTGGTCCAGGCGCTCGAGCGGGCCGGCGTCGACGTCATCGGGGTCAACTGCGGGGTTGGTCCGCAGGTCGCGCTCGAGGTTCTCGAAGCGATGCGCCACGAGACCCGCCTGCCGCTCTCGGGCCAGCCCAACGCCGGACTTCCGGCACGCGTCGAAGGGCGCTTCTTCTACTTCGCGACGCCGGAGTACTTCGCGACCTACGCCCGCCAGGCCGCCGATCTCGGCGTGGCCTACATCGGGGGCTGCTGCGGCACCACTCCGGCGCACATCGCCGCAATGCGCGCCGCGCTCCAGCCGGTGGCCGGCGCGCCGCGAATCCGGCAGGCACCGGCCTCGACCGCGATCGCTATCGACCTCAATCCGGCGGAGCAGCTGCCTCCCACACCGTTTGCCGAACGGCTCGCCGACCGTAGCTTCGTGGTCAGCGTCGAGATCGATCCGCCGCGCGGTCTCAATCCCTCGAAGTGCATCGCCGGCGCGCAGCTCATCAAGGATGCCGGCGCGGATGCGATCAACATCGGGGACAGCCCTATGGCCCGCGTCCGCATGAGCGCGCTGTCGCTGGCGATCATGATCCAGCAGCAGGTCGGGATCGACACGCTGATCCACTTCACGTCGCGCGACAAGAACCTGATGGCACTGCAGGCGGAACTGATCGGCGCGCATGCCCTGGGCATCCGCAACATCATCGCGCTGACGGGCGACCCGCCGCGCATCGGGGACTATCCATCGGCGACAGGTGTCTGGGACGTCGACTCAATCGGCCTGATCAAGATCCTGAAGCGCCTCAACGAGGGCTACGACTGGCTCGGGACCTCGATCGGCAAGCCGGCGAACTTCACGATCGCCTGCGCCGTCAACCCCTCGGCGGAAGACCTCGACAACGAAATCGACCGCTTCCGGCAGAAGATCGAAGCCGGCGCCGACGTCGCCATGTCCCAGCCGCTCTACGACCTCGAGACGCTCGAGCGTTTCTTCGAGAAGACCGGCCCGCTCCCCATCCCGTTTCTGCTCGGCGTGCTACCGCTGCAATCGTCGCGGCACGCGGAGTTCATGCACAACGAGGTTCCCGGCATCGTCGTCCCGCAGCAGCTACGCGATCGTATGCGAGTAGCCGGCGAAAACGGGATCGCCGAGGGACTTGCGCAATCGCGCGAGCTGCTGACCGATACCCGGCACCTCGTCCAGGGCGTCTACCTGATGCCGTCCTTCGGCCGCTACGAGGTCGTCGCCGAACTGGTCCGCTGGCTTCGCGAGGACCGCGTCGCCGCCGACGCCCGACCTCACTGAGCTTCAGGTCGGCATCGAGTCGAGGACCTGCTGCGTGTGGCTCATCCCGAGCCTGGTCGCGCCGGCCTCCAGCATGGCCACGGCATCTTCGAAATAGAGGATGCCGCCGCTCGCCTTGACCCCAAAGTTGGGTCCGACCGCGGCGCGAAGCAGGGCGACGTCGTGCAGCGTCGCTCCGTGACCGAGGTAGCCGGTCGAGGTCTTGACGAAGGTCGCCCCCGCCTCGACCGCGAGCGCGCATCCGGTCCGCTTCTCGTCATCGGTCAGCCGCGCGCATTCGAGGATGACCTTGACTGGATGGCCGGCAGCCGCGCGCACGACGCTGGCAATGTCCTCCCTGACCGCTTCGCGCTGGCCGTCCTTCAATCGCCCGATGTCCAGCACCATGTCGATCTCGGTCGCGCCGTCGGCAATCGCCAGCTCGGCCTCGCGAGCCTTCGCGCCGACGTGGGCCGCGCCGAACGGAAAGCCGACCACAGCGGCGATCCCGACACCGCTATCCTGCAGCACCTCGCTGGCGATCATCACGCGGTTCGAGTTCAAACAGGCGGTGGCGCAGTGGTTTCGCCGTGCAATCTCGCAGGCCATCAGGATGTCGTAATGGGTCGCCGCCGGATCCAGCAGGGTGTGATCGATCCGGGCCGCCAGCTCCGCACGCGTCAATAGCCGGGGCATCTGTCCAACCTATGCCTCACTCGGCGGTCGCCTCCGCACGTCCGGCGCGCCGGTGCTCTGCTTCGAGGAGCGCCTCGAAGACTGCCAGCAGGATCAGGTCAACCGCAAGGTCGGCGACCGCGCCGAGCTGCTGGTAGTAGAACGTGAACAGGTCGGTCAGGAAAATCGATGCGAGAATCGAGCGCCTGAACCAGCGCAGCGCGTGGGCGCGCGAGCGCAGGATCAGATAGACGACGCCGACCAGAGTTAGCCCGCCCGAAACGGCGGAGGCCAGCAGCAGGGGCAGATCGACCGTTTCTCCGGGTCCCGTGGCGTTCGGCGCATAAACGAGGGCGAGACTGGCCGTGATGGCCGCCAGCAGCCTGATCAACAACACGCCAATGGCGATGCGACCCGTCCAGCGCGAGCGAAGAACGCCCTCGACCCGCCTCTGGATCCATCGCAACCGAGCTCCGAGTGGACTTCTCCGCGGCAGGTCCGGCCGCCGCGCGGCCACCACCTGCTCGATATTGCCCAGCAGGGTCGTCCCCGCCGCTCCACTCTGGCGCAGCCACCGAACGAGGTGGTACTTCTCGGTCGGGTCGAGGTCGTGCAGCGCAGCGTCCTGGAGCAGCATGAGGGCGTTGGCGAGGTAGGTCTGCTCGTCCCAGACCCGGTGCCGCTCCAGCGAGCGCCACCACAGAAAGAGCAGCACGAAGACCACATAGATCAGCGCGATGGCGGGCCGATAGAAATAGTTGTTGTCGCTCGTGATGAACTTGCCCAACTCGTCGATGAAGAGGCCGAAGCCGAGCCCGGCAACGACCGCCGCCGCCCTTCGGATCCGTTGGCCGAGGTTGCTCAGCAACAGAAGGACCGCCGCCACCATCAGCGTGCCGCCCCAAAGCATGTGCGCGATATGGAGCCCGCCGCCGCCGAGCCGCGGGTACCCGGTCAGACCCAGGAAGAAGCGCACCCCGAGGAAGGCCGCCACCGCCGACACGAGGAAGGTCTCGAGCATCTTGCCGGCATCGAGATTACGAATGAACAACGGGCGGAGTGCCTTGTCCGCTTTCATCTGTCCATTAGTACTAGCAGTTCCACGCTCAGTACTCACGCGCTTTCTCCAAACGGCGCAGAATACGAATAACCGCTGGACACGTACAGTATGCCTTCGGCCATTCGCGAAGAGGGAGGTCAGTCTCATGATCGACACCGTATCTCGTATTACCGCCGAACAGGTCGATCACGCAAACGCAAGCGGACGCACACCCGTCGTTTTCATCCACGGCCTGTGGCTCCTACCGCACAGCTGGGATCGCTGGGCAACGGTTTTCGACCAGGCGGGCTACGCGCCACTCACACCGGGCTGGCCCGATGACCCCGAGACGGTCGACGAGGCCAACAAGCATCCGGAGGTTTTCGCGCATAAGACCATTGGCGACGTCGCCGACCATTACGCCGATGTCATTGGCCAGCTGAAGACCAAGCCGGTCGTGATCGGCCACTCCTTCGGAGGCCTGATCACGCAAATCCTCGCGGGACGCGGCCTCGCCGCGGCATCTGTTGCGATCGATCCCGCGCCTTTCCGTGGCGTGCTGCCACTCCCGCTCTCGTCACTGAAGTCGGCGTCGCCGGTGCTTGGGAATCCCCTCAACCGCAACCGCGCGATTCCGCTCACCTACGACCAATTTCGCTACGCCTTCGCCAACGCCGTCAGCGAGGAGGAGGCCAAGGAACTTTACGAGACCTTCGCGGTGCCAACATCCGGCGTGCCTCTTTTCCAGGCAGCAGCCGCCAACCTAAACCCCTGGACGGAAGCCAAAGTCGACACCAAGAATCCCGACCGTGGCCCGCTCTTGATCATCTCGGGCGAGAAGGATCACACGGTCCCACCGGCGATCTCAAACGCCTCCTACCAGCAGCAGCAGCACAACGAGAACGTCACCGAGATCGCCGAGATCCCGGGCCGTGGCCACGCGCTGGTCATCGACCACGGCTGGCGCGAGGTCGCCGACAAGGCACTCGCGTTCGTGAAGCGCTTCGTGCCGGCGGTGCCCAAAGCCTGACCGCGCAACTTCCCCGCTTCGACGATCCGAGCGCTTTCCTGAAAGCCCTCGGGATGACGTTCGAGTCGGTCGGTCCGGACCGAGTGGTCGCGTGGATCGAGCTCGGTCCGGATCAGCACACACCATGGGGCGTCGTCCACGGCGGCGCCTACACGACCGCGATCGAGAGCGCGGCCAGCGTCGGCGCCTCGGCGGCGGTGCTGGATCGCGGGCAGTTCGCGGTGGGCGTCAACAACACCACCGACTTCCTCCGCCCCCTCACTCGTGGCCGCGCCAAGGTCGTCGCCGAGCCGATCCACCAGGGTGCGACCCAGCAGCTGTGGCAGGTCATCATCTCGAAGGCCGACGACGGCAAGGTCCTCGCCCGCGGACAGGTGCGACTCCAAAACGTCAGCCTCGACCGCTGAGTAGGGTCAGCCGAAGGCGCGCTCGATCGCCTCCCGGACGCGCGCATCACGTAGCTCGCTAAACGATCCCTGTGCAAGGGGGATATGGGAAATTGCTCGGATCAAGCCAAGGTTTCCTTCCTGCACGAGATCGAGAAACGACATACCCCGGCCGATAAACTGCCGTGCCATCCGGACGACTTCCCACAGGTTGAGGTCCGACAACCTATAACCCGCAGCCTCGTCGCCGCGCCGGACGGCAGCGACCAACTCGAGTTCACGATCGGGGGACAGAGGCGCAAGGGACGCAATCTCACGGATGTACATCGCTACCGGATCCTCGGGCCGTAATGACTCGGCCGCCTCGAGGACGCCCAGCAACTCGTCCAGTTCGACCTGACGGTCTTGATCGGGCCGGTCCATGGCTTACATCGCGTTTTCCCAGGCCGGACCAGTTCTAACCGGCCCGAGAGGAGCCGACGGCGACAATCTATGACGAGGAACCGGATGTCCTGCTCGGTGTGTTTAATGGACATGAGCGATCCGGATCACAACCTGGTTGCCCGCTGTTTGGCCGGCGAGGAGGATGGCTTCGCCGAGCTCTTTCAGCGCCATCAGGCAAGGTCTTTGCGCACCGCGTTTGCACTCGTTGGCGACCTCGCAACGGCTGAGGAGGCCCTCCAGGAGGCCTTCCTTCGTGCTTTTCGGACCTTGGACCGAAAGCAGGCCAATGTGAGCTTCGCAACCTGGCTCTACCGGTACGTGGTGTGGGCGGCGCGAAGGCACTCGAGTAAGAACCGACGACATTCGGCTGACCCGCTCGGTGCCGAGCCTTCGACAACCGCGGATTTGGATCGCGCTGAGCTGCGGCTCCAGCTCGTCGCCGCCATCCAGGAGCTGCCAATGGACTTCCGAGAAGTTCTCGTCCTGCGTTTCTATCTAGACCTGTCGGTTGAGGAGGTCGCCCGCATCCTGCGCTGCCGGCAGGGAACCGTGAAATCGCGTACATCTCGAGCACTTGATCAGCTCGCTGCCTCAGGCCAGCTGGCTGACGTCGATAAGGATCACCATTCCTTTGGAGGTCACCATGTCGTATCGAACGCTTGATACCGCTGTCTTCTCGGCCATCTTGAAGGCAGAGCTCGGCACCGTTCCCATCTCGCCGTCGGTCTGGGGCCGGTTGTCCCCTCGCATCACGAAGCCAGCGCCGCGCCGTGCGTGGCGATGGACGCTATCGGCCGGACTGGCCGGGACAGCCGTGGTTCT
>Ga0137415_10004960_pt1 | contig 13150 bp, 17 predicted proteins | sample CZODoug3_1_1_16f_FD_183082 | JGI IMG/M metagenome (GOLD analysis project Ga0137415, IMG submission 183082) | Vadose zone soil fungal communities from Angelo Coast Range Reserve, California, USA - CZODoug3_1_1_16fungal (Hybrid Assembly) | ecosystem: Environmental > Terrestrial > Soil > Vadose... | reverse complement strand
CGGCGACCATGGACCTCGCGGCGGTCCTGGCCGAGCCGGGCGCCGGATACGGAACCGAGGTCCCAATTTCCAGCTCGGATGATGCGATGGTCGTGGCGTCGGGGCGATGAAGGGGGTGAGCTCGTCATGGTTGTAGCGGCGGTTGCACCGCCGACCGCCGAGGCTCGCGTCCGCGCCCTCGTCGAGGCCGAGCTCGCCGGGGAGCTCGCACGCCGCGATCGCACGCGCCTGCGTGTAGACGACCAGCGCTGGGTTTACGAGCTGGTGGGACGAATCGTCGGCGAGGACCAGCGCGGGACGTTGCCGCCCCCGACTCACGAAGAGTCGGAGCAGCTCTGGCGCCGCGTCTTCGCGGCGGTCACGCCCCTTGGTCCGCTGGCGGAGCACCTCGCGGATCCGGAGGTGGAGGAGGTTCGCATCAACGGCACCGAAGCGTGTTTCGTCTTCAAGGCCGGCCGTCGCCATACCGTCCCGCCGCCGTTCGCCGACGAGGCTGGGCTCGTGGAGCTCGTTCACTGGTACACGGATGGCACGCCGAGCGCGCGTCTCGATCGCGCCAGTCCCACCGTGACGATGACCCTTCCTGAGGGCAGCCGCCTGCACGCGGCGCTGTCGCCGCCCGCCCGCCCCATGAGCGTCACCATCAGGCGCCATCCGTCGGAACGGTTTCGCGACCTCGATGCTCTCGCTTCCTCGGGCTTCTTGCCGCGGGAGCTCATCGGCTTCCTCGAGGCCGCGGTCGCATCCCGTTTGAACATCCTCGTGTCGGGTGGCGCGGGCGCAGGCAAGACGACCTTCATGCGGGTGCTGGCCCGGCTCATCGGTCCCGACGAGCGTGTCGTCACCATCGAAGACCAGGCAGAGCTGCACCTGTGGCGCGAGCTGGCTGACTGCATCTCGCTAGAAGGTCGGCTGCCCAACACCGAAGGCCGTGGCGCCATCACGATCCAGATGCTCGTCCACGAGGCTTTGCGAATGTCACCCGACCGCATCGTCATCGGCGAGGTTCGGGGTGGCGAGGCGCTCGACCTGCTCGACGCGATGAATACGGGGCATCCCGGCTCGATCTGCACCATCCATGCGGAAAGCCCACGCGAAACGCTGCCGCGGCTGGCCCGCCTGGCTCTGCGCAGCCCGCATGCGCCCCGACCTGAGACGGTGATGTCCGAGGTCGTCAACACCGTCGACCTTGTGCTTCACTCCGGCTTCATCAGGCCGGCGCCCGCGAATACCGGTCCTCGTTCGCGCCGGCTGACGTCGGTGAGCGTAGTTGCCGGCCTGGACGACGGCCGAGCGGTGGTGCGTGACCTGGTCACGCTCGGGAGCGACGGCAAGTGGCATCGCGTCGGTTCGCTCGCGGCCTTGCCTGAGCGCGCGCAGGCCAAGCTCGCCAATGTCTGCGATCCATCACGCCTTCTCGATGATTTCGATGCTTGAGATCGCGGCTGCGCTCTGCGCGGGCCTAGGAGTCACCGCGGCCACTCTCGCGATCGCCGTGCCGCCGCCTCCGGTGCCCGATGACGCAATCGCGACCTCCTGGCTCGGGCGGTTCGTGCGCTCGCGGTGGGCGGAGGAAAGAGCCCTGGCTGCGGGGGCCGGCTGGACGGACCATGGGGCCGCCGGCCTCGCGATCGTCCAGGTGATGGTCGCTGGTCTTGGTGGCTGTGCCGCTGTCTTGATAACCGGACTTCCGGTTCTAGCCGCCGCCGGCGCTGCCGGCGCTGTCGCGTTGGTCCGTGGCGCCGTTGCCGCTCGTGTGCGAGCTCGACAGGTCCTCGGCCAGGATGCGGTGCTCGAAGCGGTGCGGATGCTGCGCCAGCTGCTGGAGACCGGCGCGACTACGGCCCACGCGGCGATCGCGGTGCTTGCGGAGCGTGGTCCGGCACCGCTGCGCTCGGAGTTTCGGATCATCGCCGCCACCTCGGTCGGCCGGCGGCAGGCGTGGACCTCGGCACGGCAGCGCATCGGCGAGCCCTTGTTCGACATGCTCGCGGCCGCGGTCCTGATCCAGAGCCCTGGTGGCGGAGAGCTGGCGCCGCTCTTCGCGGACCTCGAGGCCTCTGTCAGCGGTGCGCAAGAGGTCGAGCGCGAGGCTCGTGCACTTCAGGTGCAGGCGCGATCGGCCGCGGCGATCATCGTGTCTCTGCCGGTCGTGTTTCTCGTCGCTCTCTCCGCGTTGCGCTCGCCCTACCTCGACGCGTACCACACGTTCGCCGGGCAGGCATTCCTGCTCGCGATGCTCGGTGTCATGTCGTGCACCTATTTGTGGATGAGACGACTGTTGCTTTTGCCTGGGCTGCAGCGCGTGAGGTTGAGCGATGCTTGACCTGACGCTCGCCGCCACTGCGACCGCTGCGGGCGTGTTGGTTGGCGCCGGTGCCTTCGTCGCTTGCGGCGGAGGAACGCGCGTCGAGGCCGCCGCGCATGGGCTGGCCAGGCAGGCGATCGCGCGTGCGCTGCTTGCTCGTCGTGTGCGCACGAGGCTCGCAGCCGACCTCGAGCGTGCGGGCTGGCGCGAGAGCCCAGAAAGGGTGGCCGCTTTTGCAATCGCCCTTTCCGCATGCCTGGGGGTGCTCGGGGCAAGCACCGCATCGGCCCTGACTGTGGGCGGCGCCGCGGTCATGTGCGGCACTGGGATCCTGGCCGGCTTCCTACTTCCGCTCTACGCCGTTAGATCCGCGATTGCCGCGCGCCGCCGCCGCCTTGAGGGCGAGCTCGTCCCACTCCTGGAGCTTTTCACGCTCGAGCTTGGCGGTGGAGGGAGCGCCGTGTCGGCGCTGGGGTCGGTCACCATGCAGGTGCAGGGCGAGCTCGCCGCCGACTTGCGCCGGCTGCTCATCGCGTCTCACGTGGCTGGTTCCGATTCCTTCGAATCACGCTTGAACGAGTACGCGGAGCGGTTCGAGATACCCGCAATCGGAAGCCTGGCGATGATCCTCGCGGCAAGCCGCGAGTACGGAACCGGCGCCGTGCAGGGCGCGCGAGCACTCGCCACCGACCTGCGCCGGTCACAGAGACGCAACCTGATCGCGCATAGTCGCCGCGCGCTGAACCACGTGCTCCTGCCGGCTGCGGTCGGCGTGCTGTTGCCGTTCCTCGCCGTCTTGATGTTTCCCGCAGTCACTGCGCTGCAGCGAAGCCTGCGGTGAAAAGCTCGTCGCGCGGAACGGCGCTGATGGAGTTCGCGCTGGCGTGGCCGATCGTGCTGCTGTTGGTCCTTGGCGCGGTGCAACTGGCCGTGTGGGCGAGCGAGTCGGCCGCCGCGCGTGGTGCCGCTCTGGCGGGAGCGCGCGCAGGAACCGTGGCCGGCGCTGGGGCCGATATGGCGGCCCGAGTGACCTTGAATTCGCTCGCCCCGGCCCTTGTTGGCGCCGGTGCCGCTGTATGGTGCCAGGCCGATACCCGACGCCAACCTGTGTTGTGGATCTGCGCGACGGATCTTGGTTCCGCGTTAAGGGTTGACGTTGGTGGATCCGTGCCATCTCTCGTCCCGATTGTTCCGAGTGAGGGCATGCCGATCCACGCGAGCGTTGTGCTCGACAAAGAGAGATTCAGCCGGTGAGGAAGGGGACAGGACAAGCGCTCGTCGAGCTGGCGCTATGCGCACCCGTTCTCGTCCTTCTGGCAGTGGGCGTCGCGGCGGTCGTCCAGGTTCAGGATGCTGCGGCGGGCCTCGACGCCGCCACCCACGCAGCTGCCGGAGTCGCCGCGCGGGCACCGGATCCACTCACGGCCGACCTCACAGCTCACGCTCGCTTCGTTGCCGTGGTCGCGGGTTATCCGCTCCGGGGAGCCTCCCTACATATCTCGGTCGGAACCTTCAGCCGGTCGACCGACATCGTGGCGACCTCGACAGCCGTCGTCGACGTCGGCTGGTCGGGCTTGGTGGTGCCGCACCCTGTCGTGCTGCGCTCGCGAGCCGTGACACGGATCGAGGCCTGGCGAACTCACTTGATGGCGAGGTGATCCGTAGGCAGCGCGGCCAGGTCATGGCGTTCATCGCCGTGGCGTTGGGCATCGTGGTCATGCCTGTTGCCGCCTATGCGATCGACTCCGCGACAGTCAGTGCGGCGGCGGCAGCCCTGGAGGAGGCGACTGCAACCGCCGCCACCGAGGCCTCGCAGCAGCTGGACATCAGTGGGTTCAGAGCGACTGGCGTTTTGTCCGTGGACGCCACGGCGGCCCGCGGAGTCGCTCAAGCAGTCCTCGCCGCAGAGGTGCCAATGGCGTCGATCACATCGGTCACCGTCACCGGTGCGGAGATCACGATCGCGACGCACGAAGAGGTTCCGCTCCCTTTTGATTTCTTTCCAGACCGAACGGTCCGCCTCCAGGCGAGCGCCTCAGCCAGGCTGGCGGGTGGTTACGACAGGCCGAGCAGCCGTTTGCCGTTGCCGATCAGCACCTTCTGAAGCACCGGTTCCGGAATTTCGAGTGTCGCCAGTTCGTCGAGGCATCGCTTGGGCTGGATGAACGGGTAGTCACTGCCGAACACGAACTGGTCCTGAAGCCTGCCATTAATGTCGCGGATCACCTCAGCTGGGATGTACCGCGGCGCCCAGCCCGAGATGTCGATGTAGATGTTCGTCTTGTGCAGCGCCATGGCCAGCAGCTCGGTGTGCCAGGGATAGCCGAAGTGCGCTGCGATGATGTTGAGATTGGGGAACGACGCGGCCACTGCGTCCAGCCGGATGGGGCGCGCGTAATCGAGCCGGATGCCCTGCCCGCCCGGCTGCCCCGCACCGATGCCGCTGGTCCCGGTGTGGAAGAGCACGATCAGGCCGAGCTCCTCGCATTTCTCATAGAGCGGCCAATGTTTTTCATCGTCGGGCGCGAAGGCCTGCAGCGATGGGTGCAGCTTCACGCCCTTGAGGCCGAGCTCGCTGATTCGGTCCAGCTCCTCGACCGCGCGGTCGCCCTTCAGGGGGTCGACGCTCCCGAAACCCGTGAATGCCTGCGGGTGGTCGCGGCAGGCCTGCGCCACCAGCTCGTTGGGCACACGTGGGCGTCCGGTCGCCGTTTCGGCGTCCCACGCAAGCAGCACCGCAAGCACGTCGAGTTCCATGTAGTCGCGCGCCAGGTCTTCGAGCGAGCGCCGCACGACCTTAGAGCGAAAGTACGACTCGGCGGCCTCCACGTATCCCTTCATTGAGACGTCGAGCCACTCCGGCGTGGGCAGGTGAACGTGGAAATCGATCGCTTTCACAGCCGGGCCGATGATAGTGGTGATGCAAGCCACACTGCTCGTGCTCGCGGGCGGCGAGAGCCGCCGCATGGGCCGGCCGAAGGCCTGGCTCGAGGTGGGGGAGACCAACCTGCTGCGCTGGATGGTGGAACGCCTGGGGCCCGCGTTCTCGGAGGTGGTGGTCTCGTTCGCCGAGCCCGAGCAGCTGGAAGAGCTCGTGCCTTTCCGGCTTGTCTTCGATCGCAAGAAGGCCGCGGGCCCGCTCGCGGGCATCGAGGCGGGCTTGACCGTCGCTCGCCACGAGGTCGTGTTCGCCATCGCCTGCGACATGCCGTACGTGCCGCGCGGCTTGGCGGAGAGGGCCGTCGCCGCGGCGCGTAGCTGCGACGCCGCGATGCCGCGCATCGACGGACGTCCTGAGCCGGTATGCGCCGCCTACCGGCGCTCGTCGCTGCCGGCTGTCACCGCCGCCCTTGATGCCGGTCGCCTGAGGGCGGCCGACCTTGCTGAACGTCTCGACGTGACCTGGCTCGAGGGTCTCGACCCGGACCTGTTTCGGAGCCTCAACACACGCGAGGACTATCAGCGTTTCCATGACGATTTCCCGGCGCAGGGATAATGGCTGTCTTGTGAAGATCGTCGTCACTGTCAAGCAGGTGCCCGACCCCAACGCCACCACCGTGCTCGAAGCCGACAACACCGTCGCGCGCGATCGAGAGGTGGTCCTCGACCCGGGCGATGAGTGCGGAATCGAGGAAGGACTGCAGCTGAAGGAGGCCCACGGCGGCGAGGTGATCCTCGTTTCGATGGGACCCGAGCGCGCCAGGGACGCCATCCGCAAAGGCCTGTCCATGGGCGCCGACCGCGGGGTGCTCATCACCGACGAGCAGCTCGCCGGCGCCGACGTGCTCCTCACCGCGCGCGCTCTCGCGGCCGCGATCAAGCCCGAGCAGCCCGACCTCGTCATCTGCGCCACAGAGTCGTATGACGGCAGCACCGGGATGGTGCCGCCGATGCTCGCCGAGCTGCTCGGCTTGCCGCAGCTGACGATCGCGAAAAAAGTCGAGGTCGACGGAACCACTATCAAGGTCCATCGCCAGACGGCGGATGGCTACCAGGTCGTCGAGGCTTCGACGCCCGCCCTCATAACAGTCACGGCCGGCATCGCTGAGCCGCGGTACGCGTCGCTGAAGGGCATCATGGCGGCGCGCTCGAAGGAGATCAAACTGGTGGGGCTGGGCGACCTCGGCATCGAGCGTGGCGAGCCCGGCGAGACGATCGAGGGCGTCGCCGACGCCGAGGCCCGCAAGGCCGGCGCGATCATCGAGGACGACGGCAAGGCCGTCGACCGGATCATGCAGGTCCTCGCCCAGGCCAAGGTCGTCTAACGAATGGCGAAGGTCTGGGTCTACGCGGAGATGAATGGCGGCAAGCTGCAGTCGACGGCTCTGGAGCTCATGGCCAAGGCGCGCGAGCTGGGTGATGTCGAAGCCGTCGCGCTCGGCAGCGGCGCCAAGGCCGCCGCGTCGACGCTCGGCAAGCACGGCGCCAAGGTCGTGCATGTCAACGAGGACAAGGCCTTCGACGACTTCATCGCCGAGCCCGCGGCCGACGCCCTGGCCGCGCTGCATGAGCAGTCACAGCCCGACCTGATCCTCTTCGCGTTCACGTCCGACTCGCGTGACGTCGCCGGTCGCCTCGCCGCGCGCCTGGGAAAGGGCCTCATCTCCAACGCCGGCGACGTGGACGCGAACGATGGCGGCTTCGTCGCCAAGGTGCCCTATTTCGGCGGCGCCAAGATGGCTTCGATGCGCCCCAACAGCAAGCCCGCGATTGTGCTCGTGCGCCCGAAGTCCTTCGAGGCGTCGGAGACCGGCGGGACGGCTGAGGTCAAGGAACTGGTGGTAACCATCGGCGATGGATCCAAACGCGCGAGAATCGTCGAGCGCGTTGCTGAAGCCTCAGAGAAAGTGAAGCTAGAGGACGCCAAGGTCGTCATCAGCGGCGGGCGCGGCATGGGCGGGCCCGACAACTTCCCGCTGCTCGAGGCGCTCGCGAACGCGCTCGGCGGCGCAGTGGGCGCCAGCCGCGCTGTGGTCGACGCCGGATGGGTGCCTTACTCGATGCAGGTCGGCCAGACGGGCAAGTCCGTGCGCCCGGGCGTCTACATCGCGGTCGGCATCTCCGGCGCCATGCAGCACACCGTGGGGATGAAGGCGTCCAAGGTGATCATCGCCATCAACAAGGACGCGGAGGCTCCGATCATGAAGATGGCCGACCTCGGCGTTGTCGGCGACGCGCTCAAGATCGTGCCCGCGCTGACGGCCGCGGTCAAAGCCAAGAAGGGCTAGAGCGGACCGCACCGAAGCCGAGGAGCTGGTCGCCGAGCGCGTCGTGCGCCGGCGCGAGCGCGACTTCGCGGCAGCCGACGGCATCCGCGAGCGCTTGCGGGCGGGTGGGTGGGAGGTCCTCGACAGTGCCGAAGGCAGCGAGCTGCAGGCGCTCAAGGCTCCGGTCGCGCCTGGCATCAAGCCCGCGGCTCGCGCGGTCACGCTGCTGACGGTCGTCCACGGCTGGCGCCCCGACGTGGAGCGGTGGCTGCTCTCGGTGTTCACCCACACCAAGGCCGATTTCGAAGCCCTGCTCGTCGACAACTCCGGCGACGCACGCATGGCCGGCTGGCTGGAGTCCCGCGCGGCCGAACGGCTGCGCCTGATCACGCTCGATCCTCCGGTCGGCTTCGCCACGGCGGTCAATGCGGGCATCGATGCGGCAGCGGGCGAGGTGGTCGTCCTATTCGATCCCGGCGTCGAGCTCACGGGCGACGCCATCACGCCGCTGCTCGAAGCGCTGGCGGATCCGACCGTCGTCGTCGCCGGACCCTTTGGGCTCCGAGGCAAGGGCACTCTCAAGGAATTCGAGGAGGATCCCGGTCCCGAGGTCGACGCCATCGAGGGCTACTGCATGGCGTTCCGCCGTTCCGACGCCGAGGCGGTGCAGGGTTTCGATCCCAGGTTCCGCTTCTACCGCATCGCCGACATCGAGTTCAGCTTCCGGCTGCGCGATCGCGGGGGCCGGGCCCAGGCCGTAGCCGGTCTGCCGCTGATCAAGCACGAGCACCGCCTGTGGGAGGCGACCGACCCGAAGGAACGAGACCGGCTGTCGAAGCGCAACTTCTATCGCTTCCTCGACCGCTGGGGCGGGCGGGCGGATCTCCTGGTCGGCCGATAATTCCCCCGGTGGGCGACGAATACGCGGCGAAGATCTCCGAGCTGAAAGCCAAGCGCGAGAAGAACCTCGCGATGGGTGGCGAGGAGAAGATCGCGAAGCAGAAGGGCCGCGGCAAGCTCACGGTCCGCGAGCGCCTCGACCTGCTGTTCGATAAGGACACCTTCGTCGAGTTCGGCCTGCTTGCGCACCAGCAGCCCGTCCGGGGGGTGGGCGCGGTTGACGCCGACGGCACGCCGGCCGACGGAGTCGTCACCGGGCACGGACTCGTCGACGGCCGCCAGGTGTGGGTGATCGCCTACGACTTCACGGTGATGGCGGGGTCGATGGGTGCGGTGGGCGAGCAGTTCAAAGCCGCTCGTGTGCGCGAGCTGGCTCTGCGCTACCGCAAGCCCATCGTGTGGCTGCTCGACTCGGCCGGCGCTCGCATCCAGGAAGCCGCGGGCTCCACCTTCGCCGGCACTGGCTACCTCTTCAACGACCAGGTCGTGATGTCAGGCGTGATCCCGCAGGTCGCGGCCATGCTCGGCCCGTGCGCGGCCGGCACCGCTTACATCCCGGGCCTTTCCGACTTCGTGCCCATGGTCAAGGGCACCTCCTCGATGTCGCTGGGAGGAGCGCGCCTCGTCAAGGCGGCGACAGGCGAAGACGTCACCGACCACGACATGGGCGGCTCGCAAGTGCACACGTACGAATCCGGCGTGGGCGACAACGAGGTCGCGGATGACGCTGAGTGCATCAGCACCGTGCGCCGCTTCCTTTCATACCTGCCATCGAGCAACACCGAGAAGCCCCCGTTCGTCGACTCCGGCGATCCTGCCGACCGGTTGGTGCCCGAGCTCGAGAAGATCGTGCCCACCAATCCGCGCGCCGCGTACGACGTGCGCCGGGTCGTGAAGGCGACCTTCGATCACGACTCGTGGTTCGAGATCAAGCCGACCTGGGCCAAGAACATCGTCGTCGGATTCGCGCGCGCTGCCGGCCACGCGGTCGGCGTCGTCGCCAACCAGCCCATGCAGAAAGGCGGCATCCTCGACGTGGACGCCGCCGACAAGGCCGCCCGGTTCATCCGCATGTGCGACGCCTTCAACGTTCCGCTCGTGTACCTGATGGACGTCCCGGGTTTCCTGGTCGGCTCGCAAGTGGAGAAGGAAGGCATCATCCGCCACGGCGCGAAGATGCTGTACGCGACCTCAGAGGCAACCGTGCCGAAGATCACGGTGATCATGCGCAAGGCATATGGCGCCGGGTACTACGTGATGTGCGGCAAGGGCTACCAGCCCGACGTGCTCGTCGCGTGGCCGTTTGCCGAGATCTCGGTCATGGGACCTGAGGGCGCGGTGAACATCATCTTCAACAAGCAGATCGAAGCTTCCGACAACCCGGAGGAGACCCGCGCGCGGATGCTGGAGTCGATCCGGGCGCAGATCAGCCCTTACATCGCCGCGGGCTGGGCGATGATCGACGACGTCATCGATCCCGCCGAGACGCGGCGCGTGATCGTGCGTGGCCTCGAGCAGTCGCGCGACAAGAAGGTCGACCGGCCGTGGCGCAAGCACGGGAACATCCCGGTTTGAGCAAGACCATCATCTCGGCCGCGCTCACCGGGGTGCTCGCGACGCGCGAGCAGTGCCCCGCCATCCCCTACACGCCGGTGGAGATCGCCGAGGAGGCCCTTCGCGCCGCCGAGGCGGGTGCGGCGATCGTGCACATCCACGCGCGCAAACCGGACGGTGGGCCGGACTGGAGCGTGGAGACTTTCGCCGAGATCTTCTCCGAAGTTCGCGCGCGAACCGACGCGATCATCAACTTCTCGACCGGGGCCGTCGGCGTCCCACCGGAGGAACGCATCGCCCACATTCGCGACCTCAAGCCAGAGATGGCCGCCCTGAACATGGGCTCGATGAACTACGCGATCTACTCCGAGAAGCGGAAGGTCTTCTATCACGATCACGTCTTCGCCAACCCGTTTCATGACATCCAGTTCTTCCTCGAAACCATGAACGCCGCCGGCGTGCGGCCCGAGATGGAGTGCTTTGACGCGGGCCACATCGGCAACACGCGGCCGCTCATCGACATGGGCGTGCTCCAACCGCCATTTCAGTTCAGCCTCATCATGGGAGTGCTGGGCGGCATTCCCGGCACGACTCGTCACCTGGTCGACCAGGTCGACGGCCTGCCGGCGGGATCGCACTGGCAGGTCATCGGCATCGGCCTCAACCAATGGCCGCTGGTCGCGGCGGCGATCACGATGGACGGCAACGTTCGCGTCGGTCTCGAGGACAACTTCTATGTCGAGGAGGGAAGGATGGCCCGCAGCAACGGTGAGCTGGTGGAAAAGGCGGCGCGCCTGTGCCGTGATCTGGGGCGTGAAGTCGCCTCGATCGCGGAGGCGAGGACGCAATTAGCGCTGAAGTCTCGTGACTGAGGTCAAGGCGGAGCTCGTCGGCAACGTGTGGAAGATCACCGCGAAGCCGGGAGACAAGGTCGCCGAGGACGACGTGCTCCTGATCCTCGAGTCCATGAAGATGGAGATCTCGGTCACGGCGCCGCGTGCCGGGACGGTGCGCGAGATCCGCGTCAAGGAGGCCGAGGTGGTCAAGGAGGGCCAGGTGTTGGTGGTGCTCGAATGAGCGAGCTTCCGGTACGTGTCAAGGTTCAGGACAGTGCGAGCCAGGTCATTTACACCGATGCGGTGCTCATCAACGGCAACCCGCTCGGGTTCGTGCTCAATTTCGGCCAATGGGCGCCCGAGGATCCTGGGCTCGTGCGCGTTTACTGCCGTGTGGGCATGAGCCCAAACCATATGAAGCTGCTTTCGCAGCTGTTGACCCAGAACGTGGCCGCTTACGAGGCGAGGTTCGGCGAGGTGGCCGTCACCGAGGACCGGGCTGCGGCCGGCCATCGCATCGGCTTCGACGTCGGCCCCGAAATTCCGACGAAGGCGTAGGCGGTGGCGAGGCCCGCTCAGCTCCTGCTCCAGTACCAGCGGCTCGTGGATCGCGAGCGGGTGCTGCGCGACAACATCGAGCGGATCGAATCATTGCTGCAAGCGAATCCCGAAGTGGTCCGGCTCGAAGAGAAGGTCGAGGCTGCGCGCTCCGCGCAGGAGACCGCGTCGGGAAGGCTGGGCGAATCGGACCGCGCGCGTGAGGATCACCGCAGCAAGCTCCGATCGCGAGAACGAGAGTTGATGAGCGGCCGCATCCGCAATCCGACCGAGCTGATGCAGATGTCGGAAGAGGTCCAGCACATGAAAGCGCGCTTCGCGGACGAGGAAGAGGCTGAGCTGCGTCTCATGGAGGACGCCGAGATCGCCGATGACAACATGCGTGAGGCGACAGCCGAGCTCGACGCGGCGCGCGTGCAGGCCGCCGCCGAGGCGCCGGGGTTGGAGTCGGACTTGAGCGGTTTTCGTGCGGAGCTCGCGGAGGTCGAGGCGGAGAAGGAACAGGTGTGGGCCGAGGTGCCGCCGGCGGCGCGGACCGCATTCACCCGGCAGCGCGTCCATCCCGCGGTCGCCGAGGTTCGGAACAACCAGTGCACGGCCTGCCGGGTCACAGTCACGTCACGGGGCATGCAGATGCTTCGCCAGGGGGACGAGATCGTGCACTGCGAGAACTGCGGCCGAATCCTGGTGCTCGCCTGACAACGCTGCGCCTGCGCGCGGACGGAGGCGCTCGCGGCAATCCTGGACCGGCGGCGTTGGGGGTCGTCATCGAGGACGACCAGGGCATGCGGCTGCGCACGTTTCATCGGTTTCTGGGCGTTGCGACCAACAACCAGGCCGAGTATCAAGCGCTGATCGAGGGGTTGAAGGCAGTTGCCGATTGGAAACCCGACCGACTCGAGGTCTATCTCGACTCCAAGCTCGTGGTTGAGCAGGTCAACGGCAAGTGGAGGGTGAAAGAACCCGAGCTGAGGGAGCTCCACAAGCAGGCGACAGAGCTCCTGCAGCAGTTCGGCGACAGGGTCACCGTCAGCCACGTCGGTCGCGAGGAGAATCGCGGCGCGGACAAGCTCGTGAACATCGCTCTGGACGAGCGGGTTAAGAAACCCAAGCCGGGTGGGTAGAATTCGCTCGGGTCGAGGCGGACGGGTGACCGCCGACGTAAGTGAATACGGTTGGAGGAAAGTCCGGGCTCCAAAGAGCAGGGCGCTGGGTAACACCCAGTCGGGGCGACCCGAAGGAAAGTGCCACAGAAAATTACCGCCGGGCAGCGATTGTCTCCGGAGAAGCGCTGTCAGGTAAGGGTGAAAAGGTGGGGTAAGAGCCCACCGGCGGCCGGGTGACCGGCCGGCCAGGCAAACCCCGCCCGGAGCAAGACCAAATAGGAGGGCGTTCACGGCGGCTCGCCGAGCCCTCGGGTATCGGTCGCTAGAGGCGCCGGGCAACCGGCGTCGCAGACAGATGGTCACCGTCCCGCAAGGGACACAGAACCCGGCTTACAGTCCGCCCTCGGCCCACCTTCTGTATCCCCAAAAACCGCAAGGTGCGGGCGGCAGATTGCGGCCGCCGCTTTAGATTTAGCAGCGGCGCGACGATTGGCGGAGTCGATACAACATCCCGCGGCAACAGTAAGTCGCTGGCCAGTCTTCTGTACGCCTACGCGGTGCCTGACGACGCACGAGGCACGACCGTGAGACACCGGGTTCAGAATTCCAAGGCCGTTAGCTCCAACAAACCCGGGGCGATTCAACCGTAACGCTCATACTCGCCCGATGGGCGGCGTGCCC
>Ga0137415_10004959_pt1 | contig 13151 bp, 9 predicted proteins | sample CZODoug3_1_1_16f_FD_183082 | JGI IMG/M metagenome (GOLD analysis project Ga0137415, IMG submission 183082) | Vadose zone soil fungal communities from Angelo Coast Range Reserve, California, USA - CZODoug3_1_1_16fungal (Hybrid Assembly) | ecosystem: Environmental > Terrestrial > Soil > Vadose... | reverse complement strand
GAGGCCCGCCATGGCGATGAGTGAGAGGGGAGATTTCATAGGGATATCCTCAGGTGTGGAATTAGCGTCCGTTGGGCCTCATGACAGAGCGGAAGGGAATTTCGTGGCCACCGGCCGGCTTGCGGAAGACGAAGCAGCTCTGGCCTAGCCAGGGATGCAGGTTCCAACTCGAGAACTCCACCAGGGTGCGGGGAAAATTGGGCTTGTCCGTGAAGGTCACCGCGAGCCGGCGCGGGAGTGGCGACGAACCCGACTCGATCCAGATTTCCCAGTTCACCCCGGGAGAGCGAAAGGCGAGATGCTCGCAGTCGACGCCATCGATGACCCCTTGGCCCATATGCTTGGCATCGATGACGTCAGACATCAGTGCGTCATAAGCGTTGGCGTTCAGAAGATCGGTACCGGGCAACTCAACGGACAATTGGTTTCGCAGGAGGTCGACGAGCTGATCGACAGAGCCGGGCGTGTCGAACTGTGCGAAGGCGTTGATGTTCTTGCCCAGCAGGGTGGCGGTTTTTCCATCGAAAACGAGCTCGATGTCGGCGTAGCCGCCGGTGCGGGTTGCGCGGAGCTTGTCCGGCCGGGATAACAACATCTGACCGGAGCTGGCGAATTGAATTTTCTCCAAGGTGGGTGTGATCACCTCGACGCTCGAATCGTTCACCATCGGCCACACCATCGTGCTGAGCCGCGGCTTGATCGACGTGCTGCCCGACGAAGCCAGCCTGGCCACCATGGTGGCGCACGAGCTGGGCCACGTCGTGCTCGGCCACCGCATCGATCCGCAGTACGCATTCTTTGACCGGCTACTGTTCGACGACAAAGAAACCTTCCAGCACTTCGTCTTCAGTCGCGAGCCAGGTGAAGAGACCTCCGCCAGCCAAAAGGCCGCGGAGCTGCTGAAGAACTCCCCGTACAAAGATTCGCTCGGCAACGCCAGCCTGTTCGTGGCCGCGCTCGATTCTCGCGCCCGCGAAATCCCCAACCTGGTCAGCCCGCACCTGGGCAACCGCGTTCCTGTCAATAACGCGTTGCATGAGACCACACCGCAAGGCGATGCCGCCAAGCGCGCCGGGATGATTAGCGCGCTGCCGCTCGGCGGGCGCGTCAAGGTTGACCCGTGGACCGACCGCATCGAGATGATCAAGACCAAACCGCTCGGGTCAGTCTCCGAGCGCGAGAAGATGCCGTTCGAGGTCACGCCGTTTATGCCTTACCTGACCCGGCAAAGCAGCAGCAATCAGCAGCCGGGAGCCGTCACGGCGGAATCAAAGGCCGACCAGAACAAGAAACCTCAATAGACTCGTTTAAACTTTGCCGCGACCCGGCGGTCCTCTTCCCCAGCCGCCGGGTCTTTTTGTTTTTTGCGCCCCACTCCTCGCAACACGCCGCCCGCGACAGAACAGGGCAGTAGGGCGCACGGCAATCCTCTAGATCTAGATCTAGAGCTAGAATGTGCACCCCTCTCGCGGTAGGCCCCGCTAGTCGAAGTTCGTCAGTAAGAGGGTCGAAACAAGGCTAAGCCCTTTGAAATCAGCTCAGGCTAGGGCTGAGTGGCAAGAAGAAGCGACGATCGACGAGGGGTTCCGGTACAATCTGGGCCGGTCGAACCGCCCGCCACTAGGTGAACTGTCTTGAAGCCCTGGATCGAATCCACAAGCTCTCTCCGGTTTATCAAAGAGATGGGAGGAGGCTTGCCGGCCATGATTCGCGACAGCCTTCCTCACCGAGTGGAGGAAATGCCCAGACGCGGCGCTCCGGGGGCGCGGCGTGACCTGCGAACAGGAGTGTCATGATGGCGAAACACTTGGGAATCGGCCTCATCGGCAGCGGCTTCAACGCCAAGTTCCACCTGCTGGGCTTCGTCGGCGTGCGCAACGCCGACGTGCTCGGCGTCTGGAGCCCGAACCGGAAACACGCAGAGGAGACAGCGGCGCTCGCGCTTGCGCTCGAGGTCGGCGAGGCCAAGGTCTACCGCTCAATTACGGAGATGGTCGCGGATCCCGCGCTCGATGCTCTCTGGCTGTGCGGGCCAAATTACGCCCGGGTTGAGAACGTTGAGGAAATCGTGGACGCGATCGCACGCGGCCGCGGGACGCTCAAAGGCGTGGCCTGCGAGAAGCCGCTCGCCAGGAACCTAAGTGAGGCGAAGCGGGTCGCAGAGCTGGTGCAGCGCGCCGGGCTCCAGAACGGATATCTCGAGAACCAAGTCTTCGCGCCAGCGGTTGCGACAGGGCGCGAGATTATTTGGGCGCGGGGCGCGTCGCTCACGGGCCGTCCGTATCTAGCCCGCGCCGCCGAGGAGCACAGCGGACCCCACAAGCCGTGGTTCTGGCAGGGCGCTCTTCAGGGGGGCGGTGTGCTGAACGACATGATGTGCCACTCCGTGCTTGTGGTCCGGCATCTTCTCACCAAGCCCGGCGCCCCACGGTCGTCGCTCCGGCCGGTGCGGGTGAGCGCGCGCATCGCTAGTCTCAAATAGAGCCGGCCCGAGTACGCCAAGCGGCTGTCGAAAATCATGGGCAGGGAGGTGGACTACCGAAAACACCCGGCAGAAGATTTCGCAAGCCTATCGATCGACTTCGAAGCGGACGATGGGACCTTGGTCCTCGGCGAGGCGACCACCTCATGGAGCTTCGTAGGGCCGGGCCTCCGCCTCTCGGCCGAATTGCTCGGCCCTGAGTACTCAATGTCGTGGAACACGCTCGAGAGCGGCCTCAAGCTCTTCTTTAGCCGCGAGGTCAAGGGGAAGCTGGGTGAGGACCTGGTAGAGAAGCAAAACGCCGAGATGGGCCAGATGCCGGTGGTCGCGAATGAGGCGGCGGCCTACGGCTACGAGGCCGAGGACCGCCACTTCGTCCGTGCGTTTCTTACGGGCGAGAAGCCGGCGCTGACATTCGACGACGGCCTCGAGGTAGTGAAGCTGCTGATGACCGCCTATCAGAGCGCCGAGCAGGGCCGCACGATTGATTTCCCGCCGAAGGGCTTGGATGGGTTCATTCCGGCCGTTGCGCGTGGAACGTGGAAACCACAGCGCTCATGACTTGGATTACAGAGCCTTCTACTCGTCCGCTCCGACCCTCTGTGTTGTTCTAGGACTTCTGACTCAGGACGCCAGTACCTTTTTCCCAAAATTTCTTTGTTACTTGTCATTGTGCCGGAGCCATGTAAATCTATCCCCACGTCCTCGCATTCCGTATTGGTTATCCCATCTCCGAGCATCTAGAAAATTGAGTGTGAGCGGGAGAGAATTCATGAGAAAAGCAATCTGGCTGGGGGTCCTCATCGTTTGGTTTTCTGTGATCGTACCGGCAGCCATGGGGCAAAAGCTGGGTCAGGTCGAAGGGATAGTCGAGGATCCAACCGGCATTCCCGTGGCCCAGGCGGAGGTGAAGCTAACCGGCCAGAATACCGGCATTGTACAGAAGGCGGTTACCGACGAGGCGGGTCACTTCGCATTTACTGGCGTTGAGCCAGGTGACTATGTTTTGAGCGCAAAAGTGGAAGGGTTCGAAAAGGCGCAATTACAGCTTAAGGTCGGCACGAGCCCCACCCCTGCCCAGCGGGTGCGCCTAAAAGTGGCCACAGTGACAGAAGAGATTACCGTCTCCGCTCAATCGTCGGACCCCCTTTCTTCCGAGCAGAATAGCACCGCTGTCCAGGTGGACCACGAGTTGTTGAGAAGCCTCCCGGCCAAAGATGCGAACCCTCTAGCGGTTGCCTCCCTCTTTGTCGATCCTTCGGCGAACGGCGCGGAAGGCACCAAGATCGTGGTGGATGGAGTGGAGGGCAATGAGCTGGACGTGCCGGCTTCGAGCGTCAAGAGCGTTTCCGTTAATAAGAACCCCTACTCGGCGGAGTTTGGCCGGCCGGGCAAGGGCCGCATTGAAGTGGTGACGAGGGGCGGCTCGCAGCGTCATTTTCATAGCCGTTTTACTTTCACCTTCCGGGATGCGAGCATGGATGCTCGCAATGCCTTCGCGGACGTGAGACCGCCCAGACGGCGCGAGTTGTTTGAGGGGGCGATCGATGGACCACTGGTGCGTGACAAAGTAACTTTTTTCCTTGGCGGCGAGTACCTCAAGGACAACGACACTGCTTTCGTCGCAGCCGAAACGCCGAGTGGTCGCCTCGTAGAAAGTCTGGGAATCCCGCGGCGCACCCCTCGTCTGTTCGGGCGCATGGACTTTCGACTGACCCCGCTCCAGATCCTCTCCGTGCGGTACAACTGGAGCCGGGATTCGCTAGGCAATCAGGGCGTGGGAGCATTCGATCTTCCCGAGCGCGCGTGGAACTCAGCCAATGAGACCCATGAAGTCCGGATCTCGGAGACCGTAATTCGTTCAGCGAATTTCTCCAACGAGGTTCGCTTCGACTTCAGATCTCGGAGGAAGGAGGCCCAGAGCTTGACCGATGCGCCCGCGATTCTGGTGCCCGGCGCGTTCCATAGCGGAGGCGCGCAGATCTCGCGAAGCGACCGGGAAAACATCATGGACGTGCAGGAGCTTGTCTCCTACGTCCACGGGCGGCACACGCTCCGCTTGGGCGGAGTGGCGAAATCGAGATTCATCGATTTCACCGACCGCTCCGACTTCGGCGGGACATTCACGTTTTCTGATCTCGCGGCCTTCACGAGCAAGCAGCCGCGGCCTTTCAAGTTCACCGTGAACCAGGGTGACCCCCGACTCTCCTTCACCCAGCACGAGTTCGCTTATTTCTTCCAGGATGAGATCCGCTTGAGGCCGCGCTTCAGCTTGCTGCTGGGGCTGCGCCACGAACTGCAGTCCAACCTGCACTACCATAAGAATCTGGCGCCACGGGTGGCACTGGCCTACACCACTGCCAATGGCCAGACGGTCCTGCGCGCGGGCGCCGGGATCTTCTACCAGCGCCAGCCTGTGACTGTGGAGGAGCAGTCCCTGCTTCTCGACGGTTCGCACCTTCGCCAAATTGTGATTAGCAACCCGAGCTTTCCGTTGGTGGGGGATCCCTCTGCCCTTGCGAATTTGCCTCCTCCCAGTGTGGTGCGCATGGATCCGAACATTCGCGGTGCTTACGCAGTCCAGGCAAGCTTGGGAGTGGAGCAGAAACTGGGCCGGCAGAGCTACCTCTCGGCGGAATACACCATGCTGCGCGGGCTGGAGCTGTACCGCATGCGCGATATCAATGCGCCGCTGCCAGCCACCGGCCTGCGCCCCGATCCCAATTTCCTCAATATCGACCAGTTCGAGACCTCGGGCAGTTCCCACAGCCACAGTCTTAACCTGGGCTTCCGGACGTCGGTGCGCGGCAAGGTGCAGCTCGTCTCCCAGTACACGCTCTCCCACGCCATAGATGACACCTCGGGGCTATCTTCCCTTCCGGCGGACAATTTCGACTTGCGGAGCGAGCGCGGGCGGGCCGACTTCGACCAGCGCCACCGCTTCAATCTTGCCGGTGTCCTGAAGCTGCCCCACGGCTTTGGCTTCGGGTTGATTGCCTCCGTGGGTTCCGGCATTCCTTACAACATTACGACCGGCTTCGACAACAACCACGACACGGTGGCCAACGATCGCCCCAGTTTGGGAAACCCCAACGCGCCGTTCACGTCTTTTGGGATAGATGGAAGGTTTATCGGCCAAACTCCTGGCGTGCTTTACGACGGTGCAAAAGCGTTGTTTGCCGGGAGCTTCCTTACTGTGAACGCGAATGACGTGCACTGGCTCATTCTCCCCGGGGCGGGAAATATCGGGCGCAATATTGGAAACGGCCCTGGCTTCGTCAACCTGGACTTGCGTTCGGCCAAGAGATTCAAACTCTGGAACAACAGGGAAAAAGAGAATAGGTCACCGGAGTTGGAGTTCCGGTTGGATGCCTTCAACATTCTCAACCATGTGAACCGCAAGAACTTTGTTGGCCCAGTGAGCTCACCGTTTTTCGGCCGGGCCAACGCAGCCCATTCGGCTCGCGAACTCCAGGCATCCGCGAAATTCACTTTCTGAGTTGGCTTTTGTAGTTGCGCCTGGGCGCGTCCGAGTCTGCGAAGCGGGTCCACAACTAAGGGGTTGGGCGGCTGTTGGGGCTCTGCGAAAACTAGGGGCAGCAAAGCACGTGATTGATTTCAGCCAAGCTAAACGAGCCAGAGACTTTTCTCGGGGGGTGGAAGCATGCGAATTTCGGTAATTGGTTGCGGGTATGTAGGACTGGTGACCGGCGGGTGCCTGGCCGAAGTGGGCCACGAGGTGGTGTGCACGGATAATGACCCCGGGCGCATGGCCATGCTGGAGGGGGGCCGGGTGCCGATCTATGAGCCGCACCTCGACGCGGTCCTGGCTGCGGCCCGACGCGCCGGGCGTCTCACCTTCACCCGCCATGCGGGCGAAGCGGTGCGCGCGGGCGATGCCATCTTTATTTGCGTGGGCACCCCGCCCCGGCAAACCGGGGAAGCCGATCTCTCCGCGATCGACAACGTGGCCCGCCTGATCGCCACCGAAGCCCGCTCGCCCAAGCTGGTGATTGAGAAAAGCACCGTGCCCGCACAAACCGGGCTACAGTTGAAGCGGGCGCTGGCCGTGTACAGCCGCAAAAACGGCCTGGCGTTCCGGGTAGCCTCCAACCCCGAGTTTCTCCGCGAGGGCACGGCAGTCGAAGACTTCCTGCATCCGGACCGCATCGTGGTCGGCGTGGAAGAACAAAGCTCCGAAGAGCAGTGCCGTGAGATTTACCGGCCGATCCTGGAGGGCCTGTTCCACTGCCCCGTGCACACCCCCGCCTGCCCACCGACCCCAACCCCGCCCATGCTGGTGACCACGATCGCCAGCTCGGAGCTGATCAAGCACGCCTCGAATTCCTTTCTAGCCCTGAAAATCTCCTACGCCAATGTGCTGGCGGACCTGTGCGAGCGGCTGGGGGCCAACGTGGAGGAGGTGACTCGGGCCATGGGCCTGGACCCGCGCATCGGACCGCAGTTCCTCCGCGCTGGACTGGGCTTCGGCGGTTTCTGCCTGCCCAAGGACATCCAGGCGTTCATCTGGCTGGCGGAGAGCGTGGGGGTGGACTTCGGCCTGCTGAAGGAGACCGAACGTGTCAACCGGCAGCGTATCGAACTGCTCCTCGAAAAGGTGCGGCGCGCGCTGTGGGTGGTCAAGGACAAGCAGGTCGGGGTGCTGGGGCTAGCCTTCAAGCCCAATACTGACGACGTTCGCTTCGCGCCGGCCATCGAAGTGATCAACCGGCTGGTGGCCGAGGGTGCGCAGGTGCGCGCCTGCGATCCAGAGGCCATGGAAAAAGCCGGGGCCCTTCTGCCTCCCATCGCCTACCACCGAGACCCCTATGAAGTGGCGAAAAACGCCGACGCGCTGCTGATCACCACGGAGTGGGAGGAGTTCCGGCGGCTGGATTGGGAGCGTATCCGCGACCTGATGGCCCGGCCGCTGCTGCTGGATGCCCGCAACCTGCTCGATCCCGCGCAGATGAAGGCTCTCGGCTTTGAATACCACTCCTTCGGGCGTCCTGGCTGCTAGGAGTGGATAGATCTACTAAAAGCCTCCAGACCTAGCGCGTCGGCGTGGCGCCAACGGCGCGGGTCTGCCTGCTGTCATACCAACGAATGGTCTCGCTCAACCCCTCGCGCAAGGTTGTTCGCGCCTTGAATCCAAACTCGCGTTCAGCTCGGCTGGTATCCAGACACCGCCTCGGCTGGCCGCCCGGTTGGGAAACATCCCATTCGATTTCCCCCTCGAACCCGCTCAGCTCGCGAATCAGTTCCACCAGCTTACGCACGGTGATTTCTTGCCCCGAGCCCAAATTGACAGGGTCCGAGTGATTGTAGTGTTCGGCCGCCAGGAGAATGCCCTCCGCCGCATCCTCGACGTAGAGGAACTCCCGGGTGAACTTGCCGGTTCCCCAAGCCGCGATCTTCTTCTCCCGGTTTCGCCGGGCCTCAAGGCATTTCCGAATGATGGCGGGGATGACGTGGGAAGTTTCCAGGTCAGGATTGTCGCCGGGACCGTAGAGGTTAACCGGCAGCAAGCAAATGCCATTGAAACCGTACTCCTGACGATAGGCTTGCAACTGCACCAAGAGCATCTTCTTGGCCAGACCATAGGGAGCGTTGGTTTCCTCCGGGTAGCCGTCCCAGAGCTTCTCTTCCCGGAAGGGGATAGGGGTGAATTTGGGATACGCGCAAATTGTGCCGACGCAAACCATCTTTTCGACTCCAAACCGGCGAGCATACTCGATGAGTTGGATGCCCATCACCGCATTATCGTAGAAGAAGCGTCCGGGATACTTTCGATTGGCTCCGATTCCTCCAACGACCGCCGCAAGGTGAATTAGCAGGTTCGGACGCGACTGCTCAAGGAGACGGACAATCGCTTCTTTTTCCCGGAGATCATATTCCCGGCTGCGGGGAACAAAGATCCGCGGGCAGCCACGTTTGCGGAGCTTCTCTACCACCACGGAGCCCAAAAACCCGGCTCCGCCGGTGACCACCACTTGCTTACTCTCCCAAAAGCCCATGGATGCGTCCTCCGGGGTGCTAATCGAAAGCGCGTCCCGCTGCAGCATGCAGCGTTCGCGTGACGGACGTCTCCCACTGGTGCCAGTTGCCGAACTTGGTTTGCAGAATCTGACTGCCGGCGCCGATGGGTTTGCGGCCCACCGCCTCCAGGTCCGCATCCACCATGATCCGTACCAGCTCTGTGAATGTAATTTTAGGCTCCCAGGACAGTTTCTCCCGTGCCTTGGCGGCGTTGGCGATCAATACGTCCACCTCAGTGGGCCGTAAGTAGCGCGGATCAATTTCGACATATTTCCGCCAGTGGAGGCCAGCATAAGCGAAAGCCTCCTCGACAAATTCCCGGACCGAATGTGCCTCTCCGGTGCCGATCACATAGTCGCCGGGCTCCTCCTGCTGCAGGATGCGCCACATCGCTTCGACATACTCCGGCGCGTAGCCCCAATCGCGCTTCGCCTCCAAGTTTCCCAAATGCAGCTTGCGAGCCTTCCCGGCCAAAATGTGAGCCAGACCGCGAGTGATCTTACGCGTAACAAAGGTCTCGCCCCGCCGCGGGCTTTCGTGGTTGAACAGGATTCCGTTGCAGGCGAATAGGCCATACCCTTCGCGATAATTGACCGTCATCCAGTAGGCGTAGAGCTTCGCCGCAGCGTAGGGGCTGCGGGGCTGGAACCGTGTTGCCTCGCTCTGCGGCGCCGGCGCATTCCCAAACATCTCCGAGGAGCTCGCTTGATAAAAACGGGTTTGGACGCCGCAGTGACGGATCGCCTCGAGCAATCGGGTCGTGCTCAGCCCCGTGATGTCGGCCGTGTACTCCGGCATGTCGAAGCTGACTCTGACGTGGCTCTGAGCGCCCAGGTGATAAATCTCATCCGGGTGGAGGTTGTAAATCAAGTTGATCAACTGATCGCCCACCGAGAGATCGCTATAGTGCAAGTGGAGACACACATTGGGCTTGTGGGGATCTTGATAGATATGGTCAATCCGCCCAGTGTTGAATGTACTGGTCCGGCGGATGATTCCGTGGACGTCGTAGCCGCGGGCTAGCAGGAGCTCCGTCAGATAGGAGCCATCCTGGCCGGTGATGCCCGTGATCAGGGCGCACTTTGCCATACTCATCTCCGCTAAGGCAGAGGAATTCAGGCGACCGGTTGGAAGGGGGAAAGTACCGACTCCTGTACCAACATCAATAACACAACTCTTTTTGGAATGCCAGCGATTTCTTTTGCTTTACTGCCGAAGGCAGGGGAATGCGTGATTCGAAGGCGAGCGGGAGGAAGCGCGGTTGATCCGTGGCACAGTTGCGGCGCGGGTGCGGCCTTCGCAAGACGTTTGACGCTCTCAGAGCACTGGATGTTCGACTGCCGAGAGCTGGAAAACTTCCTATCTACAAGAGGTTGAAGCCGAGGTCCCCAAGGGTTTGTCTAATGTGAGCTTGCTTCCGCTCCAGAAATAACTGAGGACCAGGCTTCCCCGCTTGGCTGATCGCCTCTTCCGCACAATGGTTACTGAGATCTAGAACACTCCCGACGGGGTCGTAGATCAGTATGAGAGTCCGCGAACTGGCGGAAGTTCCTGGGTGTCCACACGCCTTTATTCTCGCCATGAGAGATTGTTGGGCCATGTCAGAGGAAGAAAAGTTCTCGTATAAGTGGCCTTGGCGCGGGAAGCCGCGTGTCAGCAGAACACCTCGAAGGCCGTTGTTCAGGACATACACCTGCCCGTTCGCGATGCTGTGTGGGACTCCTAAGAAAAACACGGTGTTGGCAGACGATAGGTTTCGAGCGTTTCTGCTTACCTGCTCTGTGATTAGCCGCACCTCCTGGGCTGCCTCGGACCAACGCCTTCGATATCCGACGAAGAACACGATTGAACAGCCAAGATACGCCAACAGCGCAGTGAAAAGGATTGCTTTTGCAGGCGTGCGCCCGCGGATGCCGGAAGCTCCGTCAAACAAATCGATCAGAAGGCGAGAAGTTAGATACGCAAGCCCCATGAAAGGAATGAATAGATACCGGTCTTCTCGCGACACTCCGAATGCCGCTGTCGGCAGCAGGTTCACTACTATCCACGCACCGCAGAAGAGGAACTCTCGCTCTTTTCCCAGTGCTCGCATCAGGATACATATTGCTGCGGCCCCTCCGGCAAAAGGCAGCAGGATGGCGGGGTGCCGGGCCGTCTGGTGCAGCGATGGCACAGCCCCGAAGGGAACCAGCAAACCATGCAAATCCTTGAAGTAGTTTCCCAGGAGTTGCGTAGGAGTGCGAGCAGTGTAGTACACCGAATTGAAGCCCTTGTGATGTACGAAGACTCCGTAGGCAAGGTAAGCAATCGCTGCGCAAATCAGCGGCACATGACTCTTCCATGCTTTCCAGCGTGCCGAGAGCCGCTGCCCTTGATACAGATCAATCAAGACAAGGGTCGGAAGAACTGTAATCGCGGTCTCCTTAAAGCCCAGGCTTATGACAAATAAGAGGACTGCCAATGTGAGATACCAAGCAGATCCCGACTTGCGATGTCGCAAGAAAAGAATAAACGTCAGGAGCGCCGCCACTGCGACAACCAAATCTTGAAAGGCGGCAAACCAAAAGGCGACTTGGTGATTCCGCGGGAAGGCTGCGACCAGCGCTGTCGTAAGCCCAGCAACTCGTAAATCCCGGCTGAGCTCCCATATGAGCTCAAACAGCAGGACTGCAACAAGCGCATAAAACACAACGATAGCCATGTGGAAAGGCAGAGGATTCAGCCCGAAAAGGCGAACGGCAATTTTGACAATGACGTTCCGGAGTGGGCGCAACAGCTGATCGCTGGATGCTGTCAGCGGCAAATTCGAGTCTTCTACCAGATGTAGAAAATCATCAGAAACAAATCCCAGCTTCAGAGCGGGTCCCAGCAGAACACCCACTAGCACGAGCGTTGGGGCAACGTAGTACCAGCCTCTGAGTTGAGTCAGCGGAGCCCTTGGAACTTCCATTGACCTGACCCCGAACTATGTTCCAGTGATTGGGAAGCCCCGGTGCGTGCAGAATCTTGCAATTTGTTTAATGTTCGCCGTCACCAGAGACGCTTCCCAAAGCTCGATGTAACTTTTGGAGTTGTGCTGCGGGGTTACAGAGGTGTCGAGCGCGAGCTGGCCCGGCAGCTCCCAGCCTTCTCCGTAGAGCGCTGTCTTGGATCAGCTGTCGCAGGGAGGCGGCCAATGCCTGCGGGTCGTTAGGCGGGACTAAGATTCCACAGGATTCGTCCACGATCTCCTGGGCGCCTCCCATCGCGGTGGTAACGACCGGAATACCGGCGTAGAGCGCCTCGATAAACGTGATGCCGAAGGGTTCCGGACCAGTGTTCGGCTGGCAGTGAATATCCGCAGCCTCAAGGATTCGCGGGACATCTGAGCGCTGACCAAGAAACATCACGCGGTCCTCAATTCCCAGAGTGGCTGCTGCCTTCTTCAAACTGTTCAGGTAGCTCAGTTCCTGGGGCCGCTGCGCTCCTCCCGCAATCCAGGCTACCCAATTGGGCATATCCTTCAGCATGCCCAAAGCTTGTAATAACAACCCGTGGCCTTTCCAAACCTCCATTCGGCTGGCCTGCGCAATGACCGTGGCCTGCATGGGAGCACTTAACTCGGCTCGCGTCGCCCGGCGTTCAGTATCCGAAGCGTGCGGTCTAATTTCAGAGATTGGGCAGCGGATCAGTTGGCTGGACACTTTCGGGTACATCTTGGGTAGCGTCCTCTGCGTGAACCTGCTGCAGCACAGAGCCAGATCTGGCGGAGCCATCCGCGCCCAAAGCTGCAGCCAGTGGTGGTCATTGACAGCATTGTGGAGCCAAAAAACTAGCGGCAGGTGGGCGCGGCGAACCACCGGACCAAAAATCGCCTGGGGCCATGCGGAATGGCAAATGACGACATCGATCTTCTGCTGCTGCAGGACGCCCTTCAAAACCCCTCTGGATCGCCAAACTGAGAGTGGATGGCGGATTCGCACCTTTCCCAGGAGATGGATTCGCGCGCCAACGGCATTCAGCTCCTCGCTCAAACGACCCTCGAAGCAGAGAGCAAACTCAGGCTCCATAGCCGGGCAAAGATCCCTATAGCGCGCCAGTGTCAAGAGCAGCGTTTCGACGCCGCCGTACAAGTTGCCGCTATGCACATGCAACACACGCATTAGTTTCACGAGGCTATGACCTGCCGATAGATTGGGATCCAATCTTTTGCGAGCCTAGCGCGGTCAAAGCGTGACTCCGCCGTGGCTCTACCAGCCTTCCCCAGTTGCGCCCTCAAGCCTGGATTCGACGCCAACTCCGCGATGCGGTCGGCCAGGGCGGCAGCATCCCCGGAGGGGTGACCTAAAGCATTTTTCCCCAATTCCAATATCTCGGCAGCGCCTCCGGCCTGGCTGGCAATCAGCGCTCGCCCGCACGCCATGGCTTCGACGATGACTAGTCCGAAAGGTTCGGGCCTGATGCTGGCGTGGACCACAATATCCAAGGAGCGCATCGCCGAAGCGCAATCCTCCACAAAACCGGTAAAGCCCACTTTGTGGGATATCTTCAGTTTGGCGGCGAGACTTCGCAGCTCGTTCAAGCTATATTGGCTTCCATTCGTTTGATAAACCGCGCCGCCCACTACATACGCTTGAATGGGAAGATTTGG
>Ga0137415_10004958_pt1 | contig 13151 bp, 11 predicted proteins | sample CZODoug3_1_1_16f_FD_183082 | JGI IMG/M metagenome (GOLD analysis project Ga0137415, IMG submission 183082) | Vadose zone soil fungal communities from Angelo Coast Range Reserve, California, USA - CZODoug3_1_1_16fungal (Hybrid Assembly) | ecosystem: Environmental > Terrestrial > Soil > Vadose... | reverse complement strand
GCGATCGACGTTCGCCTCCAACACGGCGTTGCGGTAATGGATCACCTCGAGGAACAGTGCGATGACCGCGATCACGAGCGCTGTCTCGAACGCCGTTCGCTTCATTCGCTCTCCTTGACGCTTCAACGACCGAAGCCAGTCGTCAGCAGAGTGGCAATCCCCCGGAGGAGCAAGGGAAGGCTGCGACCATGGTCGGACATCCAGGTTCTCGCATCAAGTTTGTGAAAGGTCAGCGCTCGGCGGCGGCCGTCTTCTCGAAAACGCGTCGAGTCCAGAGAGCGACGGCGTCCGTGGGCCGTTAGGATCGGAGGCGCAAGGAGGATGAGTCCATGAGAATCGGTACTCGGTCGCTGGTAGCGGCGTTTTTGGGCACGGCGTTGGTCGCCTGCGCCCACGCGCCGGCGCCCATGGAAGCCCAAGGCGGGCAAAAGGCCGCCCCGCCCGAACAGATCTTCGTCACCGGCTCGCATATCCGGCAGCGCGTCGACCCGAGCTCCGGCATGCCGATGACGACCTCGCCAGTCCGGATCTACAGCCGCGATCAAGTCATCGGGACAGGCCGGGAGGGCGATCTCGGCGCGGCGCTCAGATCGCTCGACCCGGATCTGTCCCGCTAGAGTTCGGGCCGGCCCTCGGCTGCGACCGCAACGGCGCAGCGCTCACGCGATCTCGCGTACGGCCCGCAACGCCGCTTCGACGTCCGCGGGCGAAGTGAGGAGACTCGGAGAGAGCCGAGCGTAGTTCACCCCATAGGATCTGGGCGTGACGCTGGCGATGACCTTGCGCTGCCTGAGTCGTTCAACCACCTGACCGGGATCGACGCCGTCCACCTCGAAGCTGATGATGCCCGCCGACACGTTGCCGGACAGCGGCGTGTGCAGCCGCACATGCGGCATCTGCGAAAGGCCGCGCTTGCACTGCTCGTTCAGGTCGCGGATGCGTCGGGCGATCCGCGCCTTGCCGACGGCGAGGTGGAAGCGGAAAGCCGGCTCGAGCGCCCAGCGATGCTCGAAAGAGTGGAAGCCGCCGGGCGTCATCTGCCCGGGCCTCGGCATGCGTTCCGCGGTTTCGCCCCGCCACATCCCGTCGAAGGTCGGGATGGTCGGGCTCGTGACCGCCCATCCGGCGGCGTTCGCCCAGATCAGCCCGGTCCCGCGCGGTCCGAAGATCCATTTGTGGCAGCCGGCGATGAACACGTCGACGCCCAGCGAGGCCGCCGTCTGGTCGTCGACTCCGAACCCGTGGACGCCATCGACGCAGAGGATGGCGCGGTCCGGCTCGGCGCGCCCACGATTCGCGGCCGCAACGGCCTGGGCGAACAGCGGCAACGGCGTTTTGACACCGGTGCTCGAATGCACCCAGGTAACGGCGATGAGCCTCGTGCGCGGGGTGATGGCCCGCGCCAACTCGGCCGCCATCTGCTCCGGGTTGGCCTCGCTCGACTTCCCGTAGAGCGGGATGCGGCGAACGGCCGCGCCGCTCCGCGCGGCGCGATAGTCCAGCGCCCGGTCGGTGGCGGGATGGTCGTGGGTGGTGCTGAGGATCTCCTGACCCTCGCGGAGCGCAATCCCACCGTAGAACGTGCCCAGGCCCATGGTGGTGCTGTCGGTCATCGCGAAATCGTCGGGCTGGCAGCCGAAGTACTCGCCGGCAGCGGCGCGCATCGCCCGCTCGAGGGGCCCGATGTTCTCCTCGGTGTAGTTGTAAGGGTTTTCATCGAGGCCGCGCCGGTGCGCTTCGATGGCTTCCTTCACCGGCGCCGGGTGCGAGGCGAGGAAGAACATCGACATGTGGACCCATGCCGGATCCAGCGAGAACTGCCGGCGCACCTGCTCCCAGTCGGAAAGATCGGCAGGCGCCTTGCTGGCCGCGGCGTCGTGGGCGCGGCACTTCGTGAGGAGCGGGGCAGCGCCGAGCACTGCTGCACTGGCCAGGAATCCGCGACGTCTCATGGTTTCCCTCTCGTCCCGCCATGCTATGCACGTCCGAGCAAGCGGCGCGAATGCAGGCATCGAATTCGAGGCGCGGTCATGCTCTTCTCGTGGCCGGGCTGGTCGCGACGAACGGCTGCTCGACCATCTTCGTCCGTCCGGCCCGGGCGCTGCCGTGAGGCGGTGAGCGCGTTCCAGTCCCGGGAGGGCGGCGCCGTCCTTCGACCTTGACTGGCCCGTCCGAGCGCGGCATACAGACGCGCCCGCGAGCCTTTGGCCCAGGTAGCTCAGTCGGTAGAGCAGGGGACTGAAAATCCCCGTGTCGGTGGTTCGATTCCGCCCCTGGGCACTTTTCCCCTCTGGGCGGCAGTCTCACAGGTCTCACTGGTACCAGCCGATCCACTCTTGTCTGTCCAGCCGGTGTCCAAGCCCATTTCCGCGGCCAGGCGCGCCGCGAGGATCTTTTGCGTCACTTGCCTTCGAACTTGAAGGAGACCTTCACCTTTGCCCGGTAGGCTTGCATCGCTCATCGCGAGATCCTCTCGTTGCGTGATCCAGCCCTCTTTCAGCGTCTCATCCGGGTCGTACACGCAAAGCGCCAAATAACACTCGATCTGCACACGGGATCGACACCGGAGCGCAGACGTTCAGACAAATTCGTACCCAGCGCACCCCATATGAGGCGGCGGCATCGCACGTCAACGGGACACATCACCGGGGATGACTATGCCGAAGCGGAAGTCCGGGGAGCCGCGAGCAGTGGGTGCCGGCACGTCTACTGTCAGCCGCCGATCCTTCCTCGTCAGCGCAGGGACCGTTGGAATCGTCGGCGCGGTGGATGCGGCCGATGTCACGGGGCAGAGCCGGGCTGCCGATCCGCCTGGAACAGCTGATCGCCGCGGCACCGTGGCGCTCATGCTTCGCATCAACGGCAAGGAGCACCGGCTTCGCGTGGACCCACGCACGACGCTGCTCGACTGCCTGCGCGAGACCGTCGCCCTCACCGGCACGAAAAAGGGCTGCGACCACGGACAGTGCGGCGCTTGCACCGTGCACGTGAACGGCCGGCGGGTCAATTCCTGTCTGAGCCTCGCGGTGATGCACGACGGCGAGTCGATCACCACCATCGAGGGCCTCGGCACGCCCGAGGCGCTGCATCCCATGCAGGCGGCGTTCGTAGCTTGCGACGCGTATCAGTGCGGCTACTGCACGTCGGGCCAGATCATGTCGGCCGTCGCGCTGCTCAAGGAGCCTTGCGGCTCGGACGACGCGGACGTGAAGGAGCTCATGAGCGGCAACATCTGCCGCTGCGGGGCCTATCAGAACATCGTGACCGCCGTCCAGCAGGTCCGGCGGACGGCCTGAGCACCGCTCACGCGGGACCAAAGCGGGGAGCATCGTCATGCATACGTTCGAATTCATCCGTCCGAAGAATCCGGCCCAGGCGATCGCCGCCGCCGCCAAGGCGAAGACTGCGCAGCAGGGCGCGGACATCCGATTCCTCGCTGGCGGCACGACGCTGATCGACCTGATGAAGCTGAACGTCGAAACGCCCGCGCAGCTGATCGACATCAATCGCCTGGGGCTCGACAAGATCGAAGCGACGCCCGGCGGCGGGCTGAAGATCGGTGCGACGGTCCGGAACTCGGACCTCGCCCACCACCCGACGGTCCTTCGGGATTACTCCGTGCTGTCCCAGGCCATCCTTGCGGGCGCCTCGGCGCAACTGCGGAACATGGCTACGACGGCGGGCAACCTGCTCCAGCGCACGCGATGCGTGTACTTCCGCGACACCACCATGCCTTGCAACAAGCGGGAGGCCGGGACCGGGTGCTCGGCCATCACTGGAACCAACCGGACGCTCGCCATCCTCGGGGCGAGCGAGCAATGCATCGCGACCAATCCATCGGACATGTGCGTCGCCCTGGCGACACTGGAAGCGACGATCCACGTGCAAGGGCGGAAAGGATCGCGTACGGTGCCGTTCGCCGACTTCCACCTCCTGCCCGGCAACACCCCGCAGCGCGAGACGGTGCTCGAGCCCGGCGATCTCGTCACGCACGTGACGCTGCCGCCCCCCGTCGCGGGAAGTCGGCAGGTGTACCTGAAGCTTCGCGACCGCGTGTCGTACGAGTTTGCCCTGGCGTCAGCCGCCGTCGTGCTCTCGGCCGCGGGAGGAAATGTGACGAGGGCGCGCATTGCGCTCGGCGGTGTGGGCACGAAGCCCTGGCGATCGCCCGAGGCCGAAGCCGTGCTCGTGGGTCAGGCTGCGAGCGACTCGACCTTCCGCAAGGCGGCGGAGGCCGCCCTGCGCGATGCGAAACCCCAGAGCGAGAACGCGTTCAAGGTCGAACTCGCCAAGCGCTGTCTCACCCACGCCCTTCGCATGGCGACGGCAGCCTGATTCGACGGGAGGATCGAGCATGGCAACGACGACATCACCCATCGGTCGTGGCACGCCTCGTGTGGATGGTCCGGCAAAGGTGAGCGGGACGGCGAAGTACACATCGGACTTCCACTTCCCCGGGATGCTCTACGCCGTGCCGGTGGGGGCGACCATCGCCAATGGTCGTGTCGTCAAGCTCGACATCGCCGCAGCCCAAGCGATGCCCGGCGTTCGGGCGATCTTCCATCGCGAGAACATCGGGAAGATCTTTCGTTCGGTCCCGCAACCCGGGTTCGCCGGCGTCTGCAAGGAGCGGCGTCCGCCCTTCGACGACGACGTCGTCCGCTATTATGGCCAGTACGTCGCGCTCGCGGTTGCCGACACGTTCGAGGCCGCGAAGGCGGCCGCCGATGCGGTGCGGGTCACGTACAAAGCCGAAAAACCGAACGTCGACACCCAGCTGACGGCGGAAGACGATCCCGACGTGGTCTCCACGACCTTTGGCCCGCAGCACCGTCTGCAAAGCCAGCGGGGTGATGCCGAGAAAGCGTTTGCGAGCGCACCAATCAAGCTCGACCAGACGTATGTCACGCCGCACGAAACGCACAATCCCATCGAGCTGCACGCGACGATCGCGATTTGGGACGGCCCCAGGCTGACGCTGTACGACTCGACCCAGGGAGTGGTCAACTTCAGGATCCTCGCGCAGGTGTTTGGTTTGCCGACGGAGAACGTCCGGGTCATCTCGAGATTCCTCGGCTCGGGCTTCGGCGGCAAGCTGTTTCCCTGGACGCATTCCGCGCTCGCCGCGGCGGCCGCGCGCCAGCTCGGGAAGCCGATCAAGCTCGTGGTCAGCCGGAAGATGATGTTCGAGACCGTTGGTCATCGCCCCCGCACGCAACAGCGCGTCCGCCTCGGCGCCAGTCCCGAGGGGAAGCTGCTCTCGCTGCAGCACGACTACGTGTACGACCGGTCCATGCTCGATGACCACCATGAAGACTGCGGCGAGGCGACGCCGTACCACTACAGCGTGCCCAATCTCCGCCTGGCGTTCGGCCGCGCCAGGCGCAACATCGGCGCCGGCGCGGACATGCGCGGCCCCGGCGCCGTTCCGGGCCTCTACGCGACCGAGTCGGCGATGAACGAGTTGGCCGATCAGCTCAAGATCGACCCGGTCAAGCTGCGGATCATCAACGAGCCGAAAATCGACGAGGGGCTCGGCATTCCGTTCTCGTCGCGCCACGTGCTCGAGTGTTTCCAGCTGGGCGCGGAGAAATTCGGTTGGTCCAGGCGCACGCCCGAGGTCGGGTCGATGAAACGCGACGGCTTGACCCTGGGTTGGGGAATGGCCGGGTGTGCGTGGATCGCCGGGCGATTCGATGCCGAGGCGAGCGTCGAGCTCCGCGACGATGGCACCGCTCGCGTCGCCTGCGCGACGCAGGACATCGGCACCGGCACGTACACGAACCTCGCACAGCTCGCCTCGGACAGGACCGGCGTGCCGCTGGGAAAGATCGAGGTGGCGCTCGGCGATACGGCGCTTCCGCCCGGTCCGATTTCAGGCGGCTCGATGGCGACCTCTTCGGTAGTGCCCGCGGTCTTCGCAGCCGCCGACAGCGCGATCGGATCCTTGCTGGAGATCGCGACGATGACGCCCGGATCGCCGTTCGAGAGGCGGAAGCGCAGCGATCTCGCCTACGAGGGCGGCCGGGTCTTCGTCAAGGCGGACGGGCCTGCCAAGGGCGTACAGTTCGACGATCTCCTCCGTCGGGCTAGCTTGCGCCTGGTCACCGGCAACGGCAAATCCGAGGCGACGTTCGGCAATCCCAACGCGAAGTTCTCGACGCATTCCTTCGGCTGTCACTTCGTCGAGGTCACCTGGCAGCCGGAGATCGCCCGTTTGCGCGTCAGTCGGGTCGTCACGGTGATCGATGCCGGCCGCATCCTCAACCCGTTGGCCGGCCGCAACCAGATCGAGGGATCGGTCGTGATGGGGATCGGCATGGCCCTGCTCGAGCACACGACCTACGACCCGCAGAATGGCGCGCCGATCAACAGCAATCTGGCCGACTACGTGGTGGCGGTGAATGCCGACGCGCCGCACATCGACGTGCACTTCGTCGACTTCCCCGACCGGCAGATTAACGAGCTCGGCGCGCGCGGCATCGGCGAGATCGGCTTGGCCGGGTTCGCCGCGGCCGTGACCGCCGCGGTCCATCACGCGACCGGCGTGCGGGTGCGTGAATTGCCGGTGAAGATCGAAGATCTGCTGGCGTAACGGTTCGCGGTGGTTCGGCGATTCCCTGGGCCGGTCCAGCCTGTGCGAACATCAGGGCTGCTGATCGACGACCGCAAACATTAGTCGTCGACGAACGACTCGCGCTTCGCACTTAAGTCGCTCAAACGACTGCGATCGAAATGGGACGAAGAAAGCGGAGAGAGTCTCGTTCGGATCACGGCCCAGCCGGTCGAACATCATGCGCACTTGTCGTTGCACGGCGAGTTTCCGGGCGCGTTGCCGTGGCCGGAAGGGAATCACGGACGCGATCCTCTTCGGGTCACATGAGTACAGCCGCGACGAGCTCGTCGCCGAGATGGGCGCTGCGTTTCTCTGTGGTCACTGCGGAATCGACGCGGCGACCCCTAGTGAGTCGACCTCGTATATCGCTGGTTGGCTAAGGGCGCTCCAGAACGATACGCGCATGGTCGTTCTCGCGGCCGTCCTGGCACAAAAGGCGGCAGATCCCATCCTCAATGTCGGTGAGGCGCGCTTGGCGACCTCGACCTCGTCCGCGGGTGGCTCGCGCGAAACGTGGGTAACAGCGGGTCGATGACGAAGGGAACTGCTGCGTGCGGCGCTGACAGCCGCACCCGGCTACTGTCATTGGGCAAAACGCGATCCTGGCGGTGGAACCCGGGGAATCCCGATCGACGGTGCCCATTATGACTGCAATCGGGGTACCCCGCCGACATCGTGTGGCGCGGGCCACCGACTTGAACATGAGCGCATTTCGATCGCGCAGCCGGCAGCAAGACAGTCGCGAGAGCGCCGATCACCCTCTGCGCTCTCTCACCAGTCAGCCTCGAGTTCGTCTCCAACGACTAAGCTGCGCGCCGGATGTAGCGGTGATGGAGTCCGCCGACCTGGGGCAGAGCAACGACGCGGCCCTGCGCAGGGGACTCGACGGCGCGCGGCTCGGGAGCATCCTTCTCGAGGGCGAGATGGGTGCGCGAGCCGTGGTAGTAGCGGAGGTAGCTCTGCAAACGACGACGGAGGTGTCCTTCATTCAGCACGATGACGTGGTCGAGGAGCTCGCGGCGGATGGTCCCGATCACGCGTTCGACGAAGGGATTCTGCCAAGGTGAGCGTGGTGCAGTGAGGACCTCGGCGATGAGCATACCCTTCACCCGTCGCCGAAACTTGCCGCCGTAGATGCTGTCGCGATCGCGAAGGAGATAGCGAGGCGCGGAGTCATCGGGGAACGCATCGACGAGTTGCTGCGCGGTCCAAGCGGCAGTCGGGGAATCCGTGACATTGAAGTGCACGACCTGGCGGCGATGATGCAGCAGGATCACGAACACGTAGAGCACTCGGAAGGTCGCGGTCGGTACCACGAAGAAGTCGACGGAGACGAGGTCGGCGAGGTGGTTCTGGAGAAACGTTCGCCAGGTCTGAGAGGGTGGCTTCGGGCGGCGCGGCATGAGCCGGGCCACGGTGCGCTGGGAGACGTCGAGCCCGAGCTTGAGCAGCTCGCCGTGGATGCGCGGTGCGCCAAAGAGAGGGTTGGCCAGCGCCATGGTGCGGACGAGATCGGCAAGCTCCGAGCCGACGGGTGGTCGACCGGTTCGTCCGCGTCGGGACTTCCAGGTCCAGAAGGCACGAAAGCCCAGCCGGTGCCAACGAATCACCGTCTCAGGGCGTACGACGTGCAACGCCTCGCGCCACCGTACCCACCGCTGCGAGAGCCACACCCAGAAGACGCGAGCGAGGGGACTGAACCGTGGTCGCTTCGAGCGGCGGAGCAGGGCGAGTTGCTGTCGGAGCGCGAGGTTCTCGAGCGCAAGGTCGGCGTGGGTCCTGAGCGCTGCGCGCGCGGCACCCAACAGAGCGAGTACGAGGGACATTGCATCCAGACTCGCTTCCGTGCCGACCCCCGTCCAGCGTCACCATAGAGTTTTGGCAAACGACAGCCCGGCTCCGGGTTCACGAGGTAGCCCCGGGTAACCTTGAGCATGAAGCTCCGGGTATGCATCCGAATCTTCGCACCCAAGGAGTTACAGACAAGATGCGTGAGGCCGATAGGCAATTGCACTGGCGCCTGCGCGGCGAGGAAATGGGAAATCCTCCACTAGATCGGAGGTAGGCTGTATGGCAGAGAGATATCTGACGAGAGACGCTCTGGATCGAGCATTACAAGCAGGCAGAGACGTTGAACAATGGCTTGGTGCGCGAACTGAGGGCAAAGACCGCGTACTGAAGTGGCTGGTCATTGAACATGAAAGGGACGGAGGCGCGACGTTGCGTGTGCGAGAGGTTCTGGACGTGGGGCGTGATGACCTTATGGATGTATACGAGTTTGCCCCATATGACTGGGAAGCAGAGGACGGGATTACAATGCAGTTTCCAAGTCCACAGGCGGCTCTCGAATATGCGACTTCTGAGTACGGTGCGAACCCCGGCCGCTTTGTCAACCAAGGTGTCGTGCAGTTCGAGTACGAAGATTACAAAAAGTCACCTTTAGAGCCCACAGTTACTTGTGCGACGCGGATCCCGGGGGTTTTCGGCGCAGTCGCAACCGAGGCGAAGCGCTCCGGCTCGCGCAGCGCGCGCCCTTCCGGGCGATATTGGTCCAGCACGTTCACGTACGTGTCGGGGCCGAGCTCACGGCCCGGCTCCGCGACGGCGCGACTGCGACGGCGCTCAAGCGAGCGCCGGACGCTTTCTCCGGGCACCTGCTGAGGGAATTCTTGCCGCAGCGCGACTCAGTAACCGCCGTAGCGTGTTGAGGAGTACGTTGGGGTCAAAGGGTTTGCGGATGATCGCCGCAGTCCCGAGATCGACGAGGCCGTGGCCCTGGTTCGCGCTCACAATCACCACGGGAATCGATGACCAACGCGGCGTTCGATGCATCACCCGGAGAACATCGAAGCCGTTGAGTACCGGCATCATGAGATCGAGCAGGATGACGTCGGGCCTGAAATCGCCCTCCATCTTCTCGAGTGCGTCTTGACCGTGCACCGCCGACACGACCTCGTAGCCCTCGCTCAGGAGTAACTTCGACACCATCTCGCGGATATCGGGATCGTCCTCCACTTCGAGAACGCGCTTCCGGCTCTTGAGCGAGTGTTCAGCCACGACTGCTTTGCGGGTTTGTATAGGAGCCACAGCTAACTCTCCGTTCCGCTTGGTGGATTGTTTGAGACGACACGGCGAAGAGCAGTGCAAACTACATTCCATTTCCCCCCTGCTATGGAATCAATCGATATGTTGGGAAAGTGTGCGGCTCGCAGTTGGCTCCATCGATGAGCGAAAGCAGCCGCGATGCGCCATCGGAGGCACCATCGGCCGGGAGCCGCGACGACACGCGCGGTTTCAAGCATGGGTTGGTGACGATTCGGCTATCGACATCACAAATATGCCGCGCTCCCGGGGACAAAGACAATCAGCGGGTCCCGTCGACGCCCGGCCCCGTGGGCAGCACGACCTCGACCTCCGCGGCGCGCAACAGGCTCGCTCCGGACGCGACCACGCGGGCACGTCCCGGGGCAAGTGCGGTGAGCCTACCCGTGCGCGAATCGATGACGGCGATCGTCCGCGGCGCGACGGTCCAACTCACCGCCCGTCCCTCCGGGACGGTGACGGCTTGGAAGACCTGGCTGTCGCCCACCTTCAAGGTCCCGGCCGGCGACAGGATGGACAGCGACGTCATGGGCGCCAGTGCCCCGGCCGTGCGCAGCCGGTCCAGCGGTGCGCTCACCTCATGCTTGCGACGGTCGATCGCCGACTCGCGGGCGCGCGTCCAGGCCCCGTTCTCGACCGTGTAGAGCGAGAGCTTCACCTCCGGTACCCCTTCCGGCACGTCCGCGTTCCGGTAGGCCAGCGTGAGGCGGGCCGGGATGGCGAAATCCACGTCCGGCGAGAAATCGTAGACGTGGCTGACGAAGCCCTCGGTCCAGGGTGGCGCCGTGGTCGGCGCGATCCGGACGGTGACCGGCGACCTCAGCGCCGCCGCAGGCACCTCGAGCGTGAGCAGGCCATCCGACGTGGCCACTACGGCTCCAAGCGGACCGATGCGCACGCTGCCGCCGGCAGGCCCCAGGCAGTGCGTGACGCGCCGGCCGAGCGCACTACAGTCGGGCCCTTCCGCGGCTTCGTCCCCCTTCGCGACGGTTTCGGACGCCGCCGCGGGCGGAGCCCCCTCGAGCGTGGCTTCGAGGGAGGGTTCGCGCATGGGTGAGCGCTGCGCCCTGTTGCAGGCGGTGGGCAAGAGCGAAATGGAAAGGCAAAAGAGGAGCCATCGATTCCGTCGGTGCGCCATGACGGACTCCTTTCGACGAATGCTTCCTGCCACGGCCGCGCCCGCACCGCTCACCGAGAGAGCGCTGCGGCAGCAACGCATGGCAATGGACATCCGTTGGATCAACGGCAGCGCCATTGGCCACGGATGCAGATCAGATTTTCAGCATCCCCCCGGATGAGTGATCCGTCCCCCGCTTAGCACCACACACGAGCGACTTGCAAATCGTCTTACAGTGACACTGGACAAGGGGAAGGACTCTTCCAGCCTTGAGGCGGCAGTTCGTCGAGGATGGGCGCACGACCCTGCTAGACGTGCGCAATGCACTACAACGCGTGTCGGCGGGCAAGCGGAGAAAAGCCCAGCGCGAGCAACGTGCGGGCGAAGACCGGCGGTCCGACGCCTCCCGAATCTCAAAGGCGTGGTCCACAGCGGAACATCGTCGCCAACGATCTTGAGACCCCTTCCATAATTTTCATTACGTACGCCAGTCGACGCTATGAACTAGTGCTGTAAAATGGGTGGCACACTTCTCGTAATCGATATTCCGCTAAAGCGTCGATGAACATCACGTCTAGGCACGCATCGACGCAGGCTCTAGATTGGCCCCCTTCTGATCGTCGTGCAAAGCAAACAGACTCGCCAGTGCAAGCGCAAGCTTAGCCGGCGGCGGCAGTAGATATCCTGCCAGAGTCAAGCCTGCTCCCAGCGAGGCCGCCTTTGCGACGTCAGCGCTTCCGTCGTCGCTCGATTTCCTTCCGACATTTCGCGAATCGCCCGCTCCCGTCGTTGCCTGGGAGGTTTTCCGGTCTACCTCGCCTGAGTTGAGCGCACCGTCAGTCGGACCCGATCGCGTGCTGGCGTGGCGCCTGCGGTCCTGGTCGAGGAATGACCGGACGGCTGCCTGCAGTTCGTGCGGGAGGAGGCCACCTCAACAACTTCGGCGGCTAAGTGGCGGCAGCGCACGGTTGCGAGCGGCTGCGCCCGATCAAAGGCGCTGGCCGCCGGTTTCGCCGCGGCGGCATTCTCGCTCGACCATTGCAAAGGACCTGTCGTTTGCCAAAACTGGATCCGCGCCAAGGATGGCCCGAGCTGGGGCAGTCTCGGACTGAACGGGGTGATGCGGCAGCGGCGAACCGCGTCGTCAAGATGACCGGCGACGAAAGCCCCCTATCGGGATTAGCGCTGATTGGCGCTCGTGCTCGCTTGCCCTCGCGACGGTGAGGACTGACAACAGCGCCTACGCAGCGCGGCGGACGTAGCGATCGTGGAGACCACCGACCTGGCGTAGCGCAACGATGCCGCCCTGCTCCGGTGGCTCGACCGCGCGCGGCTCGGGCGGCGCATCCTTCTCGAGGGCAAGGTGCGTGCGCGACCGGTGGTAGTACCGGAGGTAGGCTCGGACACGACGACGAAGGTGTCCTTCGTTCAGAACGATCACGTGGTCGAGAAGTTCACGGCGGGGATCACCGGGAACTTCGAAGCGCTCAAACACTTCCGCGAACAGGTCGTGCGCGTCTGGCGCAAGTGGCTCGGTCGCCGCTCGCAGCGGGCATGCATGACGTGGGACCGCATGAGGCAACTGCTGGAGCGCAATCCACTCCCGCGGGCACGCATCCTGCGGCCCTATTCCCCCGCGTAGCGAATCCGTGTCCCGAAGAGCCGGATGCGGGAATTCTGCACGTCCGGATCCGTGGGGGCCGCGGGAGGGCAACCTCCCGCGGCTACCCGAGCAAACGACAGCCTTCTTGACCTCGCTGCGAGCGGCCTCAGCTTGGAGGTGTTGGGCTGGAAGTTCAGGTTCGGCGTGGAGGCCGACAAGCTGGTGCTCACCGAGGCGGAGCCCATACCAGCACAAGTTACGTAGTCGTCATCCCGGCGCACCAAGAAAGGGACCTTCGCGGGTCGCACGCTCGCGCTCCACGTCCGCGAGGTCTATAACGCCCACGGTCCGACCGGCAGTGCCGGGCCAAGAGGGAGGACGATCATGAGAACGGTGCTCCCCGTCGCGCTCGCGATCGTCGCTTCCCAGGCAGCCTTCGGCGAAGTGATCGTCTTGCGCGGCGCCACCCTGATCGATGGAACCGGACGGCCGCCGCGGCAGAACGCAACGCTGGTCATCGACGGCGACCGGATCTCGGCGGTGGGCGATGCCGCCAGGTTGAAATTCCCGGCAGGAGCGCGGGTCGTGGAAGTCCGCGGCCGCACCATCATGCCCGGCATCATCAACGCGCACGGTCACGTAGGTCTCGTCGCCGGCGGCCAGAACCGCGCCGACGCCTACACGCGCGAGAACGTGCAGCCGCAACTGTTGCA
>Ga0137415_10004957_pt1 | contig 13154 bp, 12 predicted proteins | sample CZODoug3_1_1_16f_FD_183082 | JGI IMG/M metagenome (GOLD analysis project Ga0137415, IMG submission 183082) | Vadose zone soil fungal communities from Angelo Coast Range Reserve, California, USA - CZODoug3_1_1_16fungal (Hybrid Assembly) | ecosystem: Environmental > Terrestrial > Soil > Vadose... | reverse complement strand
AGCGGCCGGCGATGGACCGCTGCGGCACGAGCGAGCCCGGGCGGCGCAGCGGCGTCGGCACCTCGGTGGCGTCGTCCGCCGCCTCTGAGGCTTCCGCCTCCAAGCCGTCCGCTTCGAAGCCGTCCGCCTCGAATTCCTGCGTCGCCGTCGCCGCCGGGCGCGTCTCCTCCCTCATCGCCGCCCCTCGATGGCCATCGGCTCCTCGATGCCGAGATGGCCATCGTCGAGCACCAGGCGCCGCGCCTCGAACTGCTCCATCAGCGCGTAGTCGTGGGTGGCGATGATGATCGCGGTGCCGAGCCGGTTGAGCTCGACGAAGAGGCGCAGGAGCCGCCGCGCCAGGGTCGGATCGACATTGCCGGTCGGCTCGTCGGCGATCAGGAATTCGGGCTTGGCGATCAGGGCGCGCGCGATGGCGGCGCGCTGCTTCTCGCCGCCCGAGAGCACCGGCGGCAGCACATGCATGCGGTCGCCGAGCCCGACCCATTGCAGGAGCTCGACCACCTCGGCGCGGTAGCTCGCTTCCGGACGGCCCAGCACCCGCATGGGCAAGGCCACGTTCTCGAAGGTGGTGAGATGGTCGAGCAGGCGGAACTCCTGGAACACCACGCCTGTCTTGCGCCGCACCATGGTCAGCTCCGCCTCGGTCATCTGCGCCACGTCGGAGCCGTACATCTCGATGACGCCGCGCGTCGGGTGCAGCGACAGCATGATCAGCTTGAGCAAGGTCGACTTGCCGGCGCCCGACGGGCCGGTGAGGAACTGGAAGGAATGCGCCGGGATCAGGAACGACAGGTCGCGCAAAATCTCCGGGCCGAGCCCGTAGCGCAATCCGACATTTTCGAACCGAACCAAGCTCAGCTCCGCTCGACATGGGGGTCGTCTTGGGCGTCGTCTCGGGCGCCGACCAGAGCACCGATTTGGGCCTCGACATGGACCCCTACTTGGACCCCGGCCGGGAACCCGCCATTTGGGGCGCGCAGCCCGCGCTTTTGGCTGCGAACCGGACAAAACTCTTGTGCGTCGGTTATGGTTTCCGATTCGTTAACGGTCGCTATGTAGCATCCGGGCAAAGACACTGGAGAGATGGGCTCCATGCACATCGATTGCCCTCATTGTACAACATCTTACGCCATCAATCCGACCACCCTTGGGCCCGCCGGACGTACCGTCCGCTGCTCGCGCTGCGAGGAAACCTGGCTGGCGCGGCCCGAAGACGCGATCGAAATGGCGGAAGCCATGCCGGCCGCCATGCCCAATTCGGCGCAATCGGCCCCGCCGGCCGCGAACGATGCCGCGGCCGAATGGGAGGCGCTGGCCCGCGAGGAAGAGGGGCACGACGCCCCGGTGGTCGACAGCCCCTCGATTTCGGCCGACTGGCCGGCCGGAGATCAGGGCACCGGGGGCACTGAGGGCGGCTGGCCGTCGGTGGCCCAGGAAGATACCGAGGCCCATCAGGCCGCGGGGTCAAAACGCCGCTGGACGTTGCCGAAGCTTTTCAGACGGCCCGCTTTGCCCCGGATTCCCCGCGTTGCCGCCGCCGGCCTGCCCACCGCCTGCGCCGCGATGGGCGCGCTGCTGCTGGCGCTGGTGATCTGGCGCGCCGAAATCGTGCGCCTGCTGCCGCAGACCGCGCTGTTCTACAAGACGGTCGGTCTCGAGGTGAATTTGCGCGGGCTCGCCTTCAAGGACATCAAGATCACCAACGAGACCGTGGACGGCAAGCCGGTGCTGGTGATCGAGGGCATGATCGTCGGCGAAACCCGTAAACCGGTCGAACTGCCGCGGCTGCGCTTCTCCGTGCGCGATGCGCAGGGCAGCGAAATCTACGCCTGGAACGCGGTGCTGGAGCAGGCGACGTTGAATCCCGGCGAACGCGCCTTCTTCAAGTGCCGCCTCGCCTCGCCGCCGCCCGAAGGCCGCAATATCGACGTACGCTTCTTCAACAAGCGGGATCTGGCCGACGGCCAGGCCTGACATAGCGTTTTCAAGCGAAGTGGATCCCGGTTCGCGTGAAGAAAACGCGTCAAAACAAAAGAATAGAGCCGGCGAAAGATACCGTTCCATGCCGCGCGTGCTAATCGCCGACGACGAAGACTCCATGCGCACACTGGTGGCGCGCGCCATTGCCATGGATGGCCACGAGACCGTGACCGCGGAAGACGGCGCCGAAGCGCTGGAAATCCTGAGCCGCGAACACGGCGCGTTCGATCTCTTGCTCACCGATATCCAGATGCCGGTGATGGACGGCATCGCGCTGGCGCTCGCCACCGCGCGCGATTTCCCGGATCTGAAGATCCTGCTGATGACCGGCTTTGCCGATCAGCGCGAACGCGCCTCCGGGCTGAACGCGATCGTGCATGACGTGGTCACAAAACCGTTCTCGGTGGCCGATATCCGCACCGCGGTCGCGGATGCGCTGGCGGCAAGGAAGAGGTAGCTTCCAAGCACCGCTCTCTCAGCGTCATTGCGAGGAGCAACACGACGAAGCAATCCACACCGCATACGCCGCACCATGGATTGCTTCGCTCCGCTCGCAATGACGGCGAAAATCCGTAGGGTGGGCAAAGCGAAGCGTGCCCACCATCTTCGACAAGAATGGTGGGCACGGCGCAAGAGCGCCTTTGCCCACCCTACGCAGCTCGCAATGACGGAGAAACTAGTAATCCTTCAACAGCCGCTCGATGTAGTCGAGCTCGATCTGCGGCCGTGCCGGATCGGCAAGGCGGCGGCGCAGTTCTTCCAGGATCCGGCGCACCCGCTGGACGTCGATCTCACCGGGAATCTTCACCGTCAAATCGTCGCCGAATTCGCGGCCGTGCAGCGGTCGTCCCAGGGGATCGGTCTGGCTGCCGCCGCTCTGCTGGCGGCCCTTGGCATTGCCGGGGCCATCGCTGGCCTGATCGCCATCGCCGCCCTGCTGCATGGCTTCGGCGAGGCTCTGGGCGCCCTTGCGCATCGCGTCCAGCGCGCGGCCTTGCGAATCGACCGCGCCGTCGGCGTTGCCCTCGCCCAGCCTGCCACCGGCATCGCCCATCGCGGAATCGGCCTGGTCGAGCCCATCCTCGCCGTCGCCCTGGTCGCCTTGCTGGCCCTGCTCACCTTGCTGGCCCTGTTCGCCCTTCTGGCCTTTTTCGCCGCGCTGGCTCGGGCCCATGCCGCGCTTGGCCAGTTGCTCCTGCAATCTCTTCAGGCGGTCGCGCAGCGCCTGCTGATCCTGCTGCAGGTCGCCCATGCTCTGGTCGTCCTGCTTGCCGCGCATCCGATCGCGCCGCGAGTCCTGGCCCTGCTTGAAGGTCTTGTCGCGCAATTGCTGCTGCTTGCGGATCATGTCGCCGAGCTCGTTCAGCGCCTGCTCCATGTCGTTGTCGCCGGACTGGCCGGGCTGCGCCATCTGCAGGTTTTCCAGCATCTGCTGCAGCTGGTCGAGCAACTGCCTGGCGGCATCCTTGTCGCCGGATTTCGACAGCCGCTCCATGCGGTCGAGCATGCTCTTGAGATCCTGCTGGCTCAGCATTTTGGTGTTGGGATCGAGCGGGCGCGCCAATGCTTGCGGGTTGTTGCGCAGTTGCTCGGCGAGCTGGCGCAGGAAATTATCCAGCGCGGCGCGCAGATTATCGGTCAGCTTCTTGATCTCTTCGTCACTCGCGCCGCGTTCCAGCGCCTGCTTGAGCGCGTCCTGGGCCGCGCGCAGCGCCTTGTCGACGTCGGTGATGTTGCCATCCTCGATGGTGACGGCGAGCGCCCACAGGCTCGCCACGACTTCGCGCAGCGAGTCGTCGGTGCGGGCGGCCTCCAATTGCCGCGCCACGCTGTAGAGGCCGAGATAATAGCCGGCTTCAGGGGTGAACAATTCGGGCGCGATCATCAGCGCGTCGAGCGCGGCATATACTTGCGAATTCTGGTTGGCGTCGAGCGCCAGGATGCGGCGCTGCTCGATCAGAGCGCGCGCCAAGGGCTTGGTGAACAGACGCTCGGGCAGGCGCATGTTGAAGGGCTCGCTCCTGCCTTCATTGCCGGCTTCGTCCTTGGCCGTCAGCGTCAGCGTCACGTCGGCGCCGGCATAGGGATCCTCGCTGAGATCCTTTACCGTCTGGCCGACGCCGTTGCGGGTGCGCGCGTTCGGCAGCACCAGCGCAAACTGTGGCGGATCGAACAGCGGCCGCGGCGCGGCGGCGGCCTTGCCTGCATCCTTGGTCGAATCCTTGGTCGCATCGCCCGGGCGAGCGGCGAATTGCGCGCGGGCTTCGGTGACGCCGTAATCGTCCTCGAGCTTGTAGGACATCTGCAGCGAGCCGCGGGCCTGCCGCTCCGGGTCCTTGGCCAGCGCAATCGTCGGCGCGCGGTCCGGCGTGGCGGTGAATTTCCACAGCGGCTGGCCGGCCGGGGCGCGGACATGGGCGGTGCCGTCGCCGGTGATCTTGAAATGCCGCTCGTTGGTGCCTTTGGGCGCCTGCTCGCTCGGCACGATTTCGGTCACGCCGCCGCCGGCCACCACATCGATGGTGCCGCCGCTGGAGCGCACCAGCAACGCGCTGCCGGCCGGAACCGGCAACGGGCCGCTATCGGCTGCCGCTGCCGCCGCGTCCTTGTTCGCCGCCGACAGAATGATCGGCGGCTTGCCGGTATAGTTTGGCGGCGTCACCCAGGCATCGACCCGGACATTGGCCGGCGCCAGCACGCCGTTCCAATCGAAGGCGGAGGCGACACGCATGGTGCGCTCGTCGCCGGCGGCGACATAGGCCGCGACCATCATCACGATCACCAGCGCGCGCAGCGCCCAGGGATCGTGCAGCGCGAGCCGCGGCGACGGCAGGCCGGCGCGGATGCGCTTGATCGAGGCCAGCGTACGTTCGCGCTGCGCCTGCCACAGCACCTGCGTGACGGGATCTTGGGTGGCCAGCGTATCGGTCAGCGCGGTCGCCGGACGGTGGCGGATGCCGGTGCCGCGGTCGAGCCGGCCGAGGGCCTCTTCGCGGGACGGCCAGCGAAAACGAATCAGCGGAACCAGCGCTCCGAGCGCTGACAGCACGAACAGGCCGGCACCGATCAGACGCGCGACAAACGGCAGCGCCAGCCACAGCCCGGCCCAGGACACCACCAGGAACAGGCCGATGACAGTCAGGAACCGCGCCAGATGTGGCCAGCCGCGTTCCCACGCGATTGCATATTTTGCCCGCTGCAGAGCCTGCGTCAGCTGTAGCCGCGCGAGGGCGTCAGGCTCGCGCACGGGCTCTGACGGGTCGGGGGTGGCACCGTTCAATCAAATCTCCGGGTTGCCGGCAGGTCAGCCTAGCACAGCGGCGGCAATGAGGCACCCGTTTCAGGAGGTAACCCACACCCGGAAATACGCATAACACGAAGGCGTGACTGCAAGGCTGCGACCCCGTAAAGCTCCGGTGTCGCACCGTCACAGGCAGTTCAAGGCAACGTCGAGGAAACCCCATGGATCAGAAGACACACGACAAGGGACTGGAAATTCGCAAAGCCGTGCTCGGCGAAGCCTATGTCAACAACGCCCTGAAGAACTCGGACAGTTTTAACAAGCCGTTCCAGGAACTGGTCACCGAATATTGCTGGGGCGCGGTGTGGGGCCGCGAGGAGCTGCCGAAGAAGACCCGCAGCATGCTCAACCTCGCCATGATCTCGATCCTGAACCGGCCGCACGAATTGAAGGCGCACATCAAGGGCGCGCTGACCAATGGCGTCAGCCGCGACGAGATCCGCGAGATCTTCATGCAGGTCTCGATCTATGCCGGCATCCCCGCCGGCGTCGACAGCTTTCGCATCGCGCGCGAAGCGTTCGCCGAACTGGACAAGGCTTGAGCTTGAACCGCACCGTTAAACCGTCATTGCGAGCGGAGCGAAGCAATCCATCTCGCAACGTAAAGAAAGAATGGATTGCTTCGTCGCTGTGCTCCTCGCAATGACGTTGTGAAATAAGGAAATAGCACCATGGAAATCGGATTCATCGGCCTCGGGAAAATGGGTTTTCCGATGGCGCGCCGGCTGGTCGAGGCCGGGCATCAATTGACGGTGTTCGATCAGCGCAAGGAGGCCGTCGACCAACTGGTCGCGATGGGCGCGCAAGCGGCATCGTCGCCGAAGGACACCGCCGACCGGGTCGAGACCGTGCTGGCGAGCCTACCCTCGCTGGCCGCGTCGCTCGAGGTCGCGACCGGTTCTGGCGGCGTGATCGAGGGCACGCGCGTCCAACGCTTCGTCGATCTCTCCACCGTCGGCTCGCAGATGGCGGTGCGGATTCACGGTCTGCTCGCCACACGCAACATCGTGCAGATCGACTGCCCGGTCTCAGGCGGTGTCGGCGGCGCCGAGAAGGGAACGCTGGCGGTGATGGTGTCGGGTCCGCGCGCCGATTTCGAAGCGTTGAAGCCCGCGCTCGCCGTGATCGGCAAGCTGTTCTTCATCGGCGAAAAGCCCGGCTCGGCCCAGACCATGAAGCTCGCCAACAATTTCCTGTCGGCGACCGCGATGGTGGCGACCTCGGAAGCGGTGGTGATGGGCGTGAAATCCGGGCTCGATCCGGCGGTGATGATCGATGTGATCAATGCCGGATCGGGGCTCAACACCGCCAGCCGCGACAAGTTTCCCCGCGCCGTGCTGCCGCGCACCTTCGATTTCGGCTTTGCCACCGGCCTGATGGTGAAAGACGTCCGGCTGTGTCTCGAAGAGATGAAGTCGCTGGGGCTGTCGATGGAAGTCGCCGAAGCGGTCGGGCGATTGTGGGAAGTCGTGATCCGCGAGATGGGTCCGGAGTCGGATTTTACGGCGGCGATCAAGCCGATCGAGAAAGCGGCGGGGGTTGTGGTGGGCGGAGCAAAGGGCGGCCACGCGGCGAAGTGACACGCCACGCCGGGCGGTGAACGCCTGCTGGCATGTCCGGAATTTCACTCTCACCGGACATGCGGCGGACATCGCAAGGTTGATGCTAGTGACCCAATTGAGACGTCGGCCGCCTTCCACCGTGCCCGATATGACTACGTGCTCACCGATGTAGTGCGCGGGCATTTACACCTCCAAATTCCGAAACAGATTTTATCCATCTTTCTTTTACGGAATTTTGTCCTCCATCCCACCAATGCTGTACGGCCTGTTTAAATAGTAGACCCAAAGCGGTTTCGGCATATTGGTCGATCGCCAGCATGATGGCATGAACGCGGTGGTAGCAATAACCCTCAAGCCGTTCTTCACCGTGTCACAACCTCCTTCTGGTTCCATCCGGTCTGCCAGGTTCGCCAAGCATGGCGGGCCGCCCGCGGCGCGATCATTTGATAATTCCTTGGCACAGAAAATGCTTAACAAGCGGCACTTCGCCTCGCAACCACCCTACCGCGCAACCATCGACGCCTAGAAGGAGGACGTTCCATGCATAGCCACAGGATGTTCGAAACTGTTCGGTCGACAACCAAATGCTTGCTCGCCGGCGCAAGTGTCCTCGCTGCTGCACTCTTCGCCGGTCCGTCATTCGCCGACGATGACGCACGATCCGTGAAAGTCATGATCATCAATATGTTCGGGGGCGCCCCCTTCCCGTCCTCCGAGGCATCGGCCTTCACCGCCAATCTCGGGTTGACTGAATCGATACCCGTTCGAGGCCTCTCGCCCGACTATCCCAACATTCTGTGTAACTCCGACGATGTGTGCCAGATGGTGGCCGGCGAGGGTCACGCGAACGTGGCCGCATCCACCATGGCCTTGATTCTCAGCAACAAGTTCGACCTGCGCCACACATACTTCCTGATCGCAGGCATTGCCGGGATCGATCCTCACGAGGGGACAACCGGCTCGGCGGCCTGGGCGCGCTATCTCATCGACTACGGCATTTCATGGGAGATCGACGCGCGCGAGATTCCAGGAACCGCAGCCGATCCGATCACCCCGGTGTGGCCCTATGGATACCTCGCAATCTTTCCCACCGACACGACTGTGCGGCCCTGGAACTCGTTGCCCAGTATCCCCACCCCTTATCACAGCGAGATGTATAAGTTGAACGAAGCATTGCTGCAGAAGGTCCTCTCGTTGACCAGCAAGGTGGATCTCACGGTCAACGACAATCCGACTGCCCGGGCGTATCGAGTCCGCTATCACGAGGCGAAGGCCGTGGCCCCGCCAAGCGTCATTCAGTGCGACACGATGGCGGGCGACACTTGGTTCCACGGCATCAAGCTGGGCGAGCGAGCCACCGCATGGACCGCGCTGTGGACGGGCGGCAAAGGGACCTATTGCACCACGCAACAGGAGGATAACGCCACCTACTTGGCCCTCACCCGCGGGGCTAATTCTAGGCTGGTGGATCTCAACCGCGTTGCTGTGCTGCGGACCGCATCCAACTTTGACCGTCCCTACCCAGGCGAGTCGGCGTGGCACTCGCTATGCGGCTGTGGCCCTGAGGGGGGATCGGGCGGTTTCGTACCCGCCATAAGCAATCTATGGGCTGCGTCCGCGCCTTTCATCAAGGATGTCGTCGCCCATTGGGACAAGTGGAAGCTCGGCGTCCCGAAATAGCGTTTGCAGGCCGAAATTGGTGATTGGAGCGGTCGATCTCGCCAAAGGGTCGATCGCGCCAACATGAGTGCACTTCACTTCGGTTGTTGGCACTTTTCGGACCTGCCGCAACCTCTCTCTGCAAAGCAACGATTAGCGGACGTGGCATTCGCTTCCAACGAGCCGCTTTAGAAATATGCCTTGCTCACAACCACGGCGCCGGTCGATCCATCGCGATCAGCGCCTCGGCTTCGATGCGCGGACGCACCACGGCGTATTGATCGTCCTTGACCAGCACTTCCGGCACCAACGGCCTTGTGTTGTAGCTGCCGGACTGCACGGCACCGTAGGCGCCGGCGGTCATGATCGCCAGCAGGTCACCGGCCCTGGGCTCGGGCAGCGTGCGATCGAGCGCCAAATAATCGCCGGTTTCGCAGACCGGCCCGACCACGTCGGCAACAATGGTTCGCGCGCCTTTCACGGCCTCACGCACCGGCAGGATGTCGTGATGCGCTTCATACAGCGTCGGCCGGATCAGATCGTTCATCGCGGCGTCGATAATGATGAAATTCTTGGCGTCGCCGGGCTTCAGATAGATCACGCGGGTGACCAGGATGCCGGCATTGCCGACGATCATCCGCCCCGGCTCGAACATCAGCGTGCAGCCGAGATTGTGCGTCACGCGCTTGACCATCGCGGCATAGGCGTCGGGCGCCGGCGGCGCCTCACGGTCCCTGTCATAGGGAATGCCGAGGCCGCCGCCGAAATCGATATGCGCGATAGTGTGGCCGTCGGCGCGCAGCGTCTGCACGAATTCAGCGAGAATCCGGAACGCGGTTTCCATTTTTGAGAGATCGGTGACCTGGCTGCCGATATGCATGTCGGTGCCGGTCACCTCGATCCCCGGCAGTTTTGCCGCGCGGGCATAGACGGCGCGGGCCCGCGCGATCGGAACGCCGAACTTGTTCTCGGATTTGCCGGTGGCGATCTTGGCGTGGGTGCCGGCATCGACGTCGGGATTGACCCGCACCGAAATCCGCGCGGTCTTGCCGCTTTCCACCGCCAGGCGCGACAGCAGTTCCAGCTCGGGCTCGGATTCGACGTTGATGCAGAGAATGTCCGATGCCAGCGCCGCGCGCAGCTCGGGTTCGGTCTTGCCGACCCCCGAAAACAGGATCTTTTGCGGCGGAATGCCGGCCGCCAGTGCCCGCTTCAATTCGCCGCCCGAAACCACGTCGGCGCCGGCGCCGAGTTTTGCCAATGTGCGGAGCACCGACTGATTCGAGTTGGCCTTCATGGCGTAGCAGACCAGCACCTTCTCGCCGGCAAACGCCTCGGTGAACACCCGGTAGTGGCGCTCCAGCGTCGCGGTCGAATAGCAATAGAACGGCGTGCCCACGGCATCCGCGAGATCGGACAGATTCACCGCCTCGGCGTGCAGGACGCCGTTGCGATAGCCGAAATGATTCATGGCGGGCTCAGTTACTATTCAGCAGCGGGTCGAGAATGAATGATTTCTTTTGGCCTTTGGGCGCGGCCGGCGCAGCATCCGATCCATAGGTCGGATTGAACACGCCGGGCTGCGCGGCCCGCTCCGCGTCCGAATCGGGTGCCGCCGCCACCGGCGTCTGCGCCTGTGCGGTCGGCGGCAGGTCGAGCGGGCCCTTGCGCCCGCAGCCGCCAAGCGCAAGCGCCGCGGCGCTCACAAGAATGATGGCCCATCCCGACCGGATCGGGCGGTAGTTACTGGTCACGACGAAATCCCCAATGCGCTGATAGCACCATACAAACATTGCGCTGTTCTGACGAGAGCTGACGACCCCTGGATAACCATGTAATTGCAGCGAAATTTCTGGCCTCAGCCCAATTTTCGCTCTTTTTCCAGCCGCTTCGCCCAGGCTTTCGCCTGCTTCAGCACGTTGTTCGGCGCGGTGCCGCCAAAGCTGGTCCGACTTTTCACCGATGCCTCCACCGAAAGCACCTTCAGTGCCTCGGCGGTGATCCTGGGCTCGACCTCCTGCATCGCCTTCAGCGGCACCTCATGCAGCGCCACGCCCTGGTGCGACGCCAGCGCGACGATGCGCCCGGTGACGTGATGGGCGTCGCGGAACGGCATTTTCAAGGTCCGCACCAGCCAGTCGGCCAGATCGGTCGCGGTGGCATAGCCCTCGCCGGCGGCAGCCTTCATCCGCGTCTGATCCGGCACCAGATCTTCGACCATGCCGGTCATGGCACGGATCGCCAGCGAGAGCGCGCCGAACGCTTCCATCGCGCCCTGCTTGTCCTCCTGCATGTCCTTTTGATAGGCGAGCGGCAGGCCCTTCATCACGATCAATAGCGCGGTGAGCGCGCCGATCACCCGCCCGGTTTTGGCGCGCACCAGTTCGGCGGCGTCCGGGTTGCGCTTCTGCGGCATGATCGAGGAGCCGGTGGTGAACTTGTCGGAGAGCCGCACCAGGCCCACCAGCGGCGAGGTCCAGATCACGATCTCCTCGGCCAAGCGCGACATATGCACGGCTGCGATCGACGCCGCCGACAAGGTTTCGAGCACGAAGTCGCGATCCGACACCGCGTCGAGCGAATTGGCCATCGGACGGTCGAAGCCGAGCGCCTTGGCGGTGGCGGTCCGGTCGATCGGAAACGAGGTGCCGGCCAGCGCCGCGGCGCCGAGCGGCGATTCATTCAACCGCCTGCGCGCATCGGCAAAGCGGCCGCGGTCGCGCGCCGCCATCTCGACATAGGCGAGCAGATGGTGCCCGAAGGTCACGGGTTGGGCGGTCTGCAGATGGGTGAAGCCCGGCATCACGGTGCCGGCATGCTGCAGCGCGCGCGTTACCAGTGCCTGCTGGAACGCGGCGAGTGCGGCGTCGGTTTCGTCGATGGTGTCACGGACATAAAGCCGGAAATCGGTCGCGACCTGGTCGTTGCGCGAGCGCGCGGTGTGCAGCCGTCCCGCAGCCGGCCCGATCAATTCGGAAAGCCTGCTTTCGACATTCATGTGAATGTCCTCGAGCGCGCGCTTGAACTCGAACGCGCCGTTGCCGATCTCTGACAAAATCGTGTCTAGACCTTTAGCGATATTTTTCGCATCACCCGCGGTGATGATGCCTTGCGCTGCGAGCATCGCGGCATGGGCCTTGGACGCGGCGATGTCCTGGGCATAAAGGTGACGATCGACGTCGATGGAGACGTTGATTTCCTCCATGATCGCATCGGGGCGCTCGGTGAACCGGCCGCCCCACATCTTGTTGCTCATGACTGCTCGCTCACGACTTCTTAATCAGGCCGACGAAACGCGGTGCCGGTCTCGACCGTAGTATTCGGCACTGCATAGCCGTATCTGATACAGGATGACAGACGATATGCCCGAAACGCCCCCGCCCAGGCCAGCCGTCACCCGCCGGATTCCGCGTGTGATCGGCGCGGTTATGGTCGGGGCGCTGATCGGATTTGCCGGGGTTTACGGGTTCGGCGGGCTGAAGCGCGCCTCGAGCGGCGATTCGGCCTGCGCCGGCGCGGTCAATCTGGCCCGGAAGATCGCGCCCCTGGCGCAGGGCGAGGTGGCCGCGCTGACCATGGCGACGACGCCCTTGCTGCTGCCCGACCTCACTTTTGAGGACGCCGACGGTCAACCTAAAAAGCTGTCCGACTGGCGCGGAAAGACCGTGCTGGTCAATTTGTGGGCCACCTGGTGCGTGCCGTGTCGGAAGGAGATGCCGGCGCTGGACAGCCTGCAGACCAAGCTCGGGGATAAGGACTTTGAGGTGGTCGCGATCAACATCGACACCCGCGATCCGGACAAGCCCAAAAACTTCCTGAGAGAGGCCAATCTGACCCGGCTCGGCTATTTCAGCGACCAGAAAGCCAAGGTTTTTCAGGATCTTAAGAACATAGGCAAGGCGCTGGGCATGCCAACCTCGGTACTGGTCGACGGCCAGGGCTGCGAGATCGCCAACATTGCCGGCCCGGCGGAATGGGCCAGCGACGACGCCGTCAAGCTGATCAAGGCCGCGGTGCAGCCGGCCGCGGCGGGTTTTTAGGGCATGATCGCGGAAAGTGGGTACCGGTTTTCGGAGCAGATCATGCCCAAACAAATAAACAAGCGATGCGCACGATTCGGCGCAGCCGGATCATGCGCTACGCGGCAATATTGAGGTTGCCGCCGATGCCAGGGCCGAGATTGGCGGTCGACGGCGCGGTCTGGCCGCCCAGCAGCTTCTCGACCGCGAATTTCTCGGCATCCATGTTGGATTTCATGATCGATGTCGCGACCTGCGTCTGGGTATTCCCCGCCTGAGCGGCGAGGATGCCCGAAACCATGCTCATCATGTCCATACGCGGTACTCCCAACGCGGGGACCCTAGGGGGTGGCGGTTAACGAATGCTGGAGATGGCGATGAATCGTAGGATGGGTAGAGCGAAGCGAAACCCATCGACGTTTCCAATGGGGCGAGATGATGGGTTTCGCTTCGCTCTACCCATCCAACGGACCGAGCTCACCGCGTCGGAACCGGCTTCTCGCCGCGGTAGTCGTAGAAGCCACGCTGGGTCTTGCGGCCGAGCCAGCCGGCCTCGACATATTTCACCAGCAGCGGGCACGGCCGGTATTTGGAATCGGCGAGGCCCTCATGCAGCACCTGCATGATCGA
>Ga0137415_10004956_pt1 | contig 13156 bp, 12 predicted proteins | sample CZODoug3_1_1_16f_FD_183082 | JGI IMG/M metagenome (GOLD analysis project Ga0137415, IMG submission 183082) | Vadose zone soil fungal communities from Angelo Coast Range Reserve, California, USA - CZODoug3_1_1_16fungal (Hybrid Assembly) | ecosystem: Environmental > Terrestrial > Soil > Vadose... | reverse complement strand
GGGCAAGATCCCGCTCACCGCCTTCACCGAGGTGCTGGAAACAACGCTGGGCACTGGTGGTTTGCGCCTTCGTCTCAGCGATGGCACAACCCGCGAGGTGGATCACCTCTTGCTGGGGACCGGATATCGGCCCAACGTCGACCAGATCCCGTTTCTGGATTCATCGGTGCGCGAGAAGCTCGACCAGCACGATGGCTTCCCTGTGCTCGACGAATGGTTCGAGTCGTCGGTGCCCGGGCTTCATTTCGTCGGGGGGCTGGCGGGCAGGACCTTTGGCCCGATCTGCCGCTTCGTGGCCGGCGCCCACATCTCGGCACAGCGGGTGGCGCGGCGGGCCGCCGAGCTCAACTAGGCCCGGTCTGATGGCAGGCCCCGAACCGGGGGTGCTCCTGCTCGGCAGCGACTTCAAAGCGCTGGGCGTGGCTCGCAGCCTCGGCCGGCGCGGCATTCGTGTCGCGGTCGTCGACAACCTGCCGCGATCCGCCTGGTTTTCGCGGTACGTAGCCCGGCGTTTCCGATGGCGCGAATCCATGTGCTCGGAGGCGATGCCGAGCTTCTTGCTGAACATCGCCGGCTCGGCGGGAATGGAAGGCTACGTCCTCTGGCCGGTGCAAGACGACGCCCTCGAGCTGGTGGCTCGGAATCGCGAGCTCCTGTCGTCAGCCTACCGGCTGATCACGCCTCACTGGGACGTCCTCAGGCAAGCTCACGACAAGAGGTTGCTGCACGACGCGGCCGATGAGATCGGCGTGGCTCACCCTCGCACCTGGTACCCGACCGATGAGGGCTCGCTCGATGAGCTCAACGTCACCTTTCCGGCGATCGTCAAGCCGACCGTGTCTGTCGACATGCAGCACGCAATTGGGCGTAAAGCGCTGCCGGTCAGGGACATGGACGAGCTCATCGGGAGCTACCGGGTCGCCGCGGCCATCATGCCCGCCGACCACATCATGGTCCAGGAGATCATCCCCGCCGAGAGCCAGTACTCGGTGGGAGCGTTTGCCGAGAGCGGTCGAATCGTGAGTGCAATGACCGCGAGGCGGACGCGACAGTATCCGATCGATTACGGCTTGAGCAGCAGCTTCGTGGAGGCGATCGACGTTCCGGGACTGATGGACCCCGCCCAACAGATCGTCCGCCGGCTGGGGATCTCCGGTGTGGTCGAGGTGGAGTTCATCCGTGACGCGCGCGACGGGCGGCCGCTGCTGCTGGACGTCAATCCCAGGCCATGGGGCTGGCACACTCTGTGCATCGCGTGTGGCCTGGACTTCCCCCACATCCAGTACGAGCGTTCACTCGGTCGCGACGTCGTTTTCGGCCAACCGCGATACGGCCCGCGGTGGATACGCCTCATCACCGACGTCCCGGCCGGCATCCAGGGTGTCCGCGCAGGCTCCTTCTCGCCAGGAGCCTATGTGCGCTCGCTGTTCGGCGGCGAGCTGGTGGGTTCCGTCTGTGACGTGACCGATCCCGTTCCTGCCGCCGGCGACCTTGCGGTTGCCGTCATGAGGCTTGTGAAGGCAGCGCCTCCGAGCCGGAGGCGTCGTTCTCCAGCTCAACCGGCCGCCCCTGCTGCGCGAGGGACCTCGCGGCCGCCTCCAGGATGCTGATGATGCGCAACCCGCAGTGGCCGTCCGTCAGCGGCTGGCGGCGGTGTGCGACGCACTCCAGGAAATGCTCGGCCTCCACACTCAGCCCCTCCGTCAGGCTGAGCTTGGGCGCCCACATGTCGCCGGTTCGATAGCCGATCATCGACTCGACGGCGCCCTGCGAGTCGGCCAGGATGATGCCCTTGTCATAGACCTTGATCTTCTCGCTCGGCTCGAGCTCGTCGTACACGATCATCTGGCGCGCGCCCCCGATCAGGGTCCGCCGGATCTTCAGAGGCGCCAGCCAGTTGACATGGTGGTGGGTGATGAGGCTGCCGGTGTAGTAACAGGTGAGGTAGGCGAGGTTCACCTGGTGCCCGGGCACGTGGGCCGAGCCGGTCGCGGCCACGGCGACCGGCCGCTGTCCCAGTACGTAATCCATGATCGCCAGGTCGTGGACCGCGAGGTCCCAGAGCACGTTGACGTCCCGCTGGAACAGTCCGAGGTTCACGCGCACGGAGTCGTAGTAGTAGAGCTGGCCCAGGTTGCCGCTGTCGACCAGCTGCTTGAGAGTCTGGACGGCTCCGGTGAACACAAAAGTATGGTCGACCATGAGCACGAGCCCGCGTTGCTCCGCCTCGTCGATCAGCCTGGCCGTCTGCTCCGAATTCGCGGTGATCGGCTTGGTCACCAGAACGTGTTTGCCTGCTTGCAGCGCTCGCATCGCGATGTCGAAGTGCGATGAGACCGGCGTCGCGACGACCACGGCGTCGACGTTGGGATCGGCGAGGATGTCGCGGAAGTCCGTGGTCAGCTTCACCTTCGGGTAGCGCGTATGCACCTGCGTGAGCCGCTCGATGGAGAGATCGCTCACCGCGACCATCTTGGCGGCAGGTTGCTCGGCGAAGTTGCGAACCAGGTTCGGACCCCAGTATCCATAGCCGATCACGGCCACGCCGACGGTCCAGGTCGGCTTGCGCCGTTGGAGGCGCCGGAACATGCTGTAGGGGCTGCGGTCGAGCGGTTTCTCGGATGCGACCGGAAGGTCGATGGTCATCCGAGGTCGAGCTTCTGTTTGCGAGCGCGCACTGGTGGACGGCTCCACCACCGCGGCCGAGGTCCGACGATCCGGGCGGGATTCCCAAGCACCAGCGAGTCCGCCGGCACGTCGCGCGTCACGGTGGCACCCGCTCCCACCATGGCGCCTTCGCCGATGGTCACACCGCAGACGATCGTGGCGTTAGCGCCGATGCTTGCGCGGCGGCGCACCAGCGTGGGCACGACCTGCCAGTCCCCCACCTTGAGAAGCTTCCCTTTCTCGTCGACCGCCGCCGGATAGCGGTCGTTCGAGAAGCAGACGTGGGGCCCGACAAAAACGCCATCCTCGATCGTCACGCCCGTGGGGATGAAGACGAACGCCTCGATCTTCACATTGCTGCCGACAACGACGCCGCGCTGGATCTCCACGAATGAGGCGATCTTGCAGTTGTCGCCCACCTTGCACCCGTACAGGTTCACCTGGTCGGGGTGATGGAGGACCACGTTCTCGCCGAGCTCCACGTCGGGCGCGATCATGGGCTGTCCATCAATCCGATGCTATGGAGCGGCCCCAGCGCCGCCAATGGTCACATCAGGAACGCTGTCCGGGCTCCGCCCACGTTCGGGCGCTGGTGTCACAGGCGTCTTGGGCTTCGTCCCGGGTCTGGCGCCCGGGCCTCAGGCCGAGTCAGTCGAGCGCGTTCCACTTGTCCCGCCATTGGCCGGCGACTCGGAGCGGTTCTCCAGCAGGTGGCGGAGTGTGTCGGAAAGGGCGGTCCTCGTCGCGCGGGTCTTGATCAGGAGGCCCAGCACGCCGAGCTCTTGCGCCCGCTGCAGGTCGCCCGTATCCAATGTGTCGGTGAGCAAAACCACGGGTAGGCCCTTGGTTCGCGGGTCGCTGCGGATGTTTTCAAGTGCGTCGATCTGCTTGAGATCAGGCAGGCCGTCGAGCACGAGGACATCCGGAAGCGATTTGACCAGGTGTGCATGGGTGGACCGCCAGTTGTGGACGACGTCGACGTGCCAGCCAACCGAAGTCAGGGTTTCCTTGTAAAGGTCTGCAAAGGCGGTGTCGCCCACGGCCAGGAGCACGCGGCCCGCCGCCGGCGAGCGATCCGCCTCTCTACCTCCGGCCGGCTCAGACTGGTGGTGGGCGCCCATGGCTGCCGTCAGAGCTCGACAAGTGCTTTCCTCACTGCATAAAGGACGGCCTGCGCGCGATCGTAGATCTGCAACTTTTCGTAGATGTGGCTGATGTGGTTGCGGACCGTCTTCTCGCTGATCTTCAAGTTGAACGCGATCTGCTTGTTGGCCTGGCCCTTGGCCATCAGCTTCAGGATCTCGACCTCGCGGGCGGTCAGTCCGTCGTAGAACTCTTTTGGCGTGCTCGAACCGGTGAGCATGTCGAGAACGCGGTTCGCGACCGCCCCCGCCATCACGCGCTCGCCCGACAGCACCGACATGATGCTCGAGGCGATCGCGGCCGGCTCGGCGTCCTTGAGGATGTATCCGCTTGCGCCCGCCTTCAGCGCCTGGAGGACGTAGCTGTCCGCCTCGAACGTGCTCAAGATCAGGACCTTGACCTCCGGGTGCTCGCGGATGATCTGCTGGGTGGCCTCAGCGCCGTCCATCCCCGGCATCCGCAGATCCATCAGGACGACATCCGGGCTGAGGGCAGTGGTTTTCTGGACAGCGTCGCGCCCGTCGGTGGCCTGGCCGATCAAGGCAATCCGCGGGTCCTCCTCCAGGAGGCGGGCCAGCCCGCGCCGGAAAAGCGTCTGGTCGTCGGCGATCAGGACGCGGGCAACACGTGCTTCGGTGACCACCGCAGCGCCTCCCTCGGAATACTGACCGTGATCGTGGTTCCAGCAAGCGGGCGGCTCTGGATGGTCAGCACTCCTCCCGAGAGGGCTGCCCTTTCGCGCATGCCTACGAGTCCCATCCCGATCGGTCTCTCCTCATCGAGCCAGGCGATGCCGCGGCCGTCGTCACGGATGCTGACGACCAGTCTTTCGGTCGATGCCTTGAGGGCGACCTGGACGTTCGTGGCTCCGCCGTGCTTGTGAGCGTTGGTGAGCGCTTCCTGGATGATGCGGTAGATATGGATCGAGGTCTCGGGCGGAAGTGACGCCGGCCAGGAGGGTGAAGCCCACAGGCCCACTTTCATCCCGGTCCGCATTTGACAAGTGGGAAAGAGGCCTTCCGTGAGCGCCGGCACCAGGCTGTTCGCGAGCCCTGGCTCTCCACGCAGGTCGCACAGGATCTGGCGCAGGTCGTTGAGGACCTCGCGCACGGTCGTCCGGACGAAGGCGAGCTGGTCGACTACGTCGGGCTGGCGCTGCTGCTCTCTCATGAAGACCTCGGTCTGCACCAGCAAGCCCGTCAAAGACTGCGCCACCTGATCGTGCAGCTCGCGCGCAAGCTCGTTCGCGATCCGCTCACGCTCCGCCTGCAGATCCCGCTCGGAGCGAGGAAGCCGGAGGACTGGAGCTTCGGGTCTGGTCTTGGGTCCCACCAAGGCAGGCGTCATCGTCACCACTGCTTCATCGTCACTGCGCCAACGTCCTCCAAAAAAATCACCCATCCGCGACCTGACAGAAAAAACTTATTGCGGCGTGGTGCGGCGAGTCGCCGTACAAATGCGGGAATGTCCGGTCGTACAAATGGAGCATTGCGGCCGACTGGTCTCGCGCGTCCTCTATATATGTGAGGTAAAGACATGTGTGGATAGGGCGCGCGCCCATCGAATGGGTCACGCGCCCTACGTTTGCATGTCAACGGATGATCACGCCGCCTTGGGCAGAGCCTCAGTCGCTGCCTTCTGCGAACGAACGCGAATGAACAGCATGGCCATCACGAAACCCGCCAGCGCGATGAAGGTCCCGATTTCGAACGCCGTCGTGAAACCGATGGTGACCGCATGGGTGATCGCCGCGTGTGTCGGCCGCAATCCGGCGAGCTGGTTCTTGGTCACGTTGGCGGCCACCGTGCCGAGCACCGCGAGGCCGATAGAGCCGCCGAGCTGCTGGCTGACGTTGAGCACCGCTGAGGCGAGGCCCCTCTCGTGCTGGGCCGCACCCGACACCGCAACCAGAGTCGTCGGCAAGAAGATGAGCCCGAGGCCGACCGAAAGAATGGCCAGCGGGCCGAAGATGTCAGAAACGTACATGGCGTGATCGTCGATGCGCGACAGCCATAGCAGGCCGCCCGCGACCACGATCGCGCCGAAAGCGATCGGCACGCGCGGGCCAATCCGGCCGATGACTCGAGAGGTGACCGTGGCCGTGATGACGACGCCCACGCCGAGGGGTAGGAAGGCGAATCCGGCCTTGAGCGGGCTGTAACCGAGGACGTTCTGGACGATCTGTGTGAGGAAGAAGAGCACCGTCAGCGTCATCGCACCGGCGACCATACGCAGGGCGTAAGCACCGGATCGGTTGCGATTGGCGAACAGGCTCAACGGCATCAGTGGTTGCTTGCTGCGAAGCTCGATGATCAGGAACAGGACGAGAAGGGCGGCTCCGAATCCAAGCGTCGCCACGGTGATCGTGTCGCTCCAATCGTGCGTCGCGGCCCGCGAGAGGCCGTAGACGAGCAGAGTCATTCCGCCGGTGACGCTGATCGCGCCGGGGAGGTCGAGGCGGCCGGACCGCCCTTTGGAAGTCGCAAGCACGCGCGGCGCGGCGACAGCCAGAAGCACCGCGATGGGGACGTTGACGAACATGACCCAGCGCCACGAGACGTAGTTGGTGATGAGGCCTCCGAGGATCAATCCGATGGCTCCGCCACTTCCCGCCGCGCCCGCGTAGATGCCCAGCGCGCGATTGCGGGCGGCGCCTTCTTTGAACGTGTCGGCGATCAACGAGAGCGCGGTCGGCGCCACGACGGCGGCGCCCGCTCCCTGCACGACGCGAGCGATGATCAGCCATGTCGAGCTGGTGGCCAGCCCGCCGGCGAAAGAGCCGGCCGCGAACAGCAGGACGCCTCCGACGAACATCCGGCGCCGGCCGAACAGGTCTCCAGCTCGACCGCCAAGCAGGAGCAGTCCGCCGAACGCGAGCGAATACGCGTTGACGACCCACTCCAGGTCGGTCGAGCTGAACCGCAGCGCTCTTTGGATCGAGGGCAGCGCGACGTTCACGATGGTGGTGTCGAGGACGACCATCAGCTGCGCAAACGCGATCACGATCAGCGCCACGCCAAGGTTGCGCGGCGCCGAGGTCTTGTCAGCGATCGATTCTTGTGACATTGCCGATTGCTCCTTGTCCGCTTTGAATTGATGAGGCGCCTGCGTCATGCGCAGGTATTCGTTGATTCCGACGAGGCGGAACTGCAGCAGCTCGTAGCGGGGGAAGGCCGGCGCTGCCGTCGCGTAATCGACAACCTCGGGGCCGATCAGCTTGTAGTCGCGACCCTTGTAGGTGACGACGCACCAACCTGCCGCTTTGACGTTCAGGTACCAGGCAGCGTTCTTGCCGAACGTGCGAGGCATGAAAAACGCGTTGCCGAGCGGCCGCATCCCCAGCGGCGTCGCGTACGCGCGGCCGGACTGGCGGCCCTGGTGGTGCAGCACGCCGAGGATCGGCATCCAGCGCCGCCCTGCGATGACAAGGACGAGCGGATTGAGCAGACGAGCTGCGAAACGGACGATGCGGCGCGCCTTCGGACCGAGATTGGTGCTATTCATGACGACCAAAACCCGCCTTGGAAGTGCATTATTCCCTTAAGCGGATGATTTGCTCAGCTGACGAATCGGAGGAGGACTTAAGTGAGCTTCGGCGTCTTTCCCAGCTTCTCGTCGGCGGCGACGATCAGCCGTCGCATCATGTCGCTCAGGAGCTGTCGCTCGCTTGGCTTCAGGGCGTCGAAGAACTCATCGGCCGCGTCCTCGAAGGCCTTCAAGGCCCGCTTCTGGAAAGCGCGCCCCTTTGGAGTGAGAACCAGGGCGTAGGAGCGCCTGTCGGCCGAGTTCCGGCGCCGGACCACCACCCCTCGCTGTTCGAGCTCGTCGATCAGCTCGACTATGGTGGTCCGGTCGATCCCGAGCTGTTCCCCCAGCTCCTGCTGGGAGATGGGGCCCTTGGCGAGCAGGATCAACACCCCGCAAAGTCGCACGGTCAGGCCCATCGGTGCGAGGCGTTTGCCGGCCAGCTCCTGCCCGGTACGCGCCGCGATGGTCAGCAGGGCGCCGGCTCGATCGGCCAACGAGGGTGGTATCGGCATTGCGATCCGATTATGCCCAACGGCGATCGCAATTAGTCAGCGCGAGTGACGATCAGCGAGCAGCCAGAGGAAGGTCGAGCGCAAACACCGTGCCAAGCTCGGGTGTGCTGCTCTCCACCACGAGGCTGCCGCCGTGGTGCTCCGCCAGCTGGCGGCTGATGTAGAGGCCCAGGCCGACGCCGGGCACCCTGACGACGGCCTGGCTGGCGCCACGGTAGAAACGGTCGAAGACCTGCTCACGCTCGTCGTCTCGAATGCCGATGCCGCTGTCCTCGACGCGAACGACCGCCCGCCGCGAGTCGGTCGACACGTCGATGAAGAGCCTGGCCGGTGGGGCCGAATACGAAAGGCTGTTGTTGATCAAGTTGTCCAGCACCCGGCCCAGCTGACCCTTGTCGCCCTTCACGTTGACCACATCCGGGGCCAGGCTCACGGAAATATCGGCGTGCAGAAGATCGGCTCGCGGTTGAGCGCGGGCGATCGCGTCTTCCACGACCTCGCGCAAGTCGACGACCTGGCCTTTCAGCGGACCCGTATCGCTCTCGACCAGCGACGCCTGCAGCAGGGCCTCGACGATGCGGTTCAGCTCGCCCGTCTTCGCCACTACAACCTGCAAGGGCGCTGACCACGATGCCGGCACCCGACCGAGCGATCCGTCGGTGAGCATCGACAGATAGCCCGCGACCACGGTGATTGGCGTCCTGAGCTCGTGCGCGGCAATGTTGAGGAAAGCGCTCTTCGCCTGGCTGGCGGCCTTGGCCGATGCATAGAGTCGCGTCGTCTCCTCCTGATGCGCGCGTGTGGCAACGAAGGTGGCGAGGACGAATGAGGTGAGCGCCACGCAAACGTTGAAGACCTGCAGAGTGATCATCTTCTGGCTGAGGTTTTCGGTCGCGAAGGGGCCTGTTCCATGAACCGCCGACCAGATGGCGACACCTGAGGCGACGAGGGCAGCCGGAGCAGCTCCGCGCAGCCGGTATCGCCACGCCGCCACCATGATCAACGGAAAGGCCAGGTATTCGAGACGCAGCTGGTTCTGAAAGAGACCGAACGTGACCAGGCCGATTCCCGCCAGGAGCGCCGCTAGCACGACTCCGCTGCGCAGCGTCAGCGCCGGGCCAGGTGATCGTTGCAGCAGGCTCAGCAGGAAAGGGCCCACGAGGAGCACACCCATCGCATCCCCGGTCCACCAGACCGCCCAGGTCGGCCAGAAGCCGCTCGCGGGCACCGCGCCGAAGAGCACGAGGACGCTCGTGCCGATCGTGGCGCTGACCGTCATGCCCAGTAGGGCAGCGAGTCCGATGATCGCCGCGGCGTCTCGCAAGCGGTCGAGCTCGAGCCGGAAGCCGACGCGCATCAGCAGCTCCGCCGCGACCAGCGGCGCCAGCGTGTTGCCGGTGGCGATCAGTGCGGCGCCGAGCGGCGATGGACCGAGAGGGAGGTTGACCGCCAGCGCGCCGGCGAACACGGCGGGCCAGACGCGCCACCCAAGGACGAGGATGGCCACGAGCGCTATGCCCGTCGGCGGCCAGACCGGCGTCACCTGGCCGTGCACGAGGGCCAGCCTGAGGCTCAAGGTGCCGGCGATCCAGTACGTGACGGCCACGATCACCAGTTGCAGGAGGGCGCGCCAAACATCGTGATATCGGACTGGTCCAGCCAAGGCTGCCAGCGCCATCCGGCCCCCGCGCGAGAACCCGCCTACAGCAAATTGATTATGGCGCCGGCGCGGCAAACCGCTGCCGCGTTAGGTCACCAAATCCCTGTCCCAGCCGCGCAGCTTCGCCCCGGCGGCGTAGGTGCTTTCGAAGAATTGAAGGATCTTATCGCGAGGCGATGGGCTCTTCCGGACCTCCTCGTACGAGAGCGCGAACTCACCCAGGTCGGTGTTCCAGCCGGTGGTCCGCTCGATCCCCTCTGGCTTCGGGTAGGTATAGGCGAAGAACGCAGGCTCCGGGAACTCCGCGTGTCCGGGCCAGAAACCACAGCAGATCTGCTCGGCGTCGGCTGATCGCCGGGCGATCACACCGGCTCCAGCCGGAGGGTCTGCTGGACGGCCTGAATATCGGGCATAGGCCAGATCAAACGTGCCCCAGAAAAAGTGCACTGGCGTGTGCCGCCCTTTGAACCGAGAGCGATGCCCCTTCATGACAATGTCGACCTGCGACAGGACCTCGAAGAATTGTTTCGCCCACGCGGGGTCATACGCCTCATGAACGTTGTCTTCGGCAAACGGAATGGGATTCGAGACCTCGTCGGGAATGGCTCTGATCTCCACATCGATGCCCAATGCCTCGAGGCTGGACATGAAGCCGGCATAGAAGTCGGCGACCGATCCGCCGCCCAGTGCCATACGACGGATGTCTCCACGGGACGTCTGGATGAGGACCTGGTGATCGATGAGATCGACATCGGCCTGAAAAATCGTGCCCGCCGATTGCAACGGGCTCGTCGTCAGGCCGCGCGCGGTCACGTACAGCGGGACGTTGGCCCATTGGGGCTCGAGAGGAGTCAGCGCAAGGCGGACCTTGCCCAGGATCTGAAGCTTCATGTGCAACGTGTCCCGCGTTTCTTTCCAGGCCTCATACGGGAGCTCTGGCCAGGTCACGAACTAAGTGTAGGAAGCTGGGAGCGCCGGCTCAGGCGTGGTGGTACACCCTCAGCCGGTTGACGCGGTACGACTGGGCGAACAGGCGGACGAGAACCAGTCCGGTGATGAAGCCGCCGACGTGCGCTGAGTACGCGATCCCTCCCGCGTTCACGTTGCTGATCGAAGCGAGGCCGTCGACGAGCTGCAGGAGAAACCACAACCCGATGAAGATCCACGCCGGAACTCGTGCCAACCAGAAGAAAAAGCCGAGCGTGACCAGCGTCCGCACGTGGCTCCTCGGATATAGAACGAGGTAGCCGGCGAGGACGCCGGCGATCGCACCGCTGGCGCCGAGGCCGGGCGCATTCGATCCCACCGAGGTTGCGATCTCGAGCCCGTTGGCGCCCAGCCCGCATATGAAGTAGAAGGCGAGATAGCGAATGATGCCCATCGATCGCTCGACGTGGATGCCGAACACGAACAGGAACAGCATGTTGCCGAGGATGTGCGCCCACCCCGCGTGCATGAACATCGAGGTGAACAAGGTGAGCCAGAACGGCGAGGGCGTCCCAGGGACGAGCGGGCATTGGTGCGAGTACTCGCAGGGCACGAGCGAATAGGCGTTGATGAAGTTGTCGAGCTGCGAGCCCTGGGTTCCCAGGGCGAGCTCGTAAAAGAACACCAGAAAGTTGACGACGATCAGCCCGATCGTGACGACAGGGATCGCTGACGTCGGGTCTGCGGTGTCGTCCGAGCTTAAGGGAATCAACTCTGCATGATCCGGCGCGCCCGCTCCGCCACCGGCAGGTCGACGAACTCACCATCCTCGGTCCTCGTCGCCGCGCCTCCGGATTTCTCAAACGCCGCCAGCACGCGGGTCGCCCACGCGAGCTCTTCAGGTGTGGAAGCGAACACCTCGTGGATGATCGGAACCTGGCGCGGATGTATCGCCGACTTGCCGAAGAAACCCAACCGCCGCGCTGACTCGGCCTCCCTTCGCAGGCCGCTGTCGTCCTCGAGGAGAGGATGTACGCCGTCGCTCGGAGGCGGCTTGCCGGCCGCTCGGGCGGCCGTCACCAGGTACGAGCGGGCGAAAAGCGTCTCCTGCTCGCCGGCGGCGATGCCGAGGTCGGCAGCGAGGTCAAGTCCGCCGTAGGAGAGCAACGCGCAGGCCGGCGCGGAAGCGATGTCGAAGGCCGCAAGCACGCCACGCGCCGATTCGATCGTGCAGTCCAGTGGAACGTCAGGCGCACGTTCCGCCACCCACGCCACATCGTCCGAGGAGTCCACCTTGGGGATGCGAAGTCCCAGCACCGACGCGGCCAGCGCATCCAGGTCGCGCGCGCATGCCTCGGTGTGAGCCTTGTTGACCCTGACCCAGCACGGCCTCGCCGTGGCCACCTCGGCGACCATCGCACGCGCCCGATCTTTGAGGTCGGGCGGCACGGCGTCCTCCAGGTCGAGCAGAACCACATCCGCCCCAGCGTCGAACACCAAGTTCAATAGCCTCTCGTTGTGCCCCGGCGCAAAGAGCCAGCTGCGCGGAGAGCGCGTCACTCCCCCGCCGGCGCGGTTAGGAAATGTCTTCACGAACGAGCTGGCGCGCGATCACTGTCCGGAGGATGTCGTTGGTGCCTTCGCCGATCGCCATCAGCGGCGCATCCCGATAAAAGCGTTCGATCTCATATTCGGTGGAGTAGCCGTAGCCGCCGTGGATGCGCATCGCCTCGAGCGATGCCTTGATGCAGACCTCGGACGCGTAGAGCTTCGCCATCCCCGTCTCGAGGTCGGCCCTTCGTCCGGAGTCGAGCGCCGACGCCGCCCACCACGTGAGCAGCCTCGCCGCCTGCACCTCGGTCGCCATGTCCGCCAGCTTCAGCTGGATCGCCTGGAACTCGGCGATGGGCCGGCCGAACGCGTGCCGCTCGCGCGCGTAGGCGAGGGCGCGGTCCAGGCTCGCCTGCGCGACGCCCACCGCGCGCCCCGCGATGTTGACGCGTCCGAACTCCAGCGCCGAAAGCGCCTGCTGCAGCCCGTGCCCTTCCTCGCCGCCAAGCAGATTCTCGACCGGGACGCGGCAGTCGCTCAGGAAAACCTCTGACGATTCCGGCCCCTTGTAGCCGAGCTTCTCGAGGTCCTTGCCGACCGTGAAGCCCTGCGTGCCCTGCTCGATCATCAGCACGCTCATGCCGCGATGGCGGGGTTGAGCATTGGGATCGGTCTTGACCAGCACAGGCAGCGGGTCCGCATGCCGGGCGTTGGTGATCCACGTCTTGCCCCCGTTGACAACATAGTGATCGCCGTCACGCCGAGCCACGGTCGCGATGCCCTGCAGATCGCTGCCGGCCTGCGGCTCGGTGAGCGCGATACCCGATCGGCGCTTGCCGGTCGCGAGATCTGGAAGCCATCTCTTGCGCTGCTCGGGCGTGCCGGATCGGGCGAGCATCAGCGTCGCCAGCGAATGCGATCCGAGGATTCCGGCCACTCCCATCCACGCCTTCGAGATCTCCTCGAAGACGACCGAGTAGGAGACCGCGTCGATGGCGATGCCCCCGAACTCCTCGGGCACCAGCATCCCGAACAGGCCCATCGCTTTCATCTCATCGACGATCTCTTCGGGGTAGCGGCCGGCCAGCTCCCAATCGCGCGCCACAGGGGCGATGCTCTTGCGCGCGAAATCGCGCATGAGGTCGCGGAACGCCGCTTGCTGCTCCGA
>Ga0137415_10004951_pt1 | contig 13164 bp, 7 predicted proteins | sample CZODoug3_1_1_16f_FD_183082 | JGI IMG/M metagenome (GOLD analysis project Ga0137415, IMG submission 183082) | Vadose zone soil fungal communities from Angelo Coast Range Reserve, California, USA - CZODoug3_1_1_16fungal (Hybrid Assembly) | ecosystem: Environmental > Terrestrial > Soil > Vadose... | reverse complement strand
TTGGGACTACGTAATCGGCATCATTGCAGCAAGCCTTCTGTGGGGACTCACGCTGGGCAGCGCTGGTGGAGGAGAACTCTCCTTCTTCAGGAATATCGGCAGTGCGGATGCACCTCATATCATGTTCGCCCTGCTCGGCGGATTGGTCTTCAATGTAGCAAACCTCCTGCTGGTTGCCGCAATTGACATTGCCGGTCTTGCCGTTGCGTTCCCCATCGGGATTGGATTAGCCCTCGTGGTGGGGGTGCTGCTAAACTATTTCATTTCCCCGCAAGGAAATCCCCTGTTGCTGTTTGGCGGTGTGCTACTGGTCATCCTCGCCATTGTCGTGGACGCGCTGGCCTATCGCAGACGCGAGACCACACGAAAGACTCCGAGCGCACGCGGCATTCAGATCAGCCTCGCGTGTGGCGTGCTGATGGGCGTCTTCTATCCTCTGGTTGCCAAGGCGATTACGGGAGACCACTCGCTGGGTCCCTATACCGTGGCGTTCTTCTTTGCTCTGGGTACTGCTTTGTGTGCGGCACCGGTAAATTACTTCCTCATGCGGAGGCCGCTGACGGGAGGCCAGCCCGTGAGCATGGCGGACTACTGGAAAGGGCGTGCCGCATGGCATTGGTGGGGAATTCTCGGCGGAATGATCTGGTGCACGGGCGCGGTCTTGAACTTCGCTGCTTCGCACGCGCACATCATCGGTCCGGCGATTTCGTACGCAATCGGACAGGGGGCGACGATGGTCTCCGCCGTATGGGGAGTGTTTATCTGGAAAGAATTTGCCAGCGCAGCTCCGAGTGCGCGAAAGCTAATACCACTGATGTTCATTTGTTTTCTCGTCGGGTTGGGCGCAGTCGCGGTGGCTCCAGTATTTCCGAAGTGACGGCGCTGGGACCAACCGCGGCGAAGGCAAGAACTGAGGCTGGGAATCCATATGGCGAAGCGGATCATAGTTGTGGGAAGCATCAATCTTGACCTGGTAGCTGCCACACAACGAATTCCGCTTGCTGGTGAAACGGTTGCAGGACTAAGCTTCCAGATTTTCCCTGGCGGTAAGGGCGCGAACCAAGCGGTTGCCGCTGCGCGTCTCGGTGGCTCCGTCAGCATGCTCGGAAGGCTTGGAACTGATGTTTTCGGCGCACAGCTGAGAGAAAGCCTCGAAGAATCGAAGGTAGACATCGACGGAATCGAGGTGGTTCCGGGATCGTCGGGCGTCGCGCTGATTACCACCGATGCAAAGGGAGAGAACGCGATCACGGTGGTTGCTGGTGCGAATGCACGTCTTTCTCCGGCAGATCTCGATGCGCATATCGGCCTTATCCGCAGCGCTAGCATTTTACTCACCCAACTTGAGATCCCGCTCGAGACCGTTGAGTATCTAGCTGCAATTGCCGTTCGAGAACGAATTCCTCTGGTGCTGGATCCCGCGCCCGTGCGCCCGTTGCCGGCGTCACTACTGAAGTGTGTCGATTGGCTGACGCCGAACGAGACGGAGGCCTGTTTCCTCCTGGGGTGTGCACCGGGAGAACTCTCTAAAGATGCGCTCGATGATGCGGCGAACGCCTTGCTCGCACTTGGCAGCCGAAATGTCATCCTCAAGCTCGGGAAACGGGGATGCTACGTTGCGCTTTTGGACGGAACCCGACATCTATTGCCAGCCTACAGTGTGCATGCTATCGATACGACGGCAGCGGGCGATGCTTTCAATGGTGCATTCGCCGTCGCACTGCTGAACGGGCAAGATCCGCTCAGTAGCGCTTCGTGGGCGTCTGCCGTCGCCGCGATCTCCGTTACTCGACCTGGCGCCCAGCCGTCGATGCCAAACCCTTTAGAAGTGGATCGTTTCCTCGAGGACAGTCACAGCTTCACGTTGAACAGGTGACGCTGACACGATACCAGCCGACTTCTTACGAGAACCCGCAAGGGGGCGACTGCAGACTTTAAAATTCGGTCTCCAATGCCACGAGGCAGAAATGAGTTTTTCCTCGTGCAATGCACGACATCTCAGCGGAGCAGAGCATGAAGAAACAGACAACGTTTCTGCTGTGCATCGTGGTTCTCTTCACATGTGTAGCGTATCCGCAGCACGCGCTGCAGGCGGCGTCCACCGAGCGCTCGTCGAGGATGCTTTTCTTGTCGCGCGCGGAATATCTTGATCGCGTGCAGGCAATCTGGACCGCACAGATGATCGCTCAGATGACAGGCGTCCGTTTCGAACATCAGCCGGCCTCGACTCTGCCCGTCACTCCCCTCACACACCTTCCTGGTTACGCGCCTGTAGATGATGACTACTACTACGAAATGGTTGCGGTTCGGGCATTCGAGAAATACGGTATCGGTCTCACCGTTGAGCAACTCGGACAACAATGGCTTGAGAATAATGCTGGGTCGTGGGGATCGAGCGAACAGGCGTTGATGCTGTTGAAGCGAGGAGTCAAGCCGCCGGACACTGGGCACCCGAGATATAACAAGCTCTGGTGGACCATCGGGGCGCAGTTCAGCAGTGACCTCTATGGTGCGCTGGCGCCAGGTATGCCGGACGTAGCCGCTACAATCGCGCGGGATCTAGGCCACATCAATAGCTACGCGGAAGGGACGGATGGGGCAGTTTTCGTCTCCGGAATGGTGAGCATCGCTTTCGTGGAAAAAGACACCCGTTCTATTGTTCGCAAGGCTGCTAGTTTGATCCACCCGGATTCGCCTTATCGTAGGTGTCTGGACATGGTCATTACGATGGCAGACTCGGGTAGCAAGCCTGAGCAGATTTTCCGGGCTATCGATGAGCGCTGGGGGATTGAATATCCCGCTACGAATAACGCGGTGGTCAATGGCGGCATTGTAGCAGCCAGTGTCTGGTTTGGTGACGGCGATTTCCGCAAAACTCTACAACTGGCGGTTCACGCTGCCGACTTCGCGGATACCGACTGTAATGCTGCGAACTCAGCATCGGTAGTCGCAGCCATGCATGGGATGAAAGGACTGCCTTCCGAACAAGTCTCCGAGCTCCATGATCGGATTCGGGGCAAAGAAATGGGCGCTCTCCAACTTACGCCGCCAGTGGACGAGAGTATTTCGGAGCTGGCGCGACGGACGGTGCGAATCGGGGAATCGATCCTCATCTCTCACGGCGCGAGTGACGACGGGAACTCTTTTCGGATTCCGGTTCAGAATCCTATCACCCAGCCTGGAGAGCTATTCAAACTGGCGGACCTCATGGAGTACTGGAACCGGGACTGGACTCTGGGGCGTGCTGGGTTCGGAGGCGCGGGGGGCGGAATGCCGGGAATCCGAGGTATCACCTACCTGGACGGCCAGGTGCTAGCCACCTATCCTCGGGATGAAGTACGCGGAACAGTCCTGAGCCGGGCAGTGAACTTAGGGTCAGCTCCGTCTTTGGAGTTCAAAGCGGGTGTCGACGTGGGACGTGCGTGGCAGTTGCAAGTCTACGTCAATGACAAGAAGATATTCGACAAGCTCATTGACGGACTGTATGAGTCACGCCAATCCGATGTGCGCCATTGGGAAGATATCAGTGTTGATCTATCCAACTTCAAGAACCAGAAGGTTGTTTTGCGACTCTACCAGCGCGTTCTAGTCCCACACCACGAAGCAGGTGACGCCTACTGGCGCGAGTTGGCTGTGCAGTGATCCCGTCTGCGTAGCCCCAGATCGAGATCTGGAGACCAAATTTTCCGAGCATGCGCTGGGGTGCAGGTGGTTAGCAGATGTGATTCTGGATGGATTGTCGGCAAACCGGAAGTGATCCGGATCGGGATATGCGGATCGTTATCGACAAATCGGCTTGTCGGAAGCTTTGCTAGCGATTGCGGGTGTGTGAGCGGCAAGCCGAAAACCATTTACGTGCCGATCTTCGCGATAGTGACCCGAATGAATCGATGAGATGACTCCTAGTCTGGGCATTCGGCGAAGTTTACTCGCCAGGTTATCTCCGCAGGAAAGCGATACCAGAACGCTCGATCTGAAAAGACCTTCTAGACCGCCCGTTAATCCGGGCCAGCGCCAACCGCTCACAACCGACGATCAAGCGACGTTTCCCATTTTGTGCCTATATTGTGCCTATCTAACACGGCGGGCTGAGAACTCTTGTCCCGCCTTCGCCCGTTAAGGAGCAGCCATGCAAAAAGGAAGCCTCATTCGCTCTTCGCGTCGTCAAGGACCCGATGTTTGGGAGTACCGTTGGAGAGAATCTTGTTCTGGAGAAAAGAGAAAGCATCGCAGAATCGTCATCGGATCGCTCGATACCCTCAGAGATGAATCGGCAGCACTGAAGGCGATCTCGGCTTTGCGGAGAGACATCAATATTAATGATCGCCGAATGAAGACTAAACCGTTGAGACTCGCGGAACTTATCGAGCATTTTCGCCAGAGAGAACTCGCCGCCGACAACGAATGGAAGACCTTATCAACGAGGGTCACATACGAGGGCTACCTGAGAAAGTGGATCGTGCCGAGGTGGGGAGCGACCAATCTTAGCGCGATCAGGGCAGTCGAGGTCGAACTGTGGCTCCGCACGCTTCCACTCGCCCGAGCCAGTCGAGCCAAGATTCGGAATCTGATGAGCGTGCTCTTTAACCACGCGAGACGACACGACTTCACAGACCACAATCCCATCACCCTCGTCCGCCAAAGCGCAAAGCGGCGCACTGTGCCAGAAGTGCTCCTGCCTTCCGAAATCAACCTACTCGTTCACAGTTTGCGGAACAGAGAGAGGACTCTTGTTCTCTTGGCTGCGGGCACGGGGCTTCGCATGAGCGAACTGTTCGGTCTAAAGTGGCAAGACGTCGACTTCGCCGGAAAACAGGTTAGCGTCCTGAGATCCATCGTTAAACAATCAGTCGGCCCGTGCAAAACAGAAGCGTCCCAAAAGCCGGTCCCCCTCGATCCACGTTTGGTTCGTACTCTTCGTACTTGGCGTCGCTCTGCGCGATTCCGTCAACCGACGGACTGGGTTTTCGCCAGTTCAGTCCGCCAGGGGAAGTTCCCTTTCTGGGGACAGGCCCTCTTACGACATTACATTCGGCCGGCAGCGGTGAAGGTGGGAATCACCAAACGAATCGGCTGGCATACCTTTCGACATTCCTATTCAACGTTGCTGAAGGCAAACGGAGCAGACATAAAGGTCATGCAGGAACTGCTTCGGCATGCGTCCACACGCGTGACACTCGACACGTACACTCAAGCTGTTACGCCCGCGAAGCGAGCGGCTCAGACCGCGGTCGTCACACAGTTCTTTCCCAGCGCGAAGACCGCTTAGGTAACCGCCGCCGAAATTAGGGATGTGAATTGCTACGGAAACCTGTGCCTTTTTGTGCCTACGAGTTTTCGAGCGAATGGCTGGAAGTTGTTGGTTCTAAACTGGCGTCCCCGACGGGATTTGAACCCGTGTTACCGCCGTGAAAGTAATGGGATGGTCCGCCGCCTTTACCCAGCCAGCAGCTGGGATATAAGGATGAACGCAGGAGGCGTCCCATGGAGCTACACACGATCGGCATTGATCTTGGTAAAACAGTCTATGGTTTCCAAAAAGATTTTCGTTTGACACAACATTTTCTGAGGCGGAAAATTGCCGGGGGCATCTTCTATCACTTGAAGTGCCCACCCGCGGCTGGTTCCGCTCCTTGGGACTCATGGAGGCTCGAAACCATTTTGATGGTCTGAAGCTCGCTAAGGGTTTGTCTTAAACGTCAGCCCCCGCAGATGCGCCGTGACACCTGAGTCGGCCCGCGCAGAATTGCAGGCGAGAATGCGCCCCCTTGAAGGCAGATCGATTGCGGTTCTCACGCTTCTGGGAGTGCTCGGGATTTTCCAGGAGAGTGTAGCGGCAGACGATCGTGTGGCACTGCTTGAATGGACTCAAGCGGTGGAAGACCGCATTGGAACGCTATCAGGAACTGTCTCCGATGTTTCGGGGACGGGAATTTCGGGCGCTTTGATAACCGCCTCGTGCGGCTCGTTCCACCAGGCGGTCACAACTGATTCGATTGGCGCGTACAGCTTGCAGTTGTCCCCGGGCAGTTACCATGTGCGCGTGACAGCTGACAAATATAACCCGACTGAACGAGAAGTCGTACTCGCCGCAACAGGTCCAGTCGTGGAATGGAAAGTTACACTGGCCTTAGCGACGGTGCAAACGCGCGTATTTGTTACTGCTCCGGCATACACGGTCACCAACACAACTGCTGGTAGCAAGATGGACTCATCGTTGCTTGATGTGCCGCAATCCATCACGGTTGTGGACCACGAGCTTTTGAGCGACCAAGGGGTGTACAAACTCGATGACGCTCTGAAGAACGTGGCAGGTGTGATGCCGGGCGGATATTACGAGGCTTGGGATTTCTATCGCCTCCGGGGCTTCGATGCGTCATTCAATACGTTCGTCGATGGATTGCGCGGCGGCAATGGCATGAGCGAAGAAATCTTTGGTCTTGAGTCGGTGGAGGTTCTAAAGGGTCCTTCGTCGACGCTATACGGGCAGAGTGTACTCGGCGGCATCGTGAACCTTCGCAGCAAAGTACCCCGGCGCGACGCATTTGCACAGATTCAATTCACCGGCGGTTCCTATGGATTCTACGATCCGGCGATCGATGCCGGGGCTTCGTTGAACCGATCGCATACGCTCTACGCTCGTATCAATCTGCTCTACCGCCCAACGGATTCATTCGTGAACTACGTAACCCGCCACCGTGTGTATGTAGCGCCAGCGTTGACCTGGGATATCAGTTCGAACACGCACGTAACCCTCCTTGGAAGGTATCAGCACGACACTGGCCACCTGGGATTCCCGCTTCCAGCTGTAGGGACGGTGGTTCCCAACCCAAACGGCGAGATCCCGATCAGCCTCTTTGTGGGTGAGCCGTCCAATCCCAACCCCGTTTCCGAGGTCAACAAGCAGTTCGGTTATGAACTGAGCCATCGGTTCAACGATTCCTTTTCATTCTTCCAGAATGTCCGCCTGGACTGGTACGAGAACCGTTGGGACAAACTCCTCTATCCGGCTTTCTTAGGACACGACAAGCGGACGTTGTTCCGCTATCCACTCTCCTACCGACAAGAATGGAGCAACTACGCCGCAGATACGGGAATGCGCTTTCGTGCGGAGACCGGCAGCATTCAGCATAATGTTGTTGCCGGCGTGGACTATTATCGCGAGCCGAATAAGTACAACGAAGAATCCATCAATTTTAGCGACCCTTCCGCTTATATGCCTCTCGATGTCTTCAACCCCGTCTATGGAGCGCCCCTTTCGCCGATTTATCCTTTTGCCAGGGGCGACACTCGGACCCAGTATATTGGATTGTATCTTCAGGACCGCATGCAATTAACCGAGCGGCTATCGCTTACCGCGGGTGGTCGTTTGGACTTCGCATCTAACCGGGATTTCTCGCAACGTGGCAGCAATGACCACAACGCATTCTCTCCACGACTGGGTGGGAACTACCGGTTAGCACCGAACGTGTCGCTCTATGCGGATTACAGCAAATCATTTCTGCCACAAACCGGAATGGTGTACGACGGCTCATCGCGTGCCGCCTTTGCTAGTCCTGAGAGTGGCGATCAGTGGGAGGGCGGAGTGAAAACCTCCCTGCTTTCAGGGCGGATGGTGAATACCCTTTCGCTGTACCGGTTGACGCGCAATAACGTACTCACAGCCGATCCCAACCATCCGACCTTCTACGTGTTGACCGGCAAACAGCGGAGCAAAGGCATGGAGTTCGAGACGAGTTTCCAGTTGCAGAGAACCTGGAACCTGATGCTAGCCTACGCCTTCACTGACGCACACGTCGTAAAGGACAATGTAATTCCGGCTGGAACGCCCACGCAGAATGTTCCCAAGCACAGCGTCAACGTGTGGAGCACCTATATGCTGCAGCATGGATGGCTGACGGGAGTGGGTTTCGGTTTCGGTGCACGATACTACACCGACCAGTCTGGCGATCTGCCAAATACGTTCTCCATTCCCGCGTATGGTCTGATGGATGCCTCGATTTTTTATCGCCGGGGGCATCTTGGTTGGCAGCTAAACGCCTATAATCTTGCCGACAAGCGCTATTTCACCGGTTCCTACAATGATGTGTACGTGCAACCGGGAAGCCCACGGTCAATTCGCACAACCATCAGCTGGAGATTTTGAACCGCGGAAATTGGCAGATGAATGGTTCCCTTCTATGCGGATCTCACGCGAACAAACGGCTCAAGGGTTCGACGTGGAACCGCCTCAGGTACAGATGGTAAGTCTCGCTTCGAAGACGGCGAAGCTAGGCAGTCCGAGACCGCTTCTGTTCTGCGCTGTCTTGTTTTTCTTCACCATAAGTCCAGTCGGCGCACTCGATACAAGTAGGCAGATCTCTCAGTATGGCCATACTGCATGGCGGATAGAGGATGGAGTTTTTGCCGGGTCGCCCAACGTGATGGCCCAAACCACCGACGGATATCTTTGGATTGGAACGCAAGCCGGATTGATGCACTTTGATGGCGTTCGTTTCGTCTCATGGCAGCCACCTCAGGGGATCGAATTGCCGTCATCCCGCATCAATTCGCTGCTCGGAGCGCGGGATGGAAGCCTGTGGATTGGAACCAGTATGGGGTTAGCTCGTTGGCGGAATGGAAATCTGACCAACTATAAGGACGCGACTGGAAGTATTATGGCGATCCTTGAAGATCGGACAGGCGCAATCTGGATCGCGCGGGCGAATTTCTCTGATACGAAGGGTCCTCTTTGTAAAGCCACAGACGCAGGACTGCGATGCTACGGGAGAGACGATGGACTTGCGCTTCCTTTTGCGGTGACGCTGGCGAACGATCCCCTCGGGAATGTCTGGCTGGCCGGTGGCGCCATGGTTTCCCGTTGGCAAACAAGTTCCGCCGACACTTACGTCCCAGCCGGGCTAAACCCAGCGGAAAATTTCAACGGAGTGCTAGCCCTCGCGGGCAGACCAGATGGGTCTGTTTGGGTCGGGTTGGTGCATGCCGGAAGGGGCGGCGGGCTACAGCAACTCGCGCACGGAGTGTGGAAACCACTCATCACTCCGGAGTTCGATGGCAGTACGCTCAAGGTCACAGCATTGTTGTTAGACCGAGACAGGTCTCTCTGGGTCGGAACCTTAGACCGAGGTATCTACCGCATTCACGGAAACAGGGTAGATCACTTTCGCGGCTCGGATGGCTTATCGGGTGATGCCGTGAGCGTGAACGGGCTTTTCCAAGATCGCGAGGGGAATATCTGGATTGTGACATCCAGGGGGATCGATAACTTCCATGACATTCGCGTGGCTAGCTTTTCCACACGGCAAGGGCTGAGCTCGGATCAGGTCAATTCCGTTCTCGCTTCGCGGGATGGCACTGTGTGGATTGGAAATTATGGTTTGGATGTTCTCCGGTTGGGCAAGATCACTTCCATTCAGCCGCGGAATGGTTTACCAGGGCGAGAGATGACATCGTTGCTTGAGGACCGAGCCGGTCGGCTCTGGGTCGGCGTCGATCAGGAATTGTCGGTCTATGAGCAGGGAAAGTTTAGAAAGATTCATGCGCGTGACGGCAGTCCCTTAGGCATCGTTCGCGCAATGACCGAAGATCTCGATGGCAGCATCTGGGCCGCGACCAAATCCACCGACAACCGGCGGCGGGTGCTTCGGATTCAGGATCTCAAAATTCGTGAAGAGATCGATGCCCCTGAATTGCCCCTCGCAAACACGCTTGCCCCTGATCCGCACGGTGGTGTCTGGCTAGGCTTAGAGAGCGGTGGCTTGGCCCGTTACCGAAATGGCCAAATGGAATTCTTCTCTTTGAATCAAAGCCCTCATGATGGCCCAGTCCACGGCCTCCTTGTGAATTCCGACGCTTCGGTGTTGGCAGCGACGACGTCGGGACTTGTCGGATGGCAAAACGGGAGAGTGCAGAGTCTGACGGTGCGGAATGGCCTTCCTTGCGATGTCATTTACGCCCTCATCTCTGACAGGAAAGCTACCCTTTGGCTTTACGCGGCGTGTGGACTTATTGCGATCCCAAATGCGGAGCTGCAGCGATGGTGGAAATCGCCCGACGCGATGGTGGAATCCAGACTCCTTGACGTGTTTGACGGTGCCCAACCTATGTCTACTCCGTTCCGGCCAAACGCATCCGTGTCTCCCGACGGACGATTGTGGTTCGCCAATCAAAACGTCGTCCAGATGATCGACCCAGATCACCTGGACGGCAATCCGATACTGCCGCCAGTGCACGTTGAAGAGATTATTGCCGACCACAAACGCTATGCGCCGCGAGATAGTCTTCGTCTTCCTGCGCTGACGCGTGACCTCGAAGTTGACTATACGGCGCTGAGCTTCGTAGCTCCTCAGAAGGTGCGCTTTCGCTACAAGCTGGAGGGTCACGATTCGGAATGGCAAGATCCTGGAACACGGCGTCAAGCGTTCTACGCCGATCTTCGTCCGGGAAATTACCGCTTTCGCGTGATCGCAAGCAACAACGACGGCGTCTGGAACGAGGAAGGCACACTCCTGGATTTTTCTGTCGCCCCGGCGTACTACCAGACGAACTGGTTCCGTGCTCTGTGCGTGACAGCTTTCCTCGGAGTGCTTTGGGCGCTGTATCAAGTCCGAATCCAGCAAGTGCGGCGTCAGGAAAGAAAACTTCGAGATGTGATCGAAACCATTCCGACATTTGCCTGGACCGCTCTGCCAGATGGCTCCGTGGACTTCGTCAATCGCCACTGGCAGGAATACACGGGTTTGTCCACTGAGAGAACTGTCGGCTCGGGCTGGCGAGAGGCCGCTCACCCAGAGGACTTGGAGCGAAATGTTGAGAAGTGGCGAGCGTCTCTGGCGACCGGCAAGCCCTTCGAAGACGAGGTGCGCTACAGGCGGGCAGCGGACGGGCAATATCGTTGGTTTTTGTCTCGCGCCGTGCCGCTACGGGATGGGCGAGGCAAGATCCTCAAGTGGTACGGCACCTCAGCCGACATCGAAGATCGCAAGCGCGCTGAAGAAGAGCGCGAGAGACTAAGGGCAGACCTCGCACATGTGAACCGAGTCAGCATGCTGGGAGAGCTGGCTGCCTCCGTGTCGCACGAGCTGAAGCAACCGATCACGGCAGCCATGACAAACGCGAAGACTTGCTTGCGCTGGCTTAAACGGGAACAGCCCGATGTGGATGAGGCGATCGAAGCGACAAGCAGAATTGTGAATGACGGGACTCGCGCGACCGAGATCATCGAACGCTTGCGTTCGCTGTACAAGAAGTCTCCTCCACAACGTGAGCTGGTCGATCTAAACGAGGCTATTCGAGAGATGATGCTTCTCCTGCACAGCGAGGCGACGAAATTGTCCGTATCAGTTCGGACGGAACTCGCTGCAGACCTTCCGCAGGTCATGGGAGACCGCGTGCAACTCCAACAGGTGCTGATGAACCTCGTGATGAACAGCATCGATGCGATGAAGGATGTGGAGGGGACACGCGAGCTCACCATCCAGTCGCAGCGCAGTGAGGATGGTCAGGTGCTGATTTCAGTGAGCGATACCGGCGTGGGGCTTCCACCGCAGCAGGCGGACAAGATCTTTGATGCGTTCTTTACCACCAAGACTCAGGGCACGGGCATGGGACTGCGGATCAGCCGCTCCATTGTCGAATCGCACGCGGGCCGCTTGTGGGCCGCCGACAATTCTCCGCGCGGAGCAAGATTTTGTTTCACCCTACCCAGCGCGGGCGCGGCGCAGCAGGTTGCGTAGCGCCGATACTGGGCTGCGATGCGGCCATGTGGCCAACTCACAAGGACTTTCGACCCCTGGCTCGCCTAGCTGCAGAAACAGGTCGGGTAGTCAACACTTTTGAAACCTATAGCACGATCCGATCAGTTCAAGGAGATACTCGACCGGGTCTGCGAACATCGGAATCGCCCACGAAATGCTGCATCGCGGCGAACGCCGCACGCGGCCATAGCGGATTCTGCCGGCTTAGCGGAAAACATTGCCCTCGCCGCAGCCGCCATAAGAGTGCCCATGGCGAAAAACTATACTCTAATGACCGGCCAAATTCGACACCTGGATGACATGGCTCCTCAGGTAGGACTCGAATCAACAGTCAAACGTAGTTTCAACAGCTTGGCAGGCCCCGGATGACACCTTTAAGCCTCTAAAAGCACTGTTGAGCACGCAAACAGAGCGCAGATAGAGCGCAGAAATTCTCAGTTAGTGCAAACGCCTGTGGCTGTTGAAAAAGGAACCAAAGCAGTAATTTCAGTGAATTTCAGCGTCTACGGCAGACGAACATTCAATAACTTGCGAACGAATTTCGCTGTTGGAAATTCGCTAAAAAGAGTTTTTTAACAGCTACGCCTGATTACAACAGTTAGCTGACGAAAGGAGCAGAGTTTTGTCCCCGACCCGCTTGCAATCACCCCACAGTCCACCTCTTTACGGGCGGCGGTTCGACAATGGCGCTTGGGTCAAAGAGGTCGCCATCGTCTTCGTTAAATCGAACGATGCCACCCATAATGAATCCTCGCCACCCAGAACTTGTGAGAGCGTACACCTTGGGCCCGGGTTCAAGCATTTCCTCAGGATTACTGTGCTGACCGGCGAGGTATGTTGCGTCTACCTCGTCTACTTTGAGCCCCTTGAACCACGTCCTAATCTCCATGGCCCTAACATCTTTAAACATTATGTCTACTCTGGTGGGCGTTTCGTTTGACTTCCCGCTTCTAAGCAGAAGCACTCCGTGACTCATCGCAAAACCAAAGACGCTGAAAACGCGGTCTGACTCGTACACCAGTTTCTCGCTCATGGACATTCTCCGCCACTTGATGGGTGAATCATATACCGCCCAGACAGCGCGCACCTTCGCCCCAAAACATAGCCGTGATTATGATTGTTAGGTATCGCTTCACACCCTATCAGCTCCTAATTGCGGTCGACCGCGAAATCGGCGCACGCGACTACAAGCTGCTGAAGGGCGCGCTTAGGCGGCTTAGCGGAAAACATTGACCCTCGCTAGATCCACGATTTCCTCGCCCCGTCCGCTGAGAACTGCTCTAAGCATGAATAGGCCCAAGCCTTTCGCCTGGTCGACAGTAATCGTTGGCGGCATGGAGAGTTCCTGCCGGCTCACCAGGACCTCGACCAAGGCAGGCCCGTCATGCTTGAGAGCTTGCTCAATCAT
>Ga0137415_10004950_pt1 | contig 13169 bp, 10 predicted proteins | sample CZODoug3_1_1_16f_FD_183082 | JGI IMG/M metagenome (GOLD analysis project Ga0137415, IMG submission 183082) | Vadose zone soil fungal communities from Angelo Coast Range Reserve, California, USA - CZODoug3_1_1_16fungal (Hybrid Assembly) | ecosystem: Environmental > Terrestrial > Soil > Vadose... | reverse complement strand
CAGCACGAAGAAGACCGGGACCAGAAACGAAGAGATTGGGCGCACCAGGTCTTCGAGCTGCCGTTCCTCCTTTACCGCGAAGTCTCGGTAGTGCAAGTCCTCGAGGATCAGCCCTGCCGCGTAGGCGCCGACGATCGGCGCCAGCCCGATCACCGATGCCAGCCACGCGAGCGTGAAGCAGAAGACGAGCGCTGTCGCTAGCAGCACACCACTTCCCCGCAGTCTTGACGCGAAACTGAACAACCTCGGCGAGAACACGACGCCGAGCGAAAGCGCGCCGAACAGAAAGACGAGCGCCTTCCCCAGTACGAGGGCCAGCGCGCCGTACGAGAGAGCCGCGCCCGAGTCCGCCGCCGCGATGACAGCGGCAACAGCAGCGAGCACAACGAGCCCGAGCACATCGTCGATCACGGCTGCGCCGAGGATAATGCGCGCTTCCGCCGATTGCGCGTGCCCCAAATCTTTGAGAACGCGTGCGGTAATCCCCACGCTGGTCGCGGTGAGTGCGGCACCGAGGAATGCGTGGACGTAGGCGCTGTGCTCGGGCAGGAGCAGCGCGCCTACCCACCAGCCCAGCGCCCACGGCGTGACGACGCCGAGCACCGCCACCACCAGAGAGCGCAGTCCGACCTGCATCATGTCGCGGACGGTGGACTCGAGGCCGACCTCGAAGAGCAGAATGACAGCGCCCAGCTGCGCTATCACCCCGATCGTGGCGTTGGCGGTGATGAACTGGAACCAGTCAATTCCGAGCAGCGATAGGTTGCCGACGAGCACGCCGACGACGAGCTCACCGAGTACCGCGGGCTGGCCGATCCGCTCAGCCACGTCGCCACCGAGCTTGGCGGCGGCAAGAATGACGGCGAGCGCCAGCACGACCGGCGCCAACGTATCGCCGTGGGACGCAGCAGCAGCCAACGTGTCGCCGTGAGCCGCAGCGGCCGACGCCTGGAGAAGAGCTAGGACCACGACGTCAGGGTGATCGTAATCGCCAAGTACGGCAGCTCATGGCGCGACATCAACCCAAGCAGCGGCTTACGCCGACACGGCGCTGGGCAGCGCTGCCGCAATCGCGCGGCCTACATCTACGGTCGAGTAGGACATTGCTCCAGCGGGCGCAATGTCGACGGTCACACAACCCTCCTCAATTGCCTCAGAGACGGCTTGCTCCACCGCGCGCGCTTCCTGCTCGAGACCAAATGAATGTCTGAGCATCAGCGCGACGCTGAGAATCGTACCGATAGGATTCGCGATCCCTCGGCCGGCGATGTCGGGCGCGGAGCCGTGGATGGGCTCGTAGAGTCCGCGGCGAACACGGGGGGCCGCGGTGTCGTCGCCGAGCGACGCCGATGGAAGTACGCCCAACGATCCGGCCAGCATCGACGCCTCGTCGGTGAGGATGTCGCCGAACATGTTCTCCGTCACTATTACATCGAAGCTGCGAGGATCGCGCAGAAGCTGCATCGCGCAGGCGTCCACCAACAGATGGTCGAGCGCGACGTCGGGGAACTCGTCGCGCAACACGCGAGTGACGGTCGAGCGCCAGAGGCGCGAAGTTTCGAGAACGTTCGCTTTGTCCACGGACGTCAGCTTGCGCCTCCGGGTGCGCGCGAGCTGGGCGGCTACGCGCGTCACGCGCTCGATCTCGAAAGTCGTGTACACGCACTCGTCGACCGCGCGCTCTCCACCGGGCACCTTTTCGCGGCGCTTGTCGCCGAAGTACATACCACCCGTGAGCTCGCGCACGAAGACGAAGTCCACGCCTTCCAGCCGCTCTGCGCGCAACGGAGACGCAGCAGTGAGCGATGGATGCACGGTCACCGGTCGCAGGTTGGCGTACACTTGCAGCTCGCGGCGCAGCCCGAGTAGACCCTGCTCCGGACGCTGTCGTGCGTCGGGATTGTCCCAGCGCGGACCACCGACGGCACCGAGCAGAACGGCGTCGACGGATTTGCAAAGATCGACTGTCTCAGGTGGTAGGGGCGTTCCTCGCGCATCGAGAGCACACCCCCCGATCAACCCCTCGCGCAGCTCGATCGCGTGATCCCACCGGTCGGCCACCGCGCGGAGCACACGCTCCCCTTCGGCCACTACCTCCGGGCCAATCCCGTCGCCCGGCAACGGCGCAATCGTCAGCGCGTGCACACGCGGCTGGTGTGGGTCGACTCATAAGCGGCGATCGCGTCGTCCTGTTCGAGAAGGAACCCGAGCTCGTCGACGCCATTCAAGAGACAATGCCGGGCGAACGGATCAACCGTGAACGCGTGCGTCGTCCCGTCGGGGAGCGTCGCGGTCTGCGTCTCCAGGTCAATCGTCACCTGCTCGCGCGGTGACTCCGCGAGCTGTTCCAGCAGCGTCGCGTGCGCGGACGTCGCCAGAGCGACAGGAAGCAGTCCCGTCTTGAGTGCGTTGTTCCGGAAGATGTCGGCGAAGCCGGTGCTGATGACGGCGCGAAAGCCGAAATCGAGAAGTGCCCACGGCGCGTGCTCGCGGGATGAGCCGCAGCCGAAGTTGTGGCCTGCGACAAGGATCGACGCGCCGCACGCGTCCGGCGAATTCAGCGGAAACTCGGGGCGCGGCTCACCATGCGCATCGACGCGCCAGTCTGCGAAGAGATGCGCGCCCAGGCCACGACGCTCGATCGTCTTGAGAAAGCGCGCCGGAATGATCTGATCCGTGTCCACGTTCTCGGCGGGCAGCACGACGCAGGAAGAAGTGAGCGCGGTGAACGGCTCCATCACCTTCGCAGCCCTCGTCCCACGTCGCGTCGCATCTGCGGCAGCTTTCACGACAGGCTCCTCACGTCGGCAATGGCACCGCTCACCGCGGTCGCGGCAGCGGTCAGCGGACTGGCGAGAAATGTCCGACCGCCCTTGCCCTGGCGTCCCTCGAAGTTGCGATTGCTGGTGCTCACAGCGCTCTGACCGGGCTCGAGCTGATCCCCATTCATCGCGATGCACATCGAGCAGCCCGCTTCCCGCCATTCGGCACCGGCTTCCATGAACACTCGATCGAGCCCCTCCGCTTCGGCTTCTCTCTTCACCCTACGCGAGCCGGGAACGACCAGCATGCGCACGCCGGGCGCAACGTGCCGGCCGCGCATCACTGCTGCGGCCTGGCGGAGATCGGAAATCCGCGAGTTGGTACAGCTCCCAACGAATACAACGTCGACGGCGCGGCCGAGCAGCGACTGTCCCGGTTCGAGCGCCATATAGCGAAGCGCCTTGTCGAGATCCGCACGCTCGGCTCGGCTTCCCGCATCGCTCGGATCGGGCACACGTCCGTCGATCGGGATCGCCATCGATGGGTTCGTACCGAACGTGATCATCGGAGCGAGGCTCGCCGCCTCGAGATGCACGGACCGATCGTATGATGCCGTCTCATCTGGCGAGAGTCCGCGCCACCGAACCACTGCGGCGTCCCAGTCAGCGCCTGCGGGTGCGAAAGGACGGCCGGCGATGTACTCGAACGTGGTGTCGTCCGGCGCGATGAGACCCGCCCGCGCGCCCGCCTCGATCGACATGTTGCAGATGGTCATCCGCTCCTCCATGCCGAGCGAGCGAATGGCCGAGCCGGTGTACTCGAGCACGTGGCCAGTGGCGCCGCCGATGCCAATCTTTGCGATGATGGCGAGGATGATGTCCTTCGCCGTCACGCCGGCTGGCAAAACACCGTCGATCCGCACCTCCATGTTGCGCGGTTTGCGCTGGAGCAGGGTCTGAGTGGCGAGGACATAACCCACTTCAGACGTGCCGATTCCGAACGCCAGCGCTCCGAACGCGCCATGAGTGCTGGTATGGCTGTCTCCGCAGACAATCGTCATCCCCGGCTGCGTGAGGCCCTGCTCGGGCCCGATCACGTGGACGATTCCCTGGCGGGTGTCATCCAGACCGAAGAGTCTGATCCCGAACTCCTCACAATTGGTCTCGAGCTGCTCGAGCTGCGCCGACGCCTGAGCGTCGAGCACCTGAAGCCGACCAGCCGAGCGCGGAGTGGTCGGTGTCGAATGATCCATCGTCGCCAGTGTGAGGTCGGGCCGGCGGACACGCGCGCCGCGATTGCGCAACTCGGCGAATGCCTGCGGCGACGTCACTTCGTGCACGAGGTGGAGGTCGACGTACAGGACCGCCGGGGTGCTCTCCTTTTCGGGGCGCACGAGGTGGCTATCCCAGATCTTCTCGAAGAGAGTTCTTGGTAGGGTCATCGGCGTTACGACGCGACCAACTGCAACTTATGACTACCTGCCGGGGAAACTGCAAACTTACGACGACCGGCCGGGGGCTGTCGGCGGGTCAGTTGTTGGCTGCGGGCTTTTGAAACGTCTCGGTGTGGGGAATCAACTGCGCTAACTGGGTCTGAACATGTTCTTGGGGCACTATGGCGTGGCATTCGCGGCTAAACGCGTGGCGCCGCGCGCATCGTTGGGCGCGCTCACGTTTGCGGCGCAATTTCTGGATGAGCTGTGGCCGATTCTTCTCCTGCTCGGCGTTGAGCAGGTCAGGATCGTTCCCGGGCTGATGGCGGCGAATCCGCTCGACTTCGTTAACTACCCGTACTCCCACAGCCTGCTGATGTCGATCGTTTGGGGAACGCTTGTCGGATTTGCCTACTTTCTGCTGAGTCACTACGGTCGCGGAGCGTGGATCATGGGGGCGCTCGTCGTGAGCCACTGGTTCCTCGATTTGCCGATGCATCGTTCCGATCTTCCGCTCTGGCCCGGCGCGTCCAGTCCCAAGGAGGGCTGGGGACTCTGGAACTCCATCCCCGCTACGTACGTCATCGAGTTCGCCATCTACGCGATCGGCATCACGATCTATCTTCGCGCGACGCGCGCGCGGGATCGCATCGGCAGCTGGGGACTGTGGGCGTACATCCTCGTGTTGGCGATTCTCTACGTCATGAGCAACGGATCACCGCCGCCGAGCGAACGAGCGCTGGCGTGGTCAGCACTTGGTGTTTGGCTGTTTGTGCCGTGGGCGTGGTGGGTTGACAAGCATTGCGAATACGTCGGCCGCATCTCGATTCCCATCGAGCGTCCGACAACCTTCTGATTCGTGGACCGACGCAGCCTCTACTGGATCAGTCTCGCGGAGATTGCGCTGCTCAACCAGATCGGCTGCACGTCGAAGCCGGCCTCAACGCCAGGTATTGCAGCCGTGACTCGTGAGCTGAGGCGGGCACCCTTTGGCAGGACAGCGGACGGCCAGCCCGTGGAGCTTTTCACTCTCACAAACGCTCACGGTATCGAAGTGCAGCTGACGAACTACGGCGGGATCATCACGTCGCTGAAGACGCCGGATCGCTCGGGGCGGTTCGACGACATCGTACTCGGCTACGACAGCCTGAGCGGGTATCTGCACAATAGCCCGTACTTCGGCGCGATCGTCGGGCGCTATGGCAACCGGATTGCCAAAGGGCGGTTCACGCTCGACGGAGCGACCTACCGTCTCGCCGTCAACAATGGACCGAATAGTCTGCACGGTGGAATTCGGGGGTTCGACAAGGTCGTCTGGAACGCTGAGCCATTCCGGAACGATGGCGCCGAGGGTGTCGCTCTCGAATACACGAGTGCGGACATGGAGGAAGGTTATCCAGGGACCCTTCGTGCCCGCGTCACTTACACGCTCACCGACGACAATCGGCTGATCGTTGACTATCAGGCGACGAGCGACAAGCCGACGCCTGTCAATCTCACGCAGCACAGCTACTGGAATCTTGCGGGTGATGGAAGCAGAGACATTCTCGGGCACGTGGTCACCATCAACGCAGACTCGATGACGCCGGTGGATTCGACGCTCATCCCGACCGACGAGATCTCCCCGGTTGCCGGCACTCCGTTCGATTTTCGGACGCCGATGCCAATCCGTGCGCGCATTGACCAGCGGCAGAATACGCAGATTCGATACGGCGGCGGCTACGACCACAACTTCGTGCTCAACCGCGGGAATGCTGGTGGGGACTCGCTGGTTCACGCGGCGCACGTCGCCGAGCCGTCGACGGGGCGCACACTGGACATCTTCACGACCGAGCCAGGGATCCAGTTTTATTCCGGGAACTTTCTCGATGGGACCATCACCGGCAAGGCGGGGCACATCTATAGGTATCGCTACGGACTAGCCCTCGAGACGCAGCATTATCCCGACTCACCCAACCATGCGAACTTTCCCTCTACCATCTTGCGTCCGGGGCAGCAGTATCGGACGCGTACGACCTTCGCGTTCGGAGTCGAGCTATGATGCATGCAACGATAAAACCCCGCCTCGTCGCGTTAGCGTTGTTGTTCGGCGTGGCACTGGACGGCGCCTCGTTCGGTGATCTGCGCGCACAACCTACGAGAATGCAGGTCGCGACGCGTGGACCAGCGCGCGCCGTCTGGACTAAGGAACGGGCGCGCGCGTGGGCGGATTCCACGGGGTGGCTTGTCGGCAGCAACTTCATTCCCAGTACGGCAATCAACCAGCTCGAGATGTGGCAGGCGGTTACGTTCGACCCACGCACCATCGACCGCGAGCTCGGATGGGCAGAGTCGCTCGGCTTCAACACGATGCGCGTCTTCCTTCACAATCTCCTCTGGCAACAGGACTCGATCGGCTTTCTGAGTCGCATGGACCAGTTCCTCACGATCGCCGACCGACACCACATTCGACCGATGTTCGTGCTTTTCGACGCGGTATGGGATCCGATGCCGCATCTCGGTACGCAGCGCGCACCGATCCCGCACGTACACAATTCCGGCTGGGTGCAAAGTCCCGGTGCCGCAATTCTCGCGGACACCGGCAGCTTCGAACAGTTACGCGGCTACGTGCAGGGTGTCGTCGGACGCTTCGCGAAGGACCGTCGCGTTGTCGCGTGGGACGTGTTCAATGAGCCGGACAACACCAACCGTCCAGCGTATCTGGCGTATGAGCCGCTCGACAAGGAGGCGCACTCGTTCATCCTGATCCGGAAGGCATTCGTGTGGGCGCGAGAGATGAATCCGTCGCAGCCGCTCACTGCCGCGCCGTGGAGAGGCGACTGGATCGATCCGACGAGGGTCAAGCCCTTCACCGCGTACATGCTGGACAGCTCGGACGTCATCACCTTCCACAGCTACGACGACAGCGCAAATGTCGAGCGACTCGTCACGGCTCTCGAGCGCTACGGTCGGCCGATCATCTGCTCCGAGTACATGGCTCGCCCGCGGGGCAGCACCTTCCAGAAGATCCTGCCGATTTTCGCTCGACGGCGTGTCGGCGCGTTCAACTGGGGCTTCGCCGCGGGCAAGACGCAGACGATCTATCCGTGGGACTCCTGGGATCGGGAGTACACGGCCGACCCGGCCGTGTGGTTCCACGACATCTTCAGGAGCGACGGGACGCCGTACGACGCTGCGGAGGTCGCGTTCATTCGCGGGGTCACGGCAACCGCAGGGCAACGGTGATCATCACGCCGATTCGATTTGCAACTACGTTGCGCCAATTAAGAACTACGCTGCTGCCCGCTCCCCGCTGGATGCTTCCCGCTCTCCGCTAAGGACGACGGGACAGTTCTTGTCAGAGCTTAGAACCTTCCACTCTCTTGTTTTTCAGAATTGCCAAAGCGAACTGTCCGAGTGCCTTAGCGCGGAGCGGGTGGCGAAGAGCGGGCAGCGGGCAGCAGCGTAGTTCCGTCCTAGTGTAGTTCCGTGCTAGCAGCGTAGTTCAGTCGAATCGAGAGCGCGTACGACTCTCCGGCTCCCCATATTTCCTCGATGGTTCTTCGCAAATGGATTCTTGGCATTCTCGCGATCTCATTCGCGATCGTCTGCATCTTCCTCGGCGCGTGGCAGATCCGCCGCCTCTGGGCTCGAGAAAGAGCGAATGACGACCTTGCCGCGAGACGGCTTGCGCCCGAGGTCGAGCTCGACTCGTTGCCGCGCGATACCGCCGCTGCCCACTTCCGGAGAGTCCACCTCAGAGGGAGCTACGATCATGAGCGCGAAATCATCTACACACTGCGGGGTCGCAACGGATCGCCGGGCGTCAACATCCTGACGCCGCTCCTTCGAAACGGGAAGGACACTGTCGTGCTGGTCAACCGCGGCTGGGTCTATTCGGCTGACGGAACGACCATCGATCTCCAACCATGGAAAGAGGCTGATACTCTCAATGGACACGGATTCGTGGAGACTTTTCCAACCCAGGGGCCGTTTCCACCACCAAACCCCGCGCGGCCGAGGTCGTTCCGCCGGCTCGACCGCTCGGCGCTGGCGAAGGTTTTTCCGTATCCCATCGCAAATTATTTCGTGATTCTTACCGACTCATCCACGTCGCCGGCCGCTCCACCGCGCGTAGAACAGGCGCCGCTCGATGAAGGCCCGCACCGCATGTATGCAATCCAGTGGTTTTCGTTTGCGGCGATCTCTATTATTGGACTAGTAATCTTCCTCAGGCGCACATGAGCGACACATCGGTTGGAGTAGCGAGCGAGAAGGAAGCGCGAGACGTAGCAGAGTCGGCGCGCGAGACCGAGTGGACGCACCCGAGCTTCGTGCGCGAGCTTTTCCTCGGGAGATTTCGCCTCGACCTGATTCACCCACACCCGCCCAACGACGTCGCTGAAGAAGCGCGAGCCAAGCCGTTCATGGACAAGCTGCGCGCATTCATGGAGCGCGTGGACTCCGAAGAGATCGATCGCACCGGCGAGCTTCCCGAGCCGATTGTCCAGGAGCTCCGCGACATGGGAGCTTTCGGCATCAAGATCGGGAAGGAATACGGCGGGCTTGGCCTGTCGCAAATGAGTTACATCCGCGCGATCGAGATGGTGACGTCAAAGGATGGGTCGATTACAGCTCTCCTGTCTGCTCACCAATCCATTGGGGTACCGCAGCCACTCAAGCTGTTCGGCACCGACGAACAGAAGCGCAAATACTTTCCGCGACTGGCAAAGGGCGCGATCTCAGCGTTTGCGCTGACGGAAGTCGATGCGGGATCCGATCCCGCCAACATGCGCTGCACCGCGACGCCGACCGAAGATGGGAAGCACTTCATCATCAACGGCGAAAAGCTCTGGTGCACGAATGGAACGCGAGCGGAGCTGTTCGTGGTGATGGCGAAGACGCCGGACAAAATCATCAAGGGCAAGCCTGTCAGGCAAATCACGGCCTTCATCGTCGAGTCGTCGATGCCGGGCGTCGAAGTAGTGCATCGTCTGCGCTTCATGGGACTAAAGGCGCTCGAGAACGGCGTCATCCGCTTCAACAATGTAAAGGTCCCGCGCGAGAACATCCTCTGGGATGAAGGAAAGGGATTGAAGCTCGCGCTCGTCACGTTGAACACCGGCAGGCTCACAATTCCAGCCGGTTGCGCCGGCGCGGGAAAGCAAATGGTCTCGATCGCGCGGAAGTGGTGCAACGAGCGCGTACAGTGGGGACAGCCCATCGGCAAGCACGAGGCGGTCGCGCAGAAGCTGGCGCGCATGACGGCGTACACTTTCGCGATGGAAGCGGTGGCCGAGCTGTCGGCGGCGCTCTACGAGAAAGGTGGCTACGACATCCGGCTCGAGGCGGCGATCGCGAAATTGTTCAACACCGAGGCCGGCTGGAGAATCATCGACGACACGCTGCAGATCCGCGGCGGGCGCGGATACGAGATGGCTGAATCACTCGCGCGTCGCGGCGAGCCGGCGATACCCCTCGAGAGGGCGATGCGAGATTTCCGCATCAATCTGATCTTCGAAGGCTCCTCGGAGATCATGCGACTGTTCATTGCGAGAGAGGCGGTCGATTACCACTTCAAGCTCGCGTTCGACATCGTCAGCCCGGAATCGACGTTCAAGGAAAAACTCTCGGCCATGGCGAACGCGACGCCGTTCTATCTGACCTGGTATCCGTCGCGCTGGCTGAACGCGTCGAGATTCAAGAGGTACGGCGAGTTCGGCAAGCTCGCGCGCCACGTGCGATACATCGAGCGAACGACGCGTCATCTCGGGCGCTCGATCTTCCATGCCATGGTGCGCTTCGGGCCGAAGCTCGAGAGAAAGCAGATGGTGCTGTTCCGAGCCGTGGATATCGGAGCGGAGCTGTACGCGATGTCCGCGGCGTGCGCGAGGGCGCAGATGCTGTCGAAGCAGGGAAGGCCGGAAGCCGTGACGCTCGCGGACGCGTTCTGCATCGAAGCGCGCGACCGGATCAAGATTCATTTCGATCAGCTCTTCGGCCCCAACGATCCCGCGCTGTACAAGGTCGCGATGGAAGTCCTGCGTGGCGAACATGCGTGGCTCGAGCAGGGAATCGTGTCGAGTGTCGCGCAGCCCGACAAAACAAAGCGGCGCCCCACTGGTGGGAGCGCCGCTCCGGGCGCCGCAAGCGCCACACTGACTTCCGACTCGAGCACCGCGAAGGTGGGCGCTTAAGCAGCGCCCACCAACACAGCGTTTGCTACGCGGTCGTCGTCGCCGCGACGGGTCTCGCAGAGAGGCCGATCGCCAGCATTGCGACGGCGAGCAGGCAGTGGAGCCAGATATCGGGTCCACCGAGCGGAATGAGACCGAATCCCGTCGGCGCGACGAAGCCGAGGATCGTGAGCACGACGTAGATGTATCCGCCGATGGTGAAGAACTGCTTCGAGCCTCCCCAGCTGCGGGAAGCGGCGAGTGCCCACACTCCGAACAGCAGGTGCACCACATTGTGCAGCAGGTTTACAGGGAAAATGCCGAGTGCTTTCGCGGCGAGCGCTGGATCGGTTGGCTGCATTGCCATGCCGCCCTGCGCGAAGAAGCCAGCGATTGCTATCAGGATGAAGACGACGCCGAAGACCCCTGCCAGCTTTTGAATCGTGGAATTCATGCTGTGCATCTCCTGTGGTTGGGTTGCGCGTCGGAATCCCGCCCGCGCGCGCCACTAACGTAGGCGCGCCAGGCTAATTGCGCCACAACGCGTTCGCGCCGTCCGTTTGGCGCGCGCGTTACCGGCGTCATCGCTCGTGGCCGTGATGTGCGCGTTCTGAAATTGTTGCGCGGTCGGGCGGTGAGGATGTCCTCTGCGGGGCAGTGTCCTCGCACGCCCGCCGTTGGGGCGCGCTCGCGCGCCCAAACGGTGGGCTCTTGCTGCGGGTGCCCCTCCGAGGACACCCTCGCCTCCCTGAACAGAATCGCAACTGCGCGCGTTACTCGTTGATAGTCGCACGGCGCAAAGCGCCCGGCGCGTCAGCGCCGACGTCCTAGCGCGCGCTGATCCCGCCTTCGGGGCCGGCCTGCCGAGCGTGGCTCGGCCCGCTATGCGCGGGTGGCGAAATGGTGGTCAAGCAAAACCCTTGCGAGCGTGAGGCGCTACGTGACACCCGACGATCCTACAGATTCCGGTGGGAAGTCGGAGGAGGTCCTCGTAGGCCGCTTTGCAAAGCGAGCGCGAGGAGGAGACCCGCGACTGAGCGGAGCGAAGGAGCGTAGTGAGGGGCTCCGACCAAGCGAGCGTAGCGGCTGGAGAGGACTCCCTCCGCGGTACCGGCTAGAGTCCGCTCCGAGCTAGATCTGTCTTACCGGGACGCGCCCGCTCGACCCGCCGGCTTCGCGGGAGCTTCGTTTGCTGCCGCAGCGGCCTTAGCATCATCGGTATCGGCGAAGCTGATGTCCTTGCCACGCTGTTTCAGCATGTGAAGGATGCCAATCTTGTCGGTCGCCTTGAGATACGCTTCCTGCGGCTCGACCTGCTTCGAATCGACGAGGTCGATCAGCGCATCGTTCATCGTCACCATTCCCAGTCGGCGCGATGTCTGAAGCACCGACGGCAGCTGGAAGGTCTTGCCTTCGCGAATCAGGTTGGACACGGACGGCGTCGAGAGCATGATCTCGCGCGCCGCGACGCGTCCGCCACCGATCTTCTTGCAGAGGACCTGCGAGATGACCCCCTTGAGCGATTCGGAGAGCATGACGCGGATCTGAGCCTGACGGTCGGGCGGGAACTGATCGATGACGCGATCGACGGTGCTGACAGCGGTCGATGTATGAACGGTGCCGAACACGAGGTGTCCCGTCTCGGCGGTCTCGATTGCCATTGACACCGTCTCGAGGTCGCGCAGCTCACCCACGAGCACGATGTCAGGGTCTTCGCGAAGCGCGGCGCGGAGCGCGTGTCTGAATGACGACGTGTGCACACCGACGTGCCGCTGTGTGATGAGACACTTCTTGCTCTCGTGGACGAACTCGATTGGATCCTCGATCGTGATGACGTGATCCGAGCGTGAGCGATTGATGAGGTCGATGAGCGCGCAGAGCGTCGTCGACTTTCCCGAGCCCGTGGGCCCGGTCACGAGGACGAGCCCCTTCGTCAGGTGGCAAAGGCGCTGCACTTCCTGCGAGATGCCCATCTGCTCGACGGTTACGACTGCCGCGGGAATGGCGCGAAATACCGCGCCCGTCCCCTTGCGTTCTCTGAGTGCGTTGCCGCGGAAGCGGGCGACGCCTGGAATCTCGTGCGCGAAGTCAGTGTCGTTGATCTCCTTGAACTCGGCGCGGTTCTGCTCGAGCATCACCGCGTTCAACATCACGTCGATGTCGTCCGAGGTGAGGACGGCCTCGCCGGGAATCGGAGCGATCTCGCCACTGGCGCGCAGCAGCGGCGGAGAGCCGGCACGCAAATGCAGGTCAGACGCGTTGCTGCTCACAAGCGTCCGCAGAAGGGTCTCGATCTTGTCGAGCGCACGGTTGCCGGTTGCGGTCGCCTGGCGTGGTTTCACAATCGTGGTTTCGAGAGCAGGAGCCTCGACGCGTGCCGGGGCCGCGGCGGATTGCGGAACCGGCGTCGGCGAAGCTGCCTGGGGCGCCGCCGACTTTGATGCAGGCGCACCGGGCTTGGTGCCATTAGTCGATGCCGCCTTCGGCTGGATCCGGGCGACGACCTTTCCACTCTGCGTCAGCGCCACTTCGAACGTCCCGTCCGCACATGAGTAGTCGAAGCTCACGGCGCCCTTTGCGTCGAGGCCATGGGGCTTGTCGGTCGGAGTAATCTCGCGGACCAATGTGAGAATCTGCGCGCTGGTGAGCGCCTGCTTCATCACGGGCCGCGGCGAATCCTTGATCGTAACGGTCGCGACGTCGCCTTCGGCGAGAATGAGCGCCGAGCCGTTATTGGTCTTCAGGAGGTTGAGAAAGCGATCTAGCTGCGCCATGTCAGTCCAGTGGACGAACGCGGGCAATCAGAGAACGATTGATCA
>Ga0137415_10004949_pt1 | contig 13169 bp, 14 predicted proteins | sample CZODoug3_1_1_16f_FD_183082 | JGI IMG/M metagenome (GOLD analysis project Ga0137415, IMG submission 183082) | Vadose zone soil fungal communities from Angelo Coast Range Reserve, California, USA - CZODoug3_1_1_16fungal (Hybrid Assembly) | ecosystem: Environmental > Terrestrial > Soil > Vadose... | reverse complement strand
CGAAATTCCGCAGCATAGGGATTCTTGTCGATTGTGATTCGCTTTATGGAGGAACTCGGAATGTCATCCAGTTGATCGGCTTCTAGACCGTCCAACACCAGGGAAATTCCTGCGGTCCCCGCAGCCGCGGGAGAAATAAACTTACTCAGTACCGGTTGCAGGTCCGGACCCTCGGTTGGGAGCGCACGAAGAAAATTGTCGGTCAGCCTTATGGCGTTTGCGTTTGAATCTGAGGCGACGGGCTCCGACCCAGCTGCGCTTACGGTCACGTTTTCTTTTATGGCAATCTTCAGTTTGACCTTGACACTGAGGGGTTGATGGGAAACAACGACGGACATGGCTGAGCCTCGAAAACCTTCGCCCTCTGCCCGCAGCGTGTAAGCTCCGCCTCCCACACTCCTGAATTTCCGGTAAGCAGAGCGAGCGAAAACAGCAATGCCAGTGCGTATCGTACTCGGATCGCTAGCAGCACTCACCCAGCAGAGGGCATACGGCCTCGGAGGAGATGTTGTCATCAATGTTTTCCTTGTTGCTCAACTTGGCCGTCTCCTGATTCCCCTCCACCCGTCGCGAGATTTATCCCGGTGTTAATTGCGTCTATCGTAGCTTTCTGCCAATTCGGCGCCGTGGTTGGAGGTCGAGGCATCGGCGACTCGTCCCAGACGGGGTGCAACGCAACAGATCCGCTTCGATCATTCCCAGTGAGTGCCGGTGTTGAATTTGCTCCAGGAGCTTGAGGCGTACCTGTCGACGGATTCAACAAAACCGGCAGCGCGGGTGAGCTCACATGCTCCAAGAGGGCCGAGGGTTGACTCATCGCGCCATTTTGCACGGGCGCTAGCCGTGCCTCCAGTGAAACTTCGGAGTAGGGTGCTTTCCGGGTCGGCATCTTAGATTCTCTGCCTGTGCCGACGACTTGTCTACGAGGACTGGCACTGTGGTGCTGCACTGGAGCGACCACCGAAGCCCACGGTCGCGACTCATAAAGGGTGAGTCCAATATTTGGCAAGAAGCATACGGCGGTGGTCGCCACAACGGCGACAACCCCATGCCGTGCTGCCTGTTGAAACCCGGAACAAGGAGAGGTCTCGCGCAACAAAGCCCGCACTCTCGCGGACAGCAGAGATTCAGACGAGGAAAAACCAATGGCATCTGGCGAGTTCCTTCGGGCTAGAAACCACCAACGGGCAAGCTTGACAAGACATTCGGCGTAGTGCAACCGACGATCCACACCGTCTTGCACCACTGCCAGGTCGCAGGCCAATTCCCGTTCCTGGCGCATGCGCCGGTGGGCAAACCAAACCGCCGGGTGGAAGAAAACGAGTCGGCATCCGAGAGCTGCCAGACGATCCCACAAATAGTGGCGACACCTAACGTGGACGAGCTCGTGTCGCAGAACGTCAGCAAGCTGGCCACTGTCCAGGAAAGGAACCAACTCAGTGGGCAGGAGGACATGCGGCCGCCATCAGCAAGCAGTTGCAGGAGAACGCAACTCAGGGGAGCAGGATTAAATCGCACCGTGAAACCTTCATCTCCCGACAGAGTTTTTGAAAGAGCAGACCTACCTCCTCGGAAGGAGCTTGGCCAGTCCGTAGAAAACTCCTGAGTCGCAGCGACTTCCAAAGTAGTTGAAGCATGAAGATGATGGCTATGGAGAGGTAGAGGCGCCAAGTCCATGGTCCAACCCAGGCCAGATGTCCAGCCCACGACCCGCTTACCGGCTAGAAACCCCATTGCCCGCGATTGCCAACCACGTGAAGGGAACCGGTCGTCAAGGGGGCGGAGCTGCCTGCTGAGACGTGAACACCGAAAATCGTCCAGCCGGCAATGGTCAGAAACAAAAAACACCCCCACAGCCTCAAGCGAATGCGAGGACTGTCGATCAGCGCGCAAAGCCCCCGAGTAGTGAGATAACCCAGCGCAATCTGCACAAAATAAGTCATCCATGTACTGACAGCCGATAGATTGGTATCGACGAACATGTCCTTTATAACCTCACCTGTAATCAGCCCGCCGGTCAGGGCTCTGCTTTGACTTACGATAGCGACGGATCAGAGTTTCAAGCTCCTCCAACTCGGCCACCTCTAACTCTTGATCTTCAAGCATATTCAATAGAAGTTCCGTGCGCGAACCGCCAAACTGCCGCTTGACCAGTGTTTGTAGGGCGAGCCGATTCACCTTGTCACGCATGACTCGCGGCTGATAAACAAAGGCTCGGCCCGACAAGCGATGGCATACCAACTTTTTGGTTTCCATGAGGCGCAGGACGGTTTGCACCGTCTTGTAATTTCGTGGCGGATATTCGCATGAAGCTTGCAAAACATCCTCGATCGTGCCTTCCCCTAAGCGCCATAAGATATCGAGTAGGCGCAACTCTGCTGCGGACGGTAGCACCATAGTTGACGTGGCAAAACTCACTCTTAGAGGTTGAACATGTACGCTCGGCCTCTCAAGCTTCCCATGCAAGTCTCCGATGGCCGCGGCACCTGCGCAACGCTTCTCCGCCGAAACACTGGACCTCTACCGCGCCGGGCGTGAAATGACATTCTCCGAACCCGCCGCCCACCCAACGTTGCTGCGCCTTGGTGGGATGGCACTTTTACGCGGATCGAGATCATTCATCGTGATCCAGAGGCTTTCCATCGGGGCCGACCTGTACTTCCGACCTTTTTCCGTTAGTCACGACCTGTGCTTCGTATGCCACAAGCTTGTCTTTTTTAGTCAGGGACTCAACCTTGACCAGTTTTCCGTTGCCGGCCTTGGCCTGAAGTCCGTCCCTTACCGCGGGAGATAGCGAATTCATTGCGACTTGCTCTTCCACTTCCACGATTGCGCCGCTGGCATCGATCAAAATGTCTTTGCTGTGTCCATCGACTATCAACTCAGCTTCGTAGAAGGTTTGCCCATTCTCTCTTTCTTTGGAAAAGCCGCGGATTGTACCTCTTTGACCCTCCGCGGCAACAGTCTTTTCGACCGCTGCTGGCAAGTCTGAACGTTTGATTTTCCTTTCCTGTGTCAAGAGTGGAAAAGTGAAACAAATAGTGGCGACAACCGCTAGTCCAGTCATTCGTAAAAAGCTCATGGGTTTCTCCTTCGACAGACAATATGCCGTTCAAGGTGAAGAGAACCTGAAAGCCGTTCGTTGATACGTCCCGATTCCTCCATCGTCATCACATGGAGAAGGAGCATCTCGTCTGAATCCCTCAATACAGAAGGGAGCCATCCCCACCCACGAAAAAACCTCGGTGCTTTTGCCTGGCAGCGCGTCTAGGTAACTTGATCTGTTCCCTTGGGCGAGATCGATCCCGTGAGCTGTTGACAAATACGATGCAACTTGTCCCTCCTCAGGCGTTGCTACACGACGTGCGTGGAGTTGTGAAGCCGCTCTAGCGTGGCCTTATGTTTCCCCCGCTCGGATTTGTAGTCGGTTCCGCTCCCGCCGCCCGCGGCTGCTTCTCCTTCGTCCCCATCCCGATCATCATCGACATGTCCTTCGGATAAACCACATCACGGCCTCGGGCGAGGAAGTGGGAATACACTGACATGGCCGCTCCATAGAGGCCAAATCCCGAAGCCACGACCCGGGAGTGCGCGAACGCTCCCACGATCGTGCCTAGGAACCTGAATCCAGATGCGCCATTCGCGGCGCCACTCCCCACATCGCCCCCTCCGCCGCGCAGATCCCCATCATGATCTCGTCCGTGACCATCCCCGATGGAGGAGCTGGCCAACATAACGGAAATCGCGGTCGTCAGATACCGTGTTTTTGGCGAGGTGACCTGCGCACCACCTTCGGAGTCGAGGCTCAGATGTTCTCCTTTTGACACAGCCACACCCTCCAGGCTGGCCTCTACAGTTTGCTGAATCCCGCCCGGAGGAACCACCTGGTGAAACACGATGCGGAGCTGTCCATTTCGGCTGAACCTACGCGCGGGACGCACTTGCAGTACAGAACCCTTCAGCCGGCTTCCCTCGGGAAGAAACAAGTGATCGGAGACCACGAAGCGGCTGGATGATGACCGCTTCCACCGCATCCCCTTTCTTGCTTGGCGCGGAACCGAGTGGCGTGACGAGTACCGCATGCACCATACTCCCCGAAGGTGGCGGGGTCCCGATGTGCTCCAGTACAGCGGGCGTAGGCGGCTCTGCTCCGAAATCGAGCGGGCGTCGCAGGTCCGCGTTAAAGCTGGCCCCGGGATCCATGAACTGCGGATGGTACGGGAGTTGTGCGACCGCGAACCGCTCCATCCGGTGCATCTTCCCGGGCTCGTGAAGCTGCGTTTTGGCGGCATCCCACTGACGCTTCACTTCCTTCTTGGCTTCGCCGATCTTTCGAGAAACGGCGTTCCTGGCTTCGTCTTTCTTACCCTCTTGTTTTTCCTTTTCGCGGGCAGGCACGAACTGCAAAACTCCGCCGGATCCTGAGCTAACGTCGGTCTGTAGCGGCACATGCCGGCCATCGGCCAGCACGAGTTCACTGAAGTCGACCTGCACTTGCCGGGAAGGCGAGAACTCGCCATTCATGGCGGCCACGATGCGCCCTTTCTTTGGCACGCGATCAATGGCTGAGATCTTGCCGACGACTTCAGTCCCAGCTGGAACGACCAGCTTGTCGAATCCATACACTGGCTACACTATTTTTCCGTGCACTGTTTGTCCGACTTTTTGTGCACGCACTTCCTGATCGAGGGCGACCTTCAAGGGTGTGCCGGTCGGCACCGTCAAGGGAATTAGACTCGGTGCTGGTTGGGAGGGAATTGCGCTGCTGCTTGCGGGTGCCGGTTGTTCTGGCCGGCGAGTCAAGGTCTGCCCCCCAGCCCAATTCCACGGGAAAGCGAGAAGGACACCCCAATGGAGAAGACGACGCATAAGCTTATCCCATCAATCGGTGGTGAGGGCAGGTCTGGCGAAGAGGTTCAGTGCATGTGAGCCGTAATAGAAAAACGGAACAGCAAGGCTTGAACCTGCGTCCGCCATCGATGATCTCCTCTTGTTTCCTTACGCCATCCCGAGAATGGAGGACGTAGAACAAGGAGAATTCGTTCGAGTCTTACTCAGGTAAGACTATTTCAGTCTTACTCGGATAAGACTACGCTGTCAAGAATAAAAGCAGCCGTATAAAACAGCGAATGGGTCTTAGGTTTCTATCAGTTGCCAAGTGTAAATGCAGCGGCAGCGTTCTGAGGGCCACCTGGCTCCCGCGGTTTGCAGATAAAGTGATCGGCAAATACACCCGCGAGCTAGCCCGGCTCCGGGAGTTGCGAAGCTGTATGCGGACGCGGGAATCAAGAAGACCGGGCACGTGATGAGCCACCGGCTACGGGATACCTTCGCCTTGGACTTCTTGCAGAAAGGCGTCCCATTGGAAGAGGTCTGAAAGCTGTTAGCCCGCGAAAGCATTAAGACGACGGAAAAGCACGCTCAGTGGGTGAAAGGGCGACAGGGCCGGCTGGACACGCTTGTGACGGAAGCATTGGACTCGTAAAAATTGAAGGGACGGCACCAATGAGTGTGATGGGATCTCGTGGTAGGGATGCCGTCCCCGACATCCAATAAGCATGAGGACACTTTAGGGCCCGCTTTGCCCGTCATGCCATCCGGCGATTACCTGAATTCTCCAAGGTGGTTACCTTAGACACCTCGCCCCCTTCTGTGTTCGGCGTTTATTGTTTCGGGTCACGCAGGAATCTATGGACCAAACGGAATTGATGGAACTGTTAGGAGTACCCCAACACCGGTGCCCGAGGTTAACCCGCCAGATGAGAATGCAGTTTGGACACTACAGCAGGAGCTAAGAAACACAAACGGTCGCGATGCTCCGCGCTAAACGGCCTTGCCAGGCGAAGACCCAGGTTAGGCGAAATGAGTGTTGCTCATTTCGAACAGATCTCCCCACGCATACATTCCTCAAGTAATAATCACCGCGTGCTCACAGAATACCGCAGGCTTTCCGCACGGCGTTCCGACATCTCGATCTGACAGAATGGATTCACGGTATTGAGGTTGAATGTAGCGGGTTATGCTGCCCTTCTCAATTCGTCCAGTTCGTCAAACAATACTCGAATAAGCTGACGCCACTTCTTTCGTCCCGCGATCTCGGTTCGTGTGTGCTTCGCCCGATCATTATTTCTATAAAAATCCGTCTGCTCGTTATCCAGTCGGGCTAGCTCGTTCCTGATCTGGGAGGATTTGATGCTTCGCGGTAAAATATCACATCCCGTATGATGGACATTGTGGGGCACTGCGCGGATGACTGCAATCAGGAAAAATGCGTATTCACCGTGCTGTACATTTCGGTCCATTCGAACCTGCGGGCAACCGCGCTGCAGCCGAACGTCTTCTCAAAATCACCCCACACAGAAAAAACTGTAATCCTCGTAAAGTTCGAGTCTCTCAGAACACGAAAACGCCCCAGACCCGGTTAAGTCATGAGGCGCATTCGTTGCTGGCTTCTCCCCCGAGTCGCCATATCTCAGACGCTTTGGCCGCTGAAGTGGTTGCTTGATCCACGCCTCCAGGCAGTGAAAAATCTAAGTATTCAGCCGACGGTTTAGGCAACCCGAAAGCACTATCGCGATTGTCAGCTGATACGAGCATAGCCTGCAGCTAAATGTTGTATTTGGGCGGTCTTTTTCTGTTGGCCAAGGTCCCGCTCCGCAAGCTCGCGCAGCGTGCTCAGCGTCTCTAAAGCATTGCGCAGCGCACATTCTTCGCTATCTGGTGGTCTTGAAAGGCGGTCTTCAATTCGGTCAAAAACGGCGCTGCGCGCCGCCGCAATCCGTTGCAGCAAGCTTACCGGGTCAAGTTCCAAGAAGGCAGCTTGGCAAAGTTGTCGCCACTCATGAGCGTCGTCACGAATAGTATCGCTCATGCGCGTCCTTATAGATCGGAGACGCTAACACTTTCAAGTCATTTGTTTTTCTGTACGCTATCGCACGCCTAACTAAGCGCGTGTTTGGGTTGAGGGCAAAGAACTGTTGGAAGAGTCGGCTGCGGGATCTAAGGTTGTCACTCGCCTAGCGTTCTCTTGGCCACTTTGATCCGTACCTTTGGGCTTGACTTGATCCGGTCGGCCCACTAGCGCAGCAAGAAATCTGGATAGAGGACCCAGAGACTCGGGAAGGCAGCTCGTGATAAGCCCAAGCGTCACCCCAAAGATCAACCGCACAGTAGAGGGATGGGTGAGGCACGACAGGACAAGGATCAAGGCCGTAGCAGCGAGTGCAACCTTGAGGAATAGGAACCGAAGGCTCAAGCGTGGCGTCCTCGTACGTTGGGCCAAACCATAATCCGTACTGTAGATCTGCCATTGGCGTTCGGTCGGCACGCTGGCGTACGGTGTTCGATGGCGGACAGAGCGACCACAATCTAACGTCGGGGACGCGGAGTCCGCTGGTCATATTTCCCTTCTGGGTAACTTCAGAGACTTGGCGGCCCATCCGCAGTTCGTACGCTGTGGGCCGTTGTTGCCTCGACTCCCGGCACGAAGCCTTCTCCGGAAGGCGCGCACCTATGCGCCTGATCGATTCGTCGCAGCGAACGAAGCATCATCTCGAACTTCCGGGTCGCGGTAGCCAAAAAGTTGACGGTGTTTCACCATTTCCGCAACCTCCGCAGGCACCATGCCCTCCCACGAGGCGTCGTTCTCCTTGATTCGTCTCAGTACATCGCGAGAGAAGATGTGCAGCAGGCTTTCATCGAAGTTGTCGAGTTGCTTGATTCTGCCCCGTTCCACCAGGTGCCGGAATAGATTGTGTTGGGCCGCAGGTATTTCCGCGTTCTCTACTAGCTTGAGGGTGCCTGTGGCGTGGTCCCGCAGTGGATACACGTAGAGCCGCAAGTCTTTGGTGAACAGCTTTCCGAAGGCCTCCAGGATGCCGCCCTCAAGCTCCGTGTAGTACTTCTCGTTAAATAGGTCGAGGAGGTTGGCCACGCCCATGGTCACCGCAATGGGTTCTGCTGTGTATCTCGTCAAGTACGCTGCCAGGCGATAGTATTCGAAGTAGTCCGAGATCAGCACCGTCTTACCCACGGCGCCCAGTGCATCAGCCCGTGCCAGAAAGTCACTGAGATCGATCTCACCCGCTGCGAGAAGATTTCGCATGGTGATCTCCATTAGCTGTACGACCTGTTTCTCTCTGACCTCCGACTCGCCAGCAAAGCGATCGTACGCGCAACGGACCATGTCCATGTTGACCTTAGTCACGGGGCGGAAGCTGCCTCGCTCCACCAGGATCGCGCGTTTGCGCAGCAACTCCGAAGGCTGTAGCACCTCACCCGTCGGCCCAAAGATTGCGGCCCCACTCAGACCGAGTTGCACCAGCTTGAGGCTCATCACGCGGTTATCGACGTGGCGAAACTCGATGCCAGAAAACTCAACCATATCGATTTCAAGGCGCACCGTCGTAAGGTTGTCCAACAGCGATTCAAGCATCAAGTGCGGCTTATGATGCAGGAAAAAGGCGGCGTAAAGCAGATTGACTCCGACAACTCCCAAGGCCTCCTGCTGCAGGCCGTTCTCATGATCAAGCATCCGGACATGGATAATGACCTGGCTGTCTTCATCCCGTGGGTGGGTTTGAAACTTCACCCCCATCCAGCCGTGGCATTCGTTGGTGCCTTGATAGTTGCGGGCCGCTACGGTGTCGGCGAATGCGAAGAAAGCGGTGCTGCTGCCACGCGATGATTGCAGCCTCTCCATGTTCAATCGATGCTCGTGATCGAGCATGCTCTGCAAGCGTTCCCGGGAAACGTACCGTTTACAGCGCCCGTAAATTGCATCGCTAACGGCCATGTCATACGCTGACATCGACTTGGAAATTGTGCCGGCGGCGGCGCCCACTTTGAAAAACCAGCGAGCAACCTCCTGTCCAGCGCCGATTTCAGCAAATGTGCCGTAACGCAGTGGGTCGAGGTTGATCTTGAGCGCCTTCTGGTTGGTGCTCAGTCTTGAGCGTTCGTCTGCAAACGGAGTCTCGATTCGGTTCATCATGATCGGTACACAACAGTTTCTCGCGAACTAGGACGATGCTTCTGCTGCGATGGGCAGGATGGACTGTTCATCGGCACTTCTCCTCAGGGCATATCACCAATCGCAACCAGCGGCGTTACTTTGGTTTGCCATGATGCCGGTGCTGCTGCGGGGCGGTCGTTGGAACCGACCTCGCGTCACTAGCAAGGTGGAGAAGCTGCAAAGAGACGAGCTAATTCGCCGGTCCTGCTGTGATGGTCTAACTCAGAAGCGGTACATCATCGCGAAGTCCAGAGCTGCAGTTACCGCGCTGGCTGCGAATGGCGCCTCCATCGCACTCTATTGCGAGGCGGACTCCCCGAGTTGGTGCATCGTGCGCTCGTTGAGAGCTGCTGCGATTCCATGTCCTGCGGTTGCCGCAATCGGCGGGATCATCCACAGTTTTCTGTGAGGCATCCGTCGACGCAGCCAGGCGCTGGCCAACAGCTGACCAGCCAGCACGGAGAAACTGACCGCGTAGAGCTTTGCTTGTGAGGGAGACGAACCGACCAGCGGGTTTCCCTCCTGACAACTTGCGTACGTGGACATGCAACGAGAGGTCGTAATCACGTCTAAAGCTGTGGCTGTAGCCGCTAGTCCCGCCAGGAGAAGAAACTTGCGGTCCACGATCCGCGGTCTCTCCACTTTGTTCGGAGCGATGCTGACCGAGATGTCGGGGGGCCGAGCGACGACTAAGGTTTGTGAGGGGAAGACTTCATTCTGGGCAAATGCCTGCGTGCCCAAGAGGCCCAACACAACAATCAGCAGTATCGATGTAGTGCGCATAAGTTTCGCCTCCAACGAAGGCCAAATGCTCCCTGTTCGAACTTTGCGGGGCCTATATCGGTACATTGATTGGGATTCTTTAATGTTGCCGTGGCTTAGGTGGCGGATCAGTGGTGGAGTACGAGTCTTAGACTGCCGTTCGCATTAGCGACTCTGCTGCGGCGTCGCGCTGCTTTGTCTAGCAGCTTACGGAAAAACTCGGCAGGGTGATCTTTACGCAAGCGTCAGTTGTGATTCCGATGCCATATCTGAGGCAACTCGCGCAAAAGGTGGGCTCGGCGGAAGCTAAATGATAGACAAACTCAAGACTACAACGGTGATCGTGATGCTCCCCGCAAACATCGCCGTCGCAGACGACTACCAAGCCAAGAAGAACGATGAGATCGAAGTTTTCGCTGCCGTGCTCAGGTCAGAAGTTTCTGCAAACAACTGGACTGATGGCGAGTTGATCTTCTTCTCAATCCGCGGCAAGGCATGCGTGGAAAGGACGAGCAGTGTGTGTTCGATTGAGGTTGATATTTGCGGGGTTGCCATCAAGAGCAACAGCGGGGGGGAATAGTGCATGTCTTAGAGAGGATGTCAGACCGGAGACCGGTGGAATGAACTATTCGATGTAGTTCCGGTAGATCAGCGTGCGTACGGGGGAGGTCTCAGAACCTCTAGGACGGGTGGGGCGTCCGTCTTGTGATGCTCGGTGGTTGCGGTTTCGTCAACTCGGGGCAGGTAGATGTTGAATGTGGTGCCCGCTCCGAGTTCGCTGTCGACAGAGATGTACCCACCACTCTGGTTTACGATGCCGTATACCACCGACAATCCAAGCCCGGTTTCCTGCCCCGGTTGTTTCGTCGTGAAAAAAGGCTCGAAAATGTGAGGAAGGATTTCCGTGTTCATTCCGCATCCTGTATCGCTCACGGTGAGTAACACGTAAGGACCCGGTCGGACCGACGGATGATGTGAGGCGTATGCTTCGTCCAACTCTGCGTTGCTGGTGGTGATGATGAGCTTGCCGCCTTGCGGCATGGCATCACGGGCATTCGCCGCCAGGTTCATAATGATTTGCTCGACCTGACTGGGATGAGCCCTTATGCTGCCCATGGAGGATCCCGGTACGATTGCTAGTTCGATGTCTTCACCGATCATGCGGAGTAGCATCTTACCCAAGTTGCCCACGACAGCGTTAAGGTCAAGAACTCTAGGCAACAGGACTCGCTGTCGGCTGAACGCCAGGAGCCGGCGCGTCAACCCGGTAGCGCGTTCTGCCGCCTTCTTTATTTCGTCAACTCCCTTACGCGCGGGCCCTGTTTCGAAGCGTTCCTGCAAGAGTTCGCTGTAGCCAATGATGACGCCGAGCATGTTGTTAAAGTCATGAGCTACGGCGCCGGCGAGTCTCCTGATAGCCTCCATTTTTTGAGCTTGTAGAAACTGCTCTTCTTGGCGTTTTGCTTCGGTTACATCGTGAGTAATTGCCAGTACACACGTTTGCCCATCTAACTCGATCAGCTCAGCTGAAACCTCAACAAGTCTGATATCGCCAGAATGTGTTCTGAATTTCGTCTGAAACGCTGTGACTCTGCCGGACCCAGCTAACTGCTGGATGATCGCGACCCGGTCTTCGGATTCCAGCCAGACGTTCAATTCATTCGCGGTGCGGCCGACCACTTCCTTGCGGGTGTATCCCATCATCTGCGAGAATGCGTTGTTGACATCCAGATATCGCCCTTCCGCACCGGTGCTTATCGTGACTCCGAGAGGGCTGGATCGAAAGACTTTCGCGAATCTCTCATCCGATTGTTTCAGTCGCTCCTGGTCGTTCTTCTGCTCAGTAATATCGTGTGCCAGGACGAGTTCAGCCTGTCGTCCGCCGAAGATCAGCGTATGAGTCGTAATTTCAACAGCAATAACGGTTCCGTCTTTCTTGCAGTGTCTCCAAACCTCGGCCCAGCCGAGACCTTCATGAGGATGCGAGAAAGCCTTGAGGAGGGCTGGAATATTCTCTTTCGGCCTTATATCAAGGACCGTCATGGCAAGAAACTCTTGGCGTGAAAAACCATAGTGGCGAACGGTCGCCTCATTCACGGCTAGGAAGGCCAGAGTCTCCCGGTCAAAAACCCACATGGGTAAGGGATTGGCATCGAACAGGAGGCGGTACTGCGCATTCGAGTCGCGCAGCTCCTTTTGAGCTCGATCGGGCTCTGCCCGCAACCTAGATTCTTCCATCGCGCGACGGCAGGCGTGCGGCAGGCGATCCAGTTTGTCCTTAAGGATATAGTCGGTGATTCCTGCCTTGAGACACTCGACCGCAAGGTCGTCTCCCAGTGGGCCAGTGACCAGAATGAATGGGGTGTCGCAGCCGGAATTCCGTAACCATCGCCAGGCTTGCAAGCCGTCCCAGCCTGGGAGGTGGTAGTCGGCAAGTATCAGGTCGTAGAGTTGTGTCCGGAGACGTTCAGTGAATTCTTTCGAAGAACTGATTATTTCGCAGTCAATCTCAAACCCCGACCGCGCCAGCTCGGCCAGAGAAAGTTTGGCGTCAGCTTTATTGTCCTCAAGCAGCAAAACCCGTGGGCGAGCACGGTCTGATTGCCGCGACGCCACGACGTTACTTCGTCTTCCGCTCGTGCTGAGACCGCTAAGATTCTCCATTCTCGGCGAGGCTGACGTCAATATAGCGTCACAAGTGCGCGAGTGTATGGACTTTAGCGTGATGTCGGAATTCCGACGTTTCGCTCTCCAGCTTCGTTTCCCGTGCTCAATTTTGGTACGCTGGCGAACGTAAATCGCTACTCCGGCCCCTATGGATGAAGACAATATTCCCAAGCTCCTGGCAATTGACGACGAACCGCAAAGTCTCGAGTTGATCAAGGACGCGCTCTTCGATAGCGGGTTGGAAATTCTTACTGCAAGCGGGGCCCAAGAAGGCCTGAAGATATTCAAGCGAGCTCGACCGCGAATAGTGCTCCTTGATCTGATGATGCCAGGAGTTCGCGGACTGGAGATGCTGGCGTCAATTCTGGGCGTAGACCCGGGTACGGAAGTGATATTGATGACCGCTCACTACTCCACTGAATCGGCGGTCGAGGCGATTCAGAAGGGAGCACGCGATTATCTCAACAAGCCCCTCAGCGTGGAAAAGCTCCGCCGCCGAATCTCTCAGCTACTGTCGGAGGCTGAGGACCGGCACAAGACTTACCGCCTCGATCACGAACTGCTCAACGCTTGTCAATTCGAAGGAATTGTTGCGCGTAGCCCGGTCATGTTGGATATGTTCGCCAAAATTCGGCGAGTGGCACCGCATTTCCGAACCGTTCTTATAACCGGAGCTACCGGCTCTGGAAAAGAGCTGGTGGCCGGCGCCCTGCATCGTCTCAGCCCT
>Ga0137415_10004948_pt1 | contig 13170 bp, 13 predicted proteins | sample CZODoug3_1_1_16f_FD_183082 | JGI IMG/M metagenome (GOLD analysis project Ga0137415, IMG submission 183082) | Vadose zone soil fungal communities from Angelo Coast Range Reserve, California, USA - CZODoug3_1_1_16fungal (Hybrid Assembly) | ecosystem: Environmental > Terrestrial > Soil > Vadose... | reverse complement strand
ATGGAAAATAGATCAAGGGACTTATCCATACTACCAATTGTCACACATTTTGAAAAAGAACCAGGACCCTTTATCACTTCATCTATAATTTATACACAAAATCAAGAAACTAGGACACAAAACTCATCATTCCATAGATTAATGCCACTTGATAAAATTCACTTTTCTGTGAGAATGGTGGAAGGAAGACACTTACATCGCACATTTAGGTATGCAAAAGAGCATGGTGAGGACCTTAAGGTGGCAATAACTGTTGGGGCACACCCATCAATCTCAATAGCTGGTGCATACCAAGCAGAATGGGGAAAAGACGAACTAGAAATAGCAAATGCCATTTTGGAAAACAAGCTGACCCTAGCAAAGGTCCCATATTCTGGTATCAAAGTACCATCTGGTACAGAAATTGTAATGGAAGGAAAAATTCTACGAGATAAAACTCACAAGGAATGGATGGTTGAGATGCTAAGAACTTATGATTTCAAAAGAGAACAGCCAGTTTTTGAACTAGAAAATCTATACTATAGAAATAACCCAATCTTTCATGACATTCTTTCTGGTTATTCAGAACACAGATTATTAATGGGGATGCCAATTGAGGCCAAACTAAATCGTGATGTTAGAAAAGAGTTTCCTAGGACAAAAAAAGTTGTGATGAGTGATGGTGGTTGCAACTGGCTTCATGCAGTTGTACAAATTTCAAAAAAGAAAAACTCTGATGCAAAAAAAGTGATTGAAAAAACTTTTGCTGCACATAGATCCTTGAAAATGGTAACAGTAGTAGATGAAGATATTGATCCAACTGATGCAGAAAGTGTGGAATATGCAATGGCTACTAGATTCCAGGCAGACAAAGACTTGACAATTATAGAAAAGGTAAGAGGCTCTAGCCTAGATCCATCAAGTGATCAAAAAAACTTGCTTACTGCAAAACTTGGAATTGATGCAACAAGACCTCTTTCAAAAAGACTAGATGGATTTGAAATTGCAAAAATTCCAGGAAATGATAAAATTTCATTAAAAGATTATCTAAATTAGATCTTATCAGTCACAAACTGCCTAGTTCTGACTAGTTAATGAACAGAGCCTGTCATTAACGCAATAAACAATATTGCAAGATAGGGACTAGAAAATTTGAATAATGTCCATGATGCCTTTTCAGATGGTTTGGTTAAGACCCAAATACTGAGAATTAACATTATTGCACCAGAAACTATTGCAGTATACAAATAAACACCGTTTACTATTCTTTCTCCATTATTTGTAATAAAAAAGGGGATGATGCTAAAGAGGACCATCATGAGTGTTGTTCCTGCAATTACTCTCACAGAGGTCTTTTCTGATTGTACTGCAGTAAGCATTGGCACATTTACTTTGTTGTAATCCTCTTTGAAATGTAATGTAAGTGCCCAAATGTGCATGGGGATCCAGACAAACACTAATCCAGCCATTACTAATCCAAGATCCCATAAACCATGAGTAGTCACTGCCACGTATCCGATCATTGCAGGTGCACCTCCTGAAAATCCACCTAAAACTATGTTAGCTCTACTTTTTCGCTTTAGTAAATGACTATAAACCAAAATATTATCTGCCAGCCCAAATGCCATGAAAACTCCTGCCCATATGCCATTCCAAAATGAACTAGTAAAAGAAATTGAGAAAGAACATACAAGCGAAATTGCTGCAAGAATTAACCCAAAATTTCTTGCCTTTTCAGCAGGAAAAATTCTTCTACTCGGAATAGGCCTATTTTTTGTTCTTTCCATAACTGCATCAATATCTCTATCGTGATAATTGGTCAGCGTATTAGCTGCAGCTGATCCTGCAGCAACACTTCCTAACATCAAAGACCATGTGACAAGAGAAATTTCTATATGGTAAATATTTGATGCAGTCACAGCTGCTCCAAAAGCAGTAAAAACTAAAAGATACCAAATTTTTGGTTTAGTTAATTCGTAGTATACCTTAATTTTTGAGCTTGTTTTAGTAGTTAACACACACTATCCCCATTTTTTGCCTTTTTTAGTTATTTATAGGTTAAATAGACCCCTACTTTACTGGCTTGTACGGCATGGGTTTGGTTGTTCTTTTCATCTCAATAAAACTCTCAGAACGTTGTACACCTTCAATCCTACCTAATTTTTCTGAAATTAATCGATGCATTTCATCCAAATTCTTTGCATACAGTGTAACCAAAATATCAAATCTCCCAGTAACCTCAGAAATCTCTCTTACTTCAGGGATCTTGAATAATTCCTCGATCACATGATCACGAAGCTTGGAGTCCATGTTTATTCCAGTCAAAGCCTTTACGGTATATCCTAGCTCTCTATCATTTACAACTATTGTAAATCGTTCGATGAGTTTTCTTTTGATTAATCTCTTAATTCTGCTATATACCACAGATGAGTTGACGTTAATTTTTTTTGATATGCGTGGTACTGAAATATTTGCATCTGCAGCAAGTTCAGATAGAATTGTCATATCTAAATCATCTACTTTTGCCATTTAAAATACCAATTATTCTGAATAAATGGATCTTAATAAAGGTATTATTACAATTTTTCTAAAAATTTTTCATCATTTTATATGAGGCCCTTTTTGTAGAGCATTTCAGCTAAAAGCACTGCACCTTTTGCAGAACCCATCTTTTCATTATGGGAAAATAACACATACTTTATACCATTTTCAAAAACTGTATCCTCACGTAATCTTCCTACAACAGTAGACATGCCTCCATCTATCTCTCTATCTAATCTTGGTTGAGGTCTGGTAGGATCATCATTGACTACAAGATAGTTTTTTGGTGCTGAAGGAAGACCAGAAACACTGACTTTATTTGAAAAGTCTTGCATCGCTTTTTTTGCTGTTTCAGGATCTACATGTTTTGAAGTTTCAACAAACACTGTTTCAGTATGACCATCAATTACCGGAACTCTAGTACAGGTACAGCTGACTTTGAAGTTTGCAGGATTTATTTTTCCATCAGCTAATTTGCCAAGAATTTTTCCAGTCTCTATTCTAACTTTGTCTTCTTCTTTTGGTATGTAAGGGATTATGTTATCTGTAATATCTAAGGCAGAAACACCAGGAGATCTGCCTGCTCCTGACATTGATTGCATAGATGTCATGATTATCTTTTGAGCACCAAAACTATCAAGTAAAGGTCTCATGGTTATAGCAAGTCCAGTAGTAGTACAATTTGGAAGTGGTGCTACAAAACCCTTCCAGCCTCTATTCCTTTTTTGTACCTCTAACAATGCTACATGATCATCATTTATTCCAGGAATAAGAATAGGTACATCTGGGTCATATCTATAAGCAGCTGATGTACTAATCACAGGAACATCTTTTGCAAATTTACTTTCAATTTCACGAGCAGCCTCACTTTCTATAGAAGTAAATATTAAATCCAAATTCTCCGGCTTGATATCATCTACAGATTCAACTATCATATTCTTGACATATTCGGGGATCTCCTCTTTTATGTGCCATTTTAGGATGCCACTACTTGGGTCTCTTATAGCATCTACAAACTTCTTGTTTGCAGATCGTTCGGAAGCTGCTATCTGTTTTACTTCAAACCAAGGGTGTTTGTTTAATGCTAGTACAAACTCTTGTCCTACTGCACCAGTAACACCTATAATTGCTACACGTTTCATAGCAAATCTTTCCTTCATACAATTAATATTCCTTTAGCAATAAAACCAAAACACACTAAATCCCTTTATGGTATTTCATGGTGTGAAATTTGCACTAGAAAGAAATGTTTCTGACCATTTTTTAGTACAACATGGAGGATTCTACTCAACAGGATTGCAATATGATTCTAGATTTATAGATTTTAGCTCAAATGTAAACCCGCTTGGTTTTCCACCTTCGGTAACGAAAATTATTCAAAAAAACAGATCACTTCTTTCTGTTTATCCTGATCCTGATTCATCAAAATTACGAGATGATTTACAAAAATACACTGGCATTCAAAAAAGTCAGATAACTATTGGAAATGGAGCAACTGAAATAATTTATAATTTTTGTAAAGTTTTTCTTCGTAAAAATAGTAATGTCTTGATACCTATTCCAACATTTAGTGAATACGAAGCCGCTTCTAGATTAAGCGGTACTAGAATTTCTTTTTTTAAAACAATGAATCTTAATAAAAATATTTTAGATTTACAGGATTTCATAACAAAAACAAAATGTATCTTTGTATGTAATCCAAATAACCCTACTGGTGTATTAATATCTAAAAAAAATCTCTTGAAAATCCTAGAATTTGCCTACAACAAATCAGCGTTTATGTTCTTAGACGAGTGTTTTATTGAACTTGTTCCAAATTCTAACGAGTCACTTGTACATTACCTGAAAGAATTTGATAATCTCTTCATCCTTAGATCTTTGACCAAATCATTTGGGCTTGCGGGCTTGAGGATTGGTTATGGATTAGGAAACAAGAAAGTAATAGATGTGCTTCAAAGGATAAAAATACCCTGGAACGTAAATGGTCTTGCGCAGAGAGCTGCAAGTGATGCCCTATCAAATATATCTCATTTAACCAAAACAAGAAAATTGATTAAAAAAGAACTCAGGTTTTTGAAAGACTCTATTTCAAAGATTAATGGTTTCACTTGTTATGATTCATCCACAAATTTCATCCTTATCAAATCAAAAATGAATTCAAAGAAGATTCAAGAAAAACTAATAGAAAAAAAAATTCTGATTAGAGATTGTAGTAATTTTCGCGGTCTTGGTAACAAATTCATACGAGTTGCTGTTCGTACTCATAAAGAAAATGTAAAACTAGTCAGAGCTTTGGAAGATATTTGAAATGACTAGAGCGTTAATGATACAAGGAACTTCTTCAGGATCTGGTAAGACTACGTTAGTGACTGCTCTGTGTAGAATATTTGCAAATTCGGGATACAAAGTGGCTCCCTTTAAATCACAAAACATGTCATCATATTCATACAAAGGAGATAAATTTGAAATTTCTAGGGCGCAAGCAATACAAGCAATTGCAGCAAGAGCAGAAATAAATCCCAACATGAATCCAATTCTTCTAAAACCGCTTGGTAATTACAATAGTGAAGTTCTTGTAAAAGGTAAGTTTTACAAAAAAATGCATGCCAAAGAATATTACAAAAAATTTGTACTTCAAAAGGGATTAAAAACCGCTATAGAATCACTTGACTGGTTACAAAAAAACTATGATCTAATAATAATTGAGGGCGCAGGTTCACCTGCAGAATTCAACCTGGTAAAATATGATATAGCAAATATGAGAATGGCTGAATATTCCAATGCTCCAGTCATCCTTATCTCTGATATTGATAAAGGTGGAAGTTTTGCTAGTATTGTAGGTACGTTGGAACTATTGGAAAAGAAATACCAAAAATTCATAAAAGGTTTTGTTATTAACAAATTTAGAGGCGATATGGACATACTTCGCCCTAGCTTTTACAAATTGAGGCAAAAGACTGGAAAACCAGTACTAGGAACAATCCCTCTTTTGAAATTTGATATTCCAGACGAAGATTCTCTTTCTACAAACCCAAAGCAGGTAATCTGGAGCAAAAAATTCATACAATGTTTAGATAAAGAAATAGAGAATTTAAGCCAGATTGTAAAATCTAGTTTGAACATGAAAGCTATTGGTGACTTGATTAAATGATCTTAATACCTCTCTTAGCTATAGTCTTTGCATTATCAATAGATTTTGCATTAGGTGATCCAAAAAATAAATTTCATCCCACCGTATGGATAGGAACACTGATCGGAAAACTTGTACTGTTTTTTAAGAATAATAACTCAACTATTGAGAAGATTGGCGGTTTGCTCCTTACAATTTCAGTTACATCTCTAGTTGCATCGATACTTTATTTTCTAAATGTTGCACTATATTACTTGAATCAATTTGATTTTGATTTCACTACTCAAATTGTTACTTTAATTTTTTCTATTATAGTTACTGGTTTTTTACTTAAAACTACAATTGCAATTAAAGGAATGGAAAAACATGCGGAACTAATCATGCAAGCGATTTTGAAAGATAATCTAGAGGATGCAAGAGCAAAACTTTCTATGATAGTAAAGCGAGATACAAGAAATCTAGATAGGCAACACATTATTTCTGGAACTTTAGAAAGCATAAGTGAAAACACTGTAGATGGGATTATCGGTCCACTTTTCTACTTTACAATATTTGGTTTGCCAGGAGCATTTATCTATAGAACCATAAACACTATTGATTCCATGATTGGTTACAAGACTGATTTATTCAGAAACCTAGGGTGGTTTGGAGCAAACTGTGATAAGATTCTCAACTTCTTACCCTCTAGGATAACAAGTCTTGTGATAATATTTGCTGTTATGATTCTAAGAGGAAACTGGAGACATTCTCTTGAAGTAATGCGACGAGACAGTAAAAAAACTGAAAGCCCAAATGCGGGATATCCAATGGCAGCTATGGCAGGAGCTCTCTCAACTAAGTTTGAAAAAATAGATCATTATGTCTTAGGAGATGGAAATTTGGAACTTTGTGAAAACCATTTCAAATCTGCAATATCTATAATGAAATTAACAACAATTCTTTTCTGTACTATTTTTACAATACCTATGATTGTAGTGTTATATTATCTGGGATGGTGGATACATGCTTAAGGGAATAAGTTCAGTCATTTCATTTCTGACAATTATTCCTTCTAAAAATGTGGAACTTGACATTGTAGCAAAAAATATGTATCTTTTTCCAATAGCTGGCGCATTAATTGGATTAATCGTTGGTGCAGGTGGTTATGGTCTTTCTTTATTTTTACAACCATTGATAGTAGGATTGTTACTCACAGGTTCAATAGTGATTATAACTGGAATACATCACACAGATGCACTTTGTGATTTTGCAGATGGAATGATGGCAAAGGGAACAAAGGAAAAAAAACTAAAAGCCATGCGCGATCCCGCGGTTGGATCTGCTGGAGTAATAACAGTGGTTCTATATGCAGGAGGCATGATTATGGCACTTTCTATGATGAAGGGATTTGCATTATTTCAGGCAATTTTGTTAAGTGAACTTCTTGCAAAATTTGTGATGGTATTACAGGCAAATAGAGGATTATCAGCATGGCAAGGCCTAAGCTCGCCATTTACACAATCTATGAAAGATAAAAAGAAGATAGGTGTAGCAGCTGTGCTATCCTTGGTACCTATTGTTCTGATTGGGGGAATGACTGGTGTGATTGTAATAACGGCTGGGGTAGGACTGGCCTTTTTACTTCTTGTTATGGCAAATCGTAGTTTTGGTGGTATTTCTGGCGATGTATTTGGAGCAACTAATGAACTAGTAAGGCTATCATCACTTTTAATTTTTGCATCGTTATGATAGGACTAGTAATGTGTGGTGGCAAGGGTATGAGGATGAATTTGCCAGAGGAAAAACTTCTTCTCAAATACAAAAATCCAATCATACAACACGTTATAAGCGCACTTCAAGAGTCTGGTTGTTTTTCAAAGATCTTTGGAGCTACAAGCGCCAATACTCCAAAAACCAGTGAATTTCTTAAGAGCCTTGGAATTTCTATTATTCAAACGGAAGGAACTGGATATGTTAATGATCTCAATAAGATTTTACACAATTTTACTGAACCTGTATTTGTAATTTCAGGAGATATGCCACTTTTGGATGCCAAAATAATTAAAAAAATTGTAGAACTTGTGGATACTAAAAATATTTGGACTACAGTTATTTCAAGTAAAAACTTTCTTAACTCGCTACATATGAAAACAGAATATCTGGTAATTTATAATAAAAAAGAATATTCCTATTCTGGGATTTCAATAGTAAATCCAGTTCGTTTGTCTGGAATAGAGCATGTTAAAGAGACATTTGTCATACTTGATGACAAAAAAATTGCACTAAATCTAAATACAAAACAAGATTATGATTTACTCGGCACTACCTAATATCTTGCCATTTATCTTTGCAATAGAACCTGTTGATTCTGCTAATAGGTTTCCACAAGATTTGCAGGTAACATTAGTTGCTACATGAGAATAAACAACACTTTCTTCACTGCACTCATTACATTGTACTCTCTGAAATTTGCTACTTGGTTTTGGAATTAGAATTTGTCCTTTTTTCATTATGCTACCAACTCGTACTTCCTTATTCTAATACCTGGCTTGTTAAATTTCTTCTTACATTCTGGACACGTAAGAATTGGAGTAATTTTTTTAGTTGTTTTTGCTGGTTTGGCAAGTTTTGGGAATTTTTGACCACCATAACCTTTCTTGTCTTCCGCGTGCCTTCTTTCACCTATGGCTGATCCTCTTCTTTTTCCAGCCTTATATATGGAGACTTTTTGTAAAGTATGTTTTTTACACTTTGGACAGTATCTCATGATCTCCTTTGGCATATTCATAAAAGAAAACCGCATCTGACCGTAATTTAAACATCCCTTTGAACCTATAATAGTAACAAAAGCACATTCTATCTGTGCGAACTAGCCCGCTTGCTACCATGATTTCCTCATTAAATTCAGTGGCAATGGGAGAAAAAAAAGCTGATATAGTTTTGAAGAATTGCAAGCTCGTTAATGTTTATTCAAGAGAGATAATCTCTGGTAGTAACATTGCCATTCTAAAAGATAGAATTGCATATGTCGGAGATGATGTCTCTCACGCGATTGGAGAAAAAACAGTAGTAATGGATTTAGAAGAAAGATTTGTCACACCAGGATTTGCAGACTCGCATACTCACATAGATCAGTTTGTTTTGCCATCAGAATTTGCAAAAAAGGCTCTCTTGTGTGGCACAACTTCTTTATTTTCAGATCCTATAGATATTGTAAGTGTTTGTGGGTACAAAGGTTTCAAGGAATTTATCAGATTTGGTGAAAACTTACCCATCCGACTTTTTCATGTAATTCCAGGTGGTTTGCCAGTTGACAGAAAATTTAGTCATGCAAAGACTTTGAGTTCAACTGAAGAAAAATCAGCATTAAATTTACAAAATGTACTTGGGCTTGGGGAAGTTTTTTCTTGGACTAAGGTTACTATGAAGGATCCAAAAACCATGCAAACTTTGAAGAATATGATAGAAAATAATTGTATCATAAATGGTCACACTGCTGGGGCAAGTAACAAAAAATTAAATGCGTACATTTCGTCAGGAATTCTCTCTTGCCACGAACCAATTGATTATGATCAGGTTATTGAAAGATTAAGGCTTGGTATGTGGATAATGATGAGGGAAGGTTCTATCAGAAGAGATTTGGACAAAATTATACCTAACATCTTAACACATAAAACGTATCTTGATAGACTAATGTTTTGTTCAGATGGAGTAAATCCAAAAGACTTGTTAGAATTTGGTCTTATTGATCATTGTATAAGAGAATCAATTGCGCTTGGAATGGATAAAATAGACGCAATTTCAATTGCATCAAAAAATTGTTTTGACTATTATAACATGGGACGTGATTATGGTGGAATTGCTCCTGGTAAAGTGGCAGATATTCTAGTTTTTGATGATCTAAATAAACTTAAACCAAAAAAAGTATTTGTTGGAGGCAGACTAGTGGTGTCTCACGGAGAAATTGTTGCAAAGTTTGGAGTACCTAAAATTCCAACGTGGATGACAAAGACTGTAAAAACTAGACGAAAGTTTGTAGAAAAAGACTTTGTAATTAAAAGTTTGGCAAAATCTGTACAATCTTTAGTGATAAGACTAGATACCGAAATAATAACAAAGAAGGATTATGAAGATCTCCCAACAAGAGATGGAAATGTCACTACATCTTATGACAAAGATGTATGGAAGGTTGCAGCAATTGATAGGACCTTTGGAAGCGGTAAATTCACTGTTGGATTCTTGAAAAACTTTGGTGCAGATATTGGAGCTTTTGGTTCTACACAAAGCTTTCATGAAAATGACATGATAGTCATTGGTTCTAATGAGAAAGACATGGCTTTTGTAGCAAACAAATTAACTGACTTGCAGGGAGGAATAATCGCAGTAAAAAATCAAAAAATATTATCTGTATATTCTCTTTCTGTTGCCGGTTTAATATCTAAACTACCATTTGAAAATGCACTTTTAGAATTTTTAAACCTGAATGCAAAAATTGTTGATGCTGGATGCAAATTCAAAAACCCACATCTGATTCCGCTCTTTTTACCGTTTCTTGCCTTACCTGAAATAAGGATTCTATACAGCGGAATTGTAGATGTTAAAAACAGAAGCTATATTGACATTTTGAATCAATAAGGTATTAAAAGGGGCAGCCAACTATCGACAAGCAGAGAATAATTTTGGCATCAATTCAACAAACTCCACAAGGTCCTGTTTTAGTATTAAAAGAAAGTGCACTTCAACAAAAAGGTAGGGATGCACAAAAAAATAACATAGCTGCAGCAAAACTGGTAGCAGAACTCGTACGTACAAGCCTTGGCCCACGAGGGATGGACAAAATGCTTGTGGATTCTCTTGGCGATGTCACAATTACAAATGATGGTGCTACAATTCTGAAAGAAATTGACGTTCAACACCCAGCTGCAAAAATGATGGTAGAAATTGCAAAAGCAGTAGATAATGAAGTAGGAGATGGAACAACATCATCAGTTGTATTTGGGGGAGCACTTTTGGCAAAGGCCGAGGAACTTTTGGATAAAGATGTTCATGCCACTGTGATAATAGAAGGATATCAAGCTGCAGCAGAAAAAGCACTTTCACTTCTTTCGGAACTTGCAAAAACTGTAGATCCACATGAGCGGGAAATACTTCTTAAAATATCAAAAACAAGTATGGAATCAAAATTAATCTCAGAAGATAGCGATATGCTCTCAAAACTAGTGGTAGATGCTATTCTGCAGGTGGTAGAAAAACAAGGGGAATCAAACAAAGTAGATTTGGATAACATTAAGGTAGAAAAGAAAGCTGGTGGCTCGATAAGAAACACTTCTCTTATCAAAGGAATCGTTTTGGATAAAGAGGTGGTACATAGTGGAATGCCAACTAAAATTGAAAAAGCAAAAATTGCACTAGTAAATTCTGCACTTGAAATTGAAAAAACAGAAATGAGTGCAGAAATTCGAATAACTGATCCAACACAAATGCAGATGTTTCTTGAAGAAGAAAATAGAATGCTCAAAGCAATGGTAGACAAAATACATGAGGTCGGTGCAAACGTACTGATCTGCCAAAAAGGTATTGATGATATAGCTCAGCACTATCTTGCAAAACAAGGAATACTTGCTGTTAGGCGAGTTAAAGAAAGCGATATGACAAAACTCGCAAAAGCAACCGGTGGAAGGATTAGTTCTAATCTTGATGACATCACATCAAAAGATCTTGGCTCCGCAGAACATGTAGAACAAAGAAAAGTTGAGACAGACAAATGGGTGTTTATAGAGGGATGCAAAAACCCGCGTGCAATAACACTTCTTCTAAGAGGTGGTTCACAAAGGGTAGTAGATGAAGTAGATAGATCAATGCATGATGCTTTAATGGTAGTTAAAGATGTAATAGAAAATCCAGCAATTGTTGCAGGTGGAGGTGCCCCTGAAGAATTCCTTGCTTTCCATCTTAAGGATTGGGCAGATCGTTTTGAGGGAAGAGAACAACTTGCAATCAAAAAATATGCTGAAGCACTGGAAATCATTCCTCTTACAATTGCAGAAAATGCCGGAATGGATCCAATAAACACAATGGTTACGCTTAGAGCAAAACAATCTCAGGGAAGAAAGTGGACTGGAATTGATGCAAGAAACACACGCATCGCAGATATGTTTGCACTTGATATCATAGAACCAGTAGCTGTAAAGGAGCAGATAATTAAATCTGCAACTGAAGCAGCCTGTATGATTTTAAGAATAGATGATGTAATAGCATCCTCCGGAGCAAGAGGCGGAGGGCATGGTCATCCTCCAATGGGCTAAAATCTTCTCATGTTAGAGCAGCTACAAAATCTTAATTTTGTTGGCTCAGTTGTTGTTTTAAATGATTTTTTTCTAGACAGAATAGTAATGATAGATGACATTACAAAACTATTTGATCTTATTTTACAAAAAAAAGTTTTTGGAGGAAGTATCAGGGGTATTCCTCAGGTGGATTTTAAAGGAGGTAATGCAACAAATGTTGCGTTTGCACTTGCAAGGCTAGGTGCTCCAGTTTCATTGATCACTGTAGCCAATAAAACAGGCTCACAAATTCTTCATGATATGTTTTCAGAGTTTCCAAAATCATCTTTGTATGTTATAGATGGAAAACCAGGTATGACTACCTCATTTGAATTTTCTAACAATGGAAGTGTTGTTAATATTATGTTGTCTGATTTAGGAGACAATGAAAACTTTGGACCTGAAAAGCTTGGTCCAAAAGAACAAAATGCAGTGAAGAATGCAGATGCAGTCATAGTAACAAACTGGGCAAGTAATGAAAAAGGTACAGATCTTTCGAAATTTGTCTTTGAAAAATCACTAAAATCCCTACATTTTTTGGATCCTGCAGACATACAAACCAGACAAGGTGAATTCAAAATGGCAATATCTGAGCTTGCCTCAAATCTTGATTCTTTATCTCTCAATGAAAACGAATGCAACTTACTCTTAAAACAATTTGGACTAGGAAACATAACTGAAGAAAACGACACTAAAAAACTCATTTATACTCTTTCAGAAAAAGCATCAGTACCAATTGATTTGCATGCTTCTTTTGGATCTTTTTGGTCAAACGGTAAAGAGGCAGAATTTGTAAAATCATTCCCTATTGATGTAAAGTTTGTTACAGGCGCAGGTGATGTTTGGGATGCTGCAAATATTTTGGGTTATCTTGCTAATCTAGAGCCAAAGGAAAGATTACTTTTTGCAAATGCAACTGCATCGTTATATATTGGTAATTCAAACGGCATTCCGCCTACAATGCAAGAAGTATTATCGTTGGTTGCCGCATCTCGATAAGGTAAGAAGATATATGTGTTGCAAGTGGAACTTGGTCTCTTTTATCAGAAAATGGATCAATTCCTTGAGAGAAGACCATTCGAGTATTTTTTACTTTGATTGAAAGACCATATCCATGAAGGAATAATGATCTCATGACTAGATATTCTTACACTGATAAGCACAGATTATCGTTATCAACCAAGTGCCAACGGCTATTTCAAAGACGCCAAGCCA
>Ga0137415_10004945_pt1 | contig 13171 bp, 9 predicted proteins | sample CZODoug3_1_1_16f_FD_183082 | JGI IMG/M metagenome (GOLD analysis project Ga0137415, IMG submission 183082) | Vadose zone soil fungal communities from Angelo Coast Range Reserve, California, USA - CZODoug3_1_1_16fungal (Hybrid Assembly) | ecosystem: Environmental > Terrestrial > Soil > Vadose... | reverse complement strand
CACGTGCAGGTGGCGATCCCGGCATCGTCCGAGTCGCCGGCCCGGGCGTTCTACCGGGACCTGCTCGGGATGACCGAACTGCCCAAGCCGGCTGCCCTGGCTGGTCGCGGCGGGTGCTGGTTCACGTCCGGCTCGGCCGTGCTGCACCTCGGCGTCGGGGCGCCGTTCCATCCGGCCGGCCAGGCCCACCCGGCATTCTTGGTGGACGACCTGGACGGGCTGGCCGACCGCCTCACGGCCGCCGGCCACGACTGCGCACACACCGACGGCGAGATCCCGGGCGTGCGTCGGTTCCACACGCACGACCCGTTCGGCAACCGCCTCGAGTTTCAACAAGCCTGACCCGCCGTCCCTTGATGATCTCGGAGTTGTGGCCGCTATTCAGCCAAAACTCCGAGATCATCGCCGAGTAGAGCAGCCCCGGCCGCTGGGGCTAAGGACCGACCACGGCGTAGGCGCGTACTGAGAACGTGCCGACCGACTCGAGGCGTAGGGGCACGGCGTGCAGGCGGGCGCCCATCGCGGGCAGCTGATCCAGACCGGTCAGGTGCTCGACGACCGGGACGTCGGCGGCGAGCAGCGTCGTGTGCGCCGGGCGCTCACCGCCGGGCACCGCGTCGTCGACGTTCACCGCGTCGATGCCGACCAGGACCGCGCCGGCATCGACCAACCATTGTGCGGCCGCCCCGGTCAAGTACGGCGCCTGACCCGAACCGTACGCCGGCGTACCCCAGTGCTGGTCCCATCCGGTATGCAGCAAGACTGCACATCCGGCGACGGGCAACGCAGCCAGGGCCGCAACGTCGATCGCCCGATCGTCGCTACCGGTCAGCCGGGCGACGACGATCGGCAGATCCGCGACGGACGACAGCGGCAGCCCGGCCAGGTCGACGCCGGTCGGGTAGCGGTGGAACGGGCTGTCCAGGTAGGTGCCGGTGTTGCCGACGAGCGTCACCCGGTCGATCTGGAACTCGGTGCCCGGGGCGTACTGGGCGCGGGACGCCTCCCGGGTCAGGAACGGCTCGATCTCGGGGCCGGGCAGGCCGGGATAGGTGACCATCCCGGCGCGGATCACGTGATTGAGCTCGACGACCCGGCGCGAATCAGCCCCGACCGCAACCGGACCGCCTCGCGAGCCCTTGTGCTGCTCCTCGAACACGTCCAGGTTGGTGATGTCGACGCGATCGACCATGAGCAGGCCCAGGTGCCGGACGAACAGCGGACCGACGTCGGCCGCCGACACATCCGGCCCGGGCACGTCCAGCCGAAAGCCCTGCGCCGACAAGCCACCGCCGTTGCGGAATGTCACGGTTGCGTCGAAACCCGCTCGATAATCCGGCACGAACGCCATGATGCCCGATCGCGCAAGGGAGATTGACGGGCCGCTTGCCACCGGAGGACGCTGCGGCCAACAACCGATCGTGCAACCTGCTGCGGCCTGAGACCGCAGGAAGTTGCACGATCGAGAGGGGTGGGCTTGATGACGACCAACTGGAGCGCCCGATTCGCGTCGACCGGCAACGACGCCATGCGCCGCGACTACGACGGCATCATGGTGCCGCGGCTGTTCGAACCGTGGGCCGAGGTGCTGCTCGACCAGCTCGCCCTCCAACCCGGCGAGCAGGTGCTGGACGTGGCGTGCGGTCCGGGCACCGTCGCCCGGGCGGCGGCGCACCGGGTCGGGACGACCGGGCGGGTGACCGGCGTCGACTTCAGCCCGGCGATGCTCGCGATCGCCCGCGGCAAGCGGCCGGTCGACGGCGGCGGCGCGCCGATCGAGTACCTCGAGGGGCCGGCCGACAAGCTCGACATGTCCGATGACGACGTCGACGTGGTGACCTGCCAGCACGGCCTGCAGTTCTTCCCGGACCGGCCGGCCGCGCTCGCCGAGATGCGCCGCGCGGTCCGACCGAGCGGCCGGCTGGGCATCGCGCTGTGGCGCGACATCGCCGAGTGCCCGCCGTTCAACGCGCTCGCCGACGGCATCGCCGAGGTGCTGGGCGAGCAGCTGGCGACGACCTATCGCAGCGGTCCGTGGGGCTTGGCCGACCCGGACGAGCTGGCCGCGCTGCTCGACGCGGCGGGGTTCACCGAGATCGCGGTCACCCGGCACGAGCTGCCGCTGGTGTTCGACGGAGGGGCGGCCCAGCTGGTCGAGACGCTGTCGGTCACGCCGGTCGCACCGGACGTCGCGGCGCTGGACGACGCCGGCCACCAGCGCCTGGTCGAGGCCGTCGACCGAGCCGCGGCGCCGATCACCAGCGACGGGATGGTGCGCTCGACCGCCGCCGCCAACCTGGCAATCGCCCGCACCTGATCCGGTTTTGGCCGGATGAGCCGCGCGGCGCGGTCCGTCCGGCCAAAACCGGGCCTACCCAATGGCTGCGTCGTCGATCCATTCGCCGTGGTAGCCGTAGGGGACCCGACGCGGCAGGTGGATGGTGGCGACCGGTCGCCGCTCGGGCGCGGCCGCGTCCAGGATGACCAGCGCGGCGCCCGGCCGGGTCAGGTCGTGCACGATGCCCATCAGCCAGCCGTCGTCCTCGCCGGATCGATGCTTGGACCGACGTTCGGACGGCACGAAGACCATCTCGCCGGACACCCGACCCGCCCCGAGGTAGTGAGCTCGCTCCGCCCCGGTGACGGTGTCGTGCTTGACGATCAGGTTGTGCCGGACCGAGCCCATCGGGGTCGTCGGGCTGTACACATAACGGTTGGCGCTGCCGGTCCAATCGCCGTTGATGGTCGGGAACTCGGTGACCACATCCGACAGGAACCGTTCGCTGGCCCGGCCGGTACGCGGGTTCAGCGTCCACTCGTAGAGCCGGGTCTTCGCGCGCCCGCCCGGTATGCCCCCGAAGATCTTCTGCGTTTCCGCCCAGTCGGCTCCGTCGCCGCTGGTGCAACGCAGCACGATCCGCCCGGCGTGGTCCTCGTAGGCGTTGCCGACGTGCCAACCCCACCGCGGACTCACCGGGTACCAGCGGATGTCGGCGCTGGTGCCGTCCTTGGGCATGACGCCGATGCGCGGCTCGTGGCGGTCGCTCCAGTTCGGGAATCCGCGCTGTAGCGCCGCCGCGTCCCACACCACCGGAAAGTCCAGCAGCAGCACGTAGTTCTCGGTGATCCCGAAGTCGTGCATCAGGGTCGCCTCAGGGAGGTCGATCGGCACGCTGCGGACGAGTTCCCCCTGCGCCGACAAGCGGTGGTAGGTGAGGTAGGGCCGGCCCAACGGCGAGTAGCCGATGAAGTGCATCTCGCCGGTCTTCGGATCGGACTTGGGGTGCGGGCTGAACGCGGTGGTGAGCTTGCCGCCGAAGTCCATCGGGCCGACGGTCTCCAGCTCGGGGGTGATCTCGTACGGGAACGTCGTCTCCACCAGCGCCATGATCTTGCCGGCGTGGTGCTTGATGCTCGTGTTCGCGGGGCCGCTGCGCAGGTCCGTCAAGTCGGGATCGCGCAGGGTGCGCACCCACCGATTGCGGTACCACTCCGCCCGGCCGTGCGCGATCCGAATGCCGTGCACCATCCCGGTGCCGGCCCACCACAGGCCGGGATCAACGCCCGGCCGCGGATTGGGCCCGTTCCGGAAGTAGCGACCGCACAGTTCGGGCGGGATGCGGCCCTCGACGGTGAGCGGCGCCGCATCGATCTCGTCGGCAGCCGGCGCGTACACCCCCGTCAGGTACGTGGGAGGAGTGGGCTCGGGAGCCGGCTTGGGGGCGGAGCTCGCCCAGGCCGGCGACGGGAGACCGGCGGCGACGGCACCGCCGAGCGTGCCGAGAGCGCCGAGCTGGAGAAGGGATCGTCTGGTCAGGTCGGGCATGGAACACCTCACAAATATAGATAACGGATAGTGTCACTATCCATATAGTAACCCTTGCGCGGCGGACGGGCAACGGTCGGGTTGGATGGCCCGAGAACAGGAAGAGGGTGGGTGCGTGCGGATCGCCGAACTGAGCCGGGCCTCCGGGGTCGCCGTGCCGACGATCAAGTACTACCTGCGCGACGGACTGCTTCCCGCCGGCGAACTGACCAGCCGGAACCAGGCCCAGTACGACGAGCGCCACGTGCGCCGGCTCAAGCTCATCCGCGCGCTGGTCGACGTCGCGGGGCTGTCCATCGCCGGGGTTCGCGATGCGGTCGCAGCCATCGACTCGACCGAGCAGGGTCGGCACAAGCTGCTCGGCCAGGTGCTGCACAGCGTCCCCGTCCCGGCGGCCCTGCCCGACGACGACCCGGGCCTGGCGGCCGGCGACGCCGAGTTGACCACGTTGATCGGGAAGCTCGGCTGGGCCGTCAAACCCGACAACCCGGCCTGGCGGAACGCGGCCGAGGCCATTGCCACCATCCGGGCACTCGGCGCGGACGTCGTGCTCGAGCGGCTCGCCGGATACGCCCGGGCCATGCACGACGTCGCCGAACTCGACCTGGCGATGATCGCCGAGGTCAAGGACCGCGAACGGCTCATCGAGTTGGCCGTGCTCGCCACGCTGCTCGGCGACCCGCTGCTGCTCGCGTTACGCCGGCTCGCCGAAGAGGACGTGTCGGCCCGCACCTGATCCGGTTTTGGCCGGATGAGCCGCGCAGCGCGGTCTATCCGGCCAAAACCGGGCCTAGACGGACGGCTCGAGCTCCTCGTCCACCGGCTGGGTGAACTGCGCGTTGTAGAGCTCGAAGTACGCGCCGCGGCGTTCCAGCAGCGAAGCGTGGGACCCCTGCTCGACGATGGCGCCGTTCTCCATGACCAGGATCAGGTCGGCGTCCCGGATGGTCGACAGCCGGTGGGCGATGACGAAGCTCGTCCGGTTCGACCGCAGCGCGGCCATCGCGCGCTGGACGAGCACCTCGGTGCGCGTGTCCACCGACGACGTCGCCTCGTCCAGGATCAGTAGCGACGGATCGGCCAGGAACGCCCGGGCGATCGTGATCAGCTGCTTCTGCCCGGCGCTGATGTTGCTGGTCTCCTCGTCGATCACGGTGCCGTACCCGTCGGGCAGGCCGCGCACGAAGCGGTCGACGTAGGTCGCCTTTGCCGCGGCGAGGATCTCCTCCTCGGACGCGGCCGGATTGCCGTAGGCGATGTTGTCGCGGATCGTCCCGCCGAATAGCCAGGCGTCCTGTAGAACCATGCCGGTCTGCGAACGCAGGTCGTGGCGGGACATCGTCGTGATGTCGACGCCGTCGAGCGTGATGCGCCCGCCGTCCAGCTCGTAGAACCGCATGATCAGGTTGACCAGCGTGGTCTTGCCGGCGCCGGTCGGCCCGACGATCGCGATGGTGTGGCCGGGCTCGGCGACCAGCGACAGGTCGTCGATCAGCGGACGATCAGCCTCGTACCGGAACGCGACGTGCTCGAACTCGACCCGTCCGCACGGGTTGTCCGCGCGCACCGACTGCACCGGGTCGGGCGACTGCTCGGGCGCGTCCAGCAGGTCGAACACCCGCTCGGCCGACGCGACCCCGGACTGCAACAGGTTGGCCATCGAGGCGACCTGCGTCAGCGGCTGGGTGAACTGCCGCGAGTACTGGATGAACGCCTGGACGTCGCCGAGGCTCATCGATCCGGACGCCACGCGCAGCCCACCGACCACGGCGACGGCCACGTAGTTCAGGTTCCCGATGAACATCATCGCCGGCATGATGATCCCGGACACGAACTGGGCCCGGAAGCTCGCCTCGAACAGCTCGTCGTTCTTCTCGGCGAACGTCTGCGCGACCTCGCGGCGCCGTCCGAATACCGTGACGAGCTCGTGGCCGGTGAACGCCTCCTCGATCTGCCCGTTGAGCTGGCCGGTGTTCTTCCACTGCGCGATGAACTGCTTCTGCGAGCGCCGCGCGATCAGCCTCGTCGTGACGATCGAGAGCGGCACGGCGACGAGCGCGATGAGTGCCAACAACGGCGAAATCACGAACATCATCGCGAGCACGCCCACGATCGACAGCAACGAAGTGAGGAGTTGGCTCATCGTCTGCTGCAGGCTCTGCGAGACGTTGTCGATGTCGTTGGTGACCCGGCTGAGCAACTCGCCGCGGGGCTGCTTGTCGAAGTACTGCAACGGCAGGCGATTGACCTTGTCCTCGACGTCGGCGCGCAGCCGCAGAATGGTGCGCTGCACGACGTCGTTGAGCACGTACCCGGACAACCAGTTGAAGACGCTCGCGCAGATGTAGAGCCCGAGCACGAGCATCAGCACGTGCCCCAGGTGGGTGAAGTCGATGCCCCGGCCCGGGATGACGTTCGAGCGCAGCAGCAGATCGGCGTAGTTGCCGTCGCCTCGCGCCCGCGCGGCGGCGGCGATCTGCTGCACGTTCTGGTCGCCCGGCAGCTGCGAGCCGAGCACGCCGGCGAAGATGATGTTGGTGGCGTGGCCGAGGATGCGCGGGCCCAGCACCGTGAGGGTCACGCCGGTGATCGCCAGCGCGATGACGCCCAGCACGCGGTGCCGCTCGGGGCGCAGGCGTCGGAGTAGCCGCTTCGCCGACGGGCCGAAGTTCATCGACTTCTCGGCCGGCATACCCGCCGCCATCCAGGGCGGACCGCTGCTGCGTGCCCCCTGCCCGGCCGCGGGCAGCCGCTTCGGCAACACCTTCGTCGGCGTCGTCACGCGTCCACCCCCTCGATTGTGCAACTTCTTGCGGCCTGAGGCCGCAAGAAGTTGCACGATCGGGTACTCACGCTGCCTCCTCGGCGGCTAGCTGGGATTCGACGATCTCGACGTAGGTCGGGCAGCCGGCGAGCAACTCCTCGTGCGTGCCCAACCCGACGATCGCGCCGTCGTCGAGCACCACGATCTGGTCGGCGTCTGCGATGGTCGAGACCCGCTGCGCCACGATGAGGACGGCGGCGTCGCGGGTGACCGGGCGCAGCGCCGCGCGCAGGCGGGCGTCCGTACCCAGATCCAGCGCCGAGAACGACTCGTCGAACAGGTAGATCTCCGGACGGCGGATCAGCGCGCGGGCGATCGCGATGCGCTGCCGCTGGCCGCCGGACACGTTCGTGCCGCCTTGCGCGATCGCGCCGTCCAACCGCTCGGGCATCGCCTCGACGAAGTCGCGCGCCTGGGCGATCTCCAACGCGTGCCACAACTCGTCCTCGGTGGCATCGGGGTTGCCGTAGCGCAGATTGCTCGCCACCGTCCCGGTGAACAGGTACGGCTTCTGCGGGACGAGGCCGATGCGGCTCCACAGCAGGTCGGGGTCGAGCTCACGCACGTCCACCCCGTCGACGAGCACCGATCCACCGGTAGCGTCGAACATCCGCGGGATGAGCGACACGAGCGTGGACTTCCCGGATCCGGTACTGCCGATGATCGCCGTCGTCTGCCCCGGCCGCACGTGCAGCGAGATGCCGCACAACACCGGATCGACCGCCCCCGGGTATTGGAACTCGACGTCGCGGAATTCGACCTCGCTGCGCGCGGTGACCGTCGTGACCGGATTGGTGGGCGGCGCAACCGACGGCTCGGTACCCAGCACCTCCTGGATCCGCTCGGCCGACACGGCGGCTCGCGGCACCATCATCAGCATGAATGTCGCCATCATGACCGACATCAGGATCTGCGTCAGGTAGGCCAGGAACGCCGTCAGCGAGCCGATCTGCATCTGCCCGGAGTTGACGCGTGAGGCGCCGAACCACAGCACAGCCACGCTGGATGCATTGAGTACGAGCAGCACCGTCGGGAAGATCAGAGCCTGCAGCCGGCCGGCGCGCAGGGCGGTGCCGGACAGCTCCCGGCTCGCCTCGTCGAAGCGCTTGGTCTCGACCGGTTCGCGCACGAACGCCCGCACGACGCGGATACCGGCGATCTGCTCGCGCAGCACGCGGTTGACGCCGTCGATGCGGCCCTGCATCTGGCGAAACTGCGGCACCATCCGGCTGATGATCAGCGCGATCGCGACGGCCAGTACCGGAACGCACACCACGACCAGCCAGGACAGGCCGACGTCCTCGCGGAGAGCCAGGATGATGCCGCCGACACACGTGATCGGTGCGGCGATCATCATCGTGCACGTCATGACGACCAGCATCTGCACCTGCTGGACGTCGTTCGTATTGCGCGTGATCAGCGACGGCGCCCCGAAGTGCGACACCTCGCGGCTGGAGAACTGCCCGACCCGTCCGAAGATCGCACCGCGCAGGTCGCGGCCGTAGCTCATCGCCGTGCGCGCACTGAAGTAGACGGCGGCGATCGAGCAGGCGATCTGCACGAGCGTCACGCTGAGCATCCAGCCGCCGGTGCGGACGATGTATCCGGTGTCGCCGGTCGCCACGCCCTTGTCGATGATGTCGGCGTTCAGGCTCGGCAGGTACAGCGATGCGATCGTGCCGATCAATTGCAGCACGACCACCGCTCCGAGCCAGCGCTTGTACGGGCGTAGGTAGGTGCGTAGCAGTGCAATCAGCATTCCGGCGTCTCCCGCTTGCGAACCCCGTCTAGCACGGTGGCGACGATCTGTCGTGCGCGGAGCGTCTTGCCGTCGTTGAGCCACGGCATGACACTCGCGAGGGTGAGCATTCGCAGCAACCGGGCCACCTCGGCGGGCGGGACGCGGAGCTGGGCGCGGTCGGGCCGGATGAGCGTCACCACGGCGTGATGGATGGCGTCGTCCTGCTCGCCCCGGTGGTCGGGGCCGGCCCCGGGTGCGGGCGGCCGGCGACGCAGCGCCATGATCAGCGAGACCACCTCGGCAACGCGAGCCTGCAGGAGTTGCACCGCCTCGGTCAGCCGGTCAGCGAGCGACAGTGCCGGGTCGATCTCGCGGAGCCGGGCCAGCGCCGACGCCGGGTCGAACGCCGCATCGACCGTCGCGTCGATCAGCGAGTCCTTGTCCGGGAAGACCCGGAAGATCGTTCCCTCGGCGACGCAGGCCGCCTCGGCGATCTGCCGGGTGCTGACCTCGGCCCCGTGGACCCGAATCAGCGGCAGCGTGGCCGCGATCAACGCGGCGCGGCGCTCGCCCGGCGGAAGGGGCCGCGCTCGGCGCGACACCTCGCGGGCGGGCTCGTCTGTCGTGACCACGGCGATCAGCCTAGCAGAATGAGTGAGTACTCACTCAGTCACGTCTCAGGATTTGGTCGCGGCCTTCTTCGCCGGTGCCCGCTTCGCCGGCTTCTTGGCCGTCGCCTTGGCGGCCTTCTTGGCCGGCGCGCGCTTGGCCGGCGCCTTCTTCGCCGGACCGCGGGCGCGTCGCTCAGCGAGCAGCTCGGCCGCGCGCTCGTCGGTGATCTCCTCGACGGAGTCACCCCGTCGAAGCGACGCGTTCGTCTCGCCGTCTGTGACGTACGGCCCGAACCGTCCGTCCCTGATCACCATCGGCTTGCCCGAGCCGGCGTCGTTGCCGAGCTCACGCAGCGGCGGGGCAGCGGCGGCTCGGCGGCCGCGCGTCTTGGGCTGGGCGAACAAGGCGCGGGCCTCGTCGAGGGTCACCGTGAAGAGCTGGTCCTCGTTCTCGAGCGAGCGCGAGTCCGAAGCCTTCTTGACGTACGGGCCGTAGCGGCCGTTCTGCGCGGTGACCTCCTCGCCGTCCTCGACGCCGAGCACCCGCGGCAGGGTCAGCAGCTTCAGCGAGTCGTCCAGCGTGACGGTGTCGAGCGACATCGAGCTGAACAGCGACGCCGACTTCTCGCCATCGGTGACGTAGGGCCCGTAGCGCCCGGACTTGGCAACGATCTCGCGCCCATCGTCGGTGTTGCCCAGCGACCGGTCGCCCGACGGCGCCTTGAGCAGCTCCTCGACCTTGTCGGGAGTCAGCTCGTCCGGGGCGATATCGTCCGGGACGGACGCGCGCTCCTCACCGCGCTGCAGGTACGGGCCATACCGGCCGACGCGCACCACTGTGCCGTCAGCGTCGTCGGAGAAGAGCGGGATCGAGTTGACGCCTCGCGCGTCGATCTCCTCCAGCCGCGACTCGATCAGCCGCTTCAGCCCGCCCTGCGCCGAGATCCGCTCCGGGTCGGTCGGGGTCGAGCCGTTCGCGCCGAAGTAGAAACGATGGAGCCAGTCGACCCGGGACGTAGTGCCGCCCGCGATGGAGTCCAGGTCGTTCTCGACGCTGGCGGTGAAGCCGTAGTCGACCAGCCGGGCGAAGTAGGACTCGAGCAGCCCGGTGACGGCGAACGCCGTCCAACTCGGCACGAGGGCCGAGCCCTTCTTCCAGACGTAGCCGCGGTCCTGGATGGTCTGCAGGATCGACGCGTAGGTGGACGGCCGGCCGATGCCGAGCTCCTCCATCGCCTTGACCAGCGACGCCTCGGTGTAGCGGGCCGGCGGGTTCGTCGTGTGGCCCTCGGCCTCGAACCCTCTCGGGTTCAGGCCCTGCCCGCGCTCGAGCTGGGGCAGCCGCTTCTCGGCGTCGTCCTTCTCGGTGCTACCAGTCTGCTCGTCGTCTAAGTCCTCGACGTAGGCCCGCAGGAACCCGGGGAACGTGATCGTGCGTCCGGACGTAGCAAACACAGCGGACTCCGACGTTATCGAGATGCCGGCCAGCCGTATCGACACCGTCGTGCCCACCGCATCGGACATCTGCGAGGCCAGCGTGCGCTGCCAGATCAGCTCGTAGAGGCGGAACTCGTCACTGCTCAGCTGGTTGGCGACCTCGCCCGGCGTGCGGAACGAGTCACCCGCGGGGCGGATGGCCTCGTGCGCCTCCTGGGCGTTTTTCACCTTGCGGGTGTAGGTGCGCGCCTCGGCCGGGACGTACGCGTCGCCGTACAGCTCGCGGGCCTGCTGCCGGGCCGCGGACAGCGCCGTCGCCGACAGGGTCGTCGAGTCGGTACGCATATACGTGATGAAGCCGTTCTCGTACAGTCGCTGGGCCACGCGCATCGTGGTCGCCGAGGACCAGCGCAGCTTGCGGCTGCCCTCCTGCTGCAGGGTGGAGGTCATGAACGGTGGGTAGGGACGGCGGCGGTAGGGCTTCTCCTCGACCCGGGTGACCTCGAAGTCGCGACCGTCCAGGCGGGCGGCCAGGCCCCGGGCGCCGGCCTCGTCCAGGTGCAGCACGTTGGACGGGGCGCGTCCGGTCTCGGGGTCGAAGTCGCGTCCGGTAGCGATCTTCATGTCGTCGAGCGCGACCAGGTTGGCGGTGAAGGTCTCCGGATCGCCCTGCTTGGGCTTGGTCGGCGCGAAGGTGCCCTCGACGTCCCAGTACTCGGCGGTCCGGAAGCGCATCCGGGCCCGTTCGCGTTCGACGACCATGCGGGTGGCCACCGACTGCACCCGGCCCGCCGAGAGCCGCGGCAGCACCTTCTTCCACAGGACGGGGCTGATCTCGTACCCGTAGAGGCGGTCGAGGATGCGGCGGGTCTCCTGCGCGTCGACAAGACGCTCGTCGATGTCGCGGGGCGACCCGACGGCCGCGGCGATCGCCTGCGGCGTGATCTCGTGGAACACCATCCGGCGCACCGGCACCTTGGGGTTGAGCGTCTGCACCAGGTGCCAGGCGATGGCCTCGCCCTCGCGGTCCTCATCCGTCGCGAGGTAGACCTCGTCGGAATCCTTGACCAGGGCCTTGAGCTTGTTCACCTGCTGTTTGCGATCGGGGCTCACGACGTACAGCGGCTCGAAATCGTGCTCGGTATCGACCCCGAGCCGGGCCCAGGGCTGGCCCTTGTACTGGGCGGGCACGTCGGCGGCGTTTCGGGGCAGGTCGCGGATATGGCCGATCGACGCCTCGACGGTGTACCCCTTGCCGAGGTAACCGCCGATCGTCTTGGCCTTGGCCGGCGACTCGACGATCACCAGCTTGTTGCCGGTGCTCGCCTTCGCGCCCTTACTCGCCACGTCGTGCTCCTCGTTCGTTGATGCTTCGTTTGATGCTTCGCGTTGATGCTTCGTGATGCAAAGATCCCCCACCTCGAACAACTGGGGGACGGGGCGGACGGTACCTCACTCCCGTTACCGTCGCGTTGAACGGTACGGCCCGTCGGGTTATGCCGCGAACGCGGCGGGCAACCACGGCCGAACCCATGCCATGCCTGGACACGTTACGCGGAGGCCCCGCTGCGGCCGCCGCCGCGCGCCGTCCCCCTGCAATCTTGATATCCGTGCGCGGTTATGGCCGCACATACATATCAAGATCCAGAACTGAGTGCGCCGGAGCGCAGACCGCCGATCAAGGCCGCCCCAGTTGCCGGGCTAGCAGGGCCAGTCGCGACCGGCCCCGGGCAGCGGGTCACCGACCACTTCGGCCAGCCGGCGCAGCCGCTTCGCCGACGTGATGCGCCATCCAGGACCAGGGCGCTGGACGAGCGAGACCGCAGTCAGGCCGAGGCGGGCCAACTGGGCGCCGGCGACCAGATGCACCGGATTGTCGGATGCCGCCGTCCCCAGCACGTAGCCGGCGTCGTCGGTCCGTCCCGCCGCGACGGCCCATAGCCGCAGACCGCCCGGGCTGAGACCGAATCCGGTCGGTGGGGCCTCGTTGGCGCCGCGCGTCCACCGCTCCGCGTACGGAGCGAGCACCGCGCTGAACGCCGTCCGGACCGACAGGCCGCTCTGGGCCGCCTCGACGGCCCGATCCGCCTCGGCTACCCCGCGCCCGGCGAACGCCTCGGCGAGCGCGTCTGCTCGCCACCGGTCCGGCACCACGATCGAGAGCCGGGCGGTGCCGCCGAGCCGGGCCCAGTGCCCGCCGGCGAGCAGCACGCCGTCCAGATCGTCGAGCACGGGTTCGGCCACCGCCGCCCCGAACAGCGAGAACTGCACCGGTCCAGCCTGGCAGAGCGACGCCCCGTTCTCCGCAAGTTGTCCGCGCGTCGCGACGCCTCAGCACATCGAAGCGCGGACAACCCGGGGAAACGGACCGGCCGATCGGGGGTGCCGACCGCCCCGCACATGCACGGAGCCGAGCCGGATCGTCCGGCTCGGCTCCTCGAGGTTGGGTGGGCTCAGCCCGCCGTGGTGTTGACCGGCTCGGCCGGGGCGACCGCATCGGGCTGAGCGCCCATCGAGATCTTGCGTCGCTTCGAGACCACGATGGCGGCAACGATGATGGCGAACGACACGATCGCGAACAGCGCCCGCAGCCCGGCCGAGGCGCTGTCACCAATGCTGAGCTTGACGATGGCCGGAGCGATCAGCACCGCCACCAGGTTCATCACCTTGATGAGCGGGTTGATCGCGGGACCGGCCGTGTCCTTGAACGGGTCACCGACCGTGTCACCGAT
>Ga0137415_10004944_pt1 | contig 13171 bp, 8 predicted proteins | sample CZODoug3_1_1_16f_FD_183082 | JGI IMG/M metagenome (GOLD analysis project Ga0137415, IMG submission 183082) | Vadose zone soil fungal communities from Angelo Coast Range Reserve, California, USA - CZODoug3_1_1_16fungal (Hybrid Assembly) | ecosystem: Environmental > Terrestrial > Soil > Vadose... | reverse complement strand
TTCGATGGGGCACTACCGGCGCGCTGACATCGAGTTCCAATTTGCGCTGGCCGAAGCGTTCACGCTGTGCGATGCCTACCATTGCTCAGTGACCACGGGCACCGACCCGAATCGGGTCATGTTCTGGTCAGGGTCCAGTTTCGATCCCGTGTTACGGGCTCGTGGTGAGAATTGCACTGACGCCAATTCGGAGCCAGATAATCTGCGCTGTTGGGTGACGGGAACATTGCCCACCCCGGGATACACGTACAACGGCGCGGCGCTCACGTGGCCCACGCTTCCGGAGGTGCTCGAAGAAGCGGGAGTGAGCTGGCGCATCTACCAGGACCCGAACGACAATTTCTCGGGAGCCATGCATGGCGGGCTGGCGTTTCAAGGCTTTCGCAATGCCAAGCCAGGCTCCTCGCTGTATCGAAACGGCATGACGCACTGGTCGTTGGAGCAGTTCGCGACCGACGTGCGCGGCGAGAAGCTGCCACGAGTTAGCTGGGTGCTGCCCTCGCAATTGTGGTCGGAGCATCCCAACGGGTCCTCGCCGCGGCACGGCGCGGCGCTGACCGCGAGGTTACTCGATGCGTTGACCGCGAATCCAAGCGTGTGGAGCAAAACCGCATTCTTCCTCACGTTCGATGAAAACGACGGCTTCTTCGATCACGTGCCAGCACCGGCGCCGCCGTCCTACAATCTGGATGGAACGCTGGCGGGCAAGGCGACGCTGAATTTGGGCGGCCACTATTTCAGCGACCCTGGGCGCAAGCATCTTCACCCACAGGACACGGCCTCGGGTGCTATCCGTCCCTTTGGCCTTGGGGCTCGGGTGCCCATGTACGTAGTCTCACCGTGGAGCCGGGGCGGGTGGGTGAATTCCGAGGTTTTCGATCACAGCTCGGTGGGCCGATTTCTTGAGAAGAGATTTCGCCTCACGATACGCGCGATCAGTCCGTGGCATCGCACGGTCTGTGGCGATCTCACCAGCGCATTCGATTTCACTAGCCCGAACGAAGTCTCTTTCCCAGCGCTGCCGCGGGTCGACGCGGCGATGGATCTTGCAAAAGCCCGCCGCCTGCCATTGCCGACGCCGCCGAAGGAGAGCCAACCTCGCTTCCAGGAAGCGGGTTCACGTCCCTCACGCGCACTTCCCTACGTGCTGCACGTCGATGCCAAGATGAGCGAGGGCAAGGTCTCATTGCAGCTCAGCAACGAGGGACGCGCCGGCGCCGTCTTTCATGTGTACGATCGATTGCATCTGGATCGGATTCCGCGCCGTTACACGGTCGAAGCGAGCTTGTCGCTCGCAGATGTGTGGGATGCAACCGCGACAGACAACGGTGCCTATCACCTGTGGGTCTACGGCCCCAATGGTTTCGTGCGCGAATTCAAAGGTTCGCTGAAGGATGCACAGCACAGCGCTCTGCAGCTCCAGGTACGTTACGATCCAAAGGCATCCACGCTGGTGCTCAGCGTCGGTAACCCGTTGGCGCAACGATGCAAGCTGCACATTAAGGCCAATGCCTATCACTCAGGCAGCGTGTGGTCCATTCAGGCAGAGCCCGGCAAACGAGCTCAACTCAGTTGGAAATTGAAAGATAGCGGCCACTGGTACGACTTTACGGTGGCGGCCGCCAATTACGAATTCCGCTTCGCTGGTCGGATGGAATCCGGCACGCATTCCATCAGCGACCCTCAATTGTCCTTGGGGTAATCCGTGCTTGAATCAACTCTGGCCGTCGAATTCGACGATCGCAGGATCGATGCGATCTTTGCCGATCTCGATCAGTGCCGGCTGCCAGGGGCGGCGGTCGGTATTGCCATCGGCGGAAAGCCCGTCTATCGCAAGGGGTTTGGCCTCGCGAGCATGGAGCTTCCGGTGATACTCGGACCCTCCATGCGAATGCGCATCGGCTCGACGACCAAGCATTTCACATCGCTGGCCTATCTGTTGCTGTGTGAGGAAGGGAAGGCGTCGCTTGACGATGCGCTCGGCCAGTATTTGCCCGAGCTCCATCCGGTGGGCCGCGGCGTCACGGTGCGGCAGCTCATGGGGCATCGCAGCGGCCTGCGCGACGCCTACGACATCAGTTGGCTGTTCGACGGAATGGAAGGACGCGTTTCGAGCGCGGAGCTTCTGTCGCTTTATCGAACCATCGACGATGTGAGCGCCGCACCCGGCAGCGAATGGAGTTACAACAACGGCGGCTACCTGCTCCTCAGCGCGATCATCGAGCGTATCGCCGATCGGTCCCTCGATGAGGTATTGCGCGAGCGGATTTGTTTCCCAGTCGGGATGCACGACACGTTGCTGCGGCGCTCGGACACCGATTTTGTGCCCAACAGCGCGACCCTACATACCAATCGCCCGGTAGGGGGCTTTTATAAGGCCCAGTTGGGCACCGACTTTTCAGGAGAGGGCGGCCTCGTTTCGACGGTCGACGATATGCTGCGCTGGCTTGCTCATATGGACGCACCCATCATCGGCAGTGAGGGCACATGGCAGGCTCTAAAAACTCCGCTGCGGCTCGACAATGGATATCTGACCGACTACGGCTTAGGCCTCGTGATTTCAAATTACCGGGCAGCCGTCATCATTTCTCATGCCGGCGGTGTCATGGGCGGCAACTCCCAAATGCTTAAAGTTCCCGCCGCGGGCCTGGACATCACAGTCATGGTTAACCGTAGCGATGTGCTCGGGATGGAACGGGTCAATAAAATTCTCGATGCATGTTTGCCGGGACTTGCGCCGGTTGAGCAGATCGCGGGAGAACGCTCGGCATTTTCCGGCGTGTACCGCTCGCCGCGCACCGGCCGTGTCATTGAAATGTTCGAGAAGGGAGGGCAGCAGGCTATCTCCATGGATGGGTACGAGCTGCCCTTCGAATCAGATTGCGCCGGAAAGATGCGGCCTGTACCAGCGTGGAGTTCCATCAAGCAGACGATCGCTTGGGTGCACGGCGCGGAGGAGCCGCGGCAGATCTCATTGGACGATCATGGAAACATCGACGAACTGCAGGCCGTGGAGCCGTCCACGACGGCTAATGTGGCCGGGATCACTGGCGGTTATGCGGCGGAGGCGATTCGCACACGCGTGACGATCGAAGAAACCGCGGCGGGTCCGCGCCTGCGAACGCGGGGGCCCTTCGGCTCAAGCGCCGTATTCGATCTGCAATACCTTGGCGATCGTCTCTGGAAGGCCAAATCGACCGGCTCGGTGCCGTGGGGCGCGATACTTTCTTTTGCTACCGATGGGCACTCTTTTCGTTTTTCGTCCGCGCGCACTCGGGCTCTGGTCTTCCGTCGCGACATCGATCGCGCATGAGCGGTGCCGAACGAGCATCGGCATTCCAGCGGCGAGACTTGCAGTTGATCGCGCTGACTTTTGCGTTCTCGGCTGCGGCCTACGCTCGAATCGCGCTGAGTCCGCTGCAGGAGACGGTGCGGGCCGCGCTCGGATTGAGCGACGGCCAGATGGCGCTGTTGCAGGGTCCCGCGCTCGCGCTGCCGACGGTGGCTCTGGCGATTCCATTCGGGTTCCTAATCGATCGCGGTTCGCGCGTTCGTCTTCTTCTGCTGCTGGCGGTGCTCGATGTAGTGGGCAGTGCGCTGACGGCATTTGCATCCGGCTTTACACTGCTCGCCGTCGGCCGCGGTCTCGTTGGGCTCACGACTTTTGCAAACAATCCGGTGGCGATTTCATTGATATCGGATCTGTATGCTCCTGCGCAGCGCGGCCGTGCGCTCACCGTATTGGGGCTTGGCAACATAGGGGGCAACGCGGCAGCGTTCGCTCTTGGCGGGGTCCTCTTGGCGTTGGCGCAATCCGGACAGCATGACTGGCGGTGGGCGATGCTGTGGCTCACCTCGCCTTTGGTTCTGGTCGTGTTTGTCGTATCGATGATGCAAGAGCCGTCGCGCACGAGCGTCGTGATTCAGCGCCCTTCCGTCCATCAGGCCTTTCGCGAGCTTTGGCTCTATCGCTCTCTGGTCTTGGCGTTGCTTGCGATCGTGGCGATGGCGGAAATTGCCCTCGGGGCCACGATGGTTTGGGCGGCCCCGGCTCTGTCGCGGACGTTTGCGCTGAGTCCGGATCGTGTCGCGGGCGCCATGGCAGTTGCCCTGCTCGTGAGCGGAGTACTCGGTCCGGTCGCCGGCGGTGTGTCGGCGGATCTATGTCAGCGTTCAGGAGGCCCGCGCCGCACCATGATGGTGTTGACGATCTTGGCGTTCGTAGGCGTTCCGATTGGTCTCTTCGCCGTGGCACCCAGCTTTTTGCTTGCAATAGTTTTGCTCACGGCATTTATCACCTTGGCCACCGCAATGGTTACGATGCAGACCGCGCTGTTCACCATCGTGGTTCCTAATGAGCTGCGCGGGCTCTGCATGGGAATCGTCGTGGCGACGTGCGTACTAGTAGGGACGGGGCTTGCGCCGATGACGGTCAGTGCCCTGTCCACCTCGACTGGCGGACCCGCGACGATCGGCAAAGCGCTATCCATCGTCTGTGTCACGACGGGTTTGCTCGGCGCGCTGATCGCCGTTTCGACCATTCGCTTGTTCCCCACCGCGCTCAAGTTCGCGGATTGAACTGCTCGCATGTGTGACACCATTTTCGCATCGGCGCAAAGTACGGCGGAGCGCATCGCGCTATTCGGCAAGAACAGCGACCGCGAGCGCAACGAGGCGCAGACCGTGGAGCATTTTTCAGTGGCCACGCATGGCGCGGATGCCAAGCTGAAATGTACCTATATCACCATACCCCAGGTACGGCGCACGAACGCGGTACTGCTGTGCCGCCCCTTCTGGTGCTGGGGAGCCGAGATGGGTGCGAATGAACACGGCGTCGTGATTGGCAACGAAGGATTGCACGCACGCACTTCTGCGCCCGAGGCCGAGGCGTTGGTCGGCATGGATCTCGTCCGGCTTGCGTTGGAGCGTGCCGCTACGGCTGCCGAAGCCGTCGATGTGATCACCACACTGCTCGAGCAGTATGGGCAGGGCGGCGATTGCGGCCATCTGATGCAGGTCTACTACAACAATGGATTTCTGCTTGCAGATGCCGCGGAGGCATTCGTTCTCGAGAGTGTCGGGCGGGAGTGGGTGCTGGAGCGCGTCGCGAGGGTCCGCACCCTTTCGAATACTTACAGCATCGGCCGTGACGCGCAGCGCGTGAGCGCGGGCCTTCTTACCATGATCGCAAATGGCGGATGGAGCTTGCATGCACATCCTCACTATGGCGATGCCATCTCCAATCCCGGCAGGGAGCATATCGGGCGCGCACGTGCTCGCCTCGCGCGCTCGAGCGCGCTGCTCAACTCACGACTGGGAAGTCTAGGCGCGGGCGACATGATGAACGTCCTGCGCGATCACGACGCCGGAGGCGCTTCTTCGGAAGGAGCGCATTTCGCCAACGTCACGATCTGCATGCACGCGGCGGGCGAGGATCGTCCCGGCCAGACTACCGGCTCGCTCGTGTCCGAGCTTCGCGGCGCCGGCAGCATCCATTGGGTCACCGGCAGCGCCGCGCCGTGCACGTCGATTTTCAAGCCGGTACTGCTCGATGCGCCATTCCCGGCGCAGGGCCTGCTGCCGACGGATCGCTTCGACCCGCAGACCCTCTGGTGGAGTCACGAGCGGCTGCACCGAACGGCAATCTTGGCTGGTTTACAGACGTTCTTGGAGGACATCCGCTGCGAGCGCGACCAACTCGAAGCAGCCTTCCGCACGCAGGTTCAAGAAGTCGTCGAGGGTGGCACCGCGGCCGACCGTGCGCGCGTCGTCTTGCACTGCTGGGCCGAGGCGAGTGCAGCGGAGGATCGCTGGCTCCGGCGGGCGCGTGAGATGCCGTGGACGATGCAGGAGACGGCCATCGGCAAGATGTGGCTCGACATGAGTCTCGCTGCCGGTATGGATCTTTCGCCCTGAGGCCGTCATGGAACTCGACTTTACCGCCCCCTTCGAGTTGCGCGTCACGATAGAGCGATGGCCGCTCGCGACTCCGTTTCGGATCACAGGGAAGATATTTGAGAGCATGGATGTGATCGCAGTCAACATCGAGAAGGGTGGGCGGATCGGAGTAGGCGAGGCGTGCGGCCTCTACTACATGAACGACACTCCTTCGCTGATGGCCGAGCGGATCGAGTCGATCAGAACGCGGCTAGAAGCAGGGTTCAACCGCACATCCTTGCAGGATCTGCTTCCGCCGGGCGGCGCGCGCAATGCGCTCGATTGCGCGGTTTGGGATTTGGAGGCGGAGCTGACCGGTCGCGCGGCGTGGCAAATAGCGAGCATCCGCCCGCCAGAACCCTTGCTCACGACCCTGACCTGCGGAGCGGATGAGCCGCGCAGAATGGCAAATCGCGCGCGAAGAGAATACGCACACGGGCGAGCCATCAAGTTGAAGCTGACGGGAGAGCCGGTGGACGCCGAGCGCGTTCGGGCGGTGCGCGAGGCCAGAGCCGATGTATGGCTCGCCGTCGATGCGAATCAAGGCTTCACGCGTACATCATTTGAAGAAATATTACCCACGCTCGTCGATGCGCGAGTTGCGCTCATCGAGCAGCCGTTTCCCATCGGGCAGGACGCTCTGCTCGACGGCTTGCAATGTCCGATACCGATCGCTGCGGACGAAAGCCTGCAGCATCTGTCCGATCTGCCGAGAATCGCAGGCCGGTTCAGTGTTGCCAACATCAAGCTGGATAAATGCGGCGGGGTGACGGAGGCGCTCGCGATGGCCCGAGCGGCACGAGAATTCGGATTGACCCCGATGGTCGGCAATATGGGCGGCACCTCGCTTTCCATGGCGCCGGCGTTCTTGGTCGGCCAGCTTTGCGACATCGTCGATCTCGACGCGCCCATGTTCTTGAAATCGGATCGTGCGGTCACAGTTCAGTATCGGGGCGGCTACGTCACGAGCCCGAATAGGCTTTGGGGCGGCGAAAGTGCCTCGGAGGCCTGAGGCAAAATGACTATTCGGCGCAGAGATTTTCTATCTGGTGCGAGTGGCGCGCTGGCCGGACTTGCAGCGTCTGCGGCTAGAGCGGATGCGCCGGTGCCGGAATTTCCCAGAACAGCAGATCGTCAGGATGCACGAACATTCAACGGTCCCTACCGAAATGAGGGCCTGAGCCACATCGCCTTTCCGATGGGCGGTATGGGGGCAGGGATGATCTGCTTGGAAGGGCATGGTGCGCTGTCGAAATTCTCACTGCGAAATCGTCCAGATTTGACGAGTGAGCCGCGGATGTTCGCGGCAGTATCAATCAAGGGCTCGTTCACCCAGGCGCGGGTTTTGGAAGGCCCGGTGCCGGCTCGCAAGATCAGTGCGGCGAATCCGAATTGGATGCAGGGCGTCTGTTGGGGATTGCCTCGATATCGAGAAGCGGTGTTCGATGCGCGGTTTCCGTTTGCGACCGTGCGCCTCGAAGATGAGTCGATGCCGCTGTCGGTCGAGTTGACCGGATGGAGTCCCTTCATCCCCGGAGATGCCAACAGCGCCTCGCTACCCGTCGCGGGCATCGAATACCGCTTCGTTAATACGAGTTCCGCGCGCGTCGAAGCAATGTTCTCGTTCAATACCGAGAATTTCATGGCAAGTGCGTCGGAATTATTCGCTCTAGCCACCCCGCGCTCACTGATTCGATCGACCCGCGACGGATTTATCCTGTATGGCCCAGGCGAGGCTGACCACCCATGGGATGCGGGCTACTGCGCCATCTGGGTCGGTGAGCCGTCCGCCCGAGTCAATCGAGCTTGGTTCAAGGGAGCGTGGCTGGAAGTAATCAGCGCCTTACGAAAGGTTTGGGCAGATATCGAGGCAGGTTGGTACACAGAGCACGATCCGCCGGAAGCAGCCTATTCGCCGGGGGCTTCATTGTTCGCGCCGATGGTGCTCTCGCCCGGCGAGACGCGTTGCATCACGCTTCGGTTGGCTTGGTATATACCGCAATCGAATCTCTTTCAGCCGGCTAGCGCACGTGTAGGCGATCACCGAGCCTCGCTGGCTCCGGTCGCTGGCACATACCAGCCCTGGTACGCGGGGCGCTTCTCCAGTATCGACGAGGTGTGTGAATACTGGAACCGTCAGTACGCTTCACTGCGCAAGGCAACGGCAGCCTTCACGCAAACTTTCTATAGTTGCACCTTGCCGGCTGAGATCATCGAGGCCGTCGGTGCACATCTCGTTATCCTGAAGTCACCTACATTATTGCGGCAAACCGATGGCCGGCTTTGGGGTTGGGAAGGCTCTGATCCCGAGAATGGCGGCGGAGGTTACGGCACCAGCACCCATGTCTGGAATTATGCTCAAGCGATTGCACATCTCTTCCCGGAGCTCGAGCGGGGACTGCGTGAGACGGAGCTGACACTGAACCAGAATGCGGCCGGCCATCAGTATTGCCGAGCCGCGCTTCCCTTGCGCTCCCTGGATCGGGAGGCCGAGTTTGCACCGGTTCCCGACGCGGCGGATGGCCAGCTCGGGGGAATACTCAAAGCATATCGGGAATGGCGGATCAGTGGGGATACCGAATGGCTGCGGCGGCAATGGGAGCACATCCGCGCGAGCATGGATTACTGTATCCGTACCTGGGACCCTCGGCGCCGAGGCTGGATCGAAGAGCCGCACCTGACGACCTTCGACATGGACTTCTGGGGTCCGAACAGTTTCACCACGAGTCTGTATTTGGGTGCGCTAAAAGCGATGACGGTGATGGCTGTCGCCCTAAACGAGTCGAGCGGCGACTACGCCAAGTTGCTGCACCTGGGCGTTTATCGTTTAGAGCACGAGCTCTTCAACGGCGAATACTTCTTCCAGCGAACCGAATGGCGGCGGTTGCAAGCCGCTTTCCCGCCGCTCGATAGTCTGAACTATTGGAGTCACCGGGCAGCCTCCGGCGCACGCCGGAAGGCGAGCGGCTCGCCGAGCGCGAAGGGCCGATGGGTCAATACGGGATGGGATGCCTGGCGACAGGGCTAATGGGCATTTGGTTAAGCTCGGCCTGCGGCGTAGATGCCGGTGTGGATAAAGCCAAAATCGAAAGCCACCTCTTGGCCGTTCATCGCCATAATTTCGCGAAAGACTTGAGAGAGGTACCGGTTTTTCGTGCACCGGAGTATGCGAGCGCGGGGGAAGCGGGGCTCGTGAATTGTACCTGGCCTAAGGGCGACCGCCCCACACTGCCGCTGATGTATGCGGATGAGGTATGGGCCGGGGTCGAGTATGAAGTGGCGTCTCAGCTCATTTCGGTGGGGCGTGTCGAAGAGGGGTTAGAGATCGTTCGAGCGAACCGCAGGCGGTACGATGGCCGCACGCGCAACCCGTTCGATTCTGTGGAAGCCGGGCACTGGTATGCGCGAGCGCTGTCTGCTTATGCCTTGCTCCAAGCCTGCAGCGGCGCTCGATTCGACGCCGTCGAGAGGGTGTTGTATTTGACTCCGGCCATCGGCGGCGACTTTCGCTGCTTCCTGTCGACGGCGACCGGCTATGGGGTAGTCGGCGTCAAAGACCGCCAACCCTTTGTGGAAGTGGCCGCCGGGGCCATCCCCTATCGTCGCATCGAGTATCTGCAAGCGCGTGACGGAAAATGAATTGCGCGTACAAGGAGTTGCAATGAGAGCAGGGAGAGCGCGAATAGCCCAAGCGTGGGTCCTTAGCCTGTCCTTGGTTGCCTTGCAGCCTTGCCGAGCAAGCGAAGACTCAAAATCGATCGTCGATGTCCGTTTCGATGCGCCGTATCGGCAGATCGAAATTAGTCTGGGCGATGAGTGGGCGCCGACCTGGGGTCGCGATGATGTCCTGTATACCGGCAACGACGATGGCACGAGCTTCGGGGGTGTCGAGAACAACGCCATCGCCTTCGGCAAGCTCGAAGGCTCGAATCCCTACTCGCTGAAGGGCACAACGATCAACGGGATGGAAGACTTCCGGGAGCCGTTGATCTTCGGTCCGGAGGCGGCCCGGTGGCAAACTCTGGAGACCTATTCGATAGAAGGTGTGCGCTATCGATTCATCGCCTGCGACGCAGATGCGAGCCACTCCGGCTCGTCATGCCTCGCGAGTTCGACGGATGACGGCAAGAACTGGCGACGAATTACCGCGCCCGCTAAGTCCTTGTCTCGTGCTGCGCGATTCGGCGCGCCGTCGTTCATTGCGCAAGGGCAGTTGGAGAGTCTTTTTGGAGGTAAGCTCGGGGAATATGCATTTGCCAGCTCTTACGCCGGCGTAGTTGCTGGTCGGGACAATTACCTGATCGGAAGAGTCAAGAAAGAAAAATTACCTGATTCCGATCTCGCCGATTGGACGTTCCAACAAGCCAATGGCTCTTGGGGTCCATTGGAGACTGCCGCACAATTTCCAAACACCTCATACCTGGGACCCGACGGCGCCAACTGGAAGATCACGAACACCTATAGCGTCGATGGCGTGCTTTACATGTTTGTGACACGGTGCGTCTATCCTCGTCAATCAAGCGATCCCAACCACCGTCACGTTTGGCAGAACGCCAGCGTCGTCAAATCGACGGATTTAGGCAAAACCTGGACGCGTTCGGCCGCGGACAATTACGCAAAACCGATGTTCCCTGACAAGCGATTTGGAACACCTTATTTCGTTTGGTATGGAAAGGACGGTGCGGCGACCGTGGACAACGCCGACAAATACGTCTACGCCGTGTCCAACGACGGATACTTCGAGAATGGTGACAATTACGTGCTGGGGCGGGTGCTGAGATCGAAGCTGCCCAAACTTGCGGCAGCGGACTGGTCCTTCTTTAGGGCTGGTGATGGAATGCAGGAGAGCAGCTGGACGCCGACGTTGGAAACAGCCGTACCTGTTCTTGCGAACCCAGGACGGGCCAGCATGACCGGCATGACCTATATCGAAGGCTTGCGCCGCTACATCATGGTCGTTTGGCACTATCACCGGGACAACTTCGATCAGGCCATTAAAGCCAAAGATCTGGGCACGGTACTGGAGTTTTTCGAGGCGCCGAAACCTTGGGGACCGTGGAACAAAGTCAAGGCATTCGACACGGGGCGATTGGGTTGGTACACCCCGATCGTCGGGCAACGTTTTCAGACGGCGGTAAACTCAACCGCCGTGAGCGTATTTCTCTATGCGACCGGCTTCCAAACCAAGCCTGAGGGCGGGCTGGACTTTGCCTTGTACAAGCTGAACTACATGCCCATTACGCTCTCGACGACCCTGTTGAAGCATAAGGATCTCGCCTTCGTCGGATCTAAATAGTCATGTGAGACCATAGATGTGCTCGGCATGCGAGCGGGACCAACCTCTCTGGGGGCGTATGGGCGCGACCCCCTTGGGAAAAAAACAATCGCCCTCCCGACATCGCTTCATAGACACGCCAAGGCCAGAGATCCAAATGGGCGGGGAGGCGACGGCTGTGTCATCGCAGCATTCTTTCCCGCGCACCGCCCTCTCGCCCGGAGGCTCGACAAGATCCGAGGGACGCGCCCCAGTCCCGAGTCATTCCAGGACGGATAAGCAGCCAGCAGCCACGGCTATTCCAGGCTCATATGGCCTGACCCTGTCAAGTGGCACGGACCTCCTCTCTCGCGACCTTCCGCGCCGATTGTACTAACGTCTTGCGTTGGATGTCAGCTGACAGCGGACGGGTAACGCGACGCGCAGGCATGGTGTTGGCGACGATGGATCATGCTCATATCCGCGGATTGGTTACCGGCATTTCATCTTTCCGTCGCGGGGCTGCCTGCGCTCTAGTATCGGGGATCATCGCGTGCGATGCCCACGTAGCCTGATCGAGGGTTCCCCTCATCGGCGCCTGCGCATCGCGTTGCCCCTCCGCTAGTCAGGGGGAAATTCGTTGATGGCTGGGGTAGTTGGCTTCTCCGTGTTGGGTCGTCGGGGGGGTGTTTAATGATCAACTCACACAGTGGGGCGTCACTTGGCGTGCGATATCCCAAACAAACCCCGCCAGTTCCCGGGCGATGGCCACGCAGATCTTGTTCTGGTGCAGCTTGCGGGCGGTCAAGCGCCGATAGCGATGCGCGAGGCGCAGCTGCGCACGCCAGGCAATCTCGCGCACGGCTTTGGGCTGTCCCTCCTGGCGGATCTGCAGAAGACGACTGATGCGCGCCGGAAAGCGATAATTCCAGGCAGCTTCTACCAACACGCGCCGCGCGTGACTGTTACCACACTTGGTGATTTCGCCCTGGCGGCGAGTTTGACCGGTGGAGTACTCGGAAGGGACCAGTCCGAGAAACCCCATCAGCTCGCGTGGGCGGGCAAAGCGGCTGAAGTCGCCGATCTCCGCGACCAGCGTCACGCCAGCCACGAAGTCGATGCCGCGCAGACTCGTGAGTGCCTGCACTACGGGCTTCAGGCGCCACTGTTCGCTCTGCGCTCGCAGCGCCTCGGTGAGGCGCTCGACCCGTTCGTGGCCGTCTTTGACCGCCTGACGATACTCGGTGAAGGCGATGTGTTGCGCCGGATGCGCGAAGCTCACATCCGCGAGATACCGCTCGTGCGCCAGCGTCCAGGAGCTCTTACCCGTGTACCGACGGCCGTGACGCAGCAGCATCGCCTTCAGTTGCTGCCGGGCTTTCAGCCGGGCCGCCACCGCATCCTCCCGGGCGCGCGACAGATCCCGGATCGCCTCATCCCGCTCATCGGGCACCACGACATGGACCAGGTCCCCCGAGCGCTCCAAGCGGGCCAGGGTCAGCGCATCGCGCCGATCGGTTTTGATGCGCTCGTTCGGGCGGCGCGCGATCTTGCCCGGGACTACCACCTCGCAGTGATACCCGCGGGTACGCAGCTGGCGCGCCAGCCCGTAACCGCACGGTCCCGCCTCGTACACCACCAGCTGGCTCTCGGGCTTACCGAGTTTCTTCAGCGCTTTCAGCAACTGCGGCAGATCCGGTCCTACCGTGCCGAGGAATCGCGGGGCCTCGCGCCCGGCTTCAGCTACACCGATGGCATTGGAATCGATGTGAACGTCCAATCCAACAAACGAAGTGATAGTCTTACTCATGGGTCTTGCCTCCTCTGACATGGGGCACCAATGCGCCTCGCGGCGCTTGTGCATGTGGCTCGGCGCACCTCACGGTGCGCAACCCACGATACTGGAGGCAAGACCTCTCACCCTCTAGCTGACTCTTCACCTGCGCCTAACCTCCCAGCGGGTCAGGCCATCATGTCTAG
>Ga0137415_10004943_pt1 | contig 13174 bp, 10 predicted proteins | sample CZODoug3_1_1_16f_FD_183082 | JGI IMG/M metagenome (GOLD analysis project Ga0137415, IMG submission 183082) | Vadose zone soil fungal communities from Angelo Coast Range Reserve, California, USA - CZODoug3_1_1_16fungal (Hybrid Assembly) | ecosystem: Environmental > Terrestrial > Soil > Vadose... | reverse complement strand
CTGCTCGGCGTGATCCTGTTCGTGTTCGTCGTGATGCGGTTCTCGCCGACCGATCCGGCGATGGCCGCGTTCGACGGCGCGAACGCCACCCACGAGCAGCTGCAGCAGTTCCGGCACGAGAACGGGCTCGACGATCCGCTGCCGGTGCAGTACGTGCGGTTCGTGTGGCACCTGCTGCAGGGCAACTTCGGCACCAGCGTCATCACCAAACAGCCGGTGTCGAACAGCATCTCGACGGCATTGCCCCTCACCGTGCAGCTCACCTTGCTGGGCCTGCTCATCGCGATCGTGCTGTCGCTGGTCCTCGGTGTCACCGCGGCGATCTTCCGTGACCGCTGGCCCGATCAGCTCATCCGGCTCGTGTCGCTGGTGGGCGTCGCCGCGCCGGCGTTCTGGATCGCGCTGCTGCTCGTGCAGTGGCTGGCCGTCGGGCAGGGACTGTTCCCGACCAGCGGGTACGTGAGCCTGAACGACTCGTTCACCGGCTGGCTGAAGTCGCTGACGTTGCCGGCCATCGCGTTGGCGTTGCCGGTGGCCGCGCAGCTGACCCGCATCATTCGGACGTCCGTGGTCGAGGAGCTCGACAAGGACTACGTGCGGACGGCGCGCGGCGGCGGGCTGCCGCCGATCGTGGTGGTGGGGCGCAACGTGTTGCGCAACGCGCTCATCAACCCGCTCACCGTATTGGGATTGCGGGTCGGCTATCTGCTCGGCGGGGCCGTCGTCATCGAGACGATGTTCGCGCTGCCCGGCATGGGCCAGAACATGATCCAGGCCGTTCTGGACGGTGACACGTCCAAGGTCCAGGGCTTCGTGATCACCATCGCCCTCGGGTTCGTGCTGGTGAACCTCATCGTCGACGTCCTGTACTTGATCGCCAATCCACGCCTGCGAACTGCTGGGGGGAAGGCGTGATGCGACCCGGGCTGACGGCCCGCCTCACCCGTCCCGGCATCAACTTCCGGCGGCTGAACGCGGCCGCCTGGGTGGCGCTGGCGGTGCTCGTACTGCTGGTACTGGTAGCAATCTTTGGCTCGCTCGTGGCCACGCACAACCCGGACGCGCTGAGTACCGACACGGTCGGCCCGAGCGGCGCGCACTGGTTCGGCACCGACCAGTCCGGGCGCGACATCTTCTCCCGGCTGGTCTACGGCACCCGGTGGTCGCTCGCGATCGGCCTGGGCGCGACCGGGCTGGCCCTGGTCGCCGGAACGCTGATCGGATCGTTCGCGGCCACCTCGCGGCGCTGGCTGGACGAGGTCGTGATGCGCCTGCTCGACATCATCATGGCGTTCCCCGGCATCGCGCTCGCCGCCGTGCTGGTGGCCGTGTTCGGCCGCGGCATCCCGGTGCTGATCCTGGCGATCGGGTTCCTCAACATGCCGTCGGTGGCTCGCGTCGTGCGGGCGAACGTGCTGGCGCAGTACGGCGAGGACTACGTCGACGCCGAGCGGATCATCGGCGCGAAGCGGTGGTTCATCCTGGTCCGGCACGTGGCCGTGAACTGCGCGGCACCGGTGCTGGTGTTCGCCACGATCATGGTGGCCGACGCCATCGTGTTCGAGGCGTCGCTGTCGTTCATCGGCGTGGGCATCCAGCCGCCCAACCCGTCCTGGGGGTCGGTGCTCGCCGACGGCAAGGACCTGGTGCTGACCGGCGGCTGGTGGGCGACGTTGTTCCCCGGCCTGATGATCCTGGTGACGGTGCTCGCCCTCAACGTCCTGGCCGAGGGCATCTCCGACGCGTGGGCGGCCCCGTCGGCGCGCCGGGCTCGGGCCGGAGCGGTGGCCAAGGCGGTCGAGGCGGCGGCCGAGAACACCGCGCCGGTGCTGCCGATCCGGGGTCTGCGCGAGGCCGGTGATCGGCTGAGCCGCCAGCGTCGCGACCTCGGCGATGCACGGACGGTGTTGGAGGTGAACCGTCTCGCGGTCTCGTTCGCCGATCGGCACAACGGCGTCAACGTGGTGGACGACGTGTCGTTCACGGTGCGTTCGGGCGAGGTGCTCGGGCTGATCGGCGAGTCGGGCTGCGGCAAGACGCTCACCGCGCTCTCGATCCTGGGCCTCGAGCCGGCGGCGGCAAGGGTGTCGGGCGAGATCCGCTTCGAGGGCCGCGACCTGCTCACCATGCCGGCCCGGCGCCGGCGCAAGCATCTCGGCCACGACATCTCGATGATCTACCAGGACGCGCTGAGCTCGCTCAACCCGGCGATGACCATCCGGGCGCAGCTCAAGCAGTTCACCCGCCGCGGCGGCACGCGCACACCCGAGCAGCTGCTGGAGCTGGTGAACCTCGACCCCGGGCGCACCCTTCGCTCCTACCCGCACGAGCTGTCCGGCGGTCAGCGGCAACGCGTCCTGATCGCGATGGCCTTGTCGCGCAGCCCCAAACTCATCGTCGCCGACGAGCCGACCACGGCGCTGGACGTCACTGTCCAGGCCCAGATCATGCGGCTGCTGATGCGATTGAAGGACGAGTTGGGCTTCGCGCTCATTCTCGTGTCGCACGATCTGGCGCTCGTGTCGCAGGTCGTCGATCGGGTCGTGGTGATGTACGGCGGGCAGGTGGCCGAGACGGGGTCGATCGCGCAGGTGGTGGGCTCGCCGCGGCACCACTACACGCGCGGGCTGCTCGGCGCGGTGCTGTCGCTGGAGGAGAACGACGCCAGGTTGACGCAGATCAAGGGTGTCGTGCCCTCGCCCGCGGAGTTCGAGCCCGGCTGCCGCTTCGCCGGGCGGTGTCCGGCCGCGCGGGCGATCTGCCACAGCGAGCTCCCGCTCGAGGTCGGCGACCCGGACCATCTCGTCAGCTGCCACTTCCCGGCCGAGCAAATCCTGATCGGCGCGGAGGCAACGCGATGAGCGCTCGCGCGAAGAGCCCGCCGGCCGCGACGCGGACGCGCCGCCAGGCGCGTTCGGATCCGGGATTGCCCCCGAAGCGAAGCGAGTGGGGCGAGCACGGATCCGACTCCGGCGGATTGGTCGAGCTGGATGGCTTGCATGTGGTGCACCGGGTTCGTTCGGCCGGACTGTTCGGCCACGACAACGTCTACGCGCTGACCGATGCGCACCTCGTCCTGGAACCCGGTCAGACGGTCGGCGTGGTGGGCGAGTCGGGATGCGGCAAGTCCACGCTGGCCAAGGTCATTGTCGGGTTGCAGCGCCCCACCGAGGGGACCGTGCGCTACAACGGGCGATCGCTGTGGGAGATGAAGCCGACCGAGCGGGCACGTGACTTCGGGTCGAACGTCGGCATGATCTTCCAAGATCCGACGACCGCGTTGAATCGCCGGCTGTCCGTCGCCCGCATCATCGCCGACCCGCTCGAGGTGCACCGCGTCGGGACGCCGGCGCAGCGCCGCGAGCGGGTGCGCGAGCTGATGTCGCTGGTCGGGCTGCCCGACAGCGTGGCGGATGCCGTGCCCGGGCAGCTCTCCGGCGGGCAGCGCCAGCGCGTGGCCATCGCCCGCGCGCTCGCCCTGCGCCCGGCGCTGCTGGTGGCCGACGAGCCGACGTCCGCCCTGGACGTGTCGGTGCGCGCGCAGATCCTGAATCTGCTCATCGAGCTGCGCCAGGAACTCGACCTGGCGATGGTGTTCGTCTCCCACGACATCCAGACCGTGCGGACGATGAGCGATCGGATCATCACCATGTACCTCGGCCGCATCGTCGAGGAAGCGCCGGTGGCCGCCATCCCCGACGGGGCCAGGCATCCGTACACCCGCGCCTTGTTCTCAGCGACTCCGAGCCTGCTGCACGAGACCGAGCCGATCGTTCTCAGTGGGCCGGTTCCGTCGGCGACCGCACCGCCGAGCGGATGCAACTTCCGCACCCGATGCTGGAAGGCCACCGACGAGTGCGCCCTCGACCTGCCACCGCTCGAGGCCGCGTCCACCGAGCACACGTTCCGCTGCATCCATCCCGAAGTACCGCACGCCGCCGCGCACTGATTCGCCTTGATTCGATTCGCACTAGGAGCCTGCATGACGTTCGCCGGCATCATCCCGCCGCTGTGTACGCCGTTCGACGACGACTATGCCGTCGACACGTCGTCGCTGCGGCGGGTGATCGACTTCCAGATCGACGCCGGCGTGCACGGGTTGTTCGTCCTCGGGTCATCCAGCGAGGCTGCATTTCTGCCGGACGAGCAGCGGCGAATCACGATGGAGACAACGGTCGAGCAGGTCGCCGGGCGGATCCCGGTACTGGCCGGCTGCATCGACATGACCACGCTGCGGGTGGCCGAGCATGTTCGGGCGGCCGAGGCGGCGGGCGTCGACGCGGTCGTCGTCACCGCCCCGTACTACACGCGCACCCATGTCGCCGAGATCGAGCGCCACTTCCGGCTACTGCACGAGGCCACGGAACTGCCGATCTTCGCGTACGACATCCCGGTTGCGGTGCACTCGAAGCTGAACGGCGAGATGGTGTTGCGGCTCGCCGCCGACGGCGTGCTTCGCGGCCTGAAGGACTCGAGCGGCGACGAGGCCGGTTTTCGCTACGTTCTGCTGGGCCGGCGGGACCGGGCCCTGGACGGGTTCGCGATCTTCACCGGGTCGGAGATCGTGGTCGACTCAGCACTCGCCATGGGCGCCGACGGCGCGGTGCCCGGGCTCGGCAACGTCGATCCGGCCGGCTACGTCGCGATCTACGACCACGTGCGCGCCGGTGACCTGCGCGCCGCCCAGGTCGAACAGGAACGGCTGATGCGGCTGTTCACCATCGTCGCGGTGGCCTCGCCCGACCGGGTGGGTGCCGGGTCGGCCGGGCTGGGCTCGTTCAAGGCCGGGATGAAGATGCGCGGCCTGATCGAGAACGCGCTGATGGCCCCGCCGCAATTGCCCCTCACTGAAGAGGAACTCCTGCAAATAAAGAACAAACTCGTGGAGGCCGGTCTGCTATGAAGCCGTTCGTCGCAGTGCTCGTCCTGATCATCGCCGCGTTCGTGCCCATACCGGCCGCCGCCGCTGCGTCCGCGCCGTACTTCGAGCAGCAGGTGCTGTTCAAGGCGTCGCAGGATCCGGGGTACGCGTGCTTCCGGATCCCGGTGATCGTGCGCACCACGAACGGGACGCTGCTGGCCTTCGCCGAGGGGCGGGTGAACAACTGCGGCGACGCCGGCGACATCGACGTCGTACTCAAGCGCTCGACCGACGGCGGCCGCACCTGGTCGCCGCTCTCGGTCGTCAATGCCGGTGACGGTGATACGCACGGCAATCCAGTGCCGATCGTCGACCGGACGACGGGCCGCATCGTGCTGATCACCACGTACAACAAGGGCCGCACCGACAGTCGCGGATGCACGGCGCCGTGCCCGCGCACGCCGCACGAGCAGTACAGCGACGACGACGGCCTGACCTGGTCGACCCCGACGGACATCACCGACCAAGCGTCGCGGCCCGACTGGAACTGGTGGTACGCGTCGGGTCCGGTGCACGGCATCCAACTCACCCAGGGCCGCCACGCCGGACGGCTCGTGTTCGGCGTGAACGCCGAGACGAGCAACGGCACCGCGGCGATCGCCAACCACGCGGCGCTGATCTACAGCGACGATCACGGCGCGACCTGGCAGGTGGGCGCCGTCGGCACGATCCCGTTCGCCGCCGGTGGAACGTTCACGCAGAAGCCGTCGGAGGTCAGCGTCACCGAACTCGCCGACGGGACGCTCTACGTGGCCGGGCGCGAGCAGAGCGGCACCGATATCGGCAACCGCGATTACGCGATCAGCCGCGACGGCGGGCGGACGTTCAGCACGCCGTTCACCACCATCCCGGATCTCGTCACGCCGATGGTGCAGGGATCCGTGCTGCGGCTGCAGCGCCGGGGCTCGCCCGATCGCCTGCTGTTCTCCTCACCGTCGGACACCGACCAGCGGCGCTCGATGATGATCCGATCCTCCTATGACGGTGGTCGCACCTGGGAGAACGCCGACCAGGGCACGCGGATAACGTCGGACTGGTCGGCCTACTCCGACCTGGTCCAGATCAGCGGCCCGTCGCAATCGGATGCGGATATCGGCTTGCTCTATGAGGGCGGCCCGGTCGGCCCTTATGACGAGATCCGCTTCGCCCGCTTCGACGAGGCCCACCTCGGGTGGCGCAATTCGGCCGGCCCGACGACCCCCGACGTCTCGCACCATGCCGACGCCCACGTGCTCGGCGGTGCCTCGGTGACGACGGGCCACTTCGGTGGCGGGCTGGCACTGGACGGCGTCGACGACTACGTCCGCGTGCCGTGGAACCCGGCCCAGCCGCCCGGCGCCGGCGACTTCACCTGGACGGCATGGTTCCGCTACGGCGCGAGCACCGGCAACCAGGTGCTGCTGTGGCTCGGCGGCATGGGCACCACCGCGCCACAGGTGTGGCTGCGGGGCGAGCCGGCCAACCACCGGCTGATCGCCATGATGGCCACGGCATCCGGGACGAAGTCGATCTCGTCCACCGATGCGTACGCCGACCAGGCCTGGCACCACGTCGCGTTGGAGCGCACGGGCGGGCAGTTGCTGATGTACGTCGACGGCGCACTGGTCGCGTCCGGCCCGGACGTCGCCGGATCGGTCAGCCAGACCGTGTCGTTCCAGATCCAGATCGGCGAGCGGCTCGACGGCGCGTTCCACCTCGACGGGACACTCGACGAGGTGCGCATGTACAACCGGGCACTGTCCACCGCCGAACTCGACGCCGTTCGGGTGCGCAACGCCGACCCGCGCGCCGGCGAGGTGCTGCGCCTGCCGTTCGACAAGCTGCACGGGGAGTCATGATGCGCAGGATGCTCATCGTCGGGGTCGCCGGACTCGTGTGTGCGGCCGCTGCCGTCACCGCCGCCGCGGCCGGCCCGTCGCAGTCCGAAAGCCCGGCCGCCGTGGCCTGCGCACCCGACACCACGAGACAGACGACCAACGGCCCGGTGTGCGGGGTCGTCGTCAAGAACGCCGCGGAATGGCTGGGGATCCGGTACGCGGCGCCGCCGGTCGGCGCCCTGCGCTGGGCCGCCCCGCAGCCCCCGCCGCCCTGGACGGAGACCCGATCCGCGACGGCGTTCGGCAACCAATGTGCTCAGTCCTACTGGGGAACCGCATCCGGCAGCGAGGACTGCTTGTTCCTCGACGTGACCCGTCCGAACGACGGCGCGGCGAACCTGCCGGTGCTCGTGCACTTTCACGGTGGCGGGTTCGTCAGCCTGTCCGGCCGCGGCGACTACACGCTGCTCGCGAACACCGGGCACGCGGTGGTTGTCTCCATGAACTACCGGCTCGGCATCTTCGGCTTCCTCGCCAACTCCGCCCTGGGTGAGCACGCGGGTGACTGGGGGCTTCAGGACCAGCAGGCGGCGTTGCGTTGGGTGCGCGACAACATCGAACAGTTCGGGGGAGACCCGCACAACGTCACCATCTTCGGCGAGTCGGCCGGTGCGTCGAGCGTTTGCGACGCGATCGCGTCGCCCACGGCCAAGGGCCTGTTCCAGCGGGCCATCAGCGAGGGTGGCGAGTACAACACGCTGCTGGGCAGCCCGACCAATCTGGAGACCCAGGACTGCAAGTCCGACCTGCCGAGCCAGGCCGAGGCCAACGCCGCGGGCGCCGACTACGCGCAGAGCCTCGGCTGCACGGATGCCAGCCAGGTCGCGGAATGCCTGCGGTCGTTGACGGTCGCGCAGGCCGAGACCGGGGTGCCCTACGGCTACCAGTTCGGCGGGACGGGCACGGTCGGGCCGACGATCAATGGGACAACGCTGACGCAGTCGCTGCGTGAGGCGCTCAGGACCGGCGCGGTCAACAAAGTGCCGTTGATCGCGGGCAGCGGCCGGGACGAGAACCTGGTGGGCGACGTGACCACGGCCGAGCAGTACACCGACCTGGTCGACACGCAGTACGGCCGCTATGCGAACCAGGTGTTGGCGAGATATCCGTTGAGTCGCTTCGGTTCCCCGGCGATCGCGTTCCGCACGGTGTCCGCCGACTCCAACACCGTGTGCGCCTCGCTGCGGGTGAACGCCGAGGTGGCGAGGTGGATGCCGGTGTACGTCTACGAGATCGACGACAACGACATCCCGCCCTACGTCGCGGCCGACGCGTCGGGCTCGGCTCCGGGTGCGCAGCACGTGCGCGCCTGGTACCTGACGCCGAGCACGCCAGCGCTGGACGCGAACCAGCAGGCCCTGCAGAACGAGGAACTCGCCTCGGTCACCCAATTCGCCCGGAACGGCAATCCGGTGGCGTACGGCACACCCCCGTGGCCGCGCTACGACAAGTCGGGTCGGGGGGAAGTGCTGTCGCTCCAACCGGCCGGCGACAGCGAACTCGTCACCACCGAACAGCTGGCGGCGCAGCACAACTGTGCCTTCTGGGACCGGCTCGCGCCGAAGCCAGGGGAGCTCCGCTAATGCGAAGGATGCTCATCGCCAGCGGGATCGGCGTCGTCTCCGTGGCGGCCGCCGTGACCGCGGCAGCGGCCAACGGCTCAGCCCCGTCCGTACCCCGGTGTACGGAGTCGGTTCCGTACACCGCCGGCGCGGACGGGTACGCCAGCTACCGCATCCCGGCAGTGATCGAGGCCGCGGACGGCTCGGTGCTCGCGTTCGCCGAAGGGCGCCATGCCGGCACCGCTGACTCCGGCAACATCGATGTCGTGCTCCGCCGCTCGTCCGACGGCGGCTGCACCTGGACGCCGATGCAGGTCGTGGCCCGGGGCGCTGGCGATACCCGGGGCAACCCAGCGCCGGTGCTCGACCCGGCCACCGAACAGATCGTGCTCGTCACGTCCTACAACGCGGGCACGGTCACCGAGGCGCAGATCCTGCAGGGCAAGGTGACGCCCGAGCAGTCGCGCCGCGTGTTCGTGCAGACCAGCTCCGACAACGGCGCGACGTTCAGCGATCTGCGCGAGATCACCGCTTCGACGAAACGGCCCGATTGGCGGTGGTACGCGACCGGACCCGGCCACGCGACCGTGCTGACCATCGGTGCCCACGCCGGTCGCATCGTCGTGCCGGCCAACCATTCGATCGCCCCGCCGCCGGGCTCGGCCGACCTCGGCTCGGAGGCCAAGTACTACGGCGGCCACGACATCTACAGCGACGACCACGGCGCTACCTGGCACATCGGATTCGCCGACGACAACCCCGACGGCTACCTGAACGTCAACGAGACGACCGCGACCCAGCTCACTGACGGCCGGGTCTACTTCAACGCTCGCGAGCACAACGGCACCGCCCCGGGCAACCGTACCGACGCGTATTCCAGCGACGGCGGCGCGAGCCTGGACGCGTCCTACGCTCCACAGGACACCATCGCCGGGCCTGTGGTCGAGGGCAGCGTGCTGCAAGTACCCAAAGGCCCGTTGCTCTACTCGGGACCGGCCGACCCGGCCGCCCGGGCCGCGATGACGATCCGGGTCAGCCACGACCAGGGCCGCACCTGGACCGACCCCTTCCCGATATCGGGCTGGCCGGCTGCCTATTCGGATCTCGTCGCACTGGGTCGCAGCGTTGTCGGCCTGCTGTACGAGACAGGCCCGGCAACGTCGAGCGACACGATCACGTTCCGCCGGGTCCCGTTGAGCGATCTGCGCTGACCTATCCGCCAGATTCGGATCGCGGTCTCGCCCCACTCGCGAGCTCGGGGGCAATCCCGGATCCGAGCCTCCGCTGGCGCTCCGTCCCGCGCCGCGGCCGGCGGGCTCTTCGCGCAAGCGCTCATCGCGTTCGTGGTCCCGTTAGCGGTGGTCACCTTCCGCGAGCTGATCGCTGGACCGGCCGCAACCCCTCAGCGGGACGCCTACCGGCGGGCTGGGTATCTCGGTGAGCTTCGCCGGCGCGTCAGGCGGCGTCGTGGAAGACGAGGCCGAGGGTGAATCGCTCGCCGGATCGGATCGTCGACACGCCGTGGCGTACGGGCGCGGCTGACCAGCCTCGTGCGCCGGCGACGGGCCGGTCGCGGGTCGTGAACACCAGGCCGTGACCGTGCGGGACGAGCCGGGCGTGACCCCGCGACTGGGCGCGCGGGCGCTGTTCGACCAGCAGGAACTCGCCGCCCTCGTGGTCGACGCCCGGCTGGCTGAGGTTGATCACGACCTGCAGCGGGAAGAGCAGCTCTCCGTAGAGGTCGCGGTGCAGCGCGTTCCAGTCGCCAGCTCCGTACTTCAACAGGATGGCTGTGGACCGCGTCTGGCCGGCGTCCCGACACATGGCGAGCCACTCGTTCAGGGTGTCCGGCCAGGGCGTGGGCCGGCCAAGCTTGGCGTACCAGTCGCGGGCGATCGGCAGCAGGCGCGGGTACAGCGCCTGCTTGAGCCGCTCGACCGGCTCTGGGTAGGGCCGGTCGAAGTAGCGGTACTCGCCTTCGCCGAAGCGATGCCGGCTCATGTCGATCGTCGCCCGGAACCGCTCGTCCTGGTCGTAGAGAGCGGCGATGTCGTGCGCCTCGGCCGGCGTCAGCAGCTGCGGGGTGAGCGCGCCCCCGGAGCTGTCCAGTTCGCGGGCGATCTCGTCCCAGTCAGCCGCGGCGACGCGTTCGGTCCAGGTGCTCACGCGATGGCCAGACTTGGCTGGCCGGACTCGAGATCGAGCAGCCGCTGCTTGTTGCGCAGTCCGGCTGCATATCCCGTCAGTTTGCCGTTCGCGCCGACGACCCGGTGGCACGGGACGACGATCAGCACCGGGTTCGCGGCCAGGGCAGCGCCGACCCGCTGGGCGTCGACGTCGCCGATCAACCGGGCCAGCGCACCGTAGGTCGTGGTCCGGCCGGGAGCCACCGTCTCGGTGAGCGTGGATAGGATGCGCGCGTCGAGGGGATCGACATCGGCGCCGGCCAAATCCACGGGGACGCTGAACTCGGCGCGCGTACCGGCGAAGTACTCGTCCAGCTCGCGCATCGCGAGGTCGATCCAAGGGTGCGTCGTCGGGCCGGGCGCCGGCGGTCGGCGCACGTGGCACCAGGTCAGGCCCTGCGTCGAACACCGCAGATGCAACTGGCCGATGGGGGATTCGTAGCTGCTCATACCTTGAGAACGGGCCGGCCCGCCGTCCTGTGAGGTCAGCCAGTGTCAGGCGGATTCGAGCGACAGCAGGGCCTGCTTGGCGGCAACTCCGCCGAGGTAGGCCCCGATGGATCCGTCGCTGCGCACGACCCGATGGCACGGGATGACGATGGGCAGGGGGTTGACCGCGCACGCGGTGCCGACGGCCCGCACCGCGGTCGGTCGTCCGGCGGCGGCGGCCACCGCGGAGTAACTCGCGGTAGCGCCGTACGCGATGTCGCGCAGGTGGGTCAGCACCTCGCGGCGGAACCCGTGGGCCAACTGCAGATCCAGGGCCAGGTCGAACGCGCGCCGGCGCCCGGCGAAGTAGTCGTCGAGCTCGCGGGCCACGGCGTCCAGCCGTCGCGGTGCGCGCAGCACCCGCGGGCTGACCCGGTCGGCCAGCGTGGCGAGGACGGCGTCGTGATCTTGCGACTCGTACGCGACCCGGACCAGCCCGGCCGGCGTGGCCGCCAGCAGCAATGAGCCGAGCGGTGTGTCCACCGTCCGGTAGGCCAGATCGAGGGTGTCGGCGGCGGCGGCCGCCTCGACGAGGCGGGCGTGCAGCCGTTGCATCGTGGCGCTGTCCGGATCGGGCAGCGCGGTGAGTGGGTTCATGTCGGAGACTCCTCGGGAACGTAGGTCCGGCGCAACGCGGCGATGCCGTCGGCGGCGCTGCGTCGCGCGGCCGTTTCGGTACCGCCGACGATGGCGGCGATGTCGCGGTAGGACAGGTCGGCCAGGTAGCGGTAGGCGACGACCTGCCGTTGCTTGTCGGGCAGCGCCTGCACCGCGGTGTCCAGCGCCGGGTCGGGCAGCTGGTAAACGTCGCTCGTGGCCGGCTCGTGAGGCAGCTCGGCGACCGGCAGCGCGCGCCGGCGGCGGGCGCGGTACCCGTCGATGGCCTTGCGGTGGGCGATCGTGACCAGCCAGGCGCGCACGTTCGAGTCGGGGCGCAGCGTTGGATAGGCGCGCAATGCCGCCAGGAACGTCTCGGACCACGCGTCCTCGGCGTCGTCGGGACCCAGCACCGCCCGGCACACGCGCAGCACGACAGCGCCGTGCTCGGCGACCACGATCTCGAACGGCGGCAGGCTCACAACGTCAAGAACGTACCGGCGCTCAACTGTGTGAGGTCGTCGAGCCGTGATCAGGTACTTGGGCGAACCAGTTGGCAATGCTGCGCTTGTAGCCGTCCGGCATGGTCAGCCCGGCGATGTCGGCTTCCTCGAACAGCCCGACAGCCTGGTGCTCGTCAGACCGGACCGGCGCCGCGGCGGTTACGAGGTGGCAGCCGTAGGTCACGATGAACACGTCCCGGTCGGCGATGGCGATGTGATGCATCCAGCTGTCCAGGATCGGCCCGGCTGTGACCTTCCATCCGGTTTCCTCAGCGATCTCGCGCACCACGCAGTCCTCGGGCGTCTCGCCGAGCTCGATCCGGCCGCCGGGCAGCTCCCACTCGTCGCGCTCGTTCCTGAGCAGCAGGACGCGGTCGCCCTGCCGGACGACGCCCTTGACGGAGACGGGAAACGAGCTGGGTCCGGTCATCGAGCGTCCCTCGCAGGCGTGCTGGCGGTCCCCGAACGGTAGCGGGCCCTGGGCCGGATCCGCACCGGCGGCGTACGGCCGCGCGGCGCAGATGCATGCGGGGCGAGCAATCGGGGTAGGCCACCGGTGTCGGGCTCCCTCGTCGGCCCGCTATGGCTCAGGAGGTACGCCATGATCATCGTCGGATTCGTGCTGCTGGCTGCGGCGGCCGTGGTGGCTGTCGCTCTGGTCATCCAGAATCCCGCCACGGTGACGGTTCACGCATTCAACGGCTCGTGGGACGTCGATATGCGCTGGCTGTTCGTCGCCGGCTTGGCGCTGACCGCGATCGGACTGCTGGGGCTGGCCATGATGCGCACCGGTGGCGCGCACTACCTGCGACTGCGCCGCGATCGCAAGCTGCTCGCGGCCGAGAACCAGCGGCTGATCGAGCGCGCCGGCGCCAACCACGGTCGGCGGCGGGATCCCCAGACCGAACCGCGTGTCTCGGCCGAGCAGCGAGCGCCGATGCCGGCCGCGCCGATGCCGGCCGCGCCGATGCCGGCCGCGCCGATGCCCGCCGCGCCGATGCCGGCCGCGCCGATGGAGCGCCCCCCGGCCGCGCGACCG